>Ga0209181_10009812_pt1 | contig 12539 bp, 11 predicted proteins | sample MAT05_FD_187208 | JGI IMG/M metagenome (GOLD analysis project Ga0209181, IMG submission 187208) | Freshwater microbial communities from Lake Fryxell liftoff mats and glacier meltwater in Antarctica - MAT-05 (SPAdes) (version 2) | ecosystem: Environmental > Aquatic > Freshwater > Ice > Liftoff... | reverse complement strand
TGCTGGAGTCGCAGGGCATCACGCCGCCGGAGTAAGCGCGGGGGCGGATCCCTCGTTAAAGGAGTGACGGCTGATGCGGTGGCGAACTCGTATTTTCCGCATCCGCTTTACCGCCGAGCAGCGCGAGGAATTGCGCTTCATCGAGCACTTTTACGCCGAGCGTTTGCGCGTCTTCGAGCTTCGATCCCGCGCCGGGGCCGGCGACGACGAAGTCGGTTTTGCGGCTGACCGAGCTGGAAATGTTGCCGCCGAGCGCGCGGATTTTTTCGGCCGCTTCGCCGCGGGACATTTGCTCGAGCGTGCCGGTGAGCACGACCGTCTTGCCGGCGAACGGCGAGTCGGTTGCGCGGGCGGCGGCGCCTTGCGGAGCGATGCCGAGGGCGCGCAGGCGGCGCTGGACTTCCTGCCCGGCGGGTGAAGCAAACCACGCGAGCACGGCGCGCGCTGCGACGGGGCCGATGACGGTCACGGCGTCTGCATCGGTGGCGGTTTTTTTTTTGGCCGGAGTGGCGAAGTGGGCGTCGATGAGGCGGCGACCGGCGGCATTGGCGCCGACGAGCAGTGCGGCGTGCTGGAGGGCGAGCTGTTCCTTCTCCGCGGCGCGGTCCTTGTTGTGGCGGGCGCGGGGATTGGCGGCGTCGGCGGCGGTGTGGAGGCGGTCGAGTTCCAGCACATCGCGGAGGAGCGCGGAATCGGCGACGGCGTCGAAGTCGCGGTGATGCGATGCGAGGTCGTGGGCGGTTTCTTCGCCGACCTCGGGAATCGCCAGCGCGTGCAGCCAGCGGGCGAGCGAGAGCTGGCGGCTGGCGGCGATGGCTTCGACGAGTTTGCGCGCGTTCTTTTCGCCGAAGACGCGCGGCTCTTCGTCGGAGCCGAGGTTGAGCGTCGCGAGCGCGGGTTCGGTGAGGTGAAAAACGTCGAGCGGTTCCTGCACGAGGCCGCGTTCGACGAGTTTGTCGGCGACGATGCCGCCGAGGCCTTCGAGGTCGAGCGCGCCGCGTTTGGCGAGGTATTCGAGGCGGCGGGTTTTCTGCGCGGGGCAGGCGGGATTTTCGCAGACCCAGACGGCGAATTGCGGATCGCGTCGCACCGGCTGTCCGCACGCGGGGCACTGACCGTGGACGTGCGCGGCGAAGTCGAATCGCTGGGCGGCGGGGTCGCGTTTTTCCAGCACGACGGCGACGACGGCGGGGATGACTTCGCCGGCTTTTTCGATGATCACGGTGTCGCCGATGCGGATGTCCTTGCGGCGGATTTCGTCTTCGTTGTGCAAGGTCGCGCGGCTGATCGTGCTCCCGCGGAGCAGCACGGGTTCGAGTTCGGCGACGGGCGTGAGCACGCCGGTGCGGCCGACTTGAATGGTGATCGCGTTGAGCCGCGTCTCGGCTCGCTCGGCCACGTATTTCCAGGCTTTCGCCCACTTTGGCGCGCGCGAGTGGTAGCCAACGCGTTCGCGCTGTTGGACGGAGTTCAGCTTGATCACCGCGCCGTCGGTTTCGAAGCCGAAGCCGTCGCGGATTTCGTCGAGATGCGTGATCGCGGCGAGCAGTTCGTCGGCGGAATGGCAGAGCTGTTTCCAAGCGTGGATGCGGAAGCCGAAACCGCGCAGCCACTGGAGCGTTTCCTCTTGCGCGGGCGGCAGCGCGATCTCGTCGCTCACTTCGCCGAGGCCGTAGAGCACGATCTCGAGCTGGCGTTTGGCGACGAGTTTTGGGTCGAGTTGTTTGAGCGTGCCGGCGGCGGTGTTGCGGGCGTTGGCGAAAGGTTCTTCGCCCGCGGCGATCATCTCGTCGCAGACGCGGCGGAAGACGGCGGCGGGCAGGTAGACTTCGCCGCGGACTTCGAGCACGGCGGGCGCGCCGGTGATGCGCAGCGGCAGGCTGCGGATGGTTTTGAGGTTGGCCGTGATGTCGTCGCCGCGTTCGCCGTCGCCGCGCGTGGCGCCGACGGTGAGCAGTCCGTCTTCGTAGCGCAGGCTCACGGCGAGGCCGTCGACCTTCGGCTCGACGAGCCATTCGAGCGGCTCGCCGGGGATCGCGCGCTCGACGCTGGCGACGAATTTTTTCAGCCCATCGATGCCGTCTTTCGCGAAGAGATTGTCCAGCGAGAGCATCGGCACGGCGTGCTGCACGGTGGCGAAACCGGTCGCAGGTTTGCCGCCGACGCGCAGGGTCGGCGAGTCGGGCGCGAGTAGTTCGGGGTGCGCCTCTTCGAGTTCGCGAAGTTCGCGAAAAAGCGCGTCGTAGGCCGCATCCGAAATGCTCGGGCGCGCGGCTTCGTAGTAGCGGCGGTTGTGTTCCTCAATCTCGCGCCGGAGCGAGGAGATGCGGGCTGGGGCGTCGTCGGGCATGGATGAAAAGCGTACTGCCGGCGCCGGCCGCGGCGCCAAAGGCATCGGCGAGCCAGTCGAAGGCGTCGCCGCCAGACCGGCCGGGAGTGAAGAGCTGATGAATTTCATCGACCGCGCCGAAAGTGGCGACGGCGAGGATGGTGAAAAGGGCGACGCGCGCCGGTGGCCACGGCGTGCTCCAGCGGAGGACGAGCGCGAGATTCGCCGAGCCGATGGCGAAGGCGAGGAAGTGCTGCGCCTTATCCCAAAACATGAAGTGCGCGAGCCGCTGCAGTTCGCTGCCGGGGAGCGACGAGGAAAAGCAGATCGCGCCCAGCCAGACGAAAACGCCGAGCCACGCGAGCGTGCGCAGCCAGCGGGGTGCGAAGCGGGACGCGGGTGAACTCATGCGGGCGGGATCGTAGTGCGGCACGGCGGAATTGTCTGCGGCGGGATGTTTCCTGATAGTGCGGTCATGGCCAGTCCAAAAAGAACGCTCGGGATCGAAGGCGGTGGCACCAAGACCGAATGGGTGTTGCTGGCCGGGGAAGCTGATGAAACCAAGGTTCTGCGCCAGGGCGTGCTGCCGGCGTCGAACTTGCGGCTGATCACCGACGACGCGCTGCGGCATCTTTTTGCGGTGTTGCCGCAGGAGGTGACGCACGTGGGCGCCTTCCTCGCGGGCTGCGCGCTGGCGGAAGATCGCGAGCGGCTGGCGGCGCTGGCGAAGCAGATTTGGCCGCGGGCACAGATCGCGGTGGGCAGCGATCGCGACTCGGGTCTGGCGACGGCTTTTCGTGATCAGGATGGCATCGCGGTGATCGCGGGCACGGGCGCGGCGATCCATGGGCGGCGCGGCGGGCAGGTGGAAAAAGCGGGCGGGTGGGGGCAATTGCTCGGCGACCGCGGCGGCGGTTACGATCTGGCGATGCAGGGCCTGCGGCTGGTGCTGACGCACTTCGATCTCAGCCAAAAGATCACGCCGCTCGCGGAGGAAATCCTGCGCACGCTGGCGCTGAATCGCCTGCCGGATCTCGTGGGCTGGGCGATGCAGGCGGACAAAATGTCCGTGGCGCGGCTGGCGCCGGCGATCTTCCACGCAGCCCGAAACGGCGAGCCGGAGATGCTGGCGACGGTGCAGGCGGGGGCGAGCGTGCTGGCGGATTTCACGCGCGCAGTCGCCGCGCGGCTGCACTGGCCGGATGCGCGAGTGAAGCTGATCGGCGGCATTTTTGGGCATCACCCGGAGTACGTGAGCCTGTTCAAATACCGCCTGAGCATTCTGCTGCCGGAGGCGAACGTGGAACTCTGCACGGAATCCGGCGCGCTGGGCGCGGCGTGGCTGGCTTCGCGCGCGGAGGTAACGGCGCGGCCGGAAGTGGTGACGATCGACGATGCGGAGCTGGCGGGGGCCGCGACGGAGCAGGTGAATCCCCGCTCGGAAAATCTGGATCAGCTCACGACGGCGGAGCTGGTCGATCTTTTCACCCGCGAGGAAAGCGAGGTGGCGAAGGCGCTTTTGCTGTGCCGGGAAAAGCTGATCGCCGCGGTCGATGTGGTGAGCGCGGCGCTGCAAGGCGGCGGGCGGCTTTTCTACGTCGGCGCGGGGACGAGCGGGCGGCTGGGGGTGCTGGATGCGAGCGAAATTCCGCCGACCTTTGGCGCGCCGCCGGAGCAGGTGCAGGGGATCATCGCGGGCGGTGCGCGGGCGCTGCATCGCGCGGTGGAGGGGGCGGAAGATCAGCCGGAAGCCGGCGCGCACGCGGTGCTGGAGCGCGGGGTGCGGAGCGGCGACGTGGTGTGCGGCATCGCGGCGAGCGGGCGCACGCCGTTCGTGCTCGGCGCGCTGGCGCAGGCGCGCACGCTCGGCGCGCGGACCGTGCTGGTGACGTGCAATCCCGCGCGGCGGCCATCCCCGCAGCCGTGGGACGTGGAGGTGGACCTGGCGACCGGCCCGGAACTGGTCACCGGCTCCACGCGCCTCAAGGCCGGCACGGCGACGAAACTCACGCTGAACCTGCTCTCGACGGCCACGATGATCCGCCTCGGCCGGGTGCGCGGGAACCGCATGGTGGACGTTTCCATTTCCAACGAAAAGCTGCGCGACCGCGGGACGCGGCTGGTCAGCGAAGCGCTCGGCCTCAGCTATCCCGAGGCTCGCGCGGCGCTGGAAAAGGCGCAGTGGAATGTGCGCGATTGCCTCGCAGCGGATGGGCCGGGTCGGTGAGTGTTTTCAGCCATTATTCCGTAACCAGACTGGCGCTTTTCGCGCAGCTCCGCGCGGTGAGTTGGGACGGTGGCCGCGGTGAAATCCAGAAAGTTGTCTCTGTAATTCAAAAACATTTCCGCCCCCGCAAGGGCGTGGCACAGGCAGTGCTAATGCGTCCCGTGTTCGCGAAAAGCGAACCTTGGGGAAAAATCCAAATAGGGGAGCAGCTCGGCTGGAGGGCGTTTTTGAACGGACCGGGGGGAACCGTTCAAAATGGGCCAGCCGAGCTGCAATTTCCCGGGAGGAAACCGGGCCATGCTACTCGCCGGGGCGCGCGGGCGCGGGCTGAAGGTCGAGGAAGAGTTGGCGATCGACGATGCGCAGGCGGCCGGTGCGACCGGGGGGAAGCTCCTGGAGGACGAATTGCTCGGCGTCGATGCCGAGCACGACCGCCGCGGCGGACCAGTCGAGCAGCGTGACGGTGCGCGGGGTGGGTGCGGCTCCATCTTCGAGGACGGAGATGGCGGTGCCGCCGAGCGAGAGGGTGGTGAGCAGGGAAGCGGTGATTTTGACCGGACTGGTGCCATCCGCGCCGAGGTGGAAGGTGAGGGAATTGCCGGCAACGAGGTGGAGATTGGCGAGTTGGAGCGGCGCGCGGCCGAGGTGGATGGCGGCATTTTCGCCGTTGGTCAGGGAGGCGATGCGGAGGGCGCTCGTCTGGCTGGAGAGGTCGATGAGGCCGTTTTCCTGGTTGCTGATCGCGAGGGCTTCGAGGTGGAGGGCTTCGCCCGCGAGCCGGAGCTGGCCGCGATTGGTGAGCGCGGCGGCGCCGCTGGCGGCTTTGTTTTCCCACGACATGAGGCCGTCGTTCGTGATGATCGCGCGGCCGGCGGTGGCGCTGCCGGAGAAGGTGAGCTGCCCCGAAGAGACGATGGTCGCGGTGCCGGCGGAGCTGGTTTCGGTGAATTGCAGATCGCCGCTGTTTTCGATCTGCGCGCGGCTGGCCGTGGAGGCGCCGGCAAAGATGACGAGGCCATCGGAGACGAGGCGCACGTGGTCGCTCTGGGAGCCGGCGGCGGCGCTGGCGCGGTCGGTGAAGCGCAGGATGGCTCCGCGGATTTCGAGCGTCTGGCGGGTGGCGGCTTCGCAGGAAATGCCGGCGCCGCCGATGGTCAGCTCGCCCGCGGCGTGGAGGGTGAAGGGGCCGGAGCTTTTTTCAAACTGGATGCCGTCCGTGGTCATGCTGCCGAGCATCCGCACCGCGCCGCCGGCGGAGCCGCGGAAGATGGCGAGACGATGCTGGCTCCAGCGGACGAGCGGGCCGGAGGGTGAATTGTCGCGCCAGGTGGCGCTGGTGTTTTCGTCCCAGTTTCCGTCGCCCGCGGTGGCGGCGTTGCCGGCGGCTCCGGCCCAGAGGAGCTTTTGCGCGGAGGCGGTGGACGCCAGCGCGAGGAGCGCGACGACGGCAAGCTGGGCGAGAGGGCGCGAGGTCATGTGGGCAGGGATTCGTAGTTGGCGGAATCGGCGGCGCATTAGCAAGGCAGGCGGCGGGCCAGCGATCGGTAGGGAAGCCGCGCCGCGGGTTCCCAAGGCCTTCAACCGTCGATGGGGGAACTTGCGGAGCCCGAAGGTTTGGGAACCCGCGGCGCGGCTTCCCTACCGGGGCAAGCCGGAGCTTGCCGCGCCGGGCTTTCCCAGGTATCGTCCGCCCCTCTTTTCCCATGAGCACGACGACTACGACTACGACCACGAACCCCGCTCCCAGCACGGCCACGCCCACAACGACGACTCCGGGCGTGCGCGGCCCGAAGATGAATGGCGCGTCCATCCTCGTCGAAGCGCTGGAGCGCGAAGGCGTCGATACGATTTTCGCGTATCCCGGCGGCGCGTCGATGGTCATGCACCAGGCGCTGACGCGCTCGACGAAAATCCGCACGATTCTCCCGCGCCACGAGCAGGGCGGCGTGTTTGCGGCGGAAGGGTATGCCCGCGCGACGGGCCGGGCGGGCGTGGTGATGGCGACCAGCGGCCCCGGCGCGACCAATCTCGTGACCGGGATCGCGGACGCGTTTCTCGATTCCACGCCGCTCGTGGCGATCACCGGCCAGGTGCCGCAGGCGATGATCGGCAAGGGCGCATTTCAGGAAACCGACGTGTTCTCGGTGACGGCGCAGATCGTCAAACACAACTACCTCGTCACCGACATCAACGACCTCGCGCGGATCGTGAAGGAAGCGTTTTACATCGCGCAGAGCGGTCGGCCCGGTCCGGTGCTGATCGACATTCCGAAGAACATCCAGGTGGCCGAGACGCAGCCGATTTTCCCCAGCGAGGTGAATCTGCGCGGTTACAACCCGGTGGTGCAGTGCAGCGACGACGAGCTGAACGAACTCGTGGCGCTCATTCGCATGGCGAAGAAGCCGATGCTCTACGTGGGCGGCGGCGTGCTCTCCGGCAATGCGAGCGAGGAGCTGAAGGAGTTCGCGGAGCGGACGCAGATGCACGTGGCGACGACGCTGATGGGCATCGGGTGCTTTCCCACTTCGCACGAACTCTGCCTGAAATGGCTGGGCATGCACGGCACGGTCTACGCAAACAACGCGGTAAATGAAGCCGACCTGCTGCTGGCCATCGGCGTGCGGTTTGATGATCGCGTGACGGGCAAGATCAGCGAGTTCGCGAAGCATGGGACGATCGTCCACATCGACATCGACAACTCGGAGATCAACAAAAACAAGGTCGTGAAACTGCCGATCCTGAGCGACGTGAAATACGCGCTCGGCCGGGTGAATCAGATGCTCGCGACCGCGGGTTACGAGCGGAAGAAGAGCGGCTACACGTTGAACCCTGAATGGCGGCAGCAGATCGCGGAATGGAAGGCCGCGTTCCCGTTTACCTATCAGGACACCGAGGACGCGATCCAGCCGCAATACGCCATCGAGAAGCTCTGCGAGCTGACCAAGGGCGAGGCGATCATCACCACCGGCGTGGGCCAGCACCAGATGTGGGCCGCGCAGTTTTACGACTTTCAAAAGCCGCGCACCCTGATCACGAGCGCGGGGCTCGGTTCGATGGGTTACGGCTACCCCGCGGCCATCGGGGCGAAGGTGGCGTGCCCGGATCGCGAGGTCATCGACATCGATGGCGACGGGTCTTTCGTGATGAACATCCAGGAACTCGCCTGCGCCCGCGTGGAAGGCATCGGCGCGAAGGCGATGGTGCTGAACAACCTGCACCTCGGGATGGTGGTGCAGTGGGAGGACCGCTTTTTTAAGAGCAACCGCGGCCACACCTTCCTCGGCCTCTTTGAAGACGAAGCCCGCATGATCGCCGACACGAAGACGATCTATCCGGACTTCATGAAAATCTGCGAAGGCTTCGGCGTGCCGGCGCGCCGGGTCATCCACAAGAAGGATCTGCAGGCGGCGCTGGAATGGTTCCTCGCCGAGAAGGGCGCGTGCGTCCTCGAAGTGATGGTGCCCTACACCGAGCACGTGCTGCCGATGATCCCCGCGGGCGGGACCTACAAGGACATCATCTACGAGGGCCGCAAGACCCTGACGGCCGGCGACGGGCTGTAAGGCGGATTGGCCAGCCGCTGGCGGACGGCAAAAGCCGCGGGCGGACCGGGATACCCGTTGGCATTTCGCCCGCATCGCGTAGGGGTGGTCCCCGATGAACGATTCCCCTACCCCCGCCGGCCTTGCGCCCGCCGCGGGGGGCGTGTTCGTCGTTCGCTGGATGCTGCTGCTCGAGTGGCTGTTCGGCGCGGGATCGCCCGCGGTGGCCAATGACCTGGCGCTGGCCGGTGCGACGGTGATTTGCGATGGCGCGCCGGTGACGTTCGAGGCTCTGGGTGCGCCGGTGGCGGGGCGGCTGAATGCGTCGTGCGGCGATTCTTACCGCCAGGTTTGCCCCGAGCTGGACGCCGATGGCTGGCACGTTTTTCCCGTCGACGGGGCGGCGGGCTTCGATCCCGCGAATGCGCAAACTTTTCACCCCGATCTGCTGCATCCCTCGGACGCGGGCCACGCGCGGATCGCGACGCTGTTTCTCTCCGCGGTGCATGCAGAGGCCCGGCGTTGGGGCGTGAGCGGGATGGGCGGCGCGGGCTGTGGTGGGTGCGCGACGGCGGCGTGCCGCGGATGATGGCGCGGGTGGGCGATCCGGCGGCGGGTGGCGGCCGGTGGCAATCGCTGACTTCGCTGGTGCTGCCAGATGACGCGGAAGGCGGGCCGATTTTCACCGGGCAGCTCACGGGAGTCGCGGCGGGGACGGCTTCTGGGCTATGGGGCATCGATCGGCTCGGCACGGTGCGGCTGCTCCTGCGCACGGGGCAGACGCTGGCGCTGCGCGACGGGTCGGCGCGGGTGGTCAGCTTCGATGCGGGGTCATCCGCGGCGGGTTCGATCGGGAGCGCAAACGGCAGCGACGCGACAGGGGTGGTGGCGGTGATCGCGAAATTCGACAACGGGGCGACGGCGCTGGTGCGAATCGCCGCGCCGTAGGCCGAGGGTTCCCTCCATCCGGTAGGGAAGCCGCGCCGCGGGTTCCCACCTTGAACCTGCCATCCGGTAGGGAAGCCGCGCCGCGGGTTCCCACCTTGAACCTGCGGCGGGCCTCCCCCTCAAGCCACCAGCGCCACCGCGCGGATCGGCGACCCATCGCCGCCCGCAAAGTGCAGCGGGAAGCCGATGAACGTGAACGAATCCGGCACCGCGTCCAGATTCGCCAGCGACTCGATCAGCACCGTCTCGATCTCCGGCGCGAACAGCGCGTGGTGAATCGCATACGCCTCGCGCCCCGGCGTCGGCAGATCCATCCCCAGCAGGCGCAGCTTGCGCGCAGCGAGATACTCGCCCGCCTCCTTCGTCAGCGACGGCGCCTGCTCGAAAAATCGCTCCGTCCCATACTCGCGGTGCCAGCCCGTGTTCAGGATCACGCGCGACGCCGGGCGCAGGAAGGCCTGATGCTTGAAGAGGTCCGCCGCCGTGATCTCCTCGCCCGCCTCCTTCGGCAGCTTCACGATCCGCGCCGGCCCGTAGAACCACGCCAGCGGCATCGCATCGATCGACTTCCCCTCCGCGAGGAAGTGCGACATCGCATCGGCATGCGTCCCCTGGTGCGAACTCATCGTCACCCGGCTGATATTGCACATCGTCCGCTGCATCGAAGAGTAAGGCTCCACGCGGAGCTGCGGGTCATTGCGGAACCCCGGCAACCCATCGCGCATGGGATGGGACAGGTCGATGAAACGCATGAGCCGCGCAACATGCCGCCCCACCGTGGCGCGCGTCGAGTGTTTGTCTCGTGGGAAAGGCAGGAGACCCGTCCGCGATGCTCCCCCGAGTTCCGCGGGTAGCCGATGCCCGGTTCATTGCGGAACAGCTCCCGCTCGCTCGGTTCGCGCTCGATCTCCTTGCGCAGGTGCGCGGAGTAGAAGTGCAAGCATTCCACCGGAGATCGAGATCTCCGGAGGGGATTTAGCGGTCCTTCCGGAATTGTTCGGTGATCATGGCGACGATCACGCCGCCTTTGCTGAGGGTGTCGCGATTGACCATGGTGACGCCGTCGGCCTGGAGATACATCCACTGCGACATGTGCAGATGGCCGAGCGGATTGCCGGGCAGGACGTCGATGGTGAATTCGAGGTGGAAGACATTCCCGCGTGCTTCGCCCCGCGCGACGCCGACGATCCCGGTGCCGGTGGCGGTGTAGCGGTGGGTGTCGATGCGCCGCACGATCCACGAGCGGTGCGACTTCTTTCCGCCCTCGAAGACGAGATCCTGCTCGAAGTGCAGACGACCGTCGGCCTCCAGATGTCCAACGGTGGTGGTGGTCAGGACCTGCTTCGGCTGGCCCGACGGCGTCTCGATCATGCCCCACGAATGCGTGCGGCCGGAAAAGTATTTTAGCGGGTCGAAAAGGGGCCGTCCTCCCTCAAACGAAGCGACGGGTTTGCTGGCGCAGCCGCCGGCCAGGATGGCGAGGCAGAGGAGAAGCGCATTCTGACGAAAGGGGAATGACATGGCTGCGGGGGATTCGCGCGGGGTCGTGCGATTGTGCGCCTGGCGGGGCGGAAATGGGGCTTCAGGAGCGCGACATCGTGCTCAAAAGCGCTTCGCTAACTTTTTGAAACGAGGAGCGGACCGTTCGATGGACACACGCGTTTCGAATGCCGGAGGCGAATCCTGAGCCCATGACCCAGATCGCATTCATCATTTTGGCCGCGGGGGACACGCACGAAAGTCTCGGGAGGGTCGTGAACGCCCTCATGGGAGCGCTCGAATCCGTGGAACTCGGCGAGACGGTGCAGATCGTATTCGACGGCGCCGGAACTCAGGCTGCGGCGGCACTCGCCAAAGCCGATCACAAATACCACGAGCTCTTCGAGAGAGTCCGCGCGGCGGTGACGGTGTGCAGCTATTGCGCGGAGGCTTATGAGATGACGGAAAAGATCAAGGCGGCGAACCTGCCGTTGGTCGATGAATTCAAGGGGCATCCCAGCTTTCGGAAGCTCGTCGAGCGCGGCTTCCAGATCCTCACTTTCTGATGAACGGGGCGATCACGCGGCGAAGGGCGTTGCACGGCATCGCGGTCGCGGGGATCGCCTTGAATTCCTTGCACGGATTGGAGGCCGCTGCGCCTGCGGCGACGGCGCGGCGGCGCCCGAAGGTGATCGCCTTCGACGTCATCGAGACCCTTTTTGATCCGAGCCCGATCGAAGCGGCGATGGTGGAGATCGGTCTGCCGAAAGGATCACTCAAAGTCTGGTTCGCGCGGTTCCTCCGCGACGCGTTCGCACTGGAGATCATCGGCCAATACAAACCCTTCAAGGAGATCGCGACGGGGACTTTGGGGGCGATGTGTCGCGCGGAAGATCTCGCGGTGGAAGAGGCCAAAATCGCGGGCGTCCTCGCCCGCTTCGCGACGCTGCCCGCGCACCCGGATGTCAAAGCTGGGTTCGAGGCGGTGCGCGCCGCTGGAGTCCGCATGATCACCCTCACCAATGGCAACGCCGAGGTGACCCGGAAGATGCTGGAGCATGCCGGGCTCGAGAGCTTCATCGAACGGGGCATCTCGATCGACGAGGTGAACCATTGGAAGCCGGCCAGGGCGGTCTATCTGCACGCCGCGAAAACGATGCAGGTGGAGCCGCACGAGATGGCGCTGATTGCGGCCCATGATTGGGACACGGCGGGCGCGAGTCGAGCGGGCTTGACCACCGGCGGCGTCGAGCGCGGCAGCCCTTTCTCCGCCGCGCTGCCAGCGCCGGATGTGATCAGCCGCACGCTTCCGGAAACGGTGAGGCAATTGCTGGCGCTCCCGGCGTAGGCTCGCGAAACCACGGGCGCCGTGCGATCGGGTGTGAGTTAAACGGCAGCGGGAAGGGAACCACGACATAGCCGAAAGCGTGGAGTGGATTTCGGGGTGTTTTCAGAGGAACGCGAAACACGCGGAAGATACGCGGAACATCGCGAAAGCTCTGAGGTCATCTTCTTTCCGCGACGCTTCCGCATGTTCCGCGTTCTCTCCCTCCTCCGCCCCCTTTCGTCTGGTTCGTCTATTTCGTGGTTCCTTCTCCCCGTGGACGATTCCACTTGGGACATTCCACGGCTGCCGATTAACAAAGCGCATGCGCTTTCTCCCCATCGTCTTGCTCGCGCTCCTGTCGCCCGTCTTCGCCGCGGATGTTTTTGTGGAAGCTCCCGAGCACCGCGAAAACCCGGCGATTCCGCACGGCACGGTCACCAGGATGCCGCCGTGGGAGTCCCAGATTTTCCCCGGCACCGTGCGCAACTGGGCCATCTACGTCCCTGCGCAATCCAAGCCCGAGCAACCCGCCGCGGTGATGGTCTTCAATGACGGCCACGACTACCTGGGGCCGAAGGGCAACTGGCGGGTGCCCGCCGTCTTCGACCATCTGATCGCCGAAGGCGCGATGCCGCCGACGATCGCGATCTTCGTCGATCCCGGTCACGACAAGACAAAGGAGAAACC
>Ga0209181_10009811_pt1 | contig 12539 bp, 6 predicted proteins | sample MAT05_FD_187208 | JGI IMG/M metagenome (GOLD analysis project Ga0209181, IMG submission 187208) | Freshwater microbial communities from Lake Fryxell liftoff mats and glacier meltwater in Antarctica - MAT-05 (SPAdes) (version 2) | ecosystem: Environmental > Aquatic > Freshwater > Ice > Liftoff... | reverse complement strand
CTGAAGGGCAAAGAAGCCCGCCAGGTCAAAGAAGAGATCACCTCACTCGGCAAACACGCCTCTTCCAGCGGCGATCAGCTCACCCGCGACGTCGAAGCCTGGGTCGCCGACGCCCGCGCCACGTACATTCTCGACTGCAAGGCGATGGAAGAACTCTGGCAAGCGTACTGCGGCACCGACTTCGAGCCCGGCGAGACCGGCGAGGACGAGCGCGCCAAGCAGACCGGCGCAAGCTTGCAGGATCAGATGCAGCGCCAGATGGACCCGCTGCTGCGCGAGCTGCCAGCACTGCTCTCCCGCGTGCAGGCGCTGGCGAAGAAGCGCGAAACCAAGTCCCGCGGCGAGGTACTCACCGCGATGATCGACAAGGAGCAAGCCCGCCTGAATCGTTTGCAGAGCCAGGGCACCTGGCGTGGCAACAACCATCCGCTCATCCAGTACGCCAACCGCTACGGCGACGATCACCACCAAGCCGAATGGAGCTCGATGGGCTGCCAGGTCCCGACCTCGTCGACTGGTTACGCTGTCTTCTCGGCCGGAACCTACCAGAAGCCCGATTGCATCATCGCAAAGTCAGGCCAGTGCGAAATCTGGGAGTTCAAACCAAAGAGCCCCAGTGGCGACCGAGATGGAGCGAACCAAGTGATCGACTATCAGGAGTACGTGCCGCGGTACTACAACGAACGGCGCCGCAAGGCCGAGGCGCCGGACGCGAACAAGGGCGGCGCAGAATTCATGAAGGCTCTTGAGCAACATTGCGTTGTCGATGGGGAGATTCGACTGATTGCCAGACTCAAAAGCTACGACATGTGCGAGAAGCAGTATGTCTGCGAGAACTGAGCACTGCCTTGCGCTCGGCTACATCGCTGCAGCGGGCACTCGCGATCACGACGGCTTCGCGGACGCGGTGCTCAGACTATTCGATGCGGCAGGCCTCGTGCCGAGGAAGCTCTCTTACCTGCTTGGCAAGGCGGTGACCCGAGCGTTCAAGGAGTCGAGCATGCGGTCACTCATCGCGGATTCGGCTCTGCGACGACTGACGATATGGTCGGACATGAGCGTCAACGCCCCGGAAGTAGTCATGTATCTCCGCGACGATCCGAAGTCGCCAGACACCGATCATCGCCACGGAGGCGCTGTCGTCGACGCTGGCGTCTCGCCCGAGGCACTCGTCGAGTTTGCTCGCGCGCTGGTGGCGTGCACGCCGTTAGTGAGCGCGGGCATTGCAGGCTTTCGCAATCACGGAGCGGCTCAGGCGGAAGGGTGGAACGGGGCACCGGCAGGCCTGCTCGATGCAGCCACCGATGCGCGGCTCTACTGGGATGCGATGCACGACCGGCGAACCCGCGACAAGCTGCGCCGGCTCTACCCGATCACGATCATCGGCCCCGCGATCTGGGCGCAGCTGCCGCCGATGCCCGCGTTCGATCCGATGCCGACCGTCGAGGAGCTGGGCGACTGCAAGATCGTCACCGCCTGGCCGGAGCTGTGCGACCCGCGCGATCCGGCGTTCTTGCGGGGAACCCGGGCGCTGCGAGAGTGGCTGTGGCCGTATACCATCCAGAACCCCGCCGACCACGTCGACAACGACCCGCCCTGCGTCGACGTCGCGACGTGAAGGAAGGCGCAGTCATGCTCGAGCTCGCGCGCGCCACTCCCCATCTGCCCTGGCTGGCCGCCGCCTTCGCGCTCGCGCTGGTCTGTACGCCCAGTCGCGACTCCCACGCTGGCGACGATCCCGACCAACGCCGCGAGCTCCTGAGCGCCCTCGACGACAAGGTCGACGATCTGGTCGACGCCGTCGAGGACGTCGCCGGCGACTCCGGCGAGCCGGGCTCGGCGGAGAGCGTAGGGGCGCCCAGTCGCGCCGCTTCCGTCTGGTATGCGCCACCGGCTTGGGAGTAGAACCGACAAACGACAGGAATAGAGAGCGCCACGACGCCAACTCTCGCGATTTGCGGGTTTGCGCGGGGCCGATCGCCATCGGGTCATGAGCGTATGAGCGAGCCTCAGCCAGCACAGGAAGAACACTTATGCGAGCGGATCGCCACCGGCCTCGACGAGCTCGTCGCCTCCTGCGTCGCGTGCGACAAGACGGGCGAAACGGCGCGCTGGGCGGCGGCGCTCCGGGCCGAGCACAAGCGCTTCCCTGCGCTCCGCGACGAGCTCGACCGAGCCCTGAGGGCGTCATGACGGCGAAGCGGAAGGAGCCCGCGGCCGAGACCCACAAGTGGGAGTTCAAGGCGCGCTTTCGCCGCCACGCGTTCGGCTGGAAGTCGCAGCCGGCGATCACGCGCATCAGGCAGGCGGTCGCCGAGATCAAGAAAGTCGCGAAGAAGGCGCCCGCGCTCGCGGCCGAGGGGGCCATCGGGTTCCTCGAGCGGGTGTCGCCGGCGCTCGAGCAGGTCGATAGCTCGTCGGGTTCCATCGGCGCCGCCGTGAGCCACGCGATCGAGGAGCTGGTGCCGCTCATCGCGAACGCTCCGACCGACGCCAAGACGCGCGACGCCTGGCTCGAGCGGCTGTTCGAGGCGCACCAGGCCGATCAGATGCCCTACATCGAGCGCCTCGCCGACCACTGGGGCGAGCTGTGCGCCTCGAAGAAGCGCAACGCGAACTTGATACAGGTACCCAAGCGCCGAGTCGGCAGCGGAGAAGGTCGTCACGCTTCCACCTCCTGGTTCGGCCCGCGCATCCACTCCGCGAGCGTCGCGTTGGCGTCGTCGACGTTCATCGTCTCGCGGGCGATGAGGCCGTGCTCGATGTCGGGCGGGAGGCAGGGCTGGAACTTCGACACGCGGGAGCGCTGGTTCGAGTCGATGAGGCGGGCAGCGTCGTCCCACGTGAGCTTGCGCGCGGCGAGCTTGTCGATGGCCTGGCGGATGCCAACGGCGCTGTTGGCGGCGCCGTTCGAGAACGTGATGAAGATGTTGCCGGGCGACACGCGCTCGCCGAGCTCCAGCTCGAGGAGGCCCGCCAGGACGCGGTTGCCAGCACCGCCGCCGAAGGTCCACCAGCGGCAGCGGCCGTCGGGATCTTCTTCGACGGGCAGCGAGCTGTCCTCGAGGAATGCGTGGGACTCGCGCTGCAGCTCGAGCTGCGTGACGGCGCGCTTGGACCAGGAGGGGTCGGCGTCCTTGCTCGCGAGGACGCGGCGCATGGCGTGGCAGAGCGAGCGGTCGAGGCTCATGGGGAGGCCGAACCAGCGAGGGTAGCCGCCCGCCTCGGCGGGCTCGACGGAACACGTGCCGCCCTTCCAGTCGACGCCGACAATGCGCCAAGGGCGACCGGCGAGGACGAAGTTCGGGACCTTCTGCTCCTTGTCCTGAAGGAACGAGGCGTCGACGACGCCGACCTCCGACTGGCCGTGCATCACGCGCAGCACGCGCGGTGTCGAGAACACGGCGTACAGCTCGAGGAAGTTGCGCGCGCCGTAGAGCTTCTCGCCTCGGGCGCCGAGCGCAAGCCGCGCGTCGGCTTCGACGAGGATGTCGTTGTCGACCATGTGGCGAACGATCGCTTCGCGCTCGGTCGCCGAGACGTCGCGAAACGCCGCACAGCCTTCGATCCAGTTCCACCACGAGTGAGAAGCCGAGCCCTGTTCCTGCATCGCGAGTGCGATGGCCTGATGAGCCAGCACGTGTGGCGACCACGCTGACGGCCCGGCCGGCTCGACGTAGCCACCCCGGAACAAGTCGATGATGGCGGCGGCGCGCAGGAGCGCGTCGTCGTCGGTCGCGAGGAAGGTGCAGTTCGCCGTCGTACCGGCTCGGCGCCCCGTACGCCCCATGCGCTGAAGGAAGGACGACACACTGCTGGGTGCGTCGATCTGAATGACGTGGTCGAGGTCGCCGACGTCGATGCCGAGCTCGAGCGCGCTGGTCGCGACGATGACGCAGTTGGACCCTTCCTCGAAGGCCTTCTCGGCGGCCGTCCGTTGCGAGAGGGCAAGCGACGAGTGCGAGAGGTAGACGTCCACGCCCCGCTGCGCGAGGCGATGCCCCAGCTCCTCGACGCGCCTGCGGCTGTCGACGAAGACGAGCCGCCGCGTACCCGGGTACAGCCGCTCAATGAGCAGCGCCGCGTTGTCGAGCGTGCCCACGAAGTCGAGAGCTAGCTCCGGCGGCCTTCGCGCGCCGCCTGGGTCGACGATGCGCTGTGGACGCAGGCTGCTTCCGCTGAGCCACGAGACGATGGTCTCAGGATCGCCGACCGTCGCCGAGAGTCCGATGCGCTGCACGTCCGCCTCGGCGATTCGGGAGATGCGCTCGAGCAACGCCACCAGGTGCGAGCCGCGATCATCCCCCGCGAAGGCGTGAACCTCGTCGATGACAACCGCGCGAACGTGGGCGAGGAAGCGCCGCGCGGGCGTGCGCGTCGAGAGAAGCATCGCTTCGAGCGATTCGGGCGTGATGGCCAGCACGTCGGGCGGGTCGTCGATCATGCGGCGTCGCGCGGGTCCCTTCACGTCCCCGTGCCACTTGCCGGCACGCCTGCCGATCAGCCCCGTGAGCGTGGAGAGACGCGCCTCCTGGTTGTTGAGGAGCGCGCGGATCGGTGCGACGTAGAGGACCGAGACGCCACGCCAATCCTCCACGTCCATCTTGGAGAGCAGCGGGAGGAACGCCGCTTCAGTCTTCCCTCCCGCCGTGGGCGCGAGCACGACGCAGTTCGCGCCGTCGAGGATCGCCTCGGTCGAGAGCGCCTGCACCGGACGCAGACCGCTCCAACCCAAGCCGTTCGCAATCTGGTAGCGAACGGCGGGGCTCAGGCGGTCGATGGCGTCCGGGCGCATCGTCACAAGTCGATCTCGATGTCATCCGGCTTCTTGCCGGCGGCCGCTGCCTTTTCTTCGAGCGTCAGCTCATCGGCATCGATGCGGATGTCGAGGTCCTTGGCCGGGTCGAACTCGGGAAACAGGTCAACGCGGTCGAGGATCGCAGCGACGAGCTTCCGCAGGAAGATGCGCGGGGCCACGCCAACCTTCCCGCCAAGCTTCCCTGCGACCTCGTTCGCCAGTCCCGAGAGCACCGCGTCGGTCACGCGGGCTTTCATGCGGTCCGGGTGGTCCGTCGGGTACAGGTCACGCACGCGACGACCAACCTCGAGCAACCGCTCTTGGTCGAACGGGAAGAGACGCACTTGGACGTCGCGCGGGTTGTCCCACTTGGCGTCGCCGGAGAAGTCGACGTGCAGACGCTGGGCGAGCGGCGGCAGTCGCTTCACACCGTTGGGCCCGTCGAAGAACGCAGGCGTCCCGGTGATGAGGATGTAGAGCCCCGCGAAGCGACCGCCGTACAGGTCGTCGATCAGCTTGCGGATGGCCTCGAGGCTCCTGTCGCGGCTGTCGGAGCGAACGCGCTGGATCGTCTCCACCTCGTCGAGCACGAGCAGCAGGCCCGGTCGCCCGCACTGCTGGAGCACGGCGAGCAGGCCACGCAGGAACCCGAGGGCCCCCGTGTGATCGATCTCGCCCTTGATGCCCGCATGGCGCTTGATGTCCGCGCTGACGTTCGGCTGCCCCATCAGCCACGCGATAAGCCCCTCGGCGAGCGCGTGGTTCTCGGCGACTTCTGCTGCATGGTACGCACGCAACACCGCTGCGTACTGCGGCTGCACCGCGCTCACGTCCTTGAGCCGCGCCTCGAGCAGATCGCCGACGCCAGCCGCCAGCGCCTTCAAGTCATCGGGGTCGCGTAGCGTGCGCGAAACCTCTTCTTCCAGACCCATGAGCCACTGGGAGATGACCGCGCGAAACGCACCCGTGTCCCACTCGGCGGTGCGCAGGCTCTCGGTGGCTCGCCGGTAGACCGTCTCCAGTCGATGCAGCGGCGTGTCGTTCTCGGAGATCTGCACTTCGGCGACCGCGAAGCCGCGTGCGAGCGCCTGCTGCTGGTACCAGCGCGCGGTGAAGCTCTTGCCGCAGCCGAAGTCGCCGCGCAGCGCCTTGAACACCGCGCCGCCGGTCGCGCAGCGGTCCAACTCCTCGCGCAGCGACACCGCAAAGCGGTCGGTCCCAACAGCAAACAGGTCGAGTCCTCGGCGCGGCACCGTTCCTCGACGGAGTGCTTCGATGACGTCCTTGCGGAGCAGCACGCTCGGCTCGCTCATTCCGATACTCCAAACTGCGAGACGAGCCTCGCCTTCTGCAGAACGACTCGGCGGCCCGCGACGTCGTGCTCGACGATGGCGAAGCCGTCTGCGTTCAGAACACCCATGCGCGCAACAACGCCGCCGACCTGGTGGGACCGCACACCGCACAAGCGCGCGAAGTCGGAGGAGGTCAGGCTGCCGCCCCCCTCAACAAGCACGGCGAGCCACGTCAGTACGCGCTCGACGTCGGGCTTCGGCACGCCCGCGACTTGCTGCGTGAAGAGCTTGGACGTTCGCAGGCGAGCGACGAGTGCGGGCTCGGTCGGAGCAGGCGGTGGTGCCGTCGGCGCCTTCGAGGGGCCTACCGGAATGAGCTGGAGCTGCGCCTTCGTGGTCGGCTCTGGAGGCTGCACCACGACGGGAGGCGCGGCTGGCCGGGCAATCTTGAGCGCCCACCAATCGGGCTCCGGGAGCACGCGGCACGACAGCTCGACGTCTTCGCCCGCCACGCGGTCGAGCCATTCGGGGCCAATCAGGAACGCGGGCGCGACCGCTTCGGCGAGCGACAGGCCGCCGTGCTCACCGTAGTGCGGCGCACGGTTCGCGAGGGAGGTGTCCCACAGCACAGCAATGCCGGCCGCCCCGCGCGGCTTCCACGAGGTCGGAGGCAGAAGCACTTCGCCATCCTGCGGCTGCTCGCCTTCAGCCAGCGCGCGCCAGCGTGCACCCCCTTCGCGTCCTGCCGGAATGCGTCCACCCGCGACGCGCATCGCGTCACCCGCGACGTGCCCATGGTCCGCGACGAGCAGCACCGCGCGCTCCGCACCGTCGGCGGCGCTCAGCAGCGCTTCGAGCGGGAGGATCGGCGTCTTGCTGTAGTCGACGGCGACCTGCAGGCTGCCCTTGAGCTGTTCGTCGATGGCGTTCACAACGACCGCGACCACGCGCCGGTCACCGGCGACGGCCTGCTTGACCTCATCGATGAGCTCGTGACCGGCGTGAATGTCTCGGCGGAAGAACACCTGGAGCGGCTCGTCGCCCACGAGGTCGCGGATGTGCGGGTTCGACGCCCAGCGCGACTCGTCCTTGTCGGTGCCCTGGTCGCCGAAGCGCGGGTCGGCCACGCCCGCGAAGAGTGCGGCGCGGCTCACCTCGGTCAGCGTAGGCACCGCCGCGAGGACAGGCGGGATCGGAAGCTGGCCGTTCCAACCGGGCGTGCGCCACGCGATGGGGCTCCACCGACGCTGGTCGCGCAGCCGCTGGAGAACCTGCACCGCTGCCGCGTAGCTCATGCCGTCCATCAGCACGAGGAGCAACCGACGGTGCTCGCCTCCCTTGAGGAACTGGGCCACGACGCGCTTGGTGACGTGCTCGATCGGAAGCACCTCACTCGAGGGCTTGCTGGCATTGACCCATGCCACGTAGGCCTCGGCGAAACGCTTGTCGTCGGTGCGTGCGACGACGTCGACCGCGTCGTACAGCCGACGCACTGCGACCATCAGCGCGTCGCCCGCGCCGCGCATGCCGCGCAGGCTCTGGCGCGCCCAGTCGAGGAAGCCGCCCTCCTCGGTGTAGCGGCGGGCGAGATCAATCGCGGCCTGCCACGGGGTGCCGTGCTCCGCGAGCTGGGGCCGCACCTTCCGCCCGAGCAGCCAGGCCGCTAGGCGTGCCGCCATCTTTCGCGCCTCGACGTGCTCCGAGCGACGGATCGCTTTATCGAGATGGTGAGCGCTCAGGCGTTCGAAGGCCGTGAGCAAGGCTTCCAGTGCCTCGGGGCTTGGCGCATCGACGAAGGTAACGATGGCGGCGGCAACCGCAGCCTCGCGTGCGGCGTGGCCGACGGGCAGCCAGTCGCTCGCGGTGGCGAGCGCCGAGGCACCACCGTTCACCGCGTGCTGCTGAGCCTCATCGATGAGCCGCCGGTCCGCGGCATCCTCGACCGAGAGCACCGTCTCGAGCAGTGCTTGCCCGGCTCCTTTGGCGTGCGCGCCCCGGACTTCGTTGGCAAGTCCAGGAGCGATGCTCGCGATGTGTCCATTCACGAGCCCGCGCAGGTATGGATCGTCGCTCTGCTCGACAGCACTCAGCAGCAAGAGCGCTTGCAGCGCACGGTCGACGAGGCCCAGCTCCCACGCGCGGAAGCCGAGCACGCCTACAGCAGGCAGGCGCTCCTCGAGCCAGTCGAGCAGCTCGCGCCGCACCGCCCGCAAGATGTCGTCAGACTCGCAGGCGCGCACGAACGCGGGCCCCGCGTCGGAGCCACGTGCCCAGAGCAGCCAGTCGCTCGGCGCTTCGAGAGCGCGCTCAGGGATGCCAAAGCGCGCTTCGAGCACTCGCTTCCAGAGGTCGGTGCGCGTGAGTCGAAGGCCCGTGATCTTCCGCAGCCCCGTGACGGCACCGGAGAGCGCGAGGCGAGCGAGCGCCGAGGACGAGAGGCCAGGATCGACCTGGCGCGCACCGAAGAGCGCCGCGAGCCGGGCGTCGCGCGCCACGTGGAAGATGCGCCCGCCTGCGAGTCGACACGACACGTCGAGCGGGAGCGCGTCCTCGGCCCAGTCGACGAGGTAGACGCTGCCCGCGGGCGTCGACTCGCCTGGCGCCGGCAGCTTCGAGCGCAGCTCCAGCTCGCACGACGTCGGGACGATCTCCCACGCGAGGCCGTCCAGCTCGAAGCGCCCGGGCTGCCCTCGGCCGAACAGCGCGAGCAGCTTGGAGCGATGGTCGCGCCGAAACAGCCGCTCCACTTCCAAGCGAACATCGGCCTCCGAGAGGAGCGGCGAGTCGGTCACTCCGGCCTCCGCTTCCAAGCCGTGATGCGGATGGTGATGCGCGAGGCGTCCTTGCCCTCCGCTTCGAGGCGCTCGGCGAGCTCACGCAGTGCCTTGGCCGCCGAGGTCGCATCGGCGAGGTCGGTCGACGCTTCGAGCACCACCTCTTCGTCCTGTACGGGCGGCTGCGGCTTCGTCGGCACACGCAGCAGCTCGTCGGCGCGCCGGGTCAGGTCGCTGAGACCATCGGCGAGCATCTTGTTGACCTCGTCGGCGGCGAGCAACGCAGCAAGGTCTTGCAGCAGCAGCTTCGCACGCTCGCCACGCTCCGCGTCGCCGAGCAGCCCCTTCACCTGGCGCAGCACGATCCAGCGCGCGTCCTCCTGAAGAAGGCGCTTGCTCGCGCTCGCGGTGGTGAAGTTCCGTCCCATCGCGGCGACGGAAGTCTTCGGAGTGAAGCTCGCGAGGTCGCGCACGATGGAAGCGCCGTCACCTCGTCCAAGCTGCGACAGCAGCGCCGCCGAAGCGCGAGCCGTGGCCAGGCGGGGCGCGTTGTCGCCCTCGCTGGCGGAGCCAGCGGAAGACGAGACAGTGGCCCAGTCGCGGATCTTCGGTTCGAGCGCGCCCGGCAGATCGGCGGTGTCGCGCACCTCGTTCAGCTTCTCCTTCAGCTTGTCCGCGAAGGCCGAGAGGTTGCGCGCACCGAGTGAGCGACCGCCGATGGCCACACCGAAGAGGTCACCCGCGCGGTTCAGTGCTTCGGTCCACTCGGCCTGCGTCGGCAGCTCGGGGCGAAGCAGCTCGACGTCGTCCGGGAGCTGGCCTGGGCGCGGCAGCGCGTAGCTCTTGCCGTCGCGCCGGAAGGTGCGACCGCTCCACGAGGCGTAGAGCGAGATGAGCACGTCCTGCACCTCGGCAGGGAGGCCGCGCGTCCGCTGGGGATCGAGCCAGCTGCGCACACTCCCGACCGTCGGCGTGTCGATGCCGGCCTGCTGCCGGTGCTGTTCAATGTCTTGGAACGGCCGTTCACGCAGGAGCACTGCGACGTCGCCGGTCTCGGTGATGCCGAGCGGATCGGCGTAGGCGCGCAGGTCGTTGCGCTCACCCTTCTCGACGTTCATGCGGCGGTCACGCTCATCGAGCAGCTTCTCGACGAGACCGCCGATCTTCTCCATGCGGGTCGCCGACACCGTCCCGTCGAAACGCGGGTGGTGCGGATACTTCTTCGACAGCATCGTGTCGATGACCTGCCGGAAGCCATCCTTCATCGTGCCTGCGAGCACCGCGCGGATATCGAGGTCGCCGAGCAGCGGGATGAAGTGTTCGTCCACCGTGCGCGACTGGTCGAGGTACGCGCTGTCGTTCGCCATCGCGAGCCCGTAGGCCTGCGCCAGCGTGCGCTTCACCAGGGCCTCCTTTTGAGCGCGGAGGCTCGCGAGGTCGGCGCGCGTCGTCGACTGGTCTTCAACACGCAAGTGACCGAGGTACTTGCGCGGCTCTCCGTCGAGGATGTGCTCGAGCACCACGAGGTCGCCGAGCTCGCGTTCGAGCGAGTGCGAGAAGAACGTCGGCAGCCAGACCACCGTGGGATTCGCCGGCGCGTCGGCGGGGCGCGAGTCGCGGAAGCGCTCAACCGTGCGCAGGTCCTCGTCGGGCCCGTGACCACGCTCGTCGAACGGATAGTCGACGATGACCTGCCACTCGAACTCGCGCGGGCAGGTCAGCGTGGTGTCGTCCATCTCGCGGACGTTGCCGTAGCGGACGCGGCCTCTGCGGCGCGTGCCGTGGAAGGGCAGCTCGGCCTCGACGACGGTGCCTTCGCTGTCGAGCTCGAGCGCCTGGAACAGGAGGCGGCGCATCGCGTTCTTGCGGGCGCCAGCGGTGTCGGCCTCGGCGGCCTGCGCGAGGATCGGCTGGAGATCGACGCCTGCGAGGTGGAGGTTCACCTCGGGGTCGGCCTGCTCGCCGAGACGGAGCGCCCCGACCTGGCTCGCCCAGTCCCGCAGACGCTGCGCGACTACCTGCATCTCGGCGCCGGGGATGGGCGACGCGATGGTGCCGTGGTTCAAGTGAGCCAGCCGCTTCACGGTCAGGCCCTTGAACGGCTTGGCCTCGGGCACGAGCGCCGCCATCAGCACCGTCTTGGCGAGGCGGTTGTCGTTGCGGCACATCTTCTGCGCGCAGCCGCTGCAGCCGAGACGGCGGTCGTGGTCCTCACGCAGGCGCTGGCACGCGGTCGGGTTGTCCGTGTTGTGCTGCCGCCGGATGATCGGCAGGAAGCTCTCGCGATACATGTCGCGGGCGCGGTCGAAGCGCGCCTTCATCACCGGGTCGTCGATCGGGTCTTCGGCCTCGGCGAGCGCGTCGAAGGCGTCGCCCACAGGCACCACGCGACCGAGCTCGAGGTCCGGTAGGTGGTTGACCAGCAGCTCCATCAGGATGCGGATCGCGGTGCGCTCACGCTGCAGGCAGTCCGACAGCGCGACCAGCGCTTCGACGAGCGCGGGCGAGAACGGGTAGACCTTCTTGAAGTCGGCCTCGTCGCCTTCGCTCCCGATGAGCACGCTTTGCGCTTGCCCGGCAGCTCGCCACGTCTTGGCGAAGTCATCGGCGAGGCGCTGCGCCGAGGCCTCGTCCTTCGGGCGCACCACGCGGTGCGCGACGATCGCCGGCAGGTTGCTGTCGGCCAGCGTGACCGTCTCGAAGCGGCCATCGTGGTGCGAGAGGTTGCGCGACAATTCGGTGCGCACCGCGCCCTGAGCCTGCTCTCCGAGGAACTGTGAGAGGTCGCGCTGGCGCGCGATGAAGCTGACGATGGGAATGGCGCGGTCGGCATCTTGCGCCTCCTTCAGCTTCACCATCTTCTGGACCTCGCGTCCCACGAACGGCAGGTCGCTCGAGTTTCCAGCGAGCCACAGCACGAGCTCGTCGAGGTAGAGCACGATGGCGTCGTAGCCCAGCGACTTGGCATGGCGGCTCATGACGCCGAGCCCGGTATCCAGGTCAACGAAACGCCCCTGCTGCGCGGTCCACGACGTGAAGAAGGTCCGCACCAGATCGCTGAACAGCTTGGCGCGCGGGCTCTGGGCGTCGCGGTCGCTCTCTCCGATGTAGGTCGCCGAGGCCGCCGCCTCGAAGGAGGCCGCATCCCACTTGCGCGTCTCGGCGAGCTTGCCCCAACCACTCGCTGCCTGCTGCACGCTGCCGTTGAGCTTGCCGAAGAACGTGTCGTCGCCGAGCGTAGCGCGCAGACGCCGCGCGTCCTCGAAGAGGCCTTGGTCTGCGTACGCGGCTGGCGTCGGTGCGTCGGGATGGTTCTTGGCCACCCACGTCACGTAGGCGCCGAGGATCTTCGACTCCATGTCCTGCGCGCCGAGCATGTGGATCGGGAGCTGGAGCAGCTTCTTCTTGCCGATCCACTCGTTCTTGCCGCGCAGCGCGTGCAGCTCGCCGCGGCTCCACGGCGCCGGGTGGTTGGCGAGCATGAGGTCGAGCAGCGCCATGAAATGGCTCTTGCCGGCGCCGAACGAGCCGTGGAGGTAAGCGGCCTGACTGCGCCCGTCCCGCAGCGCGCTGCCGATGATCGAGAGCGCGTGCTCGAAGGTCTGCACGATCTTCGGCGTGATCGCGTAGTCCTTCACCGTGCGTTCGGGGTGCGCGATGCCGCCCGTGAGGTCT
>Ga0209181_10009810_pt1 | contig 12539 bp, 8 predicted proteins | sample MAT05_FD_187208 | JGI IMG/M metagenome (GOLD analysis project Ga0209181, IMG submission 187208) | Freshwater microbial communities from Lake Fryxell liftoff mats and glacier meltwater in Antarctica - MAT-05 (SPAdes) (version 2) | ecosystem: Environmental > Aquatic > Freshwater > Ice > Liftoff... | reverse complement strand
CCGCCAAGTTTCGAACGATATCCCCAGTTAATTTGTCGATTGTCCAAAGGGCTACGGTCTCTCGAAGCACAACGGAGAATTGACGCTCTTGCTTTGGACTCAACTTGTTGAAAGCAATTGTGTTTCCATTCATCGAATGAAATCCTTATCAAATTTTAGGGCTAGGTGAAGTCGGACATAGCAAGGGCTTCGTGCTTGTGCCCTTGAAAACGATTCAAAGACTGAACAGCCTGCGACTTAGCTATCTTTAAAGCTGCCGGTCGCATGGAGCACGACTCAGTGGAATGCTTAAATTGAATGCTCAATTGGAGATGTCGTCGTCGTCTCCATCGTCAGATCCGCGATTGTGCGTGCCATCACAAAAGGGCTTGCTCTTGGAAAGTCCGCAGCCGCATAGAACATGCATCTTCTTTCGCTTCTCACCCCCAATTGGACGTCCATATTTGTCGGATATATTGACATCTCCTTCGACAAGGATCGGCCCTTTGGGGTTGCAGCAAATCTTGACCACACTCGTTTCGGATGGAGCTGGCATAGTAATGAATCCTGTATTGGTTTGGATAAAGTTTTCAGTCTTGTCCACGAAAGCCGGCGACTGTTGAAGTTCGATTCAGAGGCGACAGCCTCCGTGACGGTTAAAACAAAGGTCTTAAAATATGTGCTGACCAACCGAGTCCCAGATACTCTCGATAGCCTTTGCTGCGCGATGAGCCCATAATGTAAACACTGTTTCCAAATCGAAGCACGCCTGACGCCGATTGCCCGGACGCTAACTCGCGATGCTCAGCTGGTAGATCAGGAATGCTTCCCAAGGGAATGGCCGAAGCATCGCTCGTTTCGATCACTTCGAAATCTCGATTCGCGTAAAATGCGATACACCCTTGAATGCGCTTTCCGTTCTTGTCCTTTGGCAAACAGGTTCTCAGGATCTTGCCAGACTCGGTTACCCAGTCGAAAAGGCTTCCCAAGACACCGATCACCTCTCCATTGCGTAGTCCATTCTGTCGTACTGCACCCGAATAGATCAAGGTCGATCGACCGTTGCGTTCTAGTTCTGTCGTTCCGACATCTTGAACCGCGTATTCGCCGATACTCTTGCTCTTCATGGCTTTGGTAAACCAGGGATGGTCTGCGACTCGTGCTTCCTTGAGATCTGGGATGAGCTCAGGAGTGGAAGCGGCCACGATTCTTCCCATGCGATTGGACAATACTAAATTTCGGTACATCGAATAGCTGCTATTGATATCGCTCAAGCGTCTTGCAGCAGATTGCAGATTTTCTTCGGTGGGTTCTGTTAAAGCTTTCCAAAAGTATTGGTCGGTGGCCCACCAGCGAATCGCAGCAGAGCGTTCAAAGAGATTGCGATCAATCAAGTCGATAGCTTGCTTGGAAAACGTTTCCAGCGTTTGAAGATTCAGTCTTAACTCGCCGAATGCCATCTCACGTAGGAGTTCTTCCATCTTGCTGGTTGCGAAGTCGCCTGTTTCGGTGATTTGCTCGAAAACCGGTCCTAATGCGACTCCACGTTTCCCGAGCTTGGAGGCAAACACAATACCGTTAAGCGAGATCAACTTGATGGATTGCTTGTCGTCTTGAACTTTGACATACGTGTCTTTGTTGATCTCTGGAATCAGCTTGGAACGCATGAGTTCATCTGGGCTGATTCCATTAACTTGGCAATTGGCCTCGCTGGCGAAGATATCGCCCGTTGGAACCACCAAATGACTGCTCCACCCCAATCCAGCAAAATCCAAGTATCCATCGGACATCGCCGAAAAGACGGCAGAGTTGTTTCCCTCAATGTTGGCATAGCTGCTAATGGTGCCGCCTGGCTTCAGTTTGCGATGACGGCGCGGCAAATGGGCTTGCTCGCCGATGGCAATGATGTTCCGATCGCTTGAACCCACCACGCTGCCGTTTTCGTCTGTAAAGAACGAGAACCAACCATCTTGTGTATCCCCATCCTCGCTTCGAGGCATATAGTCATCGAGAATGATCCGGGCTTCGTCCTCAAGATCAAAGAAAGCGCCCATCAACCCAATGGGTTTTGCTTCTGCGTTGCCTAGACTGAAAAGAAGCGTACTAAAAACCAAGCTATTGGCAGAGTCGACAATCGAGTCGTTCGTTTTCTCAATCACGTACTGGCTTGATTCGCTGGCGCTGGATGCTCGCTTGAACCAGGATTCTGTTTTTACCGTCGCTCCCAAAACTGCTGATCGGGTATCGGGATTTGCGTTGGCCACAACAATACCGTCTGGAGTCGTGATCACTAGATCTCGATACAACGTATACGAACTGCGGACATCTTCCAATCGACTGCACGCGATCGCAACGCGTTCGTGTACCTCTTGAAGATTTTTCAGGACTTTTTGCAGCATCGCAAGTGTTCCTTCTTGGCTCTTGCCTTTGCCAAGCTGCTCAGCGAGCACGTCCGTCTTGGATTGAAACTCTTTAAAGACAGCACTGTTGAACATCAAGTCGAGCTTGCGTTTGCCGAACTCGCGAACGTCGTCGACATACTTACTGACGTCTTTCATGGTCCAATTGGTCTCGAGCGTCGGAACTTCGAAGGCTGCCTTCGAGGCGTCGAGATACTCGTTGAGTTCGCTGAGCATGTTGTCAAGCTTGCTACTGATCTTGTTGATTCGCTCTAGACAGTCCACAAAGGCCGTTTCCATTGCCCACCATCGAACGTCGCAGGTGCGCTCCAGCAAAGTACGGTCAATGAGGTTGACTTTGATGTAGGCCGTCGTGCAATAGATAGAGCGGCAGAAGTCCTCTTTGGCCAGGTAAAACTGATCGAAGAGATTCTTCGTCCCATCATGTAACTCCGCTGCAAAAGTTTCAACGCGGCCCATCAGGTCGGTGATTTGCTCTTGTTCCGTCGCATTCTCACTAATGGCGGCCGCCGTGCATTTGCCCTGATTGCAGATGGGTGAAATGCCAATCAATTCATTGATGATTTTTTCGTAAAACTCGCGGTGGTCATTGGTGATCAGCGCATTGAAAATACTGAATTTATTTTCGGTCGTTTGTTCTGTGATCATAGTTAGGCTCCTGCCTGATTCTCTAAAAGTTCAGCAACTAGTTTTCGGATTGAAATCATGGTGAAGTAGCCCGTTTTTGTTTCGACGACTCCTTCGACGAAGGGCTGTTTGATATGAGCGGGAGCCGGGTGGATCTCGTCGCTTTCGAGCGTGTGAATTTGCGAAATCGAGTCAACGCTCAGTACGATCGGCTCTTCGAATGCATACAAACCAAGATCGCGAGCCTCCGCAACCAAGCCGCTGGCAGTCTCAAGCAAAATCATTTCGCTTGATTCATTGGCTGCTCGGGGTTCGACACGCATGCATTCACGCATGTTGATGACGACGGCGGTCCGTCCTCGAATATTAACGAGCCCGTCGATTCGTCGATCCGCACCGAACACCCGCGTGACCGGCATCGGACGAAAAAACTCTTCGACTTTGAGCGCAGGAATTGCAAATGTTTCACCGCGAATCGTAAACGTAGATAATTGCATGAGGACTATTTGCTCCCATTTCTTCGGATCGCTAAACACTCGGCAACCGTATTGCGGACCTGGTGTTTATCGATTTTGACAACGTAGCGATCAAAGCCCAAACTTAATCCCTTTTCTCGGAAGTGATCCTCCGAAAGAGTCGTCAAGGCAACCATGGGCATGTGATCAAAGCGTCGGTCCTCGCGAACTCGGGTGGCTAGTTCAAATCCGTCCATACGTGGCATGTTGATATCGGAAATAACCAGCTGATAGCGATTGGGTTCGTTCTGAAGTCGCTCCCAGGCCTCGACGCCGTCGTTGACGATCTCGACGTTCCAATGTTCGCAGCGAATGTATTGATCGATAAGTCGGCGAAAGAACAGGCTGTCTTCGGCAACGAGGATGCGAGCCTTTTTGGCTTCGATCTCTTTCGTTATGATTTTGTCAGGTGCGTGTTTTTCAAAAACACTATACAAGTCCAGCAGCATCACCAAGCGGTCATTATGCATGAACGTCCCTAGTATCCCCTTGGAATCGTTCATGCGAGTTTCAAAAGTATCGTCTACGTCGACAACGCAAACATCGGGCCCCGAAAGAATTCCAATGGGATAAGCCACCGCAGCAGCGCGGATCAAGCAGATATCAGCACGTTGATCGTTGAATTTCCCGATCGGCAAAAACGCATCGAGCCGAACGATCGAGACCGTTTCCTGCTTGAGTTGACAGTACTCTTTCTGACCGACAATACGTAGATCCTTTGGACTGATTCGCTCGATAATTGCGACCAGTTCGAGCGGGATGGCAAAGTACTCATTGTCTGCGCAACTGAAGATCAGCATCTTCTGCGTGATTCGCTTTTTGGTGGTGGCAGAAGAAAGCGATTGGTCTACCGCGGACTTAGCGACTCCGGCTTTTGCTGTCGTTTCCATGAATTTGAGATTTAAGGATTGCACTAGTCCATTGATATCCAGGATCAGTGATACGCGACCGTTTCCAAGAACGGTGTGACCGGAATAGACCATGCAGGATTGCAGCATTTTGGGCGTGCTTCGGACAATGATTTCTTGAATCCCAACAACGTTGTCAACGACTGCTCCAAAGAAATGCTTTCGATATTGAAAGACCACCAAACAACTGGCCGAGCTTGCTCGCAATGGTGATTGCAAACTGGCCTGATCGCCAAGGTTCGAAGCGGACGCGTTGAGGCTGAGTGCATCTTCGAGATTGACGATGGCGATCAATTTGTCGCGTAACTGAAAAACATCTTGACCATCGACCCGAGTGATTACGGATGTGGTTCGCGAGTCGAATCGAATGATCTCGCTGATCGCAGTTTCGGGGATGGCAAACTGCTGGTCATGCAGGTCGACGATCAGGGCTTTCGTCAAGGACGATGAAACAAGTGCTTTGGCTAGCGGCAGGATGGCGGAGAATGTAGAACCGTGACCCACCTTGGTTTGCACATCGATCATTCCGCCAACACTTTCGATGTTGTTTCGAACCACATCCATGCCAACGCCCCGCCCGGAAACATCGGTGGCTTGGTCCTTGGTGGAAAAGCCCGCCTGGAAAATCAACAAAACTTTTTCTTTCTCGGTCAGTCGCGACGCGTAGTCGGCTGTGATGACCCCCTTGCTAACCGCTTTCTCGCAGACTCGCTCTGCCGATATACCACGGCCGTCGTCTGCAACCTCAAGAATAATTTCTCCGCTCTGGACATAGGAACGTAAGTAGACATTTCCCTGTCGGTTCTTTCCGGTTGCCTCTCGTTCCGCTGGGGTTTCGAGGGCGTGATCCATGCAGTTGCGGATTAGGTGTGTCAACGGGTCTGCAAAACTCTCAAGGATACTGCGATCGAGTTCGAGTTCTCCACCTTCAATGTGCAACGCAACTTCCTTGCCGAGTTGGCGAGCCAAATCGCGAACCACACGACGATAGCGTTCAAAGAGCGATCCTGTGGTTTGCATTCGAGTCTCAATGACCGTCTCATGTACCCCCGAGATCGCTTGAGATAGTGTTCGAAAGGCGGTGTTACCTGTGAAATTAAACTCGTTCATCAGTTGGTTACGAGCCATCACCATGGTCCCCGTCCATTCGAGCAACTCGTGCAAGATGTGGACTGGGACACGCATCGTCTGATCGGACGTAGTCTTTGTGTTTGCAGCCGGAGTTGCAGGGACGAGAGCAGCGTCAGGGTTTTTTTTTGCTTCGACTTTGAGAGCCGCGATAGTCGTAGAAACCTTGGCCTCGGTAGGTTTCGGGTGTTCCGTCGGTGTCGGCGAGCTTGCCTTTGGAGGAGCAGATACAGTCTGTGCTTTGGTAGCAGCCGTTTTTTCGGCTTTCAGATCCAACGCAACAAGGTTCTTTGCGTCGACTTGAAGATGTTCGGAGAGTATGCTCGGATCGAGAACTGTTTCGAAGTAAATCTTGCAATTGCCGGTATTGGTTGTGTCGAGTGATGCAATGGGTATGGATGCGTGTAGAATCTTTCCAACACTGGACAGTCCCGCCACCACCCCTTCTTTGAGGTCGATCGCGGAATGGAGTTTTTCGAGGTCCACGTGGATCGCGTAAACAAAGAATTTGCCGTTCCAAGCTTTCGCAGCAATCGCAAGATCAGCATTATCCGTCCCGGAGGCATTGCCAACTAAGCCCGGTGCATTTGAGGTTGGATCGAGAACCGAGTTAAGCTTCGCAAGAACCGGAGCGGTGTCAAAGCTTGCGCCGAGGCAAGTCGAAAGTAGCATGGCGGTTAACGCATCGACCGCAGACAAGACCGCATCGGTGACTTTCGAGTGCACGGCTTGTTGGCCACATCGAACGCGATCGAGAAGCGTTTCGGCAAGGTGGCTGACACGAATCAGATTCTCAAGCTTGAGATGCGAACCATTTCCTTTGATGGTGTGCACCGCGCGAAAGATCCGGTTGACGAGTTCGATGTCGGTTCCACCATCCGTCTCAAGCGACAAGAGATCTGCCTCGACATCTCGCAGTCCTTGAAGTCCCTCGTTGATAAAGTCTGCAACGAGATCGAGATCTTCTGGAGCGATAAACTGAGAGTAGTGGATATCGGTCGCTGTCGGTTTGCGGTTCACATCTCCCGAAGGGTTGACCGTTGACGTTGCTGTCTGTTTTTCAGGTGAGGGGCCGTTGAGAACAGATTCCAGTTTTTGGAAAGCTTCTCCGCGAGCGCTAGATTTTCCTAAGTCGGAACTGTTGAGCATTTCCATGAGCGTGTCGACTGCGGCAAGGATCGCATCGGTGACCTCCGCCGTTGCATCACGACTGCCTGCTCGTATTTGGTCTAGAAGCGTTTCAGCTAGATGACTCAGCCGAACCAAGTTATCCAGTCCCATGTAGGAACCAGTTCCCTTGATCGAGTGCACAGCGCGAAAGACTCGATTCACGAGCTCTCGATCCGATCCACCATCCGATTCCAGTTTCAGTAGATCTTGTTCGATGCTCGACAGTCCTTGAAGACTCTCGGTGACGAACTCTGAGAGCAATTCTTGGTCAACGTCCATGAGTAACCGGGCTCAGCTGATGCTAACGAATGTATAGAAAATGACGCAGACAGGAAGTACGCTCTACTTAAACGATTGTTTAGACCTTGCTTCCACGATAAGATGCCCTACGATTCGAGATCGTGCGAATAGGATCGTGCGATTGGATCTTGAGTTGCATGCCTTTGCAGGGTTGATGTTCAAAAGGCGATAAGACCGGTAAGTGCGCAAGACTCGCCAACTAATCTATCCAGCTCCGCGGATAACGATCCGCTGGCATAAAGCCCAAGCGGTTTTCAAAAAACAAAAAGCCTTCTGGTTTATCCCGTAGGATTCTTCCCAGCGTCAGCCAGCTATCGAACTGTCCTTACCACTTACCTCGTACCACAGATTCCTACTGCAAAAACTGCAAACGCTTGCGAGCGTATGGAATCTGGCCAACTTAATGTCGAAAAACCCTTGTGAGATCTTTGGACTGTTAGGCAGTAGTAATGATTACAACTAGTTAATTGCGATTCACGAGGAAAAAATATGGTTTGCGAATGTCGAACTGATAATCGCTTTATGCTTATCAAAATTGCAGATGAATGTTCAGACTTTTCGGAGTTTCATGAGCTCTCGCGGTTGCGGACTTGGTCACCGGTCGCGACGGGTGGCGAGCTCATAGTCGAAGTTGCTGGGACGTCGAGGTACGTTACCGGCAGCGACGTCGTAAATTTTCTCCGAACATAGCGAGCTCCGGCTAATTTCAGTTACAATCAACGTGTTCCTCTCGTTTCCTACCCATTCCCAAAAGTCAAACAGATGAATTCCTCCCTTTTTAAGAACCTGTCGACCCTTTGTTTTGTTCTCGGATTCGCATCCATTATTGGCTCGATAGCCATATGGTTTCTGACTGGAGGTGAAGCGGCTGAATCGAAGGCGCATGCCGAACGGTTTGGGATCTTCGTTGGACTCTGGGCGCCTACTTTTTTTGCGCTTTCAAGTAGACTAGAACGATCTTCCGAGATTGCTAAGACATAGGTCGAAGCGCAGATTGAAGAGCCACAGGTGTGGAATCTGACTACGCATCTCAATCATCTGCTTCGTGTGTCGCAGTCCTGACGCGCAGCGAGGCTTCGTAACTGCCTCGCTTTTTCGCCACGCGGGATCAGCGTCATGAAAAAACAGCTTCAATTGCAAAACACGCTCGTAGAAAATCTGCAATTCGATCACCGTTGAAAGTGCGTTTCGGTAGACCAGGTTTGTAATCGTAAGATCGGAGTATGGCTGGGTCAATTTGTGAGATGTCCCGCAATGCCATCCATTCATTTGGAAAAAGCAGTTCGTCCGATGTTTCCTCAAAGCGAATTTCGATATCAAAATGTCGTTTATCTTGGAGGATCCGGTCATATCGTTCTGCGATTGAGTGCGGAGCACCCTCAAGCAATTGTATGAAATAGCCATCGAGGAACAGAAGGCCACCCGTTAGCCCCGAAGAACTGTTTCTGTTATTCGATATCCGTATTATGTCATACACGTCGCGAAGTTGAACCGAAGAGACTGCACGACTTGTGTAAATCAGACGCTTGTACATAGTGTTTCCGATGCTAGCAAAAGTGAAACCGTGATAGATGATTAATGATTGGTACGTTCAGTTGTTTTGATTGCGGAAAATAGCTTGTTTAGCTAGGTAAGTCGTCCGATGAGATCGTTGAGTTCGCTGCAAGGTACTGGACGACTTAACAAATACCCTTGCATTTCAGTGCAACCAGCGCTTCGGGCGGACTCACGCTCGCCTTCGGTTTCGACGCCTTCTGCGGTCGTTGAAATTCCTAGTGTGTTACCTAGCGCAGTGATCATTTTCACTAACGCGTACGAGCCTTCAGATTGGTCGATTCCAGTCACGAATGACCGGTCAATTTTAATTTTGTTAAATGGAAATTTTCGCAGGTAGTTGATCGAAGAGTAGCCGGTACCGAAATCATCCATCGCTATACGAATTCCGTAATCACGCAGTTGATGAAGCGTAGCGATGGCTGCCGATGAATCGGACATCAACGCTGTTTCGGTGATTTCGAGTTCTAACCTTTCGGCGGGAAGTCCCGATTCCTTCAAAGCCTGGACCACGGCAGGGATCAAACGGCGACTGCTGAGCTGCACTGTAGAAAGGTTAACGGCAACTCCGAATGGGTGGTCCCATTTCGCAGCAATCTGACAGGCGTTTCGAATGACCCATTCACCCAACGGCACAATCAAGCCAGTCTCCTCTGCCAGAGGAATAAATTGGTCTGGTGGAATACGTCCCATTGTCGGATGCATCCAGCGGACGAGCGCTTCGAAACTGACCAGTTTGTTGGTTTCAAGATTCATCAAAGGTTGGAAATGCAATTCGAACTGCTCCTTTTCGATTGCATCTCTTAGTTCAGGCTCAACTTTTCGACGAAGCCTTGCTCTTTCCGCCAGATGAGGTTCGAAAAAATGGATGGTTCCGCGCCCGACGTTCTTCGCTGCACGCAGGGCCAGGTCACTATTTCTTAGCAAATCGTCGATGGTCTCCCCGTCGAAAGGAAACGTCGCTATACCGATGCTGCAACCGATATGGATTGTCTGATCGTCGATCAGCATCGGTTCGCTCAAACTGCTTCCGATCCTTATCGCCAATGCCTTGCCAGCAGCCGGCTGAATTCCACCGACCTGCAAAATAGCGAATTCGTCACCATCTAATCTTGCGACAGCATCGAACTCTCGAGTTGCTTTTCGCAGTCTTTGCGCGACAACTTTCAGAACTTGATCACCGAATTGATGCCCAAGCGTATCATTCACTGGCTTAAAATGGTCCAGGTCAATGAAAAGGACGGCTATTTCTTCGGTCGACCGTTGCATCAACTGTGAAGATGTTGAATTGAAACCTGCCCGAGTTAAAAGTCCCGTTAGCTCATCCTTGACTCCGAAGTAAACAGGGGCTGCCTGAGGAACTGAATCGATGCTCGCCTGTTCAACGGTCAGAACGAGTCCATCTCCAATCAATGAATCAATCGAAAGCGAATATCGCTTTTTCTTATTCGCCAACTCGAAGCGTGCGGAAGCGGTCTTGGTAGCAGAGTTCTTGTAGAGAATTGATGTGAGCTGATTTCGCATATCATCTTCACGTATCGAGGCTAAAACCATCTCGATGTCGACAAATTGGAAGCCGGCTGGTGGCAAGTCGATAAGGTCCCAGAAACATTGATTTGCGAAAACGATTCTGAAATCAGAGTCGATGACGCATATGGAACGACCGGTCGACTCTCTTTCTGCCCGGTGTCTTGCGGAAATAGGTTCGAATTCGAGAAGACTGTTGGACATCCTGATTCCCTTATTGTTAGGTAGTAACTTAGAACTGTATCCTTACAAAAGAGCAACGAGTGTCCCCTTGGGGGAAACTGCACTTTGTTGCGGCGAATATCCTTACCGACTGTGAGGGTTGACGCGACATCGCGGAGAATGCCAGTCTTTGTGCTTCTTGCATCGCCTGTCGTCAGAGAATAAATTTACATTGCCTGTCCTATGCTATGTTTCTCCCAATGTTTCTCCCAATAATATCGACCGTGTTATTTGTTCCGTCTTCATAGTCATTGGTTCTTTGCTTGCCTCAACAAATGTTTTTTCAGAAACGCGATCTCCTGACCAATTTTGGGAGGATTCGCGGATTCGCATAATGACGTAATTCGCATTCTCGTCCAAGAGATTCATTCTTCTCTTTCAATGGAAAACCTAGCGAAGCATGATGAATCCGTGCTTTCTGCTGGGCGTCGGTGGCGTCAGCCACAGGACCACATTTTTGTTGAGATCAGGCCCGGAGGGCGACGCACCCTCGGATCTATTCCCAAAGAACGCCAATCCCACAGCAAGAAGGGCATATTTATTGTTCGAATAGTCCTTGGACCCCCCCTGTCTGTAGATGGCTTTGGCTGATTCCGAATCGTCGGGAGTGCAATCGGTGCAATTTGTTCCGCTCATCAACAATCACAGGATACAACAACGCATATTTGCGGATAAAGCATCCTAATGTGAAGAGTAGTTGTCCTAACAACCCTTTGTGAACGGAGTCCCCGATGATTTCAGTGCTTTTTGAATCCTTATGTTCCCATCCTTGGATCATCGCATTGGGAACCGTGGCCTTCTTCACCCTCAAAGGGCTAGCTTGGCTAGTTATACCCACGATGATGATTCGCTGGCGCAATCGCCGCTTGAAGAATTTACGTCGCCAAGCGGTCTGAGGAAGGCCTTGCCGTGGGCAGTCGGGGTCACAGCACCTCTATGCTCAGGTCGGAAAGCGCACCAAGTGATGTAGCCGGCATGATCCGAGGCTGTCGCACCAGCCGTATCCGCTCGCGTGATGCGGGTTCAGTCATTTCGGTTGCTCAGGACTGAAGCAGATTTGAGGCCGGTTGTTGAGGAGCGTTGGAGCTCGTCGATCAGTTCCTGGAAGGATGCTTGGATGGATTCCATGGACGATTCCTGGCGTAGAGCTGTTTCAAATTGACCTGCAACGTTGCTTAATGATGGCATTCCATAGCCACCAGCAGAGCCTTTCACCTGATGGGCTATGGTTTTCAATTCGTCCAGCGACCGTGAGCTCCACATCCTTTCGATTCTGAAGGTTAGGGATGGCAATCCTGCTCGATAGTCGCGCATCAATTCCAACAGTTCGTCATCGACTTCAGGATTGGCGCGTACGGGTCCTATTGAAGCAGTGTTTTCGGACGTCAGGGTTGCAAACGATTCGACGGAAACAATCGCCGAGAGTGCGGTCTCGTTCCAAACATGCTGTGCTCCTCGCCCCCATTTCTCGCATGCTTCCACCAAAAGCGATCGATTGATCGGTTTGGTTAAGTGTTCATCGCAACCAGCGTCCACGCACTGCTTTGCATCGCCTGCCATCGCATGAGCCGTCAATGCTAATATGGGCAATGAAAAGCTTTTGGATCGGAGAAACCGTGTCGCGAAGTATCCGTCCATCTCCGGCATTTGCATGTCCAAAAGAATCAAATCGAATGGCACTGGGGATAATATAGGCCCATCCACAGAACCATCGGTCGTCAACATCTGAACAGCTTCTTTTCCATTCTCTACAATCGTGACAATCGCACCCGCCTTGCGTAAATGAAATGAAATCAAGCGTTGGTTATCCGGTCCATCTTCGGCGAATAAGATCCTCATATTGGCAAGTAGTAAACTTGCCTCTGGATCTGCGATCGATTCAACGGGAGCTTTCTTAGTTATTGGTTCCTCAATTCCAACTTGGTGCAACGGCCCTGCGCCTTTGGCTTTTAACGTCAATGTAAATTCACTACCGCTACCGTACTCGCTTGCCACCTCTAAATCTCCGTCGAGCAATTGAGCCAGTTGCTTGCTGATCAACATTCCAAGGCCAGTACCACCAAAACGCCGAGTCGTCGACGAGTCCGCTTGCTCGAAAGCACGAAAGAGGCGCGATGTTTGCTCCTTGGACATGCCAATCCCAGAATCTCGCACAACGAAGCGGATTACTGGATCGGGTCCGGGCTCAA
>Ga0209181_10009808_pt1 | contig 12541 bp, 10 predicted proteins | sample MAT05_FD_187208 | JGI IMG/M metagenome (GOLD analysis project Ga0209181, IMG submission 187208) | Freshwater microbial communities from Lake Fryxell liftoff mats and glacier meltwater in Antarctica - MAT-05 (SPAdes) (version 2) | ecosystem: Environmental > Aquatic > Freshwater > Ice > Liftoff... | reverse complement strand
TTCCAACGCATTCGGCACTACGGGCTGCTGGCCAACTGCCACCGCGAGGTCAAGCTTGAGAAATGCCGCCAACTGCTTCAGGCTCCGCCGCCATTGCCAGTTGATGAGCCGCTTGACTATCTGGATCAGTACCAGCGCCTGACCGGCCAATCGTTACGCGACTGCCCGAAGTGCTGCCGAGGCCAAATGGTACGCATCGAGTCGTTCCTGCCTGGCGCGCAACCGCGCGGGCCACCAGCCAGTCCCGCGCCATGAATGGTCAACAACGCTTGCGGCATCCCGGCCTCACGAATTCATGCGGCGGCCGAGGGGGAATCCTTGCCGGGACCAAGCGCCAAGCCACCGTCGCGGCCCGGCCCACGGCATGCTAGGCTAGGTGCATGCAGCCCGCAGCGCGGCGTCCTTGGACCAGGCGGCCTTCACCGAAAGCCTGAAGCAGCTTGAGGCTGCGCTGGGGCCCGACGCGCCTGCCACGCAGCAAGCCCGCGCCCGGCTGCCCGCGCGCTGAGGTGGCCGCATTTGACGGTCGGCGTACCGAGGGCCGCGGGTGGGCGTCAACAGGGCGCGTGGAGCGTGCTGCCGTCTCAGAAGGCCCCGGCGCCGCCCCACCGCGTGCCGGCCGGCACCCTGGCCTAAGCCAGCGTGGTTCGGCGCAGGCCGATCAAGCCCAGCACGCCCATGAGCATCAGCCCCCAAGTGCCCGGCTCGGGCACTGCCGTCACACGCAACACGCCTGAGCTGTAGATGTCCGAAGCGTCCCAGTTCAAGCCCGCGCTCAGGCCGGGCAGGGCGTAACCGTCGAAGCTGCCGACGGGCGCCTGGGCATAACTGAACAGCGCGAAGAAGTCGCCCGCACGGGGCACAAAGCCGTTGATCAGGCGCACCTTCAAGAAGCTGTTGACGTCAAACAGCACGCTGCCGCCGAAGACGATGCGGTCGTGCTGGCTGCCCGCCGCCAAACCGCCCAATTCCATCGTTAGCTGGCTGTCGAACTCGACATTGCCCAGTAGCACTTCGGCCGGTGAAGCGCCGGGCGAATAGCCGCCTTCAAAGCGGTGTGCGCCGCTCAGCCCCGTGAAGTCGCCTTTGCCAGAAACGGCACCGGCGTAGACGATGCGCCCGCCGTTGCTGACGCGCACTTCGCCGTCGTTGACCAGCCCGTCCCAGACTTTCAGGTTCGCGCCATCGGTGGCGTGCATCAAGCCGCGCGTGCCGTTGTAGACCTCACCACGAATGTTGGCCGGGCCATTGCTCGCCAACACCAGGCCGGCGCTTTCCATGCGGTTGGCGCCGTAGCCCACCTGCAGCGTCCCGCGCTGGATTTCTATCCTGGCCCCGCCTTGGTTGACCATGCGCCCTTCGAAGCTCAGGGTGCCGCCGTCCTGAATGCGGGTGCGTGAACCGTCCGCCATGGAATGCACCGTGCCGGCCAAGGTCAGGTTTTGCCCTGCTCCCACCTGAACGCCCGCTGCGCCGCCGCCGCGATTGAGCAAATTGGCTTCGATGCGGCCACTGCCCGTGACCAGGCCGCGGTTGTCCAGGCCACCGTCCATCGTGAGCACCTGGCCGGGAAGCGCACTCACCACGCCACGGTTGACAACCATCATTCCCGCAATGCGGCCGTCGCCCTGCAAGTAGCCGTTGACGCCGATGGTCACGCCGTTCAGCGCGTTGACGACTGCACCACCGCTCAGGGCCAGCGTGCCTCGACCCAGCCCTGTGCCGTCGATGCGCAGCGACTTGGCGATGAAGCTGGTGTCCCCTGAAATGGTTTGGTCGCGGGTGGTGGTGATCACCACGTCCAGAAACTGGTTGGGCGCAAAGCCCATGCCGCTGTCCCAGTTGTCAGCCACGCCCACGCTGCCGCCGGTGGACCGGGCCCAGGTCAGTGTGCCGGTGGGGTTTTGCAGCGTGCCGTTCACCGTCAAGATTTGCCCCAGGTCGTTCATCTTGCTGCCGGTACTCCTCAGCCCTAGTCCCTGCAGGCTGACGGCCCCGCCAGACGTCGTGTGAATGAAGCTCTCTCGGCTGGGTACCCCGTTGGTCACCGTATAAAAGTCGCCCAAGGTCTGGTCAAAATTGTTGATGCTTCTGGCCGCGTCGAAAGGACTGCCCGTGGTCAAGTTGGCCGCAATTCCGGTCATGACACCGTTGCGATAGATGAATGGATACCAGCGTTCCACACCGTTGACCAAACCCACGCTGGCCGAACCGACCACCGTGCCCCTTTCGTTGATGTCGGTAGCAATCGAAGACATGCCACCCAAGGTGCCGATGTCTTGCACGCTTCCCGTTCGCGCGTTCCAGACCGTGGCGCGGTAGGTGTCCCGGCTGGTCTGGGCAAAACCAACCGCGATGCCAGCCCTGTTGATGGCCTGCGCCTTGTTTTGGAAGGGCCCCAGGCTTTGCAGTTGAGTGAAACCACCGGCAACGCTGCCCGCGAAGGCGTCGCTTGCAGAGCGCGGGATGTTGAAGTAGCCCGCCATGATGCCGTCCTGGTTGACGGCTGTGACCCTCGATTCGTCGACACCTGCAAAGCTGAAAGTTTGTACCGCGCCCACTTGGCCCAACAGCGTCCCGGCAGTCTGTACAAAGTTGCTTCGCGACAGACAACCTGCGCCATCGCAGTTGCGAATATTGCCGGCAATTTGGACCGTTGCGCGAGGCCCGAGCGGGTCAGACAGCGCTTGGGGCGACCAATACTCGGGGCCGTTCGTCGCATTGCCCAACCACAGCAATTGGCCGCCTGAGTTCAAGAAAGCCCGGTTGACGCCGTTGACCTTGACCGTGCCCACCGACTGCCCTGCGTTGTTGATGGCCGTCACAGAATAGGTCGACCGGTCCAGGCCAGAGAGCACGGGAATGGGCGCACTCTCCCAGCGGATGTCTCCCGCCTGCACAGGGCCCATCAGCCCTTGCAATGCGGCAACTGCGATCAGGCTTCTGCGCCAACCCAGACGCGGTGAATGAAGAAGCTGCATGTGATTCCTCCTGTAGTGGTGAAGGGGAAATCGAAACCGCGTGAACAAAGCCGCCACCGCCTTCACCGTTGTCGCCCAAAGGAGGGCATCTCCGGATTGGCCACACAGGGCGCCATCCAGTGCGCCATCCAGAACGCACCCAGGGCCCGTTGCCACCCCGCCAGACCGACCCCTCTGCAGATGGAGACGGTTAGGATGCAGCATGCCCAGCCCCGACACCCAGCCTTTGACCTTCGAGGGGCTGTACACCGAGCTGCGACGCATGGCCAGGCGTGAGTTGCACAAGAGCGGGCAGGCCGCCAACATGAGCCCCACCACGCTGTTGCACGACGCCTACCTGCAGATGTCAGGGCGGCCTGGTTTGCAGTTCGACGACAAGGCGCACTTTCTGGCTTACGCCGCGCGGGCCATGCGCGGCCTGGCCATCGACCATGCGCGTGCGCGCGGGGCGCAGAAGCGCGGCGGTGGCTTGGACATCACGGCGCTGGACACCTTCGTTGCTGAGAACGCCGCCGCACCCGTTGACGTGGCCGCGGAAGACCTGGAGCAACTGGGGCAAGCTGTCGAGAGGCTGGCGGCGATCGATGCGCGTCTGGCCGAACTGGTGGACCTGAAGTTCTTCGTCGGCCTCACCTTCACCGAGATCGCGGCCTTGCGCGGCTGCTCAGAGCGCACGGCGCAACGCGATTGGGAGAAGGCGCGCGCGCTGCTGCACGGGCTTTTGCAGGCATAGCGCCACCAACGCCGTTCATGTCGTGATTGGCCGGTGATTTGCGATCTGAACGTCAAGGACTGCGCCTCTTGTTGCCAGCACCTCCCTCACCGCCATGAACGCTTCGCCCGACACGCCGAACGCGCCCAATACGCCTGCCACGCCTGCCACGCCTGCCACGCCCGGCACGCCCGCCACGCTCGCCACGCCCGATGCCAGCACCTGGGCACGCCTGAGCCCCTTGCTGGACGAAGCGCTGGACCCGCCGGCCCACGCGCGTGCGGCCTGGCTGGCGGAATTGCACCAGCTTGCGCCGCAAGACGCGTTGCAGATGCAAGGGCTGCTCGACCGCCATGCCGTCGTGGATCAGGCCGGTTTCCTGGCAGGCTCGGCGCTTGCAAGGCCGGGTGGTCCGGCGGCCGGCCACCGCCTGGGGCCGTGGACCATCGAATCGCCGCTGGGTGAAGGCGGCATGGCCAGCGTGTGGCTGGCCAGGCGCAGCGATGGTCGTCACGACGGCGAAGTCGCCATCAAGCTGATGCACGGCCGCCTGCATGGCACCCAGGCCAACCAGCGCTTCGAGCGCGAGGGCCGCATCCTGGCGCGGCTGGAACACCCGCACATTGCCCGCCTGCTCGACGCCGGTGTGGCCGCCGATGGAGATGGCGCACAGCCCTATCTGGTGCTGGAACTGGTGCGCGGCCAGCCCATCGACCGCTGGTGCGATGAACGCCAGCTCGGCGTTGACGCGCGCCTGCGGCTCTTTGTCGATGTGGCGCTGGCCGTGGCGGCGGCCCACGCGCAGCTGGTGGTGCACCGCGACCTCAAGCCCGGCAACGTGATGGTGGACGCGCAAGGCCAGGTCAAGCTGCTGGACTTCGGTATCGCACGCTTGCTGGACGAAGGTGAAGACGGTGCCGCCCAAGCCGCCACCCGCACTGGCCAGCGGGCTTTCACGCCCGCCTGGGCGGCACCCGAACAGGTGCGCGGCGAGCCAGTGACTACAGCCACCGACGTGTGGGCGCTGGGCGTGCTGCTTTGCCTGCTGCTGAGTGGCCGCCACGCCAGCGGGCTGCCGTGGACCAGCGAGCTCACGGCGTGGATGCATGCGGCGGCGCTGCCCGACACGAAGCGCCCCAGCGTGCTGGCCAGCCAAGGCGAAGACGCCACCGCGCTGGCTGCTGCGCGAGGCCTGCCGCCGCTGCGCCTGGCCCGGCGGTTGCAGGGTGAGCTGGACCAGATCGTGATGCGCGCGCTGGCCGAAGAGCCCGGCCGCCGCTACGCCAGTGCCCAGGCCTTGGCCGACGACGTGCAACGCCACTTGCGCAACGAGCCCGTCAGCGCCGTGGCCGACACCGTGGGCTACCGCGCAGCCAAGTTCGTGCGGCGCAACCGCTTGACCGTGGGCGCGGCGTCGGTCACCTTGCTGGCCTTGTTGGCCGGGGTGCTGGGCACCACCTGGCAGGCCTTGGAAGCCCGCGCTCAGCGCGACGTGGCACAGGCCGCGCGGTTGGAGGCGGTGGCGCAGGCACAGCGCGCCGTGCGTGAACGTGATGCCGCCGAAGCCACCGACGAGTTCCTCGGCTTTCTGCTCACCGCCACGCCTGGTACGCCCGTGACGGCCAAGGAGTTGCTGGTGCAGGGCGAAGCCCAGGCAGTGCGCCAGTTCAAAGACGCCCCGTTGTTGCAGGCGCGGCTGTTGCTGACGCTGGCAGGGCTTTACAGCGAAATTGACGAAACCGATCAAGTCAAGGCTGTACTCGACCGTGTGCGTTTGGCTGCCGACACTGCCGTTCCCGAGGCGAACGGACTGCGCGCGCTGGCCGACTGCATGTCTGCGACCGACCTGATGATCACCCCCGACGCCGCAGCGGCTGAGGCCGCCATCGAGGCAGCCTTGCCCGTGCTGCGCAGCGGGCCCCATGCCGACCCCGCGCTGCTGCTGACCTGCCTGAGCTTCCGCGCCCTGCGCACTACCCAGGCCGGGTTGCCGAAAGATGCGCTTGCGCAATACCGCGAAGCGCTGCAGGTGATGGGTACGCCGCGGCCGGGCCAGCGTTCGCTGTCGCTTGCCCTGCGGCTGGGCGTGGCCTGGAACGCGGCCCGCATGGGCGAGTTGGGCACAGGCATGCAGACACTGCGCGCCGGGCTGCAAGAGTTTGACGAAATGGGGCGTGGACATACCAATGCGGTCGGCCATTGGACCAACAACCTGGCCGTCCTTGAACTCCAGGCCGGGCAGACGCTGGCGGCCGTGGCATCGTTTGAACGTGTGCTGGCACTGCAGGGCAGTGACCCGGTACCCCAAGGCGTCATGAACCTGGGGATCTACCAGTTCAGAGTCGGTCGCACGCAGCAGGCGCTGGACAACGGTGAGCGTGGCCGTGAGGCGGCGCGGGCCAAAGGTGACCTGTTTGGCGTGGCGATATTCGACGCGGCGGCCTATGTCGGTTGCCCTGAGGCCGGCCGCACCGCCTGCCAGCAGCGGCGTGAAGCCTCTCGCCAACACCTGCAAGGCTTCATGCAGCCGTCCAACACCATGTTCGCGCAGCTTGAGATGGCCACCGGCCAGGAAGCTCTGGCCTACGGTGAAGTCGAGGCGGCCCACCGCGCCTTTGCCAAGTCGGTGGCCATCTTCGATGCCAGCCCGCGCTTCCAGCCGACGCGCACGCTGGCAGCGGCGCTGCTGGCGCGCACCCGAATCGGCTCTGGGCCGCCCGCATTGGCGCTCGAGCGGGCAGAGGAAGCGGTCAGCCGCGCCCGTTCCTTGTGGCAAGCGGGCACCGCCAGCGGCCTGGCGCACAGCGCCTGGCTGGGCCAGGCCTTGATTGCCCAGGCCGTCGTGCGCAAGGCGGCCGGCCAGACCGATGCCGCCCGCCAAAGCGCCGAAGAAGCACTGCCGCACCTGCAGGCCACGATGGGCGCCCTGGCGCCCGAAACGCGCGAGGCGGTGGCTTTCCTGGCAGCACGCTGATGCGTCTCTGTCGGCCTTGGGCCGGGCTTTGCGATTGACCTGATGGCGCATCTCACTGTCGAGGTGCGTACCGTCAACGGCAGCAAGAGCCCGTCATGCAGTCCCACCGCAGCGCCTGATTTTCTTGTCGCCTTCGCCCACGTGCGCATCGAAGGCCTACCCCCGGCGCTGCGTTTCACCACCACCGACGCCGCCACCGGTGAACGTGTGATGCTGCGCAGCGGCAGCTTGGTGCAGGCGCTGCGCGCCAGTATCGCGCTGCCCTTCATGTTCAGGCCCGTGCACATCGACGGCCGGCGCCTGATTGTCGGCTTCGTGGCCGACCCGCTGCCCGTCAGCGTAGCGGCCGATGCCCACGCGGCGCTGGCGCTGGGCCTCAAGTCGCCATGCCCTACCTCGTGGAGGCGGACCGCCGCGCCACCGAAGAGGCGCTGCCGGCCATCCGCGCGCTGCTGCACCACGCCCCGCAACTGGCGGTGGCGCGAACGGCCCCTGCGTGCGGCGGCGTCGGCCAGGTTCAGGCCGAACCGCACTGTTGTCGATGCAACTCACCCCCGTGGAGCAAGCGAATGATCACCCTGCAGACCTCCATTCTTGCGCCCCTGGTCGGCACGCTGGAGCAGGTGGGTAAGCGAGAGCCGGCACAGGTACAGCGCCCGGGTTCGGATGACACGCTGGCGCCGATCGACGCCGTGGTGCCCGCCCGAGCGCGCGTGGTACGCCGCTTCGGGCTACGCCCTACTCTCCTTGCCGCACTGCGATGAACTAAAACCACTTGCTGGGACACAGCCAGCGGGGTTCGACAGAGCCCCGGGCATGAGTGAAGGCGGCTACCCGGCGGCATTGGACCGCGCGGATCTCGCTGCGCCGACACTGCGCCTCCCGGCCGTTGCGCCAACGTCGGCTTGTCGGCCGTTCATTCCGAGGCGCGAGAGTCGCCGATGGGTCGACTGGAGCCGCCGACGTCCAGCGGAAGCAGTCGACCGCGCTGGCAACATCGCGAACGGCAACTCCCGGGTGCCGCGGCGTACTGGCGGTCCCGGCCAGTTGCGGTCGGTGGCGACAGTCAGTTCTACGGTCGCTCGTTTGTGTGGCTCGCTTGCGCTGATAGCGCGCCGCGCCTTGGCATTTCGCGAGCCTGTACGTTGCCTTCGCGGCAGGCGTCGTGCCTTCCTGGTCGTGCAAACGTCCTTTCGTGTGACGGCGCACACCTCGACGGGCAGGGCACCATCCCGGCCACCGTTTGGTCCAAACTAGGGCGCAGTGCTCGGATCGGTGCATGGAGTCGGTCGAGATGCGCGCTGCAGTTTCCAGGCTGAGAAGCCCCACTTACCTCTCAAAACCACATATTTTTCACCAAACTTAGGTGCTGGCACGCGTAATGCTTTACCCAACCTGTCATAACAGGTCAGGTCAGCAGCGATGAACTCAGTTCGCAAGCCCCCAAAACAGGCGAGCAACGACGGACAGATAGTGCCGATGTCGTCGGTGCCGATGCACACGCAGATCCGCGAGCTCATTCGCAGGCGCGTGCTTGACGGCACCTACCCGCCCCATTCGCAGATGCCTTCCGAGAGCCAGATGATCGAGGCCTTCTCGGTCAGTCGCATCACGATCCGCCAGGCACTGGGCGACCTGCAGAAAGAGGGCCTGATCTTCAAGGTGGCAGGCAAGGGCAGTTTCGTCGCCAAGCCGAAAGCCTTCCAGAATTTGTCGCGTTTGCAAGGCTTCGGCGAAGCCATGGCGCCGGCCGGCTACGAGACCTTCTCGCAGGTGCTCAGCATGCGACAGGTCGCCGCCAGCGAGGTCGTGGCGCGCCGCCTGCAACTGAGGCCCGGCGAGGCGGTGTACGAGATCCAGCGCCTGCGCTACCTGAACCGCGAGCCGATTTCGGTCGACCAGAGCTACTTCCCGCTCTCGCTCGGCGAGCGGCTGGCGCAAGAAGACCTGCCGACCCGCGACATCTTCGTGATCTTGGAGAACGACTTCGGCCTGCGCCTGACGCATGCCGACGTGCAGATCGAAGCGATCTCGGCCGACGAATTTCTGGCGCGCCAGTTGCGCATCGCCGAAGCCTCGCCGCTGCTGCGGATAGAGCGGCTCACTTATGCGGACGCGCAGCCGATCGACTTCGAATTTCTCTACTACCGCGGCGATGCCTTCCAGTACCGCCTTCGCATTGACCGGACCTAGGAGGAGCGACAACATGAAGACCATTGAGATGGAGTTCGACCTCGTCGTCATCGGCGGCGGAACCGGTGGCCCGATGGCCGCCGTGAAGGCCAAGGAACGCAACCCGAAGCTGCGCGTGCTGCTGATTGACAAGGCCAACGTGAAGCGCAGCGGTGCGATCTCGATGGGCATGGACGGGCTGAACAACGCCGTCATCCCCGGCCACGCCACGCCGGAGCAGTACGTGAAGGAGATCACTGTCGCCAACGACGGCATCGTCGATCAGGAAGCGGTGATGGCCTATGCCGCCGGCAGCTTCGACATGATTCAGGAGCTTGACCGCTGGGGCGTGAAGTTCGAGAAAGACGAGACCGGCGACTACTCGGTGCGCAAGGTGCATCACCTGGGCGCCTATGTGCTGCCCATGCCCGAGGGGCACCACATGAAACGCATCCTGTACCGGCAACTCAAGCGTGCGCGGGTGGAAATCACCAACCGCGTCGTCGTGACCCGCGTGCTCACCGGACCGGATGGTGCGGTCGCCGCGGTGATGGGCTTCGACTGCCGCACCGCCGAGCTCTACGTCATCCGCACCAAGGCGGCGGTCATCAGCACCGGTGCTGCGGGTCGGCTCGGCCTGCCGGCCTCTGGTTACCTGATGGGCACCTACGAGAACCCGACCAATTGTGGTGACGGGCACTCGATGGCCTATCACGCCGGGGCCGACCTGGCCAATCTGGAGTGTTTCCAGATCAACCCGCTGATCAAGGACTACAACGGTCCGGCCTGCGCTTACGTCACCGGCCCGCTGGGGGGCTACACCGCCAACTCCAAGGGCGAACGTTTCATCGAGTGCGACTACTGGAGCGGCCAGATGATGCAGGAGTTCTACAACGAATTGCTCAGTGGTAACGGCCCTGTGTTCCTCAAGCTCGACCACCTGGCCGAGGAGACGATCCAGGAGATCGAGATCATCCTGCACAGCAACGAGCGGCCGAGCCGCGGCCGCTTCCACGAAAAGCGCGGCAACGACTATCGCAAAAAAATGGTCGAGATGCATATCTCGGAGATTGGTTTTTGCAGTGGGCACAGCGCTTCGGGCATTCACATCAATGCGCGCGGCGAGACTTCGGTGAAGGGCCTCTACGCCGCCGGCGACTGCGCCAGCGTGCCGCACAACTACATGCTCGGCGCCTTCGTATACGGCAAGTTGTGCGGTGAGAACGCTGCCGCCTACTGCGCCGAAGTGGGGCTCGGTGTGGCCGATGCCGGTGCACAAGCGGCTGAGGGCGCACGGATCCTTGCTCCCCTGCAACGCAATGGCGGGCTCACGCCATACCAGATCGAATACAAGACCCGCCGCCTGGTCAACGACTACCTGCAGCCGCCCAAGATCACGAGCAAGTACGAAATCGGCCTGCGCCGCTTCGCCGAGATCCGCGAGGACATGGGCTCGATGGCTGCCGGCGACGCGCACGAGCTAATGCGTGCGATGGAAGCGCACTCCATCCTCGACTGCGCAGAGATGGCGGCGCACGCCTCGATGTTCCGCACCGAGAGCCGCTGGGGCCTGTATCACAACTATGTGGATTACCCAAAGCGCGACGACGAGAACTGGTTCTGCCACTCGCTGCTGAGCCGCGACGCGCAAGGCCACATGGCGCTGCGCAAGAAGGCTATCGAACCCTACATCGTGCCGATCGACGACGAAGAGCGCACCGCGTACCAGCGGCTGCGTGTCGCCAGCAACGCCCAAGCCGCTTGACCGCTGGCCAATCTCTCAGGAACCCACCATGAACTTAGCCGCCACCCTTACCCAAGTGCCTGTTCGCGTGGACGCTTCCAAGTGCATCGCCGACAAGGGCTGCACCGTCTGCGTCGACGTCTGCCCGCTCGATGTGCTGGCCATCGACATGTTGACCAAGAAGGCCTACATGAAGTTTGACGAGTGCTGGTACTGCCTGCCGTGCGAGCAGGACTGCCCGACCGGCGCCGTCACGGTCGATATCCCTTACCTGCTGCGTTAGGAGGCCACGATGGACACCGTAATCCAGAAACTCGCAGAGCGCCTGGTCGACGCCGACGCTACCGTTCGACGACTGGCTGTGATCGACTTACCTTACAGCGAAGAAGACGACATCGTTCCGCTGCTGCTACCGCGCCTGATTGACGAGGACGCGCAGGTGCGGACCGAGGCGATCCGTGCGCTTGAAGGCTTCGAGGAACCGCATGTCGTCCAGGCCCTTGCACCCATGCTGCTGGACCTGGACCCAGGCGTGCGCAAGGCCGCCGGCGAGGTGCTTTCCGAATTGAAGGAACCCCAATCAGCGGGGCCTTTGTTGCCGCTGCTGCTCCAGGGCCCGCCAGAAGTGCGTGCTCTGGCCCTGCACGCGGTGCGTGCGCTGCGCTCGCCCGAAGCCTTTGGGCCGGCGATGCAGTCTCTGCGCGACCCTGATGCGTCGGTACGCCGCGAAGCCGTGGGCGTGCTCGGTTACCTCAAGGACCCGGCCGCCATTGGCGAGCTGGCCGAAGTGGCCGCCAACGACCCTGAGGTTGAGGTCCGCCGCATTGCCGTGGGTGCCCTCGGCTACGCCAGCACGGTAAGCGTACTGCCCGCGTTGACGCGTGCACTGACCGACAGCGGCTGGATGGTGCGCGACGAGGCCGCACAGACCCTGGGAAAGCTACGGCTGTCGCTTGCCATCCCCGACCTCGTGCGCGCCATGCAGGACGACTACTGGCAGGTGCGCGTCAAGGCCGCGCGCAGCCTTGGATTGCTCAAGGCAGAGGCAGGCTTGCCTTCACTCGTGGCATCCCTCACTCACACCATCAGCAACCTGCGCAAAGAAGCCGTGATCGCCCTGGGCGAGATCGGCGACACGCGTGCGATCGCGCCATTGGAAGCCGCACTTGCCGACCCCGATCCAGACGTGCGAAAGATTGCCCGACTGGCTCTCGCGTCGATCGTTCTGGCGCAGAAGGCCAAGGCGGAAGGAGCAGGGTCATGACTTTCGTGGTCACCGAAGCCTGCATCCGCTGCAAGTACACCGACTGCGTGACGGTCTGCCCGGTGGACTGCTTTCACGAGGGGCCGAACTTCCTTGTCATCGACCCGGCAATGTGCATTGACTGCGCGGTTTGCGTGCCCGAATGCCCGGTCGACGCCATCGTCGCCGACACCGATGTGCCGGCAGGTCAGACCAGCTTTATCGAGATGAACGCGCGCCTCGCCGCGCAATGGCCCGTCATCAGCCAATCCCGAGAGCCCCTGCCCGAGGCCGAGCAATGGGCCTCGGTCGAAGGCAAGCGGGTCCATCTGGTCGAGCACGCATAAGCCCAAGCAAGCCAACACGCCAAGCATGGCCATGCCCGACAAGACCAGGCGCCCCGAGCGCACCAGCCACCACGCGCAGTGGCACCAGTCTTGCAATCGGAGGAGACGGACGCTTTCCCGAATGCCTTTCCACCCCCACGGAGAACCTGTTCATGAAACACATCGTCTTTCGAACCTGCGCGGCCCTGGCGCTTGCTCAAGCCTTGGCCCTGCCGGCCCTTGCCCGGCAGGAAGTGGTCATCGGCATCGGCACGCAGAACACGACCACCAACACCGTCACCGGCGGCGTGGTGCTCAAGGAGTTGAAGCTGATCGAGAAGTACCTGCCCAAGACCGGCAAGTACAAGAACATCACCTTCAAGCTCGAC
>Ga0209181_10009803_pt1 | contig 12546 bp, 12 predicted proteins | sample MAT05_FD_187208 | JGI IMG/M metagenome (GOLD analysis project Ga0209181, IMG submission 187208) | Freshwater microbial communities from Lake Fryxell liftoff mats and glacier meltwater in Antarctica - MAT-05 (SPAdes) (version 2) | ecosystem: Environmental > Aquatic > Freshwater > Ice > Liftoff... | reverse complement strand
GCACGGCGCGCTGCATGGCCAGCAGGGTGGCCTGCAGGATGTTCAGGCGGTCGATCTCTTCAGCGCTGGCGCTGGCGATCGAGCAGCACAGGGCGCGGGCGCGGATCTCGTCGAACAACTTCTCGCGGCGCAGCGCCGTCAGCGCCTTGGAGTCGGCCAGCCCCTTGATGGGACGCAACTCGTCCAGGATCACCGCGGCGGCCACCACCGGGCCGGCGAGCGGGCCGCGGCCGGCTTCGTCCACACCGGCCACCAGGCCGGGTATGCACCACTCGGGGCCGAGTTGCTCAAGGCTGAAGGATTTGCGCGATGGCATCGGTGGCGCAGCGTGCGGTGTCGCGCCGCAGCAGATCGTGCAGTTGATCGAAGCGGCGGCCCAGGCGCTCGGCGCCGACGGGGTCGTCCAGCCAGGCCAGAACGGCGCTGGCCAGCGCCTCGGGCCGGCACTGGTCCTGCAGCAGTTCAGGCACCACGAAGTCACGACACAGGATGTTGGGCAGGCCCACCCAGGGCTGGTACTGCATGCGCTTCATGATCTGCCAGCTGAGCGCATGCATGCGGTAGGCGATGACCATGGGGCGCTTGAACAGCGCCGCCTCCAGCGTGGCCGTGCCGCTGGCGATCAGCGTCACGTCACAAGCCGCCAGCGCTTCGTGCGAGCGGCCTTCGAGCAGTTGCAGCGGCACACCGGGCGCGTGCACCGCTACCAGCGGTTCCACCAGCGACCGCAAGCCCCCGGCCAAGGGCAGCACGAAGCGCAGCGCCGGGCGCAGGCGGTGCAGGCGGGCGGCCGCTTGCAGAAAGGCAGGCGCGATGGTCTCGATCTCCGAGCGGCGACTGCCGGGCAGCACGGCCACCACCGGGTCGTGCTCGCCGAGCCCCAGCGCGGCACGGCTGGCTGCGCGGGGTGGCACCTGAGGAATGGCGTCAGCCAGCGGATGGCCGACGTAACTGGCCGACACGCCGTGGGCACGCAGCAGGTCGGGCTCGAAGGGAAAGAGGCACAGGACATGGTCGACGCTGGCCGCCATCTTGCGCACGCGCCCACCGCGCCACGCCCACACCGAGGGGCACACGAAGTGGATGGAAGGGATGCGTGCCGCCTTCAGCCGCGCCTCCAGACCCAGGTTGAAGTCCGGTGCGTCCACCCCGATGAAGGCCGCCGGTGGGTCGGCCAGCAAACGCGCGGCCAATTGCTGCCGGATGCCTGAAATCTCGCGGTAGTGCCGCAGCACTTCGACATAACCACGCACCGCCAGCTTGTCGTGCGGCCACCACGCCGTGAAGCCCTGTTCGGCCATGCGCGGGCCACCGATGCCCTGGGCCACCAGGCCCGGCCAGCGTTGGCGCAGGCCGCCCATCAGCAAACCCGCCAGCAGGTCGCCCGAGGCCTCGCCAGCAACCAGGGCCAGCCTCATCGTCGTCATGCGCCGTCAGCGGGCGATGCCGCGCGTGGACGCTGCCAGAAAGTCGAGCAGCAACTGCACATCGCCGTCGCCATCGGGCACAGCGCCTTGCAGCGCGGCGATCGCCTGGCGTGCCAGTTCCAGCGTCAGGCCCTCGCGGTACAGCAGGCGATGCATCTGCTTGACCTGACCGATGCGCTCGCGCGAAAAGCCGCGCCGTCGCAGGCCCTCGGCGTTGATGCCGGGCACCGAGAGCGGGTTGCCGGCCGCGGTCATGAAGGGCGGCACGTCCTGCGACACATGGCTCTGGAACCCGGTCATGGCGTGGGCGCCGATCTTGCAGAACTGGTGCACACCCGTCAGGCCGCCGATGAAGCCCCAGTCGCCGACCTGCACATGCCCGGCCAACGTGGCGTTGTTGGCCAGGATGGTGCGGTTGCCCACCTGCACGTCGTGGGCGATGTGCACGTAAGCCATGATCCAGTTGTCGTCGCCCACGCGGGTGACCCCGGCGTCCTGCGCCGTGCCGCGGTTGAAGGTGCAGAACTCGCGCACGGTGTTGCGGTCGCCGATGAGCAGTTGCGTGGGCTCGTCGCGGTACTTCATGTCCTGCGGAGCGGCGCCCAGGGCAGCGTGCGAAAAGATGCGGTTGTCGCGGCCGATGGTGGTCGGCCCCTCGATCACGCAATGCGCACCGATCGCGGTGCCGGCGCCGATCGTCACGCCGGGCCCGATCACGGCGTACGGCCCCACGCTCACATCAGGTGCCAGATCGGCCCCCCGATCGACCACCGCCGTGGCGTGAATCGGGGCCATCGTTTCAGGCCACCTTGCGCATGGTGCACATCAATTCGGCCTCGACGGCGGTGTGTCCGTCGACGCTGGCGCGCGTCTTGTACTTGTAGATGCCAGCCTTGGCGCGGTCGATGCGGGCCTCCAGGATGAGTTGGTCGCCGGGGCCGACAGGTCGCTTGAAGCGCGCGCCGTCGATGCCCACGAAATACACCACGGTGTCTTCACCCGGGTCGGTGCCCAGGGATTCGAAGGACAGCAAGGCCGCCGCCTGGGCCAGGGCTTCCAGCATCAACACCCCCGGCATCACCGGCCGCGACGGGAAGTGGCCGCCGAAGAAAGGCTCGTTGATGGTGACGTTCTTGAGCGCCTTGATGCGCACGTCCTTCTCCAATTCCAGCACCCGGTCGACCAGCAGGAACGGGTAGCGGTGCGGCAGCTTGCGCAGGATGTACTGGATGTCCATCATGTCTCAGGTCTTCTTTTCCAGGGTGCGCAGGCGCTCACGCAACGAGTGCAACTGCCGCAGGGTGGCGGCGTTCTTTTCCCACGACGCATTGTCATCGAAGGGGAACAGGCCGCTGTACTGGCCCGGCTTGTGGATGGACCGCGTGATGACCGTGGCCGCCGTGATGTGCACGTGGTCGCACAGCTCCAGGTGGCCCAGGATGATGGCGCCGCCGCCCGCGGTGCAATGCCTGCCGATGCGCGCACTGCCCGCGACGCCGACACAGCCCGCAAAGGCGCTGTGCGCACCGATCCGAACGTTGTGACCGATCTGCACCAGGTTGTCGAGCTTGACGCCGTCCTCGAGCACGGTGTCGTCCAGCGCCCCGCGATCGATGCAGGTGTTGGCGCCGATCTCGACATCGTCACCGATGACCACTGCGCCGAGCTGTTCGATCTTTTCCCAGCGGCCTTCGGTCGGCGCGAAACCAAAGCCGTCGGCACCGATCACCGCGCCGCTGTGCACGATGGCGCGCGCGCCGATGCGGCAGGCGTCGCCCAGCACCACGCGCGGCTTGAGCCAGCTGCCCGCGCCCAGTTCGGCGCCCTCGCCCAGATGGCACTGGGCGCCCACGATCGCGCCCGCGCCGATTCGAGCACCGCGCCCGACATAGGCCAGGGCGCCCACGCTGGCACCGGGTTCCAGCGTCACACCTTCTTCGATCACCGCCGTGGCATGCACGCCGGGCGCGTGCGGGCGCCGGGTCTGTGCTGCCCACCATTGAGTCAGCCGGGCGAAGGCCAGGTAGGGGTCGTCGCAGACCAGGGCGGCGCCCCGTGCGGCGGCCAGCTCGCGGAGCTCGGCGCCAACGATGACGCACGCCGCCCGGCTGCTTGCCAGCTGCTCGCGGTAGCGCGGGTTGGACAGGAAAGAGATGGTCGTCGCATCCGCCCCCTGCAGCGGCCCGATGCGCGCGATCGTCAGCGCAGCGTCGCCGATAAGTTCACCACCGAGCAAGCGGTGAAGGTCGCCCAAAGGTACCTGCACCGCGCTGGCTACCAGCCCGGGTCAGCGGGTCGGGCCCGCCGGGGCGTTCAGGATCCTGATGACCTTGTCGGTGATGTCCACCCGGCCACTGGCAAAGATGACTTCCTGCAGGATCACGTCGTACTTCTCGGTATCGAAGATCTGCTTGATCGCGCGGTTGGCCCGCTCGACCACCGCAGCCAGTTCCTCGTTGCGGCGCTGGTTCAGGTCTTCCTGAAACTCCCGCCGCTTGCGCTGAAGGTCGCGGTCCTGTTCGACCAGGTCACGCTGTCGCCGCGAGCGTTCGCTGTCGGCCAGCGTCGGGCTGTCCTTTTCGAGCTTGTCGCCCGCCGCCTTGAGCCGGATGGCGGCATCGTTCAGTTCTTTCTCGCGCTTGCCGAACTCCGCCTCGAGCTTGGTCTGAGCGGCCTTGGCCGGCGTGGCCTCGCGCAGCACGCGCTCGCTGTTGACGTAGCCGATCTTGAGTTCCTGGGCGATCGCAGGAGCGGCCAGCGAGAGGGACAAGGCGACGGCGGCGAAAGCGGCAGAAGCCTGAGTGGCGAACATCTTCATCAGAAGGCAGTCCCGATCTGGAATTGGAAGCGTTGGATTCTATCGTTGCGCTGCAGCTGCACCGGCTTGCCCCAGCTGAGCTTGAGCGGACCCACGGGCGAGATCCAGCTCAGGCCCACGCCCGCGGAGGCCCGCAGCGACGAGCCGGTGATCTTCTCGTCCTCAGCCCAGACGTTGCCCATGTCGGCAAAAGCGAAGACGCGCAAGGACCGGTCGTTGCCCGTGCCCGGCACCGGAAAGTACAGCTCGGTGTTCAGGTTGAAGCGCCGGTTGCCGCCGATGTAGGCGCCCGTGGGGTCGACCACGCCCAACGAACCTTGCTCGAACACGCGCACCGTGCCCAGGCCACCGCCGTAGAAGTTCTTGAACACCGGATAAGGCTTGCCGCCCAGGCCCTTGCCGATGCCGATCTCGGCATTCACACCCAACGACATGCGGAAGGGCAGCGGCCAGAACTCCTGGTGCTGCAGGTTGATGCGGGTGTACTTCACGTCGCCGAACGGGCTCCACTCCAGGTTGACGCGCTGGTAGCGGCCGGCCTGCGGTGCGATGACGTTGTCGCGGGCGTCGCGCGCCCAGCCCAGCGTGAGCGGGAAAGCGTTGCTGTTGGCACCGTAGAGCACGCGGTAGTTCAGGTAGCTCAATGGAATGCCGGCGGACGCACCGATCTCGGTGCGCTCGAAGCCCACCCCCAAGAACACCGTGTCGTACTCGGAGAACGGCACGCCAAAGCGCACCGCCCCGCCCGGTGTCGTCAACTGGTACTCGTCGCCCAGGCTGTTGAGCGGCCTTGCGGTGCGGTAGAACAGGTCGAAGGCCCGCGAGATGCCATCCACGGTGAAGTACGGGTCGACCGTGCTCAGCACCAGGGCCCGGTTGGTCCGGCTGGTGTTGACCTCGATGCCGAGATAGTTGCCGGAACCGAAGGCGTTTTCCTGTTTCACCGAGGCGTTGAAGGTGAACTTCTCGGCGTTGGAATAACCGGCACCCACCTGAAGAGCGCCGGTGGGCTTTTCGGTCAGGCGCACGACCAGGTCGACCTGGTCCGGCGAGCCCTGCACCTCGTTGGTCTCGACTTCGACTTCCTTGAAGAAGCCCAGGCGGTCGACGCGTTCCTTGGACAGCTTGATCAGCCCGCCGTCGTACCAGGCCGCCTCGAGCTGGCGGAACTCGCGCCGAACCACTTCGTCCCGCGTGCGCGTGTTGCCCGCCAGGTCGATACGGCGCACGTAGACCCGCCGCTGCGGTTCCGCGGCCAGCACCACGGCCACCTGGCCCGTCGCACGGTCGATCTCGGGCCGCGGCTCGACCCGCGCAAAGGCGTAGCCGTACAGGCCGAACAGGTCGGTGAAGCGTCGGGACGTCTCGGTCACCGCGTCACCGCGGTAAGGCTGGCCGGGTCGAAGCGTCACGAAGGCCTGGAACTCGGCCTCCTTGCCCAGGTAGTCGCCTTCGAGCCGCACCGAGGTCACCGTATAGGGCTGCCCCTCGCGCACCGAGATGGCGACCGAGATGGTCTGCTTGTCGGGCGAAATGGTGACCTGGGTCGACTCGATCGCGAACTCGAGGTAGCCCCGGTTGACGTAGTAGGCGCGCAGCTTCTCCAGGTCGGCATTGAGCTTGCTGCGGGCGTAGCGGTCGGTCTTGCTGTACCAGGTGAACCAGCCGCTGGGCGTCAGCTCGAAGAGGCCCAGCAAGGTCGACTCGGAGAACACCTTGGAGCCGACGATGCGGATGTCGCGGATGCGGGCCGCCTCGCCCTCCGTCATGGTGAAGCTGACGTTGACGCGGTTGCGTTCCAGCGGCGTGATCGTGGTCACCACCTCGGCACCGTACAGACTGCGGCTGAGGTACTGGCGCTTGATCTCCTGCTCGGCGCGGTCGATCAAGGCGCGGTCGAAGGGCAGTCCTTCGCCAATGCCGGCGTCACGCAAGGACTTGGTGAGCGGGTCCTTGTCGAACTCCTTCAGGCCCACGAACGTGACCGTGGCAATGATGGCGCGCTCTTCGACCACGACCACCGCCACCTGCCCCTCGATCTCGATGCGCACGTCCTTGAACAGACCGGTCGCGAACAGCGAACGAAGCGCCGTCGAACCCTTGTCGTCGTTGTAGGTGTCGCCGATGCGAAACGGAAGCGCCGCGAAGACGGTGCCCGGGTCGGTGCGCTGGATGCCCTCGACGCGGATGTCCTTGATGACGAAAGGCTCGACAGCGAAGGCCGCCGGCGCAGCCACGAGGGCCGCGACCGACACCACCAGCGCCGCGACAGGGCGCAGGGGCCCGAACGGGAGAACAGGAAACATGGGATTCAGTGCAGGCCCAGCAAGCGGGCTATGTCGTTGAAAAGGGCGACCGACATCATCAGCAGCAACACGGCGACACCGCCGCGTTGCAACCTGGCCAGCCAGAGGTCGGAGACCGGGCGGCCGGTGGCGCCCTCGAAAATGTAATACATCAGGTGCCCGCCATCGAGCATCGGCAGCGGCAGCAGGTTGATGACCCCCAGGCTGACGCTCACCAGGGCCAGGAAGCCCAGGTAGTAGCCCAGGCCCTGCTGCACCGACTGCCCGGCGTAATCGGCAATCGTGATCGGCCCGCTGAGGTTCTTCAGCGACGCCTCGCCGATGAGCATGCGACCCAGCATGTTCAGCGTCAGGGCCGAGACTTCCCAGGTGCGCACCGCGCCGCGCCACAGACCTTCGACGACGCCGTGGCGCACGGTCACCATCGCCGGCGGTTGGCCGACAAACGCGTCGATGCGGCCCACCGTGGCGGTGCCGTCGGTGGCCACGCGCGGGGTCACGACGCGCTCGAGCGCCGTGCCAGAGCGCTCGACCAGCCAGCGCTGCGCCACGGGCTGGCCGTCGCTGATTCCGCCGCGTATGCGCTCGCGCAGACGTTGCGCGTCCACGACCGGCACCCCGTCGATGCTGATCACCCGGTCGCCGAGCAGCAAGCCATCACGCGCCGCAGGGCCTGCGGCCTTGACCTCGCCGAGCACGGGCTCGCTGAAGGGCGGGCCCAGGCCGATCTTCTTCATCAGGCCGGCATCGACGTCGCGCGAACCCAGCCCGGTCAGGTCCAGCCGCACGTTGCGCGTACCACGGCCCTGGCTGTCACTGACCTGCAGGTGCAGCAAGCCGCCCGCCATCGCCGTCTGGCTGACCTGCCAATACAGATCGGTCATGGACTGCACGTCGTGCCAGTCGTCACCGTCGTCAGAGTAGGCGCGAACCCAGTCGCCGGATCGCAAGCCACTGCGTTCGGCCACGCTGGCCGCCACCGGGCTGCCCAGCACCGCCTTGGGTTCGCTCACGCCGATCCAGTGGGCGGTGGCATAGAGCAACACGGCCAGTGCCAGGTTGGCCAAGGGCCCGGCCAGCACGATGGCAGCGCGGCGCCACAACGACTGGCGATTGAAGGCCCGCGACTGCTCGTGGGCCGGCACCTCGCCTTCACGCTCGTCGAGCATGCGCACATAGCCGCCCAGCGGCAGCGCGCACACCACGAACTCGGTGGCGTCGGGGCCACGCTGCCAGCGCACCAGCACGCGGCCGAACCCCACCGAAAAGCGCAACACCTTGACGCCACAGGCCACGGCCACCCGGTAGTGCCCGTACTCGTGCACCACCACCAGGATGCCCAGGGTGAGCAGGAAGGCCAGAACGGTGGTGATCACGCCGCCAGCTCCCGCATCACCGATTGCGCCTGGGCGCGTGCACGACGGTCGAGCTCGAGCAAGTCCTCCAGGGTCGTCACGGCGCCGAGTCGCGGAGCAAGAAACTCGATGGTGCGCGCATTGACGGTGTGAATCGCCGTGAAGGCGATGGTTCCGTCAAGGAACGCAGCGACGGCCACTTCATTGGCTGCATTCAACACCGCCGTGCTGCCGGCGGGGGCCGCCAGGGCGTCCCAGGCCAGCTGCAAGCCCGGGAAGCGCAGCGGGTCCGGCGGCTCGAAGCTCAGGGCTTGCAGGTTCATGAAATCCAGCCGCGGCGCACCGGACTCGATGCGTTCAGGGAACGCCAGGCCATAGGCGATGGGCACCTTCATGTCGGGCGTGCCCATCTGGGCCAGCACCGACCCGTCGCGGCACACCACCATCGAATGGATGATGCTCTGCGGGTGGATGACGACGCGGATGCGGTCCGGCGCCAGGTCGAACAACCACCGCGCCTCGATGACTTCGAGCGCCTTGTTCATCATGGTCGCCGAGTCGACGGAGATCTTTCGCCCCATCACCCAGTTGGGGTGGGCGACGGCCTGGGCTGGCGTCACGCCATGCAGCGTGGCCGGGTCGCGCTGGCGAAACGGGCCGCCGCTGGCGGTGAGCACGATGTGGTCGATGCGTGCCGCCCAGGCGCTGCGGTCTTCTGGCAGACACTGGAAGATGGCCGAGTGCTCGCTGTCGATGGGCAGCAACGTGGCGCCGCCCTCGGCAACCGCCTGCATGAACAGATGCGCACCGACCACCAGCGCCTCCTTGTTGGCCAGCAACAGGCGCTTGCCCGCGCGGGCCGCGGCCATGCAGGGCGGCAGCCCCGCCGCACCGACGATGGCGGCCATCACGCTGTCCACCTCGGGCGCGCGAGCCAGCTCGCACAAGGCCTGCTCCCCCACGTGCACTTCAGTCGCCAGGCGGCGCTCGGCGAGCAGATGGCGCAGCTCGGAAGCCCGCTCCTCATTGGGCAACACGACCACGCGGGGCCGGAAGGCCTGGCACTGCTGCGCGAGCACATCCACCCGCTGGAACGCGCTCAGCCCGTAGACCTCGAAGCGCTCGGGGTGGCGGGCGACGACATCGAGCGTGCTGGTGCCGACCGACCCGGTCGAACCCAGGATCACCAGTCGCTGTGGCCGCTGGCCCGCCATGCTCACGCCCCCCCCAGGGTGGCCAGGGCCATGGCCACGGGCAGCACCGGCAGCAATGCATCGACGCGGTCGAGCACGCCGCCGTGGCCGGGCAGCAGCCGGCTGCTGTCCTTGGCGCCTGCGGCGCGTTTGACCAGCGACTCGACCAGATCGCCCACCACGCTCAGGCCCGACAGCGCGGCCAACGCCAGAGCACCGCCGACCCAACCCAGCGATTGCAAGAGGCGCGAGTACACGCTGTCGCTGTCGAGTGCAGCCCGCCCGTCGAGCCAGATCCAGAACACGGCCAGGGCCATGACCCCGCCCATGCCCGACCACACGCCTTCCCAGCTCTTGCCCGGGCTGATGGAGGGTGCCAGCTTGTGCCGGCCGAAGGCACGGCCGCCGAAGTAGGCTGCGACATCGGCCATCCACACCAGGCACAACACCGACAGCAGGAAGTTGATGCCGATGGTGCGCGCCTGCGCCAAGGCCAGCCAGGCGGCCCACAGGGCCAGCACGCCCAGGCACCATCGGGCCCAGGTCGGCAGATGGGGCCAGGCCTGGGGACCGGCACGCAGGGCAAGCACCCCGGCCAGCAGCCAGAAGACGGCCGCAGACCACCAGCCGGGCGACGGCGGCTGCTGGGTCCAGCCGCGCGCGATGGCCCACAGGCCGGCCACGGCGAGCACGCACCCCATGCTCAAACTGAGCACCTGGGGGGCCCCGTTCAGCCGGCCCCATTCCCAACCGGCCGCCGCGATCAAGGCCAGCGTCAACAACGCGAAGGGCCAGGGAGCGTGGGTCGCCAGGGACAGAAGCAAGAGCGCGACGAGAACCAGGGCCGTGACGACACGCTGCAGGAGCATGTCAGTTCCGCACGGCCGCCCGAAGGCACTGACGCGCCCCCTCGGGGGGCAGCGAACGAAGTGAGCTTGGGGGTGGCTTCATTTGCGTCAGGTGCCTTGCGGCACGACCTGGTTCGGACGGATGCCGCCGAAGCGGCGGTCACGCTGGGCAAAGGCGGTGAGCGCTGCGTCGATCTCGGCCGCACCGAAATCGGGCCACAGGCACTCGGTGAAGAACAGTTCGGAGTAGGCGGCCTGCCACAGGAGGAAATTGCTCATGCGCATCTCGCCGCCCGTGCGTATGAACAGGTCGGGGTCGGGCGCGAAGCTCAACGCCATGTGGCGCGAGAGATAGGCCTCGTCGAAGTCGTCGGGGTTGACGCCCTCGGTCAGGGCTTGCCGACATGCCTGGACCACGTCCCAGCGCCCACCGTAGTTGAAGGCCACCGACAGCGTGATGCGTCTGTTCTTCTCGGTGATGCGCTCGGCGTGTTCCCAGGCCTGGCGCAGCTTGTCGGACACCGCCGTGCGGTCGCCGATGATGCGAATGCGCACGCCGTCGCCCGCCAGCTTGGTCAGGTACTTGGACACCGCCACCAGCACCAGGCTCATCAGGCCTGACACCTCTTCGGTGGGGCGCTTCCAGTTCTCCGACGAAAAGGCGAAGACGGTGAGGTACTGCACCCCGCGGTCGGCGAACGCGTTGACGGTGCGCACCAGCGCATCGACACCTTGCTTGTGGCCGAAGAAGCGCGGCATGTAGCGCTGGCGAGCCCAGCGCCCGTTGCCGTCCATCACCACCGCCACATGGCGGGGCACGGCAGGAACGTGATCGTTGTCGGCGGCGGCCAGGGCGTCGGAGTCAGGCAGGTTGGACATGGCAGATGCGACAGTTCGAGGCGGGCCGGTCAAACCGCCATCACTTCTGCTTCCTTGCCCTGCACCAGGCGGTCGATCTCGCCGATGGTGCGGTCGGTCAGCCGCTGCACCTCTTCCTGAGCACGGCGCTCGTCGTCCTCGGCCGCCAGCTTGTCCTTGAGCAGCTTCTTCAGTTGTTCGTTGGCCTCGCGCCTGACGCCGCGCACCGCGATGCGGGCGTCTTCACCCGCATGGCGAACGATCTTGGTCAGGTCGCGGCGGCGCTCTTCGCTCAAGGCGGGCATGGGCACGCGGATCAGGTCCCCCTGCGAGGCCGGGTTCAGCCCCAGGTCGGACTCGCGGATGGCTTTCTCGATCTTGGGCCCCAGGGCCTTCTCCCAGGGCTGCACGCCTATCGTGCGGGCATCGATGAGGCTGACGTTGGCGACCTGGCTGATCGGCACCATCGAACCGTAGTAGTCGACGTGAACCTGATCCAGCAGACCCGGGTGGGCGCGGCCGGTGCGGATCTTGTGCAACTCGTTCTTGAACGCCTCGATGGACTTGCCCATCTTCTGTTCGGCGGTCTTCTTTGTTTCTGCGATGGCCATGGAGTGAGCCGCCTTCTCAAACGTGCACGAGCGTGCCTTCGTCTTCACCCATCACCACGCGCTTGAGGGCACCGGGCTTGAAGATGCTGAAGATCTTGATGGGCAGTTTCTGGTCGCGGCACAGCGCGAAGGCGGTGGCGTCCATGACCTGCAGGTTGCGCGAAATCGCCTCGTCGAAGCTGATGCTGGCGTAGCGCGTGGCGTGTGGGTCCTTCTTCGGGTCGGCGCTGTAGACGCCGTCGACCTTGGTGGCCTTGAGCACGATCTCCGCGCCCACTTCGGCGCCGCGCAGCGCCGCTGCGGTGTCGGTGGTGAAGAACGGATTGCCCGTGCCGGCCGCGAAGACCACGACCTTGCCTTCTTCCAGGTACTGCAGCGCCTTGGGGCGGACGTAGGGCTCGACCACCTGGTCGATGGCGATGGCCGACATCACACGCGCCGTCATGCCTTCTTGCCGCATGGTGTCGGCCAGGGCCAGGGCGTTCATCACCGTGGCCAGCATGCCCATGTAATCGGCGGTGGCGCGGTCCATGCCGACCGCCCCGCCAGCGACACCGCGAAAGATGTTGCCGCCACCGATGACCACGGCCACTTCGCAGCCCATGCGCGTGACTTCCTGGACCTCGCGCACCATGCGCACGATGGTGGCGCGGTTGATGCCATAGGCATCGTCGCCCATCAGGGCTTCGCCCGACAGCTTGAGCAAGATACGCTTGTACGCCGGCATCAGACCCAACCCCCTGTGAAAGCGACAGTGTAAGGGCCCGTGCCGGGCCTCTCTGGCGCGAAACCTGCTCTTTACTGGGCCTTGGCCGCAGCCACTTGGGCGGCGACTTCTGCCGCAAAGTCGTCGACCTTCTTTTCGATGCCTTCGCCGACGACGTACAGGGTGAAGCCGGCCACCTGGGTGGACTTCTCCTTGAGCATCTGCTCGACTGTCTGCTTGTCGTTCTTGACGAAGCTCTGGTTGAGCAGCGAGACCTCCTTCAGGAACTTCTGCACCGATCCCTCGACGCGCTTGGCGACAATCTCTGGCGACTGCGCGGGCTTGCCGGCGGCCACCGCCACGCTGGCATCTTCGGCAGCCTTTTCGGCGGCCACACGGCGCTCGACTTCGATCAGCGCGGCAG
>Ga0209181_10009798_pt1 | contig 12550 bp, 11 predicted proteins | sample MAT05_FD_187208 | JGI IMG/M metagenome (GOLD analysis project Ga0209181, IMG submission 187208) | Freshwater microbial communities from Lake Fryxell liftoff mats and glacier meltwater in Antarctica - MAT-05 (SPAdes) (version 2) | ecosystem: Environmental > Aquatic > Freshwater > Ice > Liftoff... | reverse complement strand
TTCTAGGATGGATTCTGTCATGGAGTTAAGAACAATGACCAACGCAAAAAGTATAAAAAGTGTATAAAACTCATCTTTAGGTCGACTAAAGGCTTTGTATAAGCTCAAACACAAAAGTGAAAATCCTAGCACTCCGAGTGCAATCCAGGTTTGTAAGAATTGATTGTGTGCATTAAGTTTACGATCGAGTCCGTAGGTGAAATTATGTTTTGCATAGGATTTCAATAACTCGTCTTTCACATCGCCTGTACCAGTACCCATCATCCAGTTTTCGCTTAAGACTGACAATCCTTCCTTCCATATTTCAAGTCGACCGGTAGAACTGTTATAAACTTGCGTGGTAGCATGTACGGCAGCATCCGTAATCGCACTTTCTACCTGAGTATAGCGATTATAGAATGAATGGAGTACGAAATAAGAAGCGATACTTACCATCAAGATTACAATGACGTGCGCGCGTTTTCCGGTAGTTAAGAGACCTCCTTTATAATAATAAAAAGCAGCTACGATAAATGATAAAAGAGCTACTGCTTGCGCTGTTCTAGCCGACAACAAAATCAATTGAATAAAAAAGAAAATCTGTAAAACACTAAAAAATTTCGAATGACTTGATTTTTTTTCCAAACTAAAAAGATGAAATGAAAACAACAAAGCCAAATTGAAGTACATCGAAATATAAGTAGGATGCATCATCGCCTTGCTATAATCCGTGTAAAAGAAAACCTTGTAATCACTTAATTCCACAAAACTAACAGTCGCATTTAAAAGGAGTAGGATGGAGGCCAAGAAGCAGGCGACGATAAAACTCTTCATCACCTTTTGAATGTCTTTCTCATTCAAAACTATGGTTCCTATAAAAAGAGGTAATAATAAAAACGAAGCTTTCGTTTGAATATCGAGTCCGCCATATTTTAAATTTTGTGACCAAAGCAATGCGAATACATGAAAAAGATAAAAGAGTGGAAGTATCCATAAACTTTTATTTCCTTTAAAATTTGGTAGTATGGTTTTACGATTCTTAGCAATAACTAATCGATTAAAAACCAATAATACCATGCAAACAATAGACAATCCCTGAATGAGTGGAAGAAAAAAAGCAATCATACACAGAAAATTCACCGACCACTTTGGAGCAGCGGAATTTTCCATTTGAATACTCATTTCTCTATTTTCTAATTGCATCATGCAAAACCTCCATCCATTTATTTACAATATCCTTTCTGATAAAGTTCTTCTTTACATATTCTTTTCCTTTTCTTCCCATTTCCTTTACTTCTTGCGGATTATTCTCTAAAAAACCTGCTTCTCTTGCGAGAGCATGAGCGTTTTCAGGTTCGAAAAACAATCCACATCGGGCATCATTTATGAATAATTCTTTCGCTTCACCATCCACACCTAGTAAAATTGGTTTTTCCAATGCCAGATTTTCAAATATTTTAGAAGGAATGGCGCCTAAAAACAAATCCATTTTTTTTAGTGGAATAACGGCTGCGTCTATACTACTTACAAAGGCAGGGACTTCAGCACGATCAATTAGATTAAGAAAATAAATTCTATCCAAATTCTCCTTTTTTTTTCTAGCCATTAATCTTTCCTTTTCAGGACCTTCTCCAAGAAGTAAAAATTTAATTTTGGAATCCTTTGACAAGAGGAGGGAAGCATCTAAAATAACATCCAGACCTTGTGCGATTCCAATAATTCCTCCGTATAAAATCAAAAAATCATCCTTTGCGAATCCCGAAATAATTCTTCTTTCAGGATCGATACGTGTATTAAAAATACTTTCATCTACACCGTTCGGTAACCAGTGCACCATTTTATCGGGAACGCGATCATTAATATTTTTCACGATGCCCTGAGTTTGTCCGGTCACCATGAACGAACTTCTGTACAAAAATTCTTCGAGTTTGGTAGCAAGATTCAAAAAGAAACGATTTGTAATCACTCCTAATTTCTCTGCAGATTCAGGCCAGAGATCACTCACATTAAAAATGAATTTAGCCTTTTTGAATTTACTAATGGCCCATCCACTCATCCCCAAAAACAAAGGAGGTGATTCACACATCAACACATCAAAATCACCCTTAATACGAAAGGAGTTGAACAAAGAAGAAAAAGTAAATGAGAAATAATTCAACAAACGCGAAAAAATAGAACGGTTTTTACTGACATAAATCCAGGAACGATAAATATGAATTTGTTGAACAAATTCCTTCTTAAAAAAAAGTCCGCGGTACTGCTTATGAATTTCCATCGCCGGATAATTCGGCATCGCCGTGAGGACGTGCACCTCATGACCCAAAACACTGAGCTCGGCGGCTAATCCACTCAATCGATTTTGAGGAGCACCGGTTTCAGGAGGGTAATATTGTGTGAGGATAAGAATGCGCACCATCTATTTCTTTAAGCAATTAAGAATATTTTCGGCGGCAAGACCATTTCCATAGAGGTCGATATTGAAATCACTTTGTTTTGATTTCATCTTGGAAAATGCTTCAGTAATTTTTACGACATCTGCACCGGCTAATTCATTAAATCCATGTTGCACCAATTCCACCCATTCTGTTTCATCGCGCAAAGTCACACAATGCTTTTGAAAAAAGAATGCTTCCTTTTGCAATCCACCGCTATCGGTCATCACCAAGGAACAATGTTTCAATAATTCTATCATATCAAAATAACCGACAGGATTTATCACTTTAAAAGGTACTTTCATTCCGCTTTCCTGAATCAACTTGCGTGTGCGAGGATGCAATGGCAGTACAACAGGAGTCGTCTCATTTATCAAAGCCAAAGCATTCAATATAGCTTTTAGTCTTTTGGGATCATCGGTATTTTCAGCTCTGTGCAAAGTACATAAAACAAAATCATTTAAATTTAATTCTGTCCTGATTGTAGAAAGCGATTCCGATTTTTTTGCATAATACATAGCAGCATCCTGCATCACATCTCCCGACAAATGCATATTCATTCCTGCAAATGGAAAACCTTCATTTCTTAAATTTTCTATTGCTGTTTCAGTCGGACAAAATAAATACGTGGAGATGCGATCTGTTAAAATACGATTTACCTCCTCAGGCATATTCATGTTAAAAGAACGTAACCCGGCCTCAACATGCGCGATAGGAATATGCAATTTACTTGCTGCTAGTGCACCTGCCAATGTAGAGTTTGTATCACCATACACTAAGACCAAATCAGGTTTTTCATCCATGAAAATCCTCTCTAATCCTTCAAGCATTTGTCCTGTCATGGCACCATGTCCATTTCCATGTATGCCGAGATTAAAACTTGGCTTCGGAATTTCCATCTCATCAAAAAAAACATCTGACATATTTGCATCATAATGTTGACCTGTATGCACTATTTTTTCTTGAAACTGTGAGGTAGTAGCAAAGGCTCTGCTCAACACAGCGGCTTTTACAAATTGTGGACGTGCTCCTACGACAGTAATTATTTTCATTTTCTAATTTATTTTATGCTTTTATAAACCTCTATCATCGCATCCAGATTGTTCTTCCAAACATAATGTTTTAAAACATGTATTCGCGCTGATTTACCGTGATTGATCATCAACACTGGTGATTCAATGTATTTACTAATTGCGTCTGTTAATGCTGATACTGAATTTCGTTTCACTATAGTTCCATTTTCTGCAGAGGCAAGCACTTCCATAAATCCGGGTGTATCGGAAGCAACAACAGCTTTTCCACTCGCCATTGATTCCACCAGTGAAACACCAAAACTTTCTTCTACAAGAGTAGGAGAGACAAAGATATCGATCTTTCTATGATAGACGGCCACTTGAGCATGTGGGATCTTACCTGCCAATTCAACGGAATTACTCAATTTCAAATCCTCAATAATTTTCACTAATTCAGCGCGCTGAGAGCCATCGCCTACCAATAATAATTTAAGATTTTTGTGTTTATATTTTTTTACAAGTTCTCCAAATGCTATGAGCAATAAATTATTTCCATAGCCCGTTTCTAATGCCTTTATATTCCCAATGCAGATAGATGTTTTGTCCGGAGAAAAATATTCGGGATAAAAAACTTCTTCATCCACACCAAATGGAATCACTTTCACTTCCCGCTTCATGTACTTCTCTATTTCTTCTTTCATGCAATAACTCGTCGAACAAATTACATTTGCATTGGAAAAAATATAGGTTAAGAGTCTAGCATGCAGAATGGATTTTTTAGGAAATGAAAATACATCGGTTCCCCAAGTAGAAATTACCAATGGTTGAAAGCCGGATAACACTCCTAATAATCCATAACTGGTCGCGTAATGCGCATGTACAATTTCAGGTTGAAATTTATTAATTGCCTGCTTTAACTTACGCAACAATTTCAAATAACCCAACTTTTCAATGAGTGTAGTTCCGCTTTTTGCATTTCCACAGTCATGTAGCATTTGAATACCAGCTTGCTCCAGATGCCATTGATCTTTCGGAGAGGAAATACTAAAAATGCCGACTTCCATCCCTCTTTTTGAGAGACCTTCAGCCCATCTTCTAGTATGTGCTGAATTGACATCCGATAACAATAAAATTCTCATTTATAATTTTATCCAAGTTTCAGGAATCACGTCCTTGGTATTCTTAGGACTCTCATTCATCCATTTTTTAGGAGCTATCACAATTTTATTTTCGTTTATATTCAACCAAGCAGCCCACCAAGAAAATGAACTATTAGCAATAATATTATGTTGGCACATCGACATCAATATCATGTCTTCATAGCTATTTTGAACCTGATTATGCTCTACAAACACTACAGGAAAATTTGATTTGATATTTTCTTTAAACCAAGAAGGCTCATCCGAAAAAACAAAAAGGCAGGGATCCTTTACTTTCTCTGCAATACTATCAATAGCGCGCAAATAATAGTCGGCTTCGCATAGTCCGTGTATTTTAAAATTCATCGCATTACTCACATAATCACCACGACGAACATGAATGCTTACACTATTTGAATCTATAATTTTTGCTGCAATTTTCTTCGAAACATCAGAAAGCTCATGCTTCGTTTTGAAATCATCTAACAATTCCTTTCGAATGGAAGCGAAATATTTCTCTGTTTGCCAATACCCGTAAGCATACGTGTTGGTTGGTGCCTTTAAGGCATTTACAAAGTAATGATGATGTGGCTCTCTCAAATAAAAATTCCTAGGTCGAATAGGGAAATTGAGTGAAAGCATGTGCAAGAGCTTCGTTGTTTTGGTCACCTGAAATCGTTTAATTTCATCTGAAGAAGCAATTTCTGCATTGATGCTAAATACTGACAAGTCAAAATTTCGTAACGTAAAATCATCTTTCTCAATTTTACTACTTAATTCTTCAATATCTAATTTTAGGTTCGTTTGATGTGTAAGCGCGAGTTTTCTACCAAATGCATATTGAAACATTTGATTGCCTAATCCACCAATTAACTTTACAATGATCATTTAAAGATTAATTTCAATTTTCTGAGTTTCGATAAAAAAGAATTGCCGTTTTTACCTGCTAACATTTTATATTTTATTTTATTCAATTTCATTGGAAAGGAGATCGAAGAATTATCAATATCCTCCAAAACCTCCAAAGCTACTGCATAACATAATTGACCAGCATAACATCTGGCCAAATAAGCACGCTGAGTTGGAGAAGCCCAAATATTCTTGACTTTAATTATTTGATATTGTTTGCGATTAGCAATGTTGCGATTCAATATCATTTTCGAAAAATTCCCGCTGTAATTCCCTGAATGTATTCTATATTTCAACAAATTTTCACGAACACATCCTAATCGTGCACCGGTAGCCAGCATGCGAAACCATAAATCGCCGTCTTCAGTTCCTTGTATGTTCACGTCGAAGCCTTCTAGTTTATCAAACAAATCCTTTTTGAAAATCATGGTAGAAGTACAAATGAAATTCCCTTCTAAAAATTTATCCATGGCTTGATTCATATCAAAAGCCGGAACAGATACGTTTCGGATAAATGCATTATTTTCATCGATGGTCTCAAATTCACTGCAACACATCTCCAAATTATACTTCCATACGAGATCCATTTGCTTCTCCAATTTATTCGAAACAAAAAGATCATCGGCATCCAGCAAAGCAATAAACTGCCCTTTTGCTTTTTTAATTCCATAGTTTCTTGCTGATGATTGTCCGGCATTTTTTTGAAAAAGCAGCGTGATTTTATCTTGATAACGCTTCAATATTTCTTCCGTTCCATCGCTTGAACCATCGTTGACAACAATAATTTCTACATTTTTATAGGATTGAGACGAAACACTTTCAATGGTAGATGCAATGAATCTCTCCCCATTGAAAATGGGAATAACAACGCTAACGAGTACATTTTTATTTGGCTCCGACATTAATTTTAGGAGTAGCGATTTTATAAATCCATTTTATGAGAATGATAGTTAGGATGGATTGTAAGATGGCGAAAAGAAGTAAAGCAAGGTACACATTCGAATACCAATGGCCTATCATCATCGACACCAACAAAAGCAAGGGACCAAACATTGTAATCAAAAACAATCGACGTTGCTTTTCTAAAATTATTGGAATGGAAGAAATTGAAATGCGAATAAAATCAAAAAACAACCACAGAGCTAAAATACGACTGTAAAAACCCGATTCTTCCCATTGATTTCCGAATACAAATTTAAAAAGTACCGGTCCTGCTATCATTAGAATAATAGAAACAGGCAGAATAAATAGCGTTGCTTTTTTAATAGTCGCCGTAATGATCGGACGTAAATCACTTTTCGTATGATGTAATTCGGAAGCTTTCTGAAAGAATACTTGTCCGATGGCCGTACCAATTAATGAAACAGGTGCTTGCAATACCATCAATGTACGCGAGTAATATCCAACTTCCACAATGGAGAAAAACACCGGCAATAAATAAACAATTCCATTCAATTGAAAAATATCGATCATCGCCTGAGAGACAGAAGTACGAGGAAATTCCTTGTAAATCTCTGCAGAAGCCTTCATTTTTTTCTTACTTACAAAAGCCATTTCGCCTTTATATTTCTTTCGAATCAAGAAGAAGAGATGAAAAGAATACACTATTTGTCCGATAAAATTCGACAATAAAATTCCCCACTCTTTAAATTTCAAAAATCCAAAAATGACGGCGAGTCCGTTATTACTTGCAGAATTACTAATTCTTGTAATGGCAATATATCCATACTCCTTATTGCGTACCAACCAATAATTCATAATTTGTTGTGTGCCTAACAAGAGTACAATAAATGGAAAAAACCAAATCCAACTCGTCATTAATTCCGACCAAAGAAGCACATCAAAATGAATTAAGAGTGCAATAAGTACAGCCAGAAAAAACAACGACAGCGCAAATGAAATACAAACGTACAAGGCCAACATCAATACATTGATCGCACGATTATTTGACTTGGGAAGCATGATCGCTAAATCATAACGAGCAGCGGAAATGGCAGCCATCATACTTGCTGTACTGATAAAAACCGTAAAAACTCCGTATTCGGCAGGTGAATACAAACGCGAAAGAATAGGTGAGGCCAGCAGGGTAATCAACTGTCCGAAACCTGTTCCGGTGAGTAACACCAAAACATTTTTCAGAAATTCGGATCTAAAAAATTTGTGGCTGCCCATTTGTAATAAAGCCGAAATGTTTTGTACACATTCCGGCTATATTTTTCATTAATAATTATTTTATTTCGCGTAATTCACCGCTCTGGTTTCTCTAATCACCGTCACTTTTACCTGACCGGGATAAGTCATTTCAGTTTGAATCTTGTTTGCAATATCGAATGATAATTGCTCGGTGGCTTTATCATCCAATTTTGAGCTTTCTACAATAACACGAAGTTCACGTCCGGCCTGAATTGCGAATGCTTTTTCAACGCCTTTGTACGATTGCGCCACGTTTTCCATGTCCTTCAAACGTTTCATGTATTGCTCAACAATTTCACGTCTCGCACCAGGTCTTGCTCCGCTAATGGCATCACAGACCTGAATAATAGGAGAGAGGATGCTCGTCATTTCTATCTCATCATGGTGAGCTCCGATGGCATTGATCACTTCCGGATTTTCCTTGGCGCGCTCCGCCATTTTCATTCCTGCAATTGCGTGAGGCAACTCGGTATCTTCTTCAGCTACTTTACCTATATCATGTAAAAGTCCGGCACGCTTGGCAAGCTTCACATTCAATCCTAATTCAGCAGCCATCAAAGCACAAAGGTTGGCTACTTCACGGCTATGTTGTAATAAATTTTGTCCGTATGAAGAACGATATTTCATTCGACCAACCACACGAATTAATTCAGGAGCAAGTCCGTGAATTCCTAAATCGATGGCTGTACGTTTTCCTGTTTCAATAATTTCTTCGTCGAGTTGACGCTTCACTTTTGCAACTACTTCTTCAATTCTCGCCGGATGAATTCTACCATCAGAAACTAATTGATGCAAAGCCAAACGAGCTAACTCACGACGTACAGGATCAAATCCTGATAAAATAATTGCTTCAGGAGTATCATCTACAATAATTTCAATTCCTGTAGCTGCTTCTAAGGCGCGAATATTTCTTCCTTCACGACCAATAACACGACCTTTCACTTCATCATTATCGATATGGAAAACGGTCACTGCATTTTCAATCGCATGCTCAGTAGCTACACGTTGAATGGTTTGAATTACGATTTTCTTTGCTTCTTTATTCGCCGTCAATTTTGCTTCGTCCATCGTATCCTTAATAAAGGACATTGCAGCAGTTTTTGATTCTGCTTTTAAGGCTTCTACCAATTGTGATTTTGCATCTTCAGCAGATAATCCGGCAATTTTTTCTAAGGCTTGCACTTGCTTTTGATGGGCTTTGTCAATTTCATCTTTACGACGATCGATGACTTCCAATTGAGAACTTAAATTTGCCTGTAATGTATCCAGTTCACTTTGCTTCCTTTTATTCTGCTCGATCTGTTGATTTAAAGTGCCCTCTTTTTGCTTGAAACGATTTTCCGATTGCAATAAGTTTTTATCCTTTTCGGAAATATGCTTTTCGTGTTCTGTTTTCATTTGATAGAAGCGATCTTTGGCTTCTATCGTTTTATCTTTAAGAAGAATTTCTCCTTTCGATGTCGCTTCCTGAATGATGGCATTGGCTTTTATTGTTGCCGCAGCTACGAGTGTCTGATTATTTTTTCTTGTTGCTAAAAAGGTAATCAGACCTCCAATCAACAATCCGGCTAGAGCGGCTATGGTGATGAAGGTAATATCCATGGGTTTTGTATCCTGTTATATATATTTATTTAACTATTAATTTTCTTTCAATTAAAAACCCGCATTCGTACCAGTCTGAGTAAACCCCAATTGACAGGGTCGGAGTCAGCCGGCTGATTTGCGCTTTCCCGTCGAGCGGGACATGCCCTTGGCAGCCTGAGAATTCTCCTATGTGATGTATGTTGAGTTTACATCGTCGACCAGTACGAATGCGGGTTGTGTAAAGAACTAGATTCTTTACGCCCTTTACTTAAGAACGCTATTTTCTTTTCCGAAAGATTTAATCAAATCGCTTAACTCATCGAGCTCGCGATTGACTTCTTCTTCGTTTATTGTATGCTCGTTTTGATACCCTAATTTTTCTGCAGCCATGTGTAAGGCACACATCGACAATAAATCTTGTGTGTCACGAACTCCGTAGGCTGTTTCATATTCTTTCAAACGCTGATTTACCATCTCAGCTGCTTTTTGAAGAATTAATAATTCATCCGTACTTCCTTTTAAGGGGTAGGTTCGGTTGGCTATTAAAATTTTAACTGATGTATCGTTCACGGTACTAATCATTATTAATGAGTTGAAGGCACTTATCAATTTCCCGTATGTAACGGTTAATCTGATTTTTCAATTCACGAGAACTCTGGTCGTTGTTTCCCTGAATTGCCTGCGCTAATTTAATGGTTTTAACTTGTTCGGTCAACTCCAATACTTCATTTTCAAGCCTTTGTTTATCAACTATGATTTGTTGATGCTTTTTCTTTTCTGAGTTAAGATGCTCCTCTACTTGCAGATATTGCCTTTTAGACTCCTTAATCAGAAGCTTCAAAGACTGAATTTTTTCGAGTGTATTTTCCATAATACTCTGAAAATGAAATTATTTTAAGATTAACCTCATCTGAAAGATAAAGCAAATATACGAAATATGGGAATCTACAATTCTATTCTTTTGTATAGATGAAATGTTCTAAAGCTGGAATATGTCACGAATATATTTTACATCAGGCAAGTCTAATTGTCCGAATATTTAAGAAATCATTACAAAGCTTTTAAATTTGTTCGATGTTTAAAAGGTCCGGAATTTATCTAATTATCTATTTCTCTTGCTTTTTGAACTTTATGGGCCTTGCACAATCAGGCTTTATTTTCCCAATTGACACACCTATTGCTCTCGCCGGGACTTTTGCAGAGTTGAGAAGTGGTCATTATCACTCCGGCATCGATCTAAAAACAAAGGGAGAAGAGGGTCATGCTGTATTTGCGGCTGCCGCCGGATGGGTTTCCCGACTGAAAGTCAGTGCTGTGGGCTTCGGAAATGCCCTTTACATGGACCATGATTCTGGTTTTACAACGGTGTATGGACACTTGCATCATTTTTCTCCGGAACTGATGAGTTACATGGATTCAGCGCAAAAGGCTGCTTTATCTTTTGAGATGGAATTGTTTCCGGATTCAGGTCGTTTCCTTTATAAACAGGGAGATGTGATTGCGATAAGCGGAAATACAGGTGGAAGTCAAGGACCGCATCTCCACTTTGAAATTAGAGATCGTATCACACAAACTCCCCTTAATCCTTTATTATTGCTTCCCTATATCAATGATACTATTGTTCCTCAAATGGCACTCATTACTTTAATCGACAAAGATTCTTCACATTCCATTTATTCAGATGTCGATACTAGCTCAATAATTCCTTTGTTTTTTCAAACTAGTTCCGACACTGCTTATTTAAGTGTTTTGGTAGATGATCTTTCAGGAGAGAACAAATTGGGCATTTATAGTATGCAATTGTTCAAGCAGGATTCACTTATTTATTCATATCAATACGATCGCTTTTCTTTTGATGAAAGTCGTTACATCTATGCACATGCCATTACTGTTTCTAAAAATGGCAAATCACGATTTGCTCACCGACTTTTCAAACTCCCCGGCGATAAATTTTCAGTTTATAATCAAGCGGGCGATGGAAAAATCATTCTAAATCAGAATGACACCACTTTTCTACAGCTACTCATCAATGACTTTTCCGAAAATCAATTGAGCATACCGATTAAAATTCTCCAATTGAAGGAGGCAGATCTCGCAGAAAAAAAATCCAACAAAAAAGTTTTTCCTTTCGAAAAAGTTATACTACAGTCTAAAAAAGATGGAATGGAATTCACTGTTCCAGAGGGTGCATTGTATCAAGATGTGATCTATACCGAAATTGAAAAGAGAAAATCCAAAAATTACTTTTCAGCAATCTATTCGCTATTAGATTCGCTGAACGCACCCTTACATCTGCAAGGAAAAATGAAAATCCCATTAAAAAAAGATGAAAGAATTTCCGATGAAAAATATGTTATTGTTCGATTGAATTGCAAAATTAATTTGATTGAAGAATACATCAAAGCAGAATCAATTACTAAGTATGAAATATCAGGAAAATTCAGAAAAGGGGGATGTTATGCAGTAAGTTTGGATACGGTAGCTCCGCAAATCACTTTATTACCCACTGGCATCGACACCATCGATTCAAAGCAATATCACCAATGTTTAATTTCAGATAAACAATCCGGAATAAAATCGTTTCGCGTTCTTTTAAATCATCAATGGGAATTGTCCCAATTTGATGCTAAAACAAATACTTTACGCTGGAGAAAAGACGAGAAAAATTGGGGACCTCAAATTTACTCCATCGAAGTGATAGATGCATGCAATAACGTTTCTACTCTTGAAATAATCATGTAATTGTGTGATCATCGTCATGACGAGTACTTAAAAAGATCAGAAGATTGAACAGCAATTGTGCTAATTTTTATTTACTTTTAGCATAAATAAATCACAAATGATCGAGCACTTATTGGATCCATTGGAATTTGCAAGTGTGTTGACACGCCTAATGGCTGGATCTATTTTCTTTATTCAAGGCTATGATAAAGTTTTTAAAATCGGAAGCAAGGAAGTGTTTACAACTATTCAGCCTGCTTTCAAAAAAATTGGTATGCCGAATCAGTTTACCAATGCTTTTACATTTATCACTTCTTGGATCGAAATGCTTGGCGGTTTGCTTCTAATTATTGGATTGTTCAAATACCTGATGATTTACCTACTAGGAATTGATTTACTCATCGTACTCATCGGCATGAGTTTGATTGATCCTGTGATGGATTTAAAATTGATATTCCCACGTTTTATTTTACTGCTCATACTTTTACTTTTACCTAGAGAAGCGGACGTATTGTGCTTAGATAATTTCATTTTTTAATTCAAAGATGATCAGCTTTTATATCCTAGCGCTCATCTCCGA
>Ga0209181_10009797_pt1 | contig 12550 bp, 6 predicted proteins | sample MAT05_FD_187208 | JGI IMG/M metagenome (GOLD analysis project Ga0209181, IMG submission 187208) | Freshwater microbial communities from Lake Fryxell liftoff mats and glacier meltwater in Antarctica - MAT-05 (SPAdes) (version 2) | ecosystem: Environmental > Aquatic > Freshwater > Ice > Liftoff... | reverse complement strand
CACACCGCCCTAACTGCCACAACGTGAGCGCCAGAATGCACGTAACCCCCGCCCGCTTGCCCGCGATTCTTCCCCGTTGTGTTGAGCGCACCCGCCTCCTCTCGTCGCACGCCTCTCGCGCCATTGCGCCCGACCATTGAGCACCCGCAGGCGCAACTCGCCACCGTCGCCAACGCGGATTTCTTCGATCCCTTGATCCCGCCCCGCCGCGTTGTTGATTGATCTGCCATTTTTACGCTAACACAACAGCCAACTTCTCCAGAAGCAAATCGCCAGCGGGCTTCTCAGCCCGCTGGCTCATAAGCAATCGGAACTAAACGTCCCGGAAATCACTCAAATTACTTCTTCGCGACGGGCATAATCACCGTGTCAATCACGTGAATCACGCCGTTGCTGGCCTCAATGTCGGCCTTTACAACGGTTGCGCCATCGACCTTCACCTTGCCACCATCGGTCTTCGTCGTAACTTTGCTGCCTTCGAGAGATGCGACGCTCGCACCCTTCGCCGCGGCGTCGGAGAAGACGCGGCCGCTCAGCACGTGGTACTTGAGGATCGAAGCAAGCTGCGCCTTATTCTCTGACTTTAGCAGGCTATCAACGGTCTCCTTTGGGAGCTTGGCAAACGCCTCATCGGTCGGGGCGAACACCGTGAACGGACCCTTGCCCTTAAGAGCTTCAACAAGCCCGGCCTTCTCGAGCAATGTTGCCAGGGTCTTGAACTGACCAGCCGCAATGGCGGTATCAACGATGTCCTTGTCCGCTGGCATGATTACGGTGTCGATCACGTGGATCACGCCGTTGCTCGCCTTGATGTCGGTCTTGACCACGTTAGCCCCATCAACCGTGACCTTACCATCCTTGACCAGCACATCGATGCGCTGACCATTCACGGTGTCGGCGCCCATGGTCTTCACGTCCTTCGCCAGTACTTCAGCGGGCACGACGTGGTACGCAAGAATGCTGGCAAGTTTCGCCTTGTTCTCGGGTTTCAGGAGGCTTTCAACTGTGCCCGCAGGCAGCTTGGCAAACGCCTCATCAGTCGGGGCAAAAACCGTGAAGGGACCCTTTCCCTTCAGGGTTTCCACTAACCCCGCAGCCTGCAGAGCAGCAGCGAGGGTCTTAAAGTTTCCTGCCGCCACAGCGGTGTCCACGATGTCGGCAGCCATAATCCCCATGGAGGCCTGGGTTGCTTCCTTGGAAGCAGAGCACTGGGCGTGAGTAGTACCAGCAACAAGCACGAGGGCGGTTGCAGACAAAGTGATAGCGCGGATAATGTTCATTAATCGTTTCTCCAGGGTGACAATGCTGAGGGGGCGGCCGCGAGCGTGTGTGAAGGGCCGCAAACTCCCCAAACCAGAATACTACAGTGCGCGGTTGCGGTCGCAACAAAAGAACGCACTGCTTTCGTGGGTTTCGTACAAGCTGCTCGTTTGGATTCATCACGCGAGCCACACTCGACGCGGCCCCCCGGGACCCGCCAAATACGAAAGCCCTTGAATCTATCTACCAAGGGTTTCCCCTGGTGCCTCGCTCAACGGCGCGACCGTAGACGGCCTGAACGCAAGAATCTAGGCTCCGCGCCCGCCGCGCGAGAAATATTGACTTGGCTGTTCGTATCCAGCTTGCTCCGCGCAGCCGGCTGATACAGCGAAGGGCACTGGAAGATCAAGCGAGGGCACTGGGCGAACCCTGTTAGCAAAAGGTAAATGAGTCCTGCATAGGAACTGCCAAGATGACAGCGTAAGTAACAGCGCAGTTAAGCGGTGCGGCGGGCGGCAAAATGGATTCCGCACCGGCAGTCTCTGCCGCTTTAGTAATCCGACATCGAACTAAATAAGCAGATCAATCGTCCGCGACCAAACATCTAAGTATTTACACTCAAGATTTCTGATCGCCACCCGCGCCAAAACACATTGCGGGCCTAACCGCGCCAACCTTATATAAGCTCCCGCGAAACCGCCATCCTACAAGTGAAGCGTGGGTGTAATTACCCCGCAGAAATGCAAAGCATCTCAGGCCCATCACACCGTCGCCCCCGCGGCCATCGCCGGACGCCGACTCTCGTTCAGCAGCCGACGCAGCACGGTCTGGAGTACGCCGCCGTTGCGGTAATACTCGGCCTCGACGGGTGTATCGATCCGGCAGAGCGTTACGAAGGTTAACCGTTCGCCGGTAGTCTTCAGCTCACTAACCTCGACCTCACAACGAGGTTCGACTAATCCCTCAGCGTTCACCGGCATGAAGATATCGAAGGTCTCATCGCCAGCAAGCCCGAGCGACGTGGCGGTCTGGCCCTGCACAAAGCACAGGGGCAGCACGCCCATGCCCACCAGGTTGCTCCGATGAATGCGCTCAAATGATTCACTTATAACAGCGCGGCAGCCCAGCAATAATGTGCCCTTCGCCGCCCAGTCGCGGGAAGAGCCCATGCCGTAATCTTTGCCCGCAAGCACGATGAGCGCTGTGTTGTCCTTGCGGTAGTTGATAGCTGCATCGTAAATATAAGTTATCGCTCCCTTGCCCGTCGAAGACATATCTCGCGTCCATCCGCCCTCCACCACCTTTCCATCGGGGCCAACGGCCAGCCGGTTCTTCACGCGGACATTCGCGAAGGTGCCGCGGGTCATCACGCGGTCGTTCCCGCGGCGTGATCCGTACGAGTTAAACTCAGACTTCTTCACCCCCAGCGACTTCAGATAATCTCCCGCGGGGCTCTTCTCCGGAATATCGCCCGCAGGCGAGATATGGTCGGTGGTTACACTATCTCCCAGGTAAACCAGCACCTTGGCGCCCTTGATCGCCTTGGGCGGGGTCGGCTGCTCGGTAAGGCCCTCAAAGTAAGGCGGATGCTGAATGTAAGTTGATGACGCGTTCCACACGTACTGATCGCTGCGTGAAACCGGCACCTTGTTCCAGGTCTCGTTACCGGTGAAGACGTTGGCGTACATCGCGCGGAACTGGTCGGGCGAAAGGCACTGCCCCTTCACCTGCTGCACCTCGGCCCACGTGGGCCAAATGTCCCGAAGAAAAACGGGCTTATTCTCTTTAGTAAGTCCAAGGGGCTCGGTCAGAAGATCAACACCCAAGGTCCCGGCGATCGCGTACGCCACGCACAGCGGCGGGCTGGCCAGAAAGTTAGCTTTGACACTGGGGTGAACCCGACCTTCAAAATTACGATTGCCCGAAAGCACGCTGCTAACGCAAAGATCGCTCTCCTTGATCGCCGCCTCCACTTCTTCGGGCAGTGGCCCGCTGTTGCCGATACAAGTGGTGCACCCATAACCAACGGTGTAGAAGCCGATCGCTTCGAGGTCTTCTGAGAGGCCAGCGCGGTCCAGATACTCTGTTACAACCTTGCTCCCCGGAGCCAGACTGGTCTTGACCCACGGCTTACGAGTAAGCCCCAACGCGCGCGCCTTACGCGCCACCAGGCCCGCGGCGATCAGCACGTCGGGGTTGCTGGTATTCGTACACGATGTAATCGCGGCGATCACCACCGCCCCGTGATGCAGGCGGCTTACTTGGCCATCGGCGTGCTTCACCACGCCACCCTGAGTAAATATTTTGTCCACGCTCAGGCCAAAGCCCGTGTTGCCCGTTGGAGCCGCGAGGGACCTGAAGAAATCCATCTTCGCATTCTTTAAATCGATGCGATCTTGCGGGCGCTTGGGGCCGGCGATGCTGGGCTGGATGGTTGAAAGATCCAGTTCCAGTAACTGGGTAAACTGCGGCTCGGGGGTGCCGGGCTGCCACCAGAACATGTTCGCCTTGGCGTAGCGTTCGACCAAGTCACAGGTGTGCGCATCTCGCCCGGTAAACTTAAGATACTCAATCGTAACCTGATCGACAGGGAAGAAGCCCACCGTCGCCCCGTACTCGGGCGCCATATTAGCAATAGTGGCGCGGTCGGGGACACTCAGCGCGGCCAAACCCTCACCGATGAACTCAACAAACTTATCAACCACTCCCCTGGCGCGAAGTATCTGAGTGACAGTTAAAACAAGGTCCGTAGCGGTCGTGCCCTCGGGGAGTTTACCCTTCAGCCGCATGCCCACTACATCAGGTGTTAACATGTAAATCGGCTGACCGAGCATCACCGCTTCTGCCTCGATGCCGCCAACCCCCCAGCCCATCACGCCAAGCCCGTTGATCATGGTGGTGTGGCTGTCGGTCCCCACGCACGAATCAGGGAACGCCACGTTCTCGCCGTTTACCTCTCTAGTCCACACCGTCTTTGCCAGATACTCAAGGTTCACCTGATGCACGATTCCGGTCGCCGGAGGCACCGCGCGAAAGTTGGAAAGACTCTGCTGACCCCACCGCAAGAACTCGTACCGCTCGTTGTTACGCTCAAACTCGCGTGTCGCATTAATCGTTAATGCAACTTTGCTGCCAAATGCATCAACCTGCACGCTGTGATCAACCACCAGATCGCAAGGGACGAGCGGATTAATCGCGTTGGGATCGCCGCCCAAACGCTTCATCGCGTCGCGCATCGCCGCGAGATCGACCACGCACGGCACTCCGGTGAAATCCTGGAGGATCACGCGAGCGGGCATGAACGGGATCTCCTCCTTAGCTACGTCCGAGGCGTTCCAGTTCGCGAGCCCGGAAACATCATCGGCAGTAACAATGAAGCCATCAAGATTGCGGAGCATGCTCTCCAATAGCACGCGGATCGAATACGGCAGCTCGTGCAGTTGCCGGCTGTGGCGCTGTGAAGCGAGGGCAGCCAAGCTGAAATACGTGTACGTGGACCCGTTGGCTGTCGTAAGTGTGGCGCGTGCTTGAAAGGGGTCGGGGCGGGCGGACATGAAGGCTCCTTAAGCGGTACAAATTCGGGTTCTACCACGGGTCGGTGTGCGAACCGGGCCGGAATAAACACTTGGGTTTGTCCGGTCTGTGATAGGGTATGCAAGCGAAACGGGGAACGTCAACCGGTCGGGCCATTTTAGCACCAGCTTGCGCCCGCACCGGGATTATGATCCTCCAACATGGCCAAACGCACAACCGCGGCGGCGTCACGCGACATAAGCAGCCGCTACACCATTACCAATGGCTCAAAGTTCCGGCTCAGCAGCATCGATCCACAGGAGACCGGTGATCTGAAAAACAGGCAAGAAGGGGAAGCACTTCTGGAACAACTGCTCGAGAGAATGAGCCAGCTTCAGGAAAAGCTATTTGCCCAGAACCAGTGGGCGGTTCTGCTTATGTTTCAGGCGATGGACGCTGCGGGCAAGAATAGCACGATCAAGAACGTAATGAATGGAGTGGACCCGCAGGGCTGCCAGGTCTTTTCATTCAAGGCTCCGACCCAACAGGAGCTTGATCACGATTATCTTTGGAGGTGCATGAAGTGCCTTCCGGAGCGGGGCCGCATCGGGATCTTCAATCGTTCGTACTACGAGGAAACCCTGGTGGTTCGGGTGCATCAGGAGCACCTGGTTCACCAGCACCTGCCCGCCAAGTGCATGACCAAGAACATCTGGAACGAGCGGCTGGAAGATATGAACGCGTTTGAGCGATACCTGACCAACAACGGCATTGTAATTCGTAAATTCTTTCTTCACGTCTCAAAAGATGAGCAACGTAAGCGGTTCCTCGAACGCCTTGAGGAACCTTCCAAGAACTGGAAGTTTTCTGCGGGCGATGTCGCCGAACGCGGGCACTGGGACGAGTATCAGAAAGCCTACGAACAGACTATCCGGGCCACGGGAACGACGCGCGCGCCCTGGATAGTCGTGCCAGCGGATCATAAGTGGTTTACCCGAGTGGTGGTCGCCGCCGCGATCGTCCGCACGCTCGAATCGCTCGACCTTGCCTTCCCCGTGCTCAGCCCCGAACGTTTGGCCGAGCTTAAAGGATCGGCAGATGCGTTGCGGGCCGGGGAGTAAACTCGGCCGCTACGCCGGAGCGGCTCTTTAAGCCATAGATTAAAAAAAAACCGGGCCTCTCTGCGAGAGACGCCCGGTCTATTTATAACTATTTAATTAACTTCTGGCGGGCACGGTGGTCAATCCACGGGCAGCCCAAGCCCCTTTAGCCGCCGAGCTTGACCGACTCAGAGAGGCCGGGGAAGAAGCGTTCCTCTTCTTCATTCTGGATAAGGATGGTGGGCTTAAGAAGGATGAGCAGGGTCTGCTCTTCCTTGACCTCTACGCGGTTGCTGAAGAAGCGATTGATTATGGGAATCTTGCTCAGCACCGGCACGCCAGATTCAATTTCCTGCTCACTGATGAGGCGCTGACCGCCCAGGAGCACCGTGCCCTGGTCCGGCACTGTGACGGTGGTGTTTACCTGAGTTACGGTGACGGTGGGACGTTGAATGAACGACTGTGTGGAGGCCGAGTTAATCAGACCGCCACCCGCGAGGGCGGTGATGGCGGTGTTCTGGAAGCCTTCGATCTTGGCGACCGAAGCCTCGACATTCAAAGTAACGTAACGACGGTCGGCGGAGATCGTTCCTTCCAGCTCGAGCACCACGCCTTCGTTAACCGTCTGGAGCGTGGGATCAAAGCCGACCGCAGCTTCGCTTACGACCGGCTGAAGATCGCTGACGAACGCAACCTGGGTCGCGACACTGATGAACGATCGCTGGCCGTTGGTAAACGTGAGCCGCGGGGCTGTCAAATTGACCGTCCGCCGATCGGCTTGAGTCGCTTTGATAAGGAAGTCGACCTGGATATCGTCGAGAAACTGGCCCGCGATGCCCAGGGCCGGAGCCTGACCAAGGATGCCGCCAGCGAAGTTGCCGGAGGCGAGCGATTCCGCCTGGCCCAAGCTGTTCTGACCGGCGCCGATGACCGAGAGCGGGCTGGGGTTCACGACCGCAACACCAACCTGAGGATCAGCGATACCATCGCCGTTGGCGTCGGTGGGGGCACCGAAGACGCGCCTTTGAAGTCCGCCACCTGCGAAGTTGAAGAAATCGGAGGGTTGAACCCCGCCGTTGGGGACGGCGGCCCGTGCGGCACGCACTTGGTTGTTGCGACCGTTAAAATAAACATCCAAGTCAAACCCGATCTGCTCAAAATAATCTGTACGGACAAGGAGGAAGCGGGTCTCGACGTTGATCTGCATGGCGCGCACTTCGCGCAACTTGCTGAGCAGGCCGTTGATGGCGCGGTGGTTGGCGGGAGTATTGGTGATGATCAAACTGCCCTGCAACTGCTGAATGTAACCGACATCGCCGCCGTTTTCGAGCCAACCCTGCTCGTCAATGTTGGTCGTGATGATCGTAATCAAATCCTGCGTGCGTTCCTCGAGCGTGCGCCGATTGGCGTCGTCTTCGCCTTCCTGATTTTCACGGAAGGGGCTCTGACCACCGCCGCCGCCGCCCTGGTTCTGGAGCACGCTCTGGAGATCAAACTCGGGCGCTCCGGTCCAGTTGGGAACCTCGATCAAGAGGTCGCGGATATCGTAAATCTGGAGCGACTTAATCTTATTAATGGCCTCACGGGTGGAGATCATAATAACACCGTCGTTGATCGTGTACGCCGCGCCCGAGCCCGAGTCCTTGCTGGCCTTTTCAAGCACGCGTTCGAGAACGGTGCGGACGGGGACGTTGGTGAGTTCGAGTGAAATCTGGGTTTCGCGGTCGATCCCCGTTTCTGTCAGCTTTTCCCAATCGACATCAAAGTTAAGTTGTGTGACGGCGTTGAGGAACGAAATAGCGCTGGCCAGAGGCGTATCAACAAACTTTACCGGAACACGCTTGCGCTCAAGCAGCGCGAGCGCGCTGCGGTTTTCTTCGCTCTCCATCATACCCGTCGGCTCGCCGCGGCGGATGGAGATGGCTGGCCAGTCGGAGGGATAGACCATGACGCCTTCGGGCATGACCAACGCCTCTTGATTGCTCAACTGATAATCGGCGACAGCGCGGTGCTTGGACTTGGTGATCGAGAGGGCCTGGGAGTAAACCTTGGCATCGCTCAGAACGTCGCGCAGCACAAGGCCGATGGGGTTGATGGGGTCAAGGAACAAAATCTGATCAACAACTTGGAGAGCTTCATCATACTTAAGTTCGCGCTGGAGGGCGCGGACGCGGTCAATCGCCTCGTTGATCTTGCGGTCTTTTTCGGAAGCGGTGCGAAGCTGGGCGGCCTCGGTGGCGGCGCGGATATCGGCGGCCTCCTTGGCTTTGGAGACATCGCGGATCTGCTCAGCGCTGAGGTTAATATCGGTGATGAGGTCGTCAACCTGCTTGTTGTAAGCGTCAAGGTCGGTGGTTGAGAAGACTTCCCGAACGGAGTTGACATTCACCCGGGCGGTCGCTGCGAGCGAGTTGGCATTCTGCACATCGCCGGAGGCGAGGGCGGCGCGGGCCTGTTCGATATTATTATTAAACTCAGCGAGTGCCTGATCTCGCTTGATCTTGCGCTGGCCTAGAACATTATCAATTACGCCGCCCTCGGTGCTTACGTTCACACCCATCCGGGCCTTGGCCTCGGCGAGGCGGTTTTCGGCGTGCGTGCGCTGGTCTTGGGTAAGCTGGTCGCCAAATCCCCCCAAGATGCGCTGGTAAAGCTCGGACGCTTCGAGCATACGAACCTGCTCAAAGGCCTGATCGGCCTCGGTGATCATGCTCTGAGCCTGCCACTTGCGGGCCATTTCAATCGGATCGCCTGATGCTGGCTGGCTCATCGGCACGGCTTCGATTGGGGCGGCGGGTGCCGCGTCGGCCGGAGGCTGGGCGGGCTGGGTAGCTTCCTCCACAGGGCGGGGCTTAATTACGCCGGGCTGCATGAGGCCCAGCGCCGGTGCGGAGCCCTGCTCGGCATCGATGATGCGGGTCTGGAGGAGTTCAAGGGTGGACTGTTGAGCGGCGGTGAGCTCAACGCCTGAACGGTTGAGCTTGTCGAGCGTGGACTTGGCATCTGCAAGGCGACCGGCGTCAAAGTCGGCGGAGACCGCGGCGAGAGTCTGTGAGGCAAGAGGAGCGAGCGCAGCCTTGATGGTCGCGGCCTTTTCAAGCAGCGACTTGGCGATTGCCGTCTGTTCGTTCGTGGCCTTAGGCGACTGGATCACCGCATTAGCGTGACGGTTAAGCGTCAGGAGGTCGTCGCGAGTAAGGGCATCCTCGGCGGTTTGAATGCTCACATCCACGGCATTCATCGTCTTGAGCCGGCGGTTGGCGTTGGCCAGCAGCGTGAAGACGCGCTGACGTTCTGCATCACTTAAGCTTGTCGCACTCTGGGTGGAACTTAACTTGGTGAGGATTGACTTGGCCGCGACCACTTTATTGGAAGCGAGCAGGTCTACGCACTGGCCAATCTGGCCCGCAGCATCGGTAGAGCGCGAGGCGGACAGGCCGGGGGGCGTGTCACCTCCGAAAGTGATCGCCGGGGCGGCACTTAACAGGCAACTGGCAACGCCAGCTGCGGAGAGGAGTGAGCGGACAGAACGGCGCACAAGGATCGAAGTCCCAATCGACATGATCTTCTCCAAAGGACTACCCGCGTCGCGTGAAGCGTCTGAGTAACGCTAGAGAGAAAGGCGCGCGACGCGCTATGAGGGGGGTTTCAGACGGCCCGCACACAACCTGTATGCAGACTACGGACATAACCAAAGGGCTTAAAGAGCCCAAGAACACCGAGTAGCAACAAAAGCGGCTGTAGACGAGCACTGCACCGAGCAATCAAGAAGACCCCACGAACTAATGTAACGAAAAGCAGAAGTGCGCCGATAGGCGGACGGGTGCGGAACAAGCTGGAGCGGAGGGGACGAGAGGCGAGGAGAGCAAATAGGTGCAGCCGAGCGTAGCTTCAAAAAGGTCGATGGCGCGGGCAAAATCGAAATCATCTTGAGATAGCGAGCGGTTGGGTGGTCGGACGTCGGGTTAAAAGCGGGAAGATCGGGTTCAATTGCGTGCCTTCCCGGCGAAGGGAGCAACCGTACGTCGCGTGAACGCGGCTTGGCGAGTCGCGGTGTGATTTGTATTCGGACGCGAGGGCTGGGTTGAGGCGTGGGTTGCTGGGGACCAGCTTTGGGTGCCGGGGGACCAAGTGATACCGGCGAAACAAGTTGGGGGTTGCCGCTGAGTTAGAAGTTGGCGTGATAAAGTAGTTGCATGTCCGTCTATTACCAACTGGATTTTGAAAAACCGTTGTCGGAGCTCTCCCGCCAGATTGAAACGCTGGAGGGGCGGCTGAAGATTTTGGAGACCGGGGGTGAACCGGCGGGGGAGGGGGAGAGTTTGGGGCGGGGTGGTTTGCCGGGTCCGATAGGCCCTATTAGCGCGGGGAGGGTTCCGGCCTCTGCGGTGGAAGCGGCGCTTGGGCTTGGGGAGCTTTCTGGATTAAGCGGTGCGGCGTCCGGAGAAATAGGGTTGGGGGGGGAGGAGAATGTGGGGGGGATTTTGGCGGAGATATCGAGGCTTCGGGCGAAGCACGATGAGGAGCTGCTAAGGATTTACGGGAAGTTAAGCCCGTGGCAGACGGTGCGGGTAGCGCGGCACCCCCAGCGGCCGCAGACCAGAGATTATATTACGATGATCTGCCGCGACTTTACAGAGTTGGCGGGGGACCGGCGGTACGGGGATGATCCGGCGATGGTGACCGGGTTTGCGCGCATCGGGCCGATGAAGGTGATGTTAATTGGTCACCAGAAGGGGAAGGAGACCAGTGAGAAGATCGCGTGCCACTTTGGGTGTGCGCATCCGGAGGGTTATCGGAAGGCATTGGCGAAGATGAAGCTGGCGGCGAAGTTCGGGGTGCCGATTGTTACGTTGGTGGATACGCCGGGGGCGTACCCGGGGCTGGGGGCCGAGCAGCGGGGGCAGGCGGAGGCGATTGCTGTCAATATGCTGGAGATGAGCCGGTTGCCGGTGCCGATTGTAAGTATTGTGATCGGGGAAGGGGGTTCGGGGGGCGCGCTGGGAATCGCGGTGGCCGACCGCGTGGCGATGCTGGCTAACTCGTGGTATTCGGTCATCAGCCCGGAGGGGTGCGCGGCGATCTTGTGGAAAGAGGCCAATGAGCAGACTAACACCGCGGCGGCGAAGAGCCTCAAGCTGACGGCGAGTGATAATTTATCATTGGGGATCATCGACGATATCGTTGCCGAACCGCTGGGTGGCGCGCACCGGGACCCACGGACGACGGGGATCAGCGTGCAGAACTGGATTGTAACACAACTTCAAAGCTTACGTTTGATGCCGATTGATGCGCTTCTGGAGGCCAGGTATCAGCGGTTCCGGAAGATGGGTGTGTATTTGGAGCAGACGGCCAGCTAACTGCCCATCGCGGCGGGGCAGCGAAGTTCTGCTCTCTCGCATGCTAATTTAAGGTCAACGCAAGGGCGGTGCTTTGCCTGCACTTGCGATGAGCAATGCGGCTGGTGCATTTAAAGCGTGAAGTGGCGATGGAAACGCGTCTGGGTTTAAGCCGGGGGCGTTGAAAGGCGAGGATCGGCCGGGCGATGAGTGCGCGTTGGATGCGGGGCACGACCTCGCGGGGCCGGGAGTCCGACTGTTCGCCGCGGTTGAGGCGGAGGAGTCGGTCGCGACGAGATTACTCGGCGGGGAAGGGTGAGCGGATGGGGGTTTGGACTGGGCTCTATTGGTTTTGGGCCTGCCGCCCGTGATTCTTACGAGGAGCGCGGAAATCCGGCGGGCCTCGACGAGGTCGGTGCTTGAGGGCAACGCCGCGGCCAATGTTTTTAATGTGAGTAGACGGACCTGGCGTGTCGAACGCTCGGTTTCGCGGTCAACTACTTCGTCGTAGGAATCCAGCACCGCTTGGATCGCTTCGTCGGCGACGAACATCGCGGCGTCGAGATGTGAGAGGCCTGCGGCTTTGGCGAATGCGGGTAGGTTAAAGGATGCTTCAAAGAACTTGTCGAGTAGAAGGCGTTGAGGGGAGGGAAGAGATTTTACGGCGGGGGTTAGGTTGTGCATGCCAACAGAATACCACAATCAGTGGCCTTTGTCAAGCATTATTGTAAGGAATATGATAGATTATTTGGTTTTTGAATGGCGAATATGTGTGGTTCGGGGCAGGGGGAGGGGCGAATGTGGACTGCTGGTGGGTTTTGGACCCAATTTTATCCTAGCAAGGTTATCGCGCCCGAAAGCGCGACAGCTTGGTCTGCTCTCCAATGGCAGCGAGCAGCATCAACTGAGTCTCCTGGATGTTGGTGTAGGTTTTGGGGGCAGACCTCAAGCACGAACTCATGCAAGCGGTGGGTCAGCTGGGCATCTTGATCAACAGGCCTGCCTGGATTGATATTGCTGGGATGAGCGTGGCTGCCTCGGTACGCCGCACGCTCGTCGCTCTGACTGACCATGTGTATTGCAAACGTGCTGCACCGCGCCCCTCCTTTGCGAGGGGCTTGAAGTTTTCCCAAGTAAATATTGGCCTCCTTCAGGATCGAGATATCGATCGCCTGATCCGCCACCAGTCGCTTGAGGCGTGCGTTCTCAGCTTCCAACAACTTAAGCCGCTTGGCTTCCTCGGCATCCAGCCCGCCCATATCCTGCTGCTAGCATCCCCCCATCGCGTCCTCATCTTTAAGTTTGCCGATGATCTGCTCAGCCGTATGTCTGGTCCGT
>Ga0209181_10009790_pt1 | contig 12556 bp, 13 predicted proteins | sample MAT05_FD_187208 | JGI IMG/M metagenome (GOLD analysis project Ga0209181, IMG submission 187208) | Freshwater microbial communities from Lake Fryxell liftoff mats and glacier meltwater in Antarctica - MAT-05 (SPAdes) (version 2) | ecosystem: Environmental > Aquatic > Freshwater > Ice > Liftoff... | reverse complement strand
GCCCGGAAGGCGGGGCGTCGCCATCCGTTTCGACTCGCAGCGCAGCCTGTCGGTGCGGCGCCTGGTTCGTGGCTATCTTTCACGTCTCCCGGTCTCGAGGTCCCGGGTCTCCCGGTCTCCCGGTCTGTCGGGCCCAGACCAGTCAAGCCTGCCACATCCGCCACATATGCCGTCGTCCGAATTCACTCCCGTCATCGTCGCCGCGCGGCGCACGCCGATTGGCCGGTACCTCGGCGGTCTCGCATCGCTCACCGCACCACAGCTCGGCGGGATGGCGATCGCGGCCGCACTGGCCGACAGCGGTGTCCCCGCCGAACTGGTCGAGGAAGTCATCATGGGCCACGTGCTGCAGGCCGGCACGGGGCAGGCCCCGGCGCGTCAGGCCGCCCTGCTCGGCGGCGTGCCCGTCACCGCCTCGGCGCTCACGATCAACAAGGTCTGCGGCTCGGGGCTCAAGGCCGTGATGCTCGCCGCCCAGGCGATCAAGGCCGGCGACCGTTCAGTGCTCATCGCCGGTGGTCAGGAAAGCATGTCCAATGCGCCGTACTACATGCGCGGCATCCGCGGCGGCGTGAAGCTCGGTGACCAGACCCTCGTCGACGGGATGATCCACGACGGACTGCACTGTGCCAGCTGCAACGTGCACATGGGCGGGCACGCCGAATACACGGCACGAAAGGGCGAGGTGTCGCGGGCCGATCAGGACGCCTTCGCCGCTGAAAGCCATCGCCGCGCCGTGGCCGCGCAGCAGGCGGGGAAGTTCGATCGCGAGATCGTTCCCGTGAGCATCCCCGGCCGCAAGGGTCCGACCGTGATCAGCGCGGATGAGGGGCCACGCGCCGACACGACGGCCGAGTCACTCGGTGCGCTGCGTCCCGCATTCGGGAAGGATGCGCCCAGCGTCATGACCGCCGCCGATCTCTCGGTCACGGCGGGCAACGCGTCGTCGCTGAACGACGGCGGCGCCGCGCTCGTCGTCACCAGCGACGCCGTGGCCACGGCGCACGGCCTGACCGTCCTCGCACGCATCACCGGCTACGCCACCGGCGCTGTCGATCCGAAGGACCTGTTCTTCGCGCCGATCACCGCCGTGCAGAACCTGATGCAGCGTCAGGGCACCGTCATATCCGATTACGGCCTGATCGAGGCCAACGAAGCGTTCGCGTCGCAGGCGCTGGCCGACGGTCGCGGACTGGGCTGGGACTGGGATCAGGTCAACGTCAACGGCGGTGCGATCGCGCTCGGGCATCCCATCGGTGCCAGCGGCGCGCGCGTGCTCACGACGTTGCTGCACGCCATGATCGATCGCGACGTGGCGACGGGACTCGCCACCCTCTGCCTCGGCGGCGGCGACGCGGTGGCGCTCTCTGTCGAACGGGTCTGACCCGGGGGCGCCGGTCACGGGCGGCGGCGGTGGGACGGGCTCACTGCTCGATCGGATCGTGTACGCGCGGCCCGACCGGGTGCGTGCCGGATGGCGGATTCTCCTGTTCCTGCTCGCCGGGTTCGCGGCGTCGAACGTGATCGTGCCGCTGGTCGGAACGATGCTTCCGGCGGCGGCGATCCCGTGGGTCGCGTCGTCGCTGGAGTGTGGGGCGCTGCTGTTCGCCACGCGCGTCGCATTGCAGACCTTCGAGCGGGGCGACTGGACGCTGGTGGCGCTCGGGCGGCGCGCCTGGCGCCCGAAGCCGCTGGTGCTCGGCACGCTCGCCGGCGCCCTGGCGATCGCGGTGCCGACCGGGCTGCTCATCGCGCATGGCGACCTGGCGTTCGTCGACGTCGAGGGGACGGGTGCGCTGCGCGCTGCGTTGCTGTCCGTGGCCATTCTCGCCCCGGCCGCGATGACGGAGGAACTGCTGCTGCGCGGCTATCCGTTTGCCGTCCTTTCGGGCATCTGGGGCTGGCCGGTGGCAACGGCGGTGACGTCGGTCGTCTTCGGGGTGCTGCACGTGGGCAATCCTGGCGTGACCGCGATCGCGATCGCCAACGTGATCTCCGCCGGCGTGTTCCTGGCCGGGGTGCGGCTGCTCACGGGCAGTCTCGCGGCAGCCTGGGCGGCGCACTTCGCGTGGAACTGGACCATGCTGGGCGGCTTTCACACCGCCGTCAGCGGCCTCCCGTTCGAGGTGAGTGGCTACCGGTTGGACGACGCCGGTCCGGATTGGCTGTCGGGAGGCGCGTGGGGCCCTGAAGGGGGCGTAGCGGCGGCACTGGGCATGATCGGCGCGTTCGCCGGACTGGCATGGGCGACGGGTCGCACGCGGCAGGCAGGGCAGGGACCCCGCTCGCGCGAGATGGCTTCACTGAACACGGGCGGTCCATCGGACCGCGGGGAGCATACGACATGAACGACCGCATCGCGGTGATCGGCGCAGGACAGATGGGCAACGGCATCGCCCACGTCTTCGCGCAGGCCGGATACCCCGTCACCATCATCGACGTCTCCGACGCAGCGCTGCAGCGCGGCCTCGGCACCATCACGAAGAACCTCGAGCGGCAGCTGAAGAAGGGCACCATCGACGCCGGGGCCCAGGAGGCGACGCTGTCACGCATTGCGCTGAACACATCGCTCGATGCGGCAGCAGATGCCACGCTGATCGTCGAGGCGGCGACCGAGAACGTCGCGCTCAAGTTCGACATCTTCACGAAGCTCGATGTGATCGCGCCGGCCGGCGCCATCCTTGCCAGCAACACCAGCTCGATCAGCATCACGCAGATCGGCGCCCGCACCACGCGTCCCGCCGACGTGATCGGCATGCACTTCATGAATCCGGTGCCCGTGATGCAGCTGGTGGAGGTCATCCGCGGCCTTGCCACCAGCGACGAGACTACCGCCCGCACCATGGCGCTCGCGACGGCCGTCGGCAAGACGCCCTGCGAAGCCACTGATTTCCCCGGCTTCATCGCCAACCGCATCCTCATGCCGATGATCAACGAGGCGTTCTTCTGCCTGATGGAAGGCGTGGGAACGGCCGAGTCGATCGACACGGTGATGACGCTCGGCATGAATCATCCCATGGGGCCGCTCACGCTGGCCGACTTCATCGGTCTCGACACCTGCGTCGCCATTCTCGACGTGCTGCATCAGGGCCTCGGCGATCCGAAGTACCGCGCCTGCCCACTGCTCCGGAAATACGTCGATGCCGGCTGGCTCGGCCGCAAGAGTGGCCGCGGCGTCTACACCTATCCCGCACCCTGACATGCATCCCTCCACGACGATTTTTCCGCGCACCGAAGAGCAGGGTGAGATCGTGCGCACCGCCCGCGAGTTCGCGCTGGCCGAGATTGCGCCGTTCACCGCACAGTGGGACCGGGACAGCCACTTCGAACCGGCCCTCGTGCAGAAGCTCGGCGAGCTGGGATTCCTCGGCATGCTCATTCCCGAGCAGTACGACGGACTCGGACTCGATGCGCTGTCGTACCTGATGGCCCTCGAGGAGATCTCGACGCACGACGCCAGCGTCGGCGTGATGATGAGCGTGCACAACTCGCTCCCCACGCAGATGATCCTCAACTACGGCACCGAGGCGCAGCGCCAGCGGTGGCTGCCGCCGATGGCGCGCGGCGAGCTGCTCGGCGCGTTCGCGCTCTCGGAAGCGGGGAGCGGCAGCGATGCCAGCGCGATGACTGCGCAGGCCGTGCGCGACGGAGACGACTGGATCATCACCGGCTCCAAGGCGTGGGTCACGCAGGGCACGCACGCCGGCGTGATCCTCGCCATGGCGCGCACGGATACGCCGGATGCCCGCAGAGGCAGCAAGGGCATCTCCACCTTCATCATCACTCCCGACCTGCCCGGCTTCAGCGTGGGCAAGAAGGAGGACAAGATGGGGATGCGTGCCAGTCCCACCGTCACGCTGACCTTCGATGAGATGCGAGTGCCCGGCGACCGTCTCCTCGGCGAGGAGGGGATGGGTTTCATCTACGCCATGCAGTCGCTGGACCACGGCCGGCTTGGCATTGCGGCGCAGGCGCTGGGCATTGCCGCAGCGGCGGCCGAAGCGGCGCGGCAGTACGCGGATGACCGCAAGCAGTTCGGCAAGCCGATCCGCGACTTTCAGGCGGTCCAGTTCAAGTTGGCCGACATGGCCAGCCGCATCGCGGCCACCCGCGCGCTGCTGTATGCGACCGCCCGGGCCAAGGACGCCGGCGAGCCGATCACCCAGTACGGCGCCATGTGCAAGCTGCTGGCGAGCGAGACCGCGATGTGGACGACCACCAATGCGATCCAGATCTTCGGTGGGTACGGCTACGTCACCGAGTATCCCGTGGAACGTCTGTTCCGCGACGCAAAGGTGACGGAGATCTATGAAGGCACGTCCGAGGTGCAGCGCATCGTGATTGCACGTGAGCTCTACCCCCGTTCATGACAGACCCGCACACCGCCAGCCCGCGGCGCCGGCGTCCCTCCACATACAGATGAAGCTCTTCGATACGATTGCCGAGATGGGCCACGAGCAGCTCGTGCTCGCCCACGACACGTCCAGCGGGTACCGCGGGATCATCGCCATTCACGACACCACCCTCGGCCCCGCCCTCGGCGGCACGCGGTTCTGGCATTACGGTTCCGACGAGGAAGCAATCACCGACGCGCTGCGGCTGGCGCGCGGCATGACCTACAAGAACTCGCTCGCCGGCCTCAACCTCGGCGGTGGCAAGAGCGTCATCATCGGCGACAATCGCACCCCCAACCGCGAGATGCTGTTCCGCGCCCACGGCCGCTTCGTCGACTCGCTCGGCGGCCGCTACGTGACCGCCGAGGACGTGGGCACCAGCACGGTCGACATGGACTTCGTCCACATGGAGACGGACTACGTGGCCGGTCTGCACGGGGCCTCGGGCGATCCGTCGCCGGTCACGGCGCGCGGCGTCTTCCGGGCCATGCAGGCCACCGCCAAGTATCGCTGGGGCTCGGATGACCTGAGTGGCCGGACCGTCGCCATCCAGGGGTGCGGCAACGTGGGCTACAACCTCGCCCGTGAGCTGCGCGCCGTCGGGGCCAATCTGGTGGTGGCCGACATCGACGCCGAGCGGGTGAAGCGGGTCGCCGACGAGCTCGGGGCCCGGGCCGTCCCAGTGGGAGAGATTCTCGCGCAGGACGCCGACATCCTCGCCCCCTGCGCCCTCGGCGGCGGTCTGAATGACGACACCATCCCGACGCTGCGGGTCGAGTTGGTGGTCGGCGCCGCCAACAACCAGCTCCTCGAGAACCGGCACGGCGACATGCTGGAGCAGCGGGGGATCACCTACGCCCCGGACTACGTCGCCAATGCCGGCGGCGTGATCAACGTGTACAGCGAGCTGGCGGGCTGGGATCGCACCCGGTCGTTGCGCAAGGCAGACGAGATCTACCAGACTATCCTTGGGGTGTTCGATATTGCCCGGGCCGACGGCGTGACCTCGCGGGTCGCCGCCGACCGGCTGGCCGAGCGCCGCATCCAGGCCGTCCGCGGCATGGTGCGCACCTGGCCGCCCTTCCCCAACAAGTCCGAGAGCTGACCCATGGCCGAACACATTCCGATCGGCTCGGACCACGCCGGCTTCGAGATGAAGCAGCATCTGAGCCGGGTCCTGGAGCGGCTCGGGTACGACGTCGAGGATCTCGGGACCCATTCACCCGACTCGACGGATTATGCTGATTATGCCCATCCGGTCGCGCGTGAGGTGTCGTCAGGGGAGGCAAAACGCGGTATCCTCCTCTGTGGAACGGGACTCGGGATGAGCTACGCCGCGAATCGCTGGCCGCATGTCCGGGCGGCAGTGGCATGGACGGCCGAGGTGGCACAGCTGTCGCGTGAGCACAATGATGCGAACATCCTCGTCCTGCCGGCGCGTTGCATCAGCGACGAGGAAGGGGAACGAATTCTGGAGGCGTGGCTCAACACGCCGTTCGAGGGCGGCCGGCACGAACGCCGGATCGCCAAGATCGAGCGGGAAGACGGGGAGGCTGGAGCATGATGCAGCACTGGAATGACTGGGACCGTTGCCCGCCGGGCGCCGCGCTGCGCGTCGCCGATCCTGAGATCGCCGCGCTCGTCGAGTCGGAGATCATCCGCCAGAACGACGGGATCGAGCTGATCGCCAGCGAGAACTTCGTGTCGCCCGCCGTGATGGAGGCCATGGGTTCGCCGCTCACGAACAAGTACGCCGAAGGATTGCCGGGCAAGCGGTACTATGGCGGCTGCGAGATCGTGGACCAGGTGGAGCAGCTCGCGATCGATCGTGTGAAGCAGCTCTTCGGCGCCGAGCACGCCAACGTGCAGCCGCATTCCGGTGCCAGCGCCAACGCTGCGGTGTTCCTCGCCTTCCTCAAGCCGGGCGATGCGATCGTCGGGCTCGACCTGTCGCAGGGCGGGCACCTCACGCATGGCTCGCCGGTGAACTTCTCGGGCCTCAACTACGCCGCGTCGCACTACGGCGTGACCGACGAGGGGCTCATCGACTACGACATGATGCGCGCCGTCGTCCGCGAGAAGAGGCCGAAGCTGCTCATCGCCGGCTACAGCGCCTACTCGCGCGTGATCGACTACCAGGCATTCCGCGATGCCGCTGACGAAGTGGGTGCGATCTTCCTGGTGGACATGGCGCACTTCGCCGGCCTCGCCGCCACGGGCGTCTATCCGAACCCGGTGCCGATCGCCGACGTCGTGACCACGACCACGCACAAGACGCTCCGCGGCCCGCGCGGTGGCCTGATCCTGTGCAAGGCGCAGTACGCGAAGGCGATCGACAAGGCGATGTTCCCCGGCACGCAGGGTGGCCCGCTGGAGCACGTGATCGCCGCCAAGGCCGTCGCGTTCCGCGAGGCGCTGCAGCCGGAGTTCACCGACTACTGCCGGCAGGTCGTGACCAACGCGCAGGTCCTGGCGGCGGAACTCGTGTCGCTCGGCGGCTCGATCGTCAGCGGCGGCACCGACAACCACCTGATGCTGATGGACCTGCGCTCGCGCGGCGTCGAGACGCTCACCGGCAAGCTGGCCGAGAACGCGCTCAATGCGGCAGGCATCACGGTGAACAAGAACACCGTGCCGAAGGAGACGCGCTCGCCGTTCGTGACCAGCGGCATCCGCATCGGCACGCCGGCCGTCACCACCCGTGGCATGAAGGAGCCCGAGATGCAGCGCATCGCGATCCTCATCGATCGCGTGTTGCAGGCGCCGGAGGACGACGCCAACCTGCGCGCGGTGCACGCCGACGTGAAGGACCTCACGTCCGGCTTCCCGCTCTATCCCGCGCCGGTCGGCGCAGCCGTCTGAGCACCCAGAGGTAGCGAGACGTGGCAGAGCTGGCGTTCAAGGATGGCATCATGGAGCAGATTCGCCTGCGCGAACCGCGATTCCATGAGCACGCATTTCTCTTCGTGCTGGCGGCACTGGAACAGTGCCAGCAGCGCATGGGAGAGCGGCGCCATATTTCCGGGCGTGAACTGGCCCAGACCTGCCGCGATCTCGCACTCGAGCGCTATGGCGTGTTGTCGCGCCTGGTGCTCGAGCACTGGGGGATCCGGGAGTCGGTACACTTCGGCGACATCGTGTTCGCGCTGGTGGATCTGGGGATGCTGATCAAGCAGCCGCACGATCAGCGCGAGGATTTCGCCGATGCCTTTGATTTCACCGAGGCGTTCGACACGGCGTATCCGTGGAGGAACGTGCCGCAGGGCTGAGCCCCGCGCGCGCAGTGCCGTGCGCGCGTTCGGCTGTTCTGCTTCATCGGCAACGCGCGATCCTGCACCATCACGTCGACGCCCACGGTGCCCATGCCACCCACTGACGCGCCTCCCTCCCTCCCGCGGCTGACGGCGGAAGGGGCGCGTGAGCTCGACGCGGCGACGATCGCGGCGCTCGTGCCGTCGCTGCCGCCCGATGCGTACAAGGGCACGCGCGGCCGTGTCGCGATCGTCGGTGGCGGGGCGGGGATGGCTGGCGCCGCGATCCTCGCTGCCCGCGGCGCACATGTGGCGGGCGCGGGGATGGTGCGCGCCGACGTCGCGCCAGAGTCACAGCTCGCCCTGCAGGTCGCCGTGCCGTTCGCAACGGTGCGCGTCTGGGGGCGCGACGGCATCGCCGGCGTGGATGCCCTGTGGCCACATGCGATGGTGATCGGCCCCGGGCTCGATGGCGACGACACACACCTGCGCGCCGCCGTGCTGGCGCTGCTGACCGTCTGGCGCGGTCCGGTGGTGCTCGATGCCGGGGCGCTGACGGCGTTCGCGCCGCCGCGTGGCGATGCACAGGCGCCGCACGACGAGGACATCGAGTCCGCTGCCGCCTGGCCCACCGCTGGCGACACCCGCGCGACGCAGCTCGCCGCGCTGCGCCACGCCCTTCGTGGACGCGAGGCCCTGCTCACGCCCCACGTCGGCGAGTTTGCCGCACTCGGCGGAGTCCTGGACGCGCCCGATGCGCGATTCACGGCGCCGCGCGTGCTCGCTAAGGCGCTCGGTGCCACCGTGCTGCTGAAAGGCGTGCCGACCGTCATCGCGGCGCCCGACGGCACCACGCGCGTCAGCGCCACCGGCACACCGGCGCTGGCCATGGGTGGCAGCGGCGATCTGCTGGCGGGCATCGCTGGTGCGCTGCTGGCGCAGGGTCTGTCAGCCGCCGACGCCGGTGCGGTGGCCGCCTGGACCCACGGCACGGCCGCCGAGCGCGCCACGGCGCAGCACGGCGGCTGGCGAGGCGTGACCATGGAGCGGCTCATCGATGAACTCGCACGCGTGTGGCCCACCCTGACCGCTGACCAGCGAGATTGTCCGACCGCATCACCGTCACTGCTCGACCTGCCTGCCGTCTCTTCCCGATGAGTGAACCGCCACACACGTCCGTTGCCCTTGGCCCAGGCCGGGAGTTCGCCGCCATCGCACGCTGGGTGCGGCAGTGGGGCGCGCGCGCGCACGGCATCGGTGACGACGCCGCGATTCTGGATGTCCCACCTGGTCGCCGTCTCGTCGTCAGCACCGACACGACCACCGAGAACGTCCACTTCCGGCGCCCCTGGCTGACACCCGTGGAGATCGGCTGGCGTGCCGCGACGGCGGCCCTCTCCGATCTTGCGGCGATGGGCGCGGATCCGCTCGGCGTTCTGATCGCGCTCGGGGCGCCGACCGGTTGGGACGCTGCGTTGGACGAGGTGCTGCAAGGCGTGGGCGACGCCTGCGCGGCGGCCAAGGCCCCGATCATCGGCGGCGACACCACGCGCGCTCCCGTGCTGACCCTTGGCATCACGGTGCTCGGCACGGCGGTGGTGCCGCTGCGGCGGGACGGCGCGCGTCCCGGTGATCTCATCTACCTCACCGGCAGCCTTGGCGGGCCTGGCGCAGCGCTGGCCACCTGGCTGGCCGGTGGGCGCCCGCGCGCGACCATCCGTGCGCGCTTCGCCCGTCCCGTTGCCCGGCTCAGCATGGGCGCCTGGTGTTCGGCCAACGGTGCCACCGCCGCCATCGACGTCTCCGACGGGCTGGTGGTGGATGCGGGGCATGTGGCCGCTGCATCGCACGCGCGCCTCGTGATCGACCTCGGTGCCGTGCCCGTGCTCGGCGGCATCACACCGCGGGATGCCCTCGCCAGCGGCGAGGAGTACGAACTGCTCGTGACGGGACCGAAGGGTATGGACGCCGCAGCCCGGGCGGCCCGGCTCGGGACGCTGACACCGATCGGGCGCGTCCTCGCCCCCACGCCGGCGGACGGGCCCGGCGTGGTCGTACTCGATGGTGCGCTGCGCGTTGACCCCCCACCCGGTTACGACCACCTTTCCCCGCAATGATGACTCCCCTCGCGGCCCTGATGCTCGTGTTCGTCACGATCCCGGTGGTCGCCATCTGCGTGATCGCGTCGTTCCTGCGCGTGCCGATCCGGCATGGCAGCATCTACGAAGCGGTGCAGGGCTTCTGGGCACGGGCGCTGGTGTTCGGTGGCGGGGTGCGGCGGACGATCCACAACCCCGAGCGCATCGAACGACAGGCGGCCTGCGTGTACGTCGCCAACCACGTGAGCTGGTACGACGTCTTCACGCTTGCCAGCGTGCTGCCGCGCTGGAGCTTCGTGGCCAAGGACGAGCTGCGGAAGATTCCCGTCTTCGGCCGCGGCGCGACCGCCGTGGGCACCGTCTTCATCGAGCGGCAGAACCGCCGCGCCGCCGTGCAGATGTACGAGAAGGCCGCGATGCGAATCGGCGAGGGGGCATCCGTGGTGGTGTTCGCCGAAGGGTCCCGCGGCGACAGCTACGCGCTGCGACAGTTCAAGAAGGGGCCGTTCGTGCTCGCCATCTCGGCGGGGATCCCCATCATCCCCGTCGTGATCATGGGGACGCGCGAGGTGATGGCGCGCGGGTCGTACATCGTGCGACCGCATCGCGTGCACCTTCACTTCCTCGAGCCCATTCCGACGGCCGGCCTCTCGTATCAGGACCGAGAGCGGCTGGTGGCGCAGGTGTGGACGAGCATGGCCAATGTGCTCGAGTCGGAGTACGGCGTCACCAGCGAACGTGGCAATGCGCTCGGCGCCGACGAGCTGGCGGAGCGCGATGCCACACCGCGCGAGTCGGGCATGATCGCGCAGTGACACATGCCGCGTGCTGCGCGGCGTGCGCTCGCGTGCGGCGGTGACGTTGTCGCAGTCGCGACCGCGGCGGTGACGGCAGCGTCGTGCGAACATCATGGCAGGCGCAGTGGATCGCCCGAGTGCAGTGCAACGTTTTCCGTCCTTTACCGAACCCGAGAGACATGTCGACCATCATAGACATCACCGCGCGCGAAATCCTCGACAGCCGCGGCAATCCGACCATCGAAGCCGACGTCACGCTGGACAGTGGTGTGGTGGGCCGTGCCGCGGTGCCGAGCGGCGCCTCGACCGGCGAGCGTGAGGCGGTGGAGCTGCGCGACGGCGACAAGAGCCGGTATCTCGGCAAAGGTGTGCTGAATGCGGTGCAGGCCGTGGAGGAGCAGATCGCTCCCGCGCTCGCCGGCATGACGGCGCAGGACCAGATGGCCGTCGACAACGCGATGCTCGAGCTGGATGGCACGGAGAACAAGGCGAAGCTGGGCGCGAACGCGATCCTCGCCGTGTCGCTCGCCACCGCGCGTGCCGCGGCCGAGGACGTGGACATGCCGCTGTGGCGCTACCTCGGCGGGCCGATGGCGCGCACGATGCCGGTGCCGATGATGAACATCCTCAACGGCGGCGCGCACGCCACCAACACGGTGGACTTTCAGGAATACATGATCGTCCCGATCGGTGCCGAAACCTTCCGCGACGCGCTGCGCATGGGCGCGGAAGTCTTCCATGCGCTGAAGAAGGTGCTGGTGAAGCGTGGTCTCGCGACGGGCGTGGGTGACGAGGGCGGGTTCGCTCCCGATCTCAAGACCGACGAAGACGCGCTGCGTCTCGTGATCGAGGCCATCGAGTCGGCGGGTTTCGCGCCGGGTCAGGAGGTCGCGATCGCGCTCGACTGCGCCGCCAGCGAGCTGTTCTCCAACGGCAAGTACGACTTCAAGAAGAGCAAGGCCGGCGCCAAGGATGCGCAAGGCATGATCGACATGTATGCGCGCTGGATGGAGACCTATCCCATCGTGAGCATCGAGGACGGCCTGGCCGAGAACGACTGGGCCGGCTGGCAGGCGATGACGCAGCAGCTCGGCACCAAGGTGCAGCTGGTGGGCGACGATCTGTTCTGCACCAACAGCGAGATCCTCGCGCGTGGCATCGAGAACGACGTGGCGAACTCGATTTTGGTCAAGCTCAATCAGATCGGCACGCTCACCGAGACGCTGCTGACGATGGAGCTGGCGCGCAGTGCGGGCTACGCGAGCATCGTGTCGCATCGGAGCGGCGAGACGGAGGACACGTTCATCGCCGATCTCGCGGTGGCCACCGGCGCCGGCCAGATCAAGACCGGGTCGGCCAGCCGTACGGATCGCGTCGCGAAGTACAACCAGCTCCTGCGCATCGAGGAGGCCCTGGGTGACGGGGCCGAGTACCCGGGCGGCGGCGTGTACGGCCTGTGATGGACGTGCGCGTCGGGCAGGGTGCCTGGCAATCCGCGGTGCGGGGACGCTGAATGGCGCGTGCCTCGGCCGTTGCTGGCGACGATCCGCCGCGGCGAAAGCGGCGGGTCGTGACGCTGCTGAAGCTCGTGTTCTGGGCGGCCGCCGTGTACTTCGCGGTGGAGGGTGGCGAGTACGGCACGAGCGATCTGCTGGCCGTGCGAGGGCGCATCACGCGGACCAACACCGCGATCGACTCGCTGCGCGACGTGCTCGATTCGCTGAGCTTGCAGAAGCGTGACGTGATGACCAATCCGGTGGTGCAGGAGCGGATCGCGCGTGAGGAATTCGGGATGGTGAAGGGGGATCGTGAGCTCATCTATCGTGTCCTGCGCCCCGATTCCGGGGCGGTCAGCCCTGACAGTGCGGCGCGGGTACCGACACCCTGACTTTGCAAGAGAAAGGCAGTTGACTCCTGCGATGATGCGGCTATGTTAATGGTCTATCGCGGGGTGGAGCAGCCTGGTAGCTCGTCGGGCTCATAACCCGAAGGTCGCGGGTTCAAATCCCGCCCCC
>Ga0209181_10009788_pt1 | contig 12558 bp, 12 predicted proteins | sample MAT05_FD_187208 | JGI IMG/M metagenome (GOLD analysis project Ga0209181, IMG submission 187208) | Freshwater microbial communities from Lake Fryxell liftoff mats and glacier meltwater in Antarctica - MAT-05 (SPAdes) (version 2) | ecosystem: Environmental > Aquatic > Freshwater > Ice > Liftoff... | reverse complement strand
GTTTGGGGCTACAGGGCTTTGGGTAACAGGCAGGGCCACGGGCTTTCCAGGGTTCAGGCCAGGGCCGGCATCGGCCCCTGTGCCGCTGGCGACAGCCAGCGCCGGCGCCGACACGTTACAAGCTTTTGCCATGAGCCCCTCCCGCCCCTCGCTGTCCGACCCGCTGCCACTGGCCCACGGGCCGGGCCTGCCCAACCGCCTGATGCTGGCGCCGCTGACCAATATGCAGAGCCATGCCGACGGCACGCTCAGTGACGACGAAGCGCACTGGCTGCTGCTGCGCGCCCGGGGTGGCTTCGGCCTGACGATGACCGCCGCCGCCCATGTGCAGGCCAGCGGCCAGGGATTCCCGGGCCAGCTGGGCTGCTGGTCGGACCGGCAGCTGCCCGGGCTGGCCCGGCTGGCGCAGGGCATCCGTGCTGCTGGCAGCGTGTCGGCGCTGCAACTGCAGCACTCGGGCCGGCGCTCGGACCCGGGCCTGACCGGCCTGCCCAAGGTGGGCCCCTGGGACGACGCCGAGACCGGCGCCCGCGCCCTGAGCACCGCCGAGGTCGAGCAACTCGTCGAGGACTTCATCCTGGCCGCACTGCGCGCCGAACGCGCCGGCTTCGACGGGGTGGAGGTGCACGGCGCGCACGGCTACCTGCTGTGTGCCTTTCTGGACGCCGAGCACAACCAGCGCGCTGACCGCTACGGCGGCAGCTTGGAGCGCCGCAGCCGCATCCTGTTCGAGATCGTCGAAGGCATCCGGCACCGTGCCGGCCCGGGCTTTCAAGTCGGCCTGCGCATCTCGCCCGAGCGCTACGGCATTGCGCTGGCCGAGGCGCGGCTGCTGGCCGGCCAGATGCTGGCCGGCGGCCTGCTCGACTACCTGGACCTGTCGCTCTGGGATGTCTTCAAGCCGCCACTCGAAGAAGGCCCCACCGGCCGGCCGCTGATCGCGCATTTCAGCGATTTGCCGCGCGGCGCGACCCGGCTGGGCGTGGCCGGCAAGCTGATGGACGCTGCCCGGGCCCAGGCTTGCCTGGATGCCGGCGCCGACTTTGTGCTGATCGGCCGGGGCGCCATCCTGCACCACGACTTTGCGCGCCGCGCCATCGCCGACCCGGGCTTTTGCGCTGTGCCGCGCCCGGTCAGCCGGGCCCATTTGCAGGCCGAGGGTGTGGGCGCTGCCTTCATGGCCTACCTGGCGGGCACTTGGCCCCACTTCGTCGGGGATTGACCGCCAGCGGCCTCAAGCGTCCAGCAGCGCCGCCAGCCTGGGCAACGCGGCGCGGGCATTTGCGCCTGTGACCGCTGCGGTTTGCGCCAGCGACCAACCCCGCAGGCCCGCCAACACCGCGGCAATGCGCGGCAGTTCGGCCGGCTGATTGCGGCTGGTCTCGCCTGCGATGCGCTGGGCGGCCGTGCGGTACAGCCAGTGCGGCGGCATGTCGGGCGCGTCGGTCTCCAGCACCAGCGCGCTGGCCGGCAGGTCGGTGGCCAGGCGCCGGATCTGCAGCGCGCGCTCAAAGGTCATCGCCCCACCAAAACCCAGCCTGAAACCCAGATCGATAAAGGCATCGGCCTGCACCCGGCTGCCGTTGAAGGCATGCACGATGCCGCCGGCCACGCCTGCGCGGCGCAGCCCCGCCAGCAGTGCGTCGGCCGAACGCCGCACGTGCAGGATCACCGGCAGCCCGGCAGCCTTGGCCAGCTTGAGCTGGACGACATAAAAGCGCTGCTGCCGCACCAGGTCCAGCCCGGGCACAAAGTGGTCCAGGCCGATCTCGCCCACCGCCACCAGCCGGGGGTCGTCCCGGTAGCGGGCCAGAGCATCGGCCAGGCGGTCCAGGTCGGCGTCGGTGGATTGCTCGACATACAACGGGTGAATGCCCAGCGCATAGGCCAGGCGGTGCTGGTGCGCCAGCGTGCGCACGGTCTCGAAGTGGCTGGCCACGACGGCCGGCAACACCAGCTGGGCCACACCGGCAGCCCTTGCGCGCACCAACACGGCCACGCGGTCGGGGTCGAACTCCGGCGCGTCGAGGTGGCAATGGCTGTCGATCCAGGTCATCGGCGGATCATGCCCTGTTGGCGGACCTGAAACCCACAGGCTGCACACCGCGCCGCGCCGTGATACTGTGAAACCCGGGCGGTCCGATGGTGACCGCTGGAGCCGTCGACCATGGCCCGCAACCCGCTTTACAGCCGATCTCCCCAGCGCCCGGCCAAGCCTGCTGCGATGCCAACCGGCGCGCCCGACCCTGACAAGCCCGCGCCAGTCGCCCCAGGCACCGATCCCAGCGTTCCCTCACCGCTCAGCAGCCGCGTGGCGGTGCGTCTTGCCGGGCATCCTGCCGCGGGCTGGCGCCGCCACCAACGCCTGCTGGCGGGCATCGCCCTGCTGGCGGGCATGGGGGTGGCGGGCTGGCCGGCCTGGACTGCCCGGGTGCAGCCGCCGCTGACCATCGCGCAGATCGATGCCGCGCTGCGTGAGTTGATCGCCAAGCAGCCGCTGGCCTCGGCCGGCGTGGCCGCGTACGAGGCGATCCTGCCGTCGGTGGTGCGGGTGGTGGGTGATCCGGCAACGGACACCAGCCCACCCGGCGGCAAGCAGCGACCTGCCGCCGACCCGGCAACCGAAAGCCGTGCGGCGCGGACCAGGCCCCCGGGGCAAGCCCCCGACGACGATGCCACCGACCCCGGCAACCGCGAGGGCCGCAGCGTGGGCAGCGGGGTGGTCGTCGTCGACAAGGGCCTGATCCTGACCAGCCTGCATGTGGTCGAAGGCGCAGCCCGGATCCGCGTGACCTTTGCCGACGGTAGCGAGAGCGAGGCCCATATCGTCAACCGCCAGCCCGAAAACGACCTGGCCGTGCTGCAGGCCCACACCATCCCGGACGACCTGCACGCCGCCACGCTGCGCTCCACCGCGGGCTTGGGCCCGGGCGAGGCGGTGATGGCGGTGGGGTTTCCGTTTGGCATCGGGCCGTCGGCGTCGGTGGGGGTGGTGTCGGGACTGAAGCGCGAGTTCCGCGCGCCCGACGGCCAGCGCAGCCTGACGAACCTGATCCAGTTCGACGCCGCCGCCAACCCCGGCAACTCGGGCGGGCCGCTGGTCACGATGGACGGCCATGTGGTGGGCATCGTCGCGGCGATCATGAACCCCAACCGCCAGCGCACCTTCATCGGCATCGGCTTTGCGGTGCCGATCGAAAACGCGGCCGCGGCGGTCGGCATGCCGCCGTTCTGACCTGGCCTGCCCACTCTCACCCACCACCCTCACGACACCACCGCCCCGCATGAACACCCCAGCCCCGATCGCGCCAGAAACCACCCAGTTGCTCGAACGCATCCTCTACGAGGTCAAGCGTGTGGTCGTTGGCCAGGACCGCTTTCTGGAGCGGGTGATGGTGGCCCTGCTGGCCCAGGGCCATCTGCTGGTCGAGGGTGTGCCGGGCCTGGCCAAGACCCTGACGGTGCGCACGCTGGCCGCCACGTTGCGCGGCAGCTACAAACGCATCCAGTTCACCCCCGACCTGGTGCCGGCCGACCTGGTGGGCACCCGCATCTACAACCAGAAGACGGGTGAGTTCGGCACCACGCTGGGCCCGGTATTTGCCAACCTGCTGCTGGCCGACGAGATCAACCGCGCACCCGCCAAGGTGCAGAGCGCGCTGCTGGAGGTGATGCAGGAGCGCCAGGTGACGATTGCCGGCGAGTCGCACCGGGTGCCGTCGCCGTTTGTCGTGATGGCGACGCAAAACCCGATCGAGACCGAAGGCACCTACCCGCTGCCCGAGGCGCAGGTGGACCGCTTCATGATGAAGGTGCTGGTGGACTACCCCAGCGACGAGGAGGAGTTTGTCATCGTCGAACGCGTCATCGGCCCGCCGCTGGCAGCCAATCCGGTGGCCAGCACGGCGCAGCTGGCCGGGTTGCAGCAAGCCTGCCGCGAGGTGTATGTCGACCCCAGCCTGATCCAGTACGCCGTCAAGCTGGTGGGCGCGACGCGCCGGCCCGAGCGCTGCGGCCTGGCCGAGCTGGGCAAGTACCTCAGCTACGGCGCCAGCCCACGCGCCAGCATCGCGCTGGTGGAGGCGGCGCGGGCGCTGGCCTTCATGCGTGGCCGCGGCTACGTGCTGCCCGTTGACCTGGGCGACCTGGCCGCCGACTGCCTGCGCCACCGCCTGGTACTGAGCTACGAGGCACTGGCCGAAGGCCTGAGCGCCGACGCGCTGATCAGCCAGGTGATGGCCCGGCTGCCGCTGCCGCCCAAGCCGATGCAGCATGCGCCCCAAGCCTGAGCCTGGCGCCGACACAGCGCAGCGCACGCCGGAGGCGGTGCTGCAGCAGCTGGAATGGACGGTGTTGCGCCGGCTCGACGGCCTGCTGCAAGGCGACCACCGCACGCTGTGGCGCGGCGCCGGGCTGGACCTGGCCGACCTGCGCGAGTACCAGCACGGTGATGATGTGCGCCACATCGACTGGAACATCACCGCCCGCCTGCAGGTGCCGCATGTGCGCCAGTACACCGAGGACCGCGAGCTCACCGCCTGGTTCCTGGTGGACCTGTCGGGCAGCCTGGACTTCGGCTCGGCGGACCGCAGCAAGCGGGATCTGGCCGAGGGTTTTGTCGCGGCGCTGGCCCGCATCCTGACCCGCCACGGCAACCGGGTGGGCGCGCTGCTGTACCGGCCCGGCACGCCGCAGCCCCTCAGCGTGCTGCCGCCCGGCGCCGGCCGGCTGCAGGTGCTGCAACTGCTGTCGCGGCTGCGGGTGCCTCCTGCGCCTGCTGCTGCAGCGCCTGCGGTGTCGGCCAGACCGGCCAGACCGGCAGCAGCGGCCAAGCCCGGCGCTGCCGCCGCCCGCCAGACTGATCTGGCCGCGCTGCTGACCCGTGCCGAAGCGCTGATGCGCCGCCGGTCGTTGGTGTTTGTGCTGTCGGACTTCATCAGCGCGCCCGGCTGGTCGGCGCCGTTGGGCCGGCTGGCGCGGCGCCACGAGGTGCTGGCGGTGCGGCTGTTCGACCCGCTGGAGCTGGCGCTGCCCGACATCGGCCTGCTGACGGTAGAAGACGCCGAAACCGGCGAGCAGTTGCAGGTCGACACCCAGGACGCCGGCTTCCGACAACGTTTTGAGGCCCTGGCCGCGCAGCATGAATCCCGGCTGCGCGACCAACTGGCGCAAGCCGGCGTGGATGTCCTGGAGCTGGCCACTGGCGACGACCTGCTGGACGCCTTGTTGCGCTGCGTGGCGCTGCGCCGCCAGCGCGCCCGCGCCACGCTGGGCCACCGGCTGCCGGCAGCGCTGCGGCAGCCGGCAGCGGCCTGATCGACCACGCACCCCGCCACCGCACCCTACACGCCCCATATCCCGCGATCCAACCCGCCATCCAACCCGCCATCCATCCCGCCATCCAAGCCGAGCACCCTCGATGAACCTGCTGTGGCCCGACGCCCTGTGGACCTTGCTGCTGCTGCCCGCGCTGGTCGCGGCCTACCTGTGGCTGCTGGCCCGACGCAAGAAAAACACCGTGCGTCTGGCCAGCATCGCGCTGGTGCGCCAGGCGATGGGCGGGGGCCCGGGCTGGCGCCGCCATGTGCCGCCGGCCCTGCTGCTGGCCGCGCTGGCGGTGCTGCTGCTGGCCAGTGCCCGGCCCACCGCCCGCATCAAGCTGCCGTCGCAGCAAGAGACCATCGTGCTGGCGATGGATGTGTCGGGCAGCATGCGCGCCACCGATGTCGCGCCGAACCGGCTGGTGGCCGCGCAAGAGGCCGCCAAGACCTTCGTGGCCGGGCTGCCACGTTATGTGCGCATCGGCGTGGTGTCGTTTGCCGGCACCGCGGCCATCGTGCAGGCGCCCACCTTCAGCCGCGAGGACGTGGTCGCCGCGATCGACCGCTTCCAGCTGCAGCGTGGCACGGCCATCGGCTCGGGCCTGGTGCTGTCGCTGGCCACGCTGTTCCCGGACGAAGGCATCGACCTGAGCCAGATCACCGGCCAGAAGGCCATGCCGCCCGCCCCCGGCGACAAAAAAGAGAAAAAACCTTTCACACCGGTCGAGCCCGGCAGCTACAGCTCGGCCGCGGTGATCCTGCTGACCGACGGCCAGCGCACCACCGGGCCCGACCCGATGGAAGCGGCCAAGATGGCGGCCGAGCGTGGAGTCAAGGTCTACACCGTCGGCGTGGGCACCAAAGCCGGCGAGATCATCGGCTTCGAGGGCTGGAGCATGCGGGTGCGGCTGGACGAGGACACGCTCAAGGCCATCGCCAGCGCCACCCGCGCCAACTACTTCTACGCCGGTACCGCCGAGGACCTGAAGCAGGTCTACCAGAGCTTGAGCAGCCGGCTGGTGGTCGAGACCAAGGAGACCGAGGTCACGGCGTTGTTTGCGCTGGCCGGTGCGCTGCTGGCGGTGCTGGCAGCGGGCCTGAGCGTGGCCTGGTTCGGGCGGGTGATGTAGCGCAAACCAGCCCCGGCTGCAGCGCGGCTGCATGCGAACATCGACCGCCCAATCAAATGCCCGAACACCCCAGCATGAGCACGCCCGGCCGTCCGGCCGCCCGATGGGCTCATACACCGCAACGCAACGCATGGAGCTTCTCTAGTGAGCACTCTCGGATTCATCGGCGCCTCCGGCCTCATGGGCCACGGCATGGCCAAAAACCTGCTGGCCCACGGCCACCGCCTGCACCTGACGGTGCACCGCAACACCGACCGGGTGGCCGACCTGCTGGCCGCAGGCGCCGCGCGGGCCGAATCGCCCGCCGCGCTGGCCGCCACCTGCGAGGTGGTGTTTGTCTGCGTCACCGGCTCACCCCAGGTCGAGGCGGTCATCGGCGGGCCGAACGGCCTGCTGGCGGGCGCTGCCGCCGCGCGCAGCAACGACCCGTTGCGGCCGGCGCTGGTGATCGTCGACTGCTCCACCAGCGAGCCCGAGTCCACCACCCGGCTGCGGGCCGACTGCACGGCTGCCGGTGTGCTGCTGGTGGACGCACCGCTGGCCCGCACGCCGGTCGAGGCCGAGGCCGGCAAGCTCAACGTGATGGTGGGCGCCGATGCGGCGGTGTTTGCCCGGCTCGAGCCGCTGCTGCACGGTTTTGCCGAGAACGTGTTCCACGTCGGCGGGCCGGGCGCCGGCCATGTCATCAAGCTGCTGAACAACTTCATCGCCCAGGCCATCTGCACTGCCACCGCCGAGGCCTTTGCGGTGGGCCAGCGCGCGGGGGTGGATTTGCGGCAGCTGGTGGCGCTGGTCAGCAAGGGCGCGGTCAACTCCGGCCTGTTCCAGGCCATGGCCAAGACGCTGGACGGTGAGCTGGACGGGCTGAAGTTCGAGCTGGACAACGCCCGCAAGGACATCCGCTACTACACCCACCTGGCTGAAAACCTGGCCGTGCCCAGCGTCATGGGCGAGGCGGTGCACCAGTCCCTGGCGCTGGCCAGTGCGCTGGGTTACGGCGCCCGCTATGTGCCGTCGCTGGTGGAGGCACAGGAGAAGCTGACCGGCGCGGTGATCGTGCCGCGCTGACCGGGCTGCCGCCCGGCCTTACAGCAACTGGATGCGCCGCGCCTGCTCGCGCAGCTCGGCGCGAAAATCCGGGTGCGCAATCGAGATCAGCTCCAGCGCCCGTTGCCTGGCCGGCTTGCCGCGCAACTGCGCCACGCCGTACTCGGTGACGACGTAATCGATATCATTTTTGCTGGTGCTGACATGGGTGCCGGGTGAAAGCACCGGCACGATGCGCGAGATCGCATCGCCCTTGGCGGTGGACGGCAGCACGATGAAGGCTTTGCCGCCGTTCGAGCGATTCGCGGCCCGCACAAAGTCGGATTGCCCGCCAGTGCCCGAGTACGGCATCGAGCCCAGGCTCTCCGACCCGCACTGGCCCAGCAGGTCGATCTGCAGCGTGGCGTTGATGGCCACCAGGTTGTCATTGCGCCCGGCCAGCGCCGGGTCATTGGTGATGTTGACCGGGTGCATTTCCAGCGCCGGGTTGCGGTCCATGAAGCGGTACAGCTTCGCCGAGCCCAGCGCAAAGGTGGCCATCACCTTGCCGGGCAGGTGGTTTTTGCGCCGGTTGGTGACGGCGCCGCACTCGATCAGCGACAGGATGCCGTCGCCGATCATCTCGGTATGGATGCCCAGGTCGTGTTTGCCCGACAACTGCATCACCACCGCGTCCGGGATACCGCCGTAGCCGATCTGCAGGGTCGAGCCGTCGGCTATCAGATCGGCCACGTACTTGCCGATGGCCTGCTGCACCGGGCCGATGCTGGGCAGGCCGACCTCCAGCACCGGCTCGCTGCGCTCGACCAGCGCGGTCACCTGCGAGAGGTGCACATGGCAGTGGCCGTTGGAGAACGGCACGTTGGGGTTGACCTCCAGCACCACCGTGCGGGCCTTGGCCACCGCCGCCATGGTGTAGTCGGCCGCCAGACTGAGCGCAAAGAAGCCGTGTGCGTCCATCGTCGAGGCCATGCTGAACACCACATCGGCCGGGATCTGGCCACGCTGGATCTGCGCCGGTATCTCGGAGAAGTAGTTGGGCAGAAAGTCGATCCAGCCGGCCTGGCCGCCAGCGCGGGTGGCGCCGCCGTAGAAAAACGCCACATGCCGGATGTGCTCCACCGTTTCGGGATCGATGTAGCCGTACTTGCGCATCGCCAGGATTTGCAGCACCCGCACGCCGTGCAACTCGCGCCGCCGCGCCGACAAGGCCGTCAGCAATGCCGGCGGCTCGCCCACGCCCGTGGGCACGATGATGGCGTCACTGTCCTGCACCAGGCGCACGGCCTCGTCGGCACTGCGCAGCTTCTGGCGGTAGAGGTCTTGCAAGGTCATGTGGGCCACCCTGGTGAAGCGCTGCGCTCTGGGCCCAGGAACGGGCCCACGCAACGGACCACCATGGTAGTTCGCTCAACGGGGCTGCACACTGACGCGGCCAGGCGACGGGCCTCAAGTTGCCCGTTCAGCCCTTCACCCGTCCGGCTCCAGGGCCTGCACGGCGCCCGGGCAGGTGCAGCCGTCGCTGGGCTCGGCCACCTCAGGGGCAGCTTCAGCACCCCCAGGCGGCGCAGCCGTCAGGCGAAACTGTCCGCCATCAAGGCCTTGAACCAGGTGTTCATCTGGTCGAAGTTGTCAGCCTGCCAACCCACCGACGCCGCCGACGAGGCCGGCGCCGGCTTCATCGTCTTGCTCACCGGGTCGTACTGGAACACCGCCGTCAGCCAGGACGCCTGGGTGCGGGTGATGGTGGAATAGCAGGCCGAATTGGTCACCGGCGCCGGGTCGGGCTGGCCACCGCCGAAGATGCGGGCCAACGCATCGGCACAGACCTTGGCCTCCTGGTTGGCGATGTGGCCGGCCTTGGGCTGGGTGGTGGCCGCCGCATCGCCGATCACATGCACCCGGGACGCCGCCGGGTCCAGGCAGGCATAGCTCAGCACGTCCACCGGCACAAAACGCCCGCCGTTGGCGGTGGCCAGGCCGGCGGCCAGCGCCCCGGCACGCTGCTGCGGTATCAGGTTGACCACATGGGCCTGCACCGCGCCGGTGCTGGCGTAGACCACCATCTGGTGGGTGTCCACCGACGAAATGATCGAGTTCGGGCGGTACTCGATCACCTTGCCATGCAGGCCGTAAAAGGCCTTGGAGAAGTTGTCGACCTCGGTCACGAAGTCGGGGTTGGCGTCCAGCACGATCAGCTTGGCGCGCGGCTTGTTGACCTTCAGCCAGTCGGCAATCAGGCAGGCACGCTCGTACGGCCCGGGCGGGCAGCGGTAGGGCACCTTAGGGACCGTCAGCACGGCCACGCCGTTGCTGGGCATGGCCGCCAGTTGGCGGGCCAGCAGCGTGGTCTGGGCGCCGGCCTGCCAGGCGTGAGGCATCCGGTTGACGTCGTCCAGCCCAGGCACGGCATCGAACCCGATGCCGGGCGCCATCACGATGCGGTCGGCGCTCAGCCAGGTGCCGTTGGCCAGGCGCACCTGCACCCGCACCGGGTCAACCTCGACCACCTCGCCGACCACCAGCTTGACGCCGTAGCGCGCCTGCAGCGTGTCGTAGCCGAACGTCAGGCCCGACAGGCTGCGCTGGCCGGTCAGCACCAGGCTGCTCATGATGTTGCTCAGGTACTTGGGGTTGCGCTCGATCAGCGTCACCTCCACCGCATCGCCCCACAGCCGCAAGTATTTGGCCACCGTGGCGCCGGCCATGCCACCGCCGATGACGATCACCCGGGCCTTGGCGGCCACCGGGGCCGGACTGGGCGGTACCCGCTTCGGGGCCTTGTTGCTGTCAGCCAGCACCAGGCCCGCGGGCAGCAGCAGGCCGGCCGTGGCCGCAGAGCGTACAAATTGACGTCGATCCATGGTGTGCTCCTTCAGCGTTGGGTAGACAGCCACTGCGCCAGCGCCTGCAGCTGGGCGTCGCTGTAGCCCATGACATGGCGGGCCATGATGTTGTCGCCCTCCTTGCCAGCCTGAAACTCCTTCATGTCCTTGTAGAGCTCGCTGGCCGACTTGCCGGCCAGGGTGTCGAAGCCCGGGCCCCGGCCGTTGGTGCCGTGGCACTGAAAGCAGTTGGACGCCAGCAATCGGCCAATCGGTCCACTTGGGCTGGTGGCAGTCTGGGACAACGCCGGCAGCGCCGACAACAGCCCGGCCAGGCCGATCGCCACGGCGATGACGCGGGGCGGTGAAATCATGCGTTTCATGGGGTGGGTCTCCGGGTTGGGGCCGCGTTGCAGCGGCCAGCCATGGAGGTGTACCCAGCCACGCTGAACCGGAAATGAACCGCTCACCGATGCTTACACCTGTCACCGCTGTAGGACGCCGCCCACGCCAGGAACCGGCCTGCTCCGCTGGGCAACGGCACTCGGCATGCGCAGACTGTGCGCATCTCGTCAGACCTTCCTGGAGCCCGATATGAACAATACGCTTAAAACCGCTTTGGCCGCCGCTACCTTGGCCTTGGCTGGTCATGCCAGCGCCGAGATCACCTTCTACGAACACGACAACTACGGCGGGCGCGAGTTCACCACCCGCAACGCGGTGGAGAACTTCACCAACAACGGTTTCAACGACCGGGCCTCGTCGGTGGTGGTGCAGCGCGACAACTGGGAAATCTGCGAGGCGGCCGGCTTCGGCGGCCAGTGCAGGGTGCTGCGGCCGGGCCGCTACCCGTCACTGAACCAGATGGGCCTGAACGACCGCATCTCGTCGGTGCGCATGATCAGCCGCAACGACGAGGTGGCGAACACGCGCTACGCGCCGCAAACCGACAACGAGCGTTTGCATGAAGCCGCCCGCGCCCAGGCGCGTGCCGGTCAGGTGGTGCCGACGATCACCTTCTATGAGAACGACAACTACGGCGGCCGTACCTTCACCACCCGCGGCGAGGTTGACAGCCTCCAGCGCAGCGGATTCAACGACCGCGCCTCGTCGGTGGTGGTGCAGGGCGAGGGCTGGGAGGTGTGCGAAGCACCAGCTTACGGCGGGCGCTGCATGGTGCTGCGCCCGGGCAACTACCCGTCACTGGCCCGCATGGGCCTGAACGACCGCATCTCGTCGGTGCGCACCGTCGGCGCAAGTGACCGCCTCAACGATGATCGCTATGCGCCGGCGCCGCTGCCGGTGTACGACGCGCACCGCCGCAACAACGAAAAGCTGTACCAGGCGAATGTGAGCTCGGTGCGCGCGGTGGTGGGCAAGCCCGAGCAGCGTTGCTGGATCGAGCAGCAGCAGGTGCCGCAGGCCCAGACCAACAACGCCGTGCCCGGCGGCATCGGCGGCGCGCTGCTGGGCGGCATCATCGGCCACCAGGTCGGCGGCGGCAGCGGCCGGGACGTGGCCACGGTGCTGGGCGCATTGGGCGGCGCGGTGGTGGGTTCGCAAGTGGGCAAGAACTACGGCAACCAGCCACCGCAGACCCAGGGCGTGAAACGCTGCACCACCACGCCGGCATCGGCCAAGCCCGACTACTGGGACGTGACCTACAGCTTCCGCGGCCAGGAGCACCGGGTGCAAATGGCCAACGAACCCGGCGCTACCGTCACCGTCAACAAAGCGGGTGAACCGCGCACCTGAACCACGCGCCGGATGGCCTGGCGCGCCGGCGGCTGGTCGGGGTTCAGCCCGCCAGCCGGCCCCGGTCGAGACACAGCGCCCGCTGGCAGCGCGTGGCCAGCGCGGGGCTGTGCGTCACCAGCACAAAAGCCGAGCCGCGCTCACGCGCCAGCGCCAGCACCGGCTCGAACACCCCGCAGGCGCTGGCCCGGTCCTGGTTGCCGGTGGGCCCGTCGGCCAGCACGCAGTCCGGGCGCGTGACCAGCGCACGCACGATCGCCACCCGCTGGCGTTCACCGCCCGAGAGCCGCGCCGGCTTGTGATCCAACCGACCGGCCAAACCGATAGCCGCCAAGGTCTTCCGCGCTGCGGCCTGGGCTTGCACCACGCCCTGCAGCAAGGTTCACGTGCAGTCCGCCGTCGATAAAGCGATTGCCCAGGCCCTGGCAGCCGACCACGGGTTGCGCCGCAAACTTAACTGCAAACTCAAGCGTCGGGCTG
>Ga0209181_10009787_pt1 | contig 12558 bp, 15 predicted proteins | sample MAT05_FD_187208 | JGI IMG/M metagenome (GOLD analysis project Ga0209181, IMG submission 187208) | Freshwater microbial communities from Lake Fryxell liftoff mats and glacier meltwater in Antarctica - MAT-05 (SPAdes) (version 2) | ecosystem: Environmental > Aquatic > Freshwater > Ice > Liftoff... | reverse complement strand
GGTGGCTTCGTCGCCGTCTGTCGCCGTCTGTCCGGGCGTGTCTGAATACGGGCACTTACAACGGCTCCTTTGTCGTGGTTTGCCGCCATCAGTCGCCAAGTGTTACCCCCTACTGTGACGCGAGTGTGACACGGGGGCTGTGATGGCGACGATACGGAAGCGGCTCAAGAGCGACGGCACCGGCTCCTTCCAGGTGCAGATCCGGATCAAGGGCTTCCCGCCGGTGGTCGAGCACTTCGAGCGCAAGACCGACGCCAAGGCCTGGGCACAGAAGACGGAGGCCGCCATGCGGGAGGGCCGCTACTTCCCCGAGCGGCGGAAGCTGTCACACACGATCGGCGAGCTGGCCGACCGCTACATCCGCGACGTGGCGCCGGACAAGAAGAGCGGGGCCGACACATCGCGCCAGCTCGAGTGGTGGAAGGCCGAGCACGGCTACCGGGCGTTGTCCGACCTGACACCGGAGCTGCTCGCAGAGATCCGTGACGGCCTGGCCGCGAAGGTGCTCGACTCGGGCAAGCGGATCTCCGGCGCGACGGTGAACCGCTACATGGCCGCGATGTCGCACGCGCTGACCATGGCGTCGCGTGAGTGGGGCTGGGCTCGTGACAACCCGATGCGGCGCGTGTCGCGCAAGAAGGAGACCCGAGGCCGGGTGCGCATGCTCACCGACGCAGAGCGCGAGAAGATCATGGTGGCGTGCCGCGACTCGGGCGCTGGCTACCTCGAGCCCGTCGTGGTCCTGGCGCTGTGCACGGGCATGCGGCAGGGCGAGATCCTCGGCCTTCGCTGGCCTGACGTCGACCTCAAGAGGGCCCGGCTGACGCTCGAGGACACGAAGAACGGCGACCGACGGGGTGTCACCTTGGCCGGCCCTGCCCTCGCGGTCCTGAGCGACCTGGCGAAGCTCCGGCGGCTCGACACGGATCTGGTGTTCCCTGAGACGGGGTCGTTTCGGTGGGCATGGCTCCGAGCCGTCCGCAAGGCAGAGGTCGTGGACTTCCGGTTCCACGATCTGCGTCACACTGCGGCGAGCTACCTCGCCATGAACGGGTGCACGCCGTCGGAGATAGCTGCCGTCCTCGGGCACAAGACGCTGTCGATGGTGAAGCGCTACGCCCACCTGCACGATGAGCACGTCGCCGGGGTCGTGACCCGAATGGTCGACGCGAACCTCGGCGGCGTGTGGGCTGGGCCGCGGGAGCCCAAGAAGCCCGCGACGGTCGTGCCGCTGCGACGAAGGGCAGGGGACGCGTAGATCCTTGGGCTCGACCTTGGACATCGTGACCCCTACTATCTCCACTGCCAAAGGACACAGCCCTGGCGACTTGCTTCCTAAGCCTTCGGAAACTATAACGGTGCGATGGACATCTCGCAGGACATCGAATGAGCAACTATCCGCAGACGCATCCGTGGATCACGTTCTCGATCGACCTAACCCGTGCTGGTCCGCGGCTCTGGACGATGCTCGGTGAGGCGCGGTCGAAGATCGAGCACTTGGCGGGCGTTCCGCTTCGTCCCGCGACCGCGCAGGCTATGACCCAAATCTCGCTTATTCGCGGCGCCGTCGCGACAGCGGCTATCGAAGGCAACACCCTGTCGGAAGAGGAGGCGAGACGTTTCCTCGATGACGAGTCTTCGCTGCCCAAGTCCAAGAGGTACATGGGCGCCGAGATCCGCAACGTGGTCGAGGAGTGCAACGCGATCTGGGAGCGATGCTGCACATCCGACGAAGAGGAGATCACGATCGAGCGGATCCTCGGCTACAACAAGCGCCTCCTCTTCGAGACGATCTACGCGCCGGAGGTCGTGCCAGGCGAGTTCCGTACCCACTCGGTCGGGGTCAACCGCTATCGCGCTCCCGAGGCAGCGGAGGTGCCCGAGCTCATGCAACACTTCGTGGAGTGGTTCGGGGGCAATGACTTCCGCCAAGCGCGTGGCGCGGTCGATGACCCTGGGATGCTCGCGATCCTCGGAGCCATTCTCGCCCATCTCTACTTCGCCTGGATCCACCCGTTCGGCGACGGCAATGGTCGAACAGCGCGCCTCATTGAATTCGCCATGCTCCTGCGGGCAGATGTGCCAACCGTCGCCGCACATCTCCTGAGCAACCACTACAACGAGACCCGGACCAACTACTATCAGCAGCTCGACCGCGCATCTGGTACACGCGACCCCCTGCCGTTCATCGAATACGCGCTGCAAGGACTCGTGGACGGGCTGCGGGAGCAGATCCGCAAAGTCCGAGACGAGCAAGTCGATGTGGCCTGGACCAACTATGTTTACGAGAAGTTCCGCCCCGCGACAGGCGCCGTGATGCGGCGCCGCCGAGAGCTCGTGCTGGCGCTCTCTACACAGGAGCACCCAGTAGCTCGAGATCGAGTCCCCTTGCTCTCCACGGAATTGGCGAACGACTATCGGTCGCTGACCCCAAAGGCCATCGCTCGCGATCTCAATCATTTGGTTGAGATGGGGCTCATTGAAGAACTTGGTCGTGGGCAATGGCGAGCGCGTAAGAGCGACATCGAAGCCTTCATCCCGCCACGCAGAACCCGGGTGGTGGCGGCCCGGAAGCGCATTCCAGGGCTCGACCTCGGATCGGTTTCGACCGAGGCTTGATCATCGCCATCGAAGGTGGCGGCGTGGCTCTCCAAGGCGACGTGCCGCCGCGGTGCGGGCGCTCGACCGTCGACCACCCGCAAGCCCGGATCGGACCACCTGCCGAGCCCCCGGCCGCACTCGGCACCTCCGAGCCCACCTACTAGCGATGTGGCAAAACCGTGGTGCGTTAGTAGGGCGCCCGGCCCGAGACGCCAGCGGCCTTGCCGGCTTCGTCGCGGGCGCGGCGCTCGGCTTTCAGGCGTCCGGGCACATGTTCCCGGACGCTTGGGCGTCCGTTGTGTCGCCCGGAACCGCTACCTTCTTTTTTTTCACTCACTCTCTTTCAAGAAGAAAGCACCCGCTACCACCCGCTAGAGGCTGCAACACGGCTTGGGTGCTGGCGCCGAGTGGCGGGCGGTAGCTTCGGAAAGCACCCGCCGGCCGAGAACGGAGCACCCGCTAGCGCCCGCCAAGCCCTCGGGGGGGCGCCCGCGAGCGTGGCCCGCCGAAGGTCACGCGCCTGCCTCGCCCTCGCGTCCGCTTCACAGGTCCGGGACACCTTGTGCGCGAACTGCTCGCATCTGGTCGAGCGCGCGGCCTGAGACGCCAGCGGCCTTGCCTGCTTCGTCGCGGGCTTTGCGGGAGTCGCGTGGTGGCACATGTGCCACCACGCTTGGGCGCCTATCCGCCGCCTCTCCGGGGCGCGAGCGTGTAGCTTCCTGCCGCCCCTTCGCCGCGGCGTCCTCGCGATCGCGAAGCTTCTCACCAAATGCGAGCTTCTGGATCCACGCCGAACTATTTTCGCAGGTGCCGAACCTGTCCGCGCTTGTTCCCACCTTTCGCCAGTTGTTCCCACCTTTCGCCAGTTGCGCTTTCGGCAACGGCTGCGCTTACTTGCACCGCACCGCGCACTTGCTTCCGCTGCCTGGGCCCCTTACGACGGACGTCGTGAACACTCCTCCCGAAGACAGAGGCCGCGTCGTGGTAATCGCCCGCTCCATCGCCAAGCGCGAGCGTGAGCAGGGCCAGGCGACGCCCGACCGCAAACGCTACATCGAGCCCGAAGGCGCCTCTGGCGTGCGCGTAGGCCTCTCCGGAGGCGCGAACCGCCCCTGGGAGCCTGTGCAGCTCTACAACGTCGCAGCGGACGAGATCCGACGCACTGCGCGTGCTGTGGATCTCGTCGCGCAGGCGCTCGCGCTCCTGCCGAAGCTGCCGCCCGAGGTTCAGGCGCTGCTTGCCGAGGCGCGCGAGCTCGTCGCGAACGTGACTGGCGGCACCCCGAGCTTCGGCCTCGAGGCGCACGCGGCGCCCCCGCCGCCGAAGAAGCCGAAGACGACACCCGAGGAGCAGGCCGCGATGGACCGGAACGGCTGGGCGGTCTTCTTCGAGGTCCAAGCCGAGTGGGCCCGCAAGGCAGCCGAGGTCGCGAAGAGAGTGGCCGCTGGTGACCGCGGATTCGGGCTGCCGCCTGGTGTGTCCATGCCCCCGTCGGAGCCCGCCGCAGAGCCGGCCCCCGCGCCCGCCAAGGAGACCCCGTGAGCGACCGTGCCGCAATCGACCGCTGGAAGCGCTGGCTGAGCGCGCCGAGCGACCCAGCCATCATCAAAGAGCGCGCCGCGTACATCGAGAAGGTGAACGCCGAGCACGACACCGACGCCAAGGCCGCGCTCGCCGAGTTCGAGCGGCTGCACCCCAAGCCACCGCCGCCCGAGCCGTCGCCGAAGCGGGCCACGATCGACGCCTGGAAGGACGCGTTCCGCACGCGACAGGTCGGCCGATGAGCGTCCAGACCCGCCTCGAGGACGACCTGCAGCGGTCCACGGCTGACGTGGACGAGCTGATCAAGGTGCTCGCCGAGGTGCCGCACCACGCTGCAGCGCTGGCCGACGTCGCCGACCTTCGCGCCCAGCTCGACGGCCTGCTCGCGCGCTGCGCGTCGGAGTCGCCGGAGCTCGAGCGCCAGATCGGGCGGATCGGCCTGCACGCTCGAAGCGCGACCGTCACCGCAACGTGCTCGGTGCCCGGCCTGCTCGAGCGCAGCCTCGGACGACTTCGGGACGCGACCCGAAAAGCTGAGGCTGCATGAGCAACAACGGCCGATCCTTCGACCCCGAGCGCCGTCGGATCTTCCTCGAGAAGGTGACTGAGGGCCATTCGGTCGCGGCCGCGCGTCGTGCCGTGGGCGTCGCGAAGTCGACGGTGCACGAGTGGCGCCAGGGCACGAGGCCGGAGCACCGGGCCTTCGCGTACCTGTACCTACAGGCCACCGCGGCGTGCGCCGCCAAGGCTTACACGTCGCTCGTCGCGCATTCGACCGCTGAGGTCGGGGGCAATGGCTCGGTGAAGGCGACGTTGGCGATCCTCGGCGCGCATGACTCGCGCTTCGGTGACATGGACCTTCGACGTGCGAAGCTGCGGATCGAGAACGAGACGCTACGGCTCAACTGCCGGCTCCAGACACTGCGGGCCGAATCCGAGCAGCTGAAGCTGGAAGTACTCCGCAAGGCCATGGGCGGCGGCGATGTCCATGCCTTTGGCCTCGCCTTGTTGCTCGGCGACGCGGACCTTTCGCTCGACGCACGCCAGGAGCTCGCGAGGCTCGCGGTCACAAAGGGCTGGGTGATGGTCGAGAGGGCCAGCTGGGACGAGGCGCCGCCCGCGCCGCCGACGGTGCAGTGATGCCGAGCCGGGGCAAAGAACCAATGGTGTCCGACGGGGAGGAGGGTTGCCGGGGCGGATGTTCCGCAACGGCTGGTCACGTCCTGACCTCCCCGTCGGCGCCTGCGGTGCACGGGCTCGAGCGGGAGCTTCGCCGGATCGGCGAGTTCCGGATCGAGCTTGGCGCCGAACGCCCAAAGCCGCGGCCGCTGAGCGCTACGCTGGCGATGGGCTCACCGGGCCTCGCGAACGGTAGCAGGTAGGTCAGTGCCGGAGGGCGGCGCGCGCGGCCTCAGTGAGGAACGCTGAGCGGGACATGCCCCGACGGTCGGCTTCTCGGTCGATCCGAGCGACCAGCGATGCGGGGATCGTGGTGTTCACGCGAACGGTCGGCTCGGCAAAGCGCGCCTCGACGAGCACGATCGCCCGCGCATCCTTCGCCTCGTCGAGCTCGGCGACCTGGTCGAGGGGCGACGGCTCGGGGATCTCGGTCCCGTCCTCGTGCATGACCTCGAGCATGGCGACGAGCGCGGCCTCGGCGTCGGCTAAGGCCTCTTCGATGGTGTCGCCGCTCGCGATGGTGCCGGGGAAGTCAGGGAAGCTCGCCCCGTAGGCCGTGCCGTCGTCGTGGTGGATGAGCGCGGGGTAGAAGGCCATTAGAGGGCTCCGATCTGCCGTAGGATGCTGCGCGCGGTGCCAGCGGGGATGTCCTTGCGCCGGTGCGGAATGACCACGAGGCCGGGCCGCGTCGGGTGCTTGTAGATGTGGTGCGATCCGGTCACACGATCGAGCTGCCAGCCGTAGCTTTTCGCGATGTCGATAAGCTCGCGGCTGCTGTAGCTCTTGGGCATGGGCGGACTATGCGCACGAATGCGCATGGCGTCAAGAAGCGGACTCGCTTGGCGTCCTCACGCCGGCTGCTGCGTCAACCATGCCTCAGGCCAGCCGTCGAAGCTCTCGATCGCCTCGTCGTCGATGAACACCGTGTAGAACGGCTCGTTTAGGCGCCCTTCTTCGGCTTCTTTGGCTTTGGCGCTTCTGGCGACCAGCCTGCGGCGTGGGCCGCGAGGCCAAGCGCTATGAGGTCGCGCATTGCTGCGGCGCGCGTCTGGATTGGCCGCTTTGCCGTCCGCCAAGCGTCGACCGCTTCTTGTTCAGCGCCCGTCATCACAACCGATACGTAGTTGGTTCGCTTGGCTTCCTCTTCTGTCATGCCCGGCAGGGTAGCAAGTCACTAGCTCGCTAGTCTAGTCTTGACGTGTAGCGATTCACTAGCTTAGTGTCTTGTTGTCCGAGGCGCTCCGCCCGGCACCAACAACGAGGCTCCTATGTCGTCACACCATCCCCTGCCCAAGCCCAAGCTCTGCCCCTACCTGATCGAAGCGGAACTCGGCACGTTCATCGCCCGGGGGCGTGCCCGCTTCCCGGAGGGCGTCAAGGCGCCGATGCGCTCCATGGGCGCCCCGTACGACGTGGTAACGATTCCAGCCGGCACCTTCACCTGGCGCGGCGAGTCCTTCGAGTTGAGGGTCGAGGGTGTCGCGAGCAAGCACAGCGATCTCATCGAGAACGAGATCGCCCAAGCGCTCTACGAGCTCGCGGAGCGACCGAACCCGGGTAGCGGCGAGTGCCGGTATCGCGTCGACTCGCTGACCTGGGAAGCTCCGGCCGAGCTCGAGGACCGGATGATCATCAGCGGAACGTCGGGCACCCTGATCTGTCGCGACGGCGTCCCTATCGCGGTCGAGTTCGAGGGCTATCACCCCGACGACTTCGAGAGCATCGCCCCGGCCTTTAGGGCGATCTTCGCCGGCGTCGCTACGCTTTGCGACTGGCAGCTCACAGCGCGGCCGCTCGCGCGCGGGAAGGCCGAGGACTGGCGGCACTTCGACGGTCGGGCCGAGGTCGTGGTCGATGCGAGTTTCGAGGCGCGCCTCGTCGCCGGAGGTGCCTCGTGAGCTGGCCTGCTGGCTTCGCCAGCGTCGAGGCGCTCGAGGCGTGGTTGGAACTGCCTTTCGAAGAGCGCTTCCCTGAGCGAGCCGCGATCAAGGCGGCGCCGTTCCCCTACTTCGAGATCGAAGCCGACGAAGAAGGCCGGCCCCTTCGGCTTCTCGCTCGAGATGACTCACTCGACGCCGCCAAGGACGCCTTCAAGGCACTCTACCCGGGGTGGCACCTGTGGCCGGGGATGTGGTCTGATCGCGGCCCGTGGCTGTGGTGCTCCGATGGCCGGAACGGGCTCTACCAAGCCGAGCCTCGCCCCGGGCCGATGCTGAGCCGCAAGGCATGGATCAAGCTGGCGAACGCACGCGCCGTCGAGGTGCGGCTGGGCTGCGACGCCGACGGGCGGATCACCGAGGCTCGCCCCGGGGGTGCAAGGGCCCGCGGGGGTGTGTCTAGTAGACACCCCGACGCCGAGCGCGCCTTCGGGCAACTTGGGACGAATTGCAGCAACGTCGCCGAGCAACGTCGTCAAGCCGAGAACGACGACCGGCCCAATATTTCGGTCAACCTCACCGCGTCAACCGATTGAACCCCGCTTAGAAGGCCGGCAACAGTGGGCTCGTAAGCCGCGACTGTTCGCGGAAACACGGAGGGGCAATGCGAATCATGACTATCACTCAATTCTGCGAGGCTAACCCGGCGTTCTCGGAGAACGCGATTCGGGCGCTGATCTTCGACCGCAAGGCCAACGGCTTCGACTCGGTCATTCGACGGATCGGGCGCCGAGTCCTCATCAGTGAAGACGACTTCGCCGAATGGCTCGCAGCCCGCGGCCCGAGCGCCGGGCGCCCGCGAACGAAGCCCACGAACCACGCGCCCGAAGCGGCCTGAACCCAAAGGCGAAGCGCTCGCTTGGGGCGAGGCTTCGTGAGGAGAATCCGAATGGACGAGATCCAGACAGCGCGGAGCGTAGGCGCCCGCGAGGGCGAAGGCAAGAGCCGAGCGGGTGCCGCTTGAAGCGCCGCGATCGAGAGCGGCAAGAGGCACGCCGCCAAACGATCGTCGACATGGACCGACCCCAGCCGATCGACGTCATCGGCAACGCCGACGGCGTGACGGTGCTGATCGGCGCGAAGCTCGATGGGAGGCTGATCGTGGGCGGTGCGCAGCTCTTCGGCGCTCGTATGATCGGGCCCGGACTTGGTGAGCTGACTCGGCCTGACGGCCGAATGACGAGGATGCTGATCGACGCCGACACGGGCGCGACGCTCGGCATGCTGTGGGACACGCTGATCGAGTGCGCCGGCGTGTTTTCGACGATGGTGATCGGGCCCGGCGGGCCGGTCCTCGACGAGAAGCCCGACGGGTCGCTGATAGCTGCGGCCTGGGCGCGACACCGGGCCGCGTGGCTCGCGGAGCATGGCGTATGAGCCTCACGCCCGGCGCGAGAACACTCGACACCAGGGCCGATGACTGGCTCGCTGGCAATCAGTGGGACGCCGGCGCACGACGATGGGTGCCGCGCACCGGGAGCGCGCACCGGGAGATCGCTCCGCCGATGCGTCCCGTGCCGGGGGCGCGCCGCAACATCGCTGGCGCGGTCTGGGGGGGCGAGAACTGGGTGCTATCGACCGAGGGCGAGCCATGGCCCGTGCCCTACGAATGCGAGTGGCTGCGATTGAGACGCGCCTCACGCGGCGAGGTGACAAAGCTCTTCCGCCCCGCCGCCGAAGGATGGGCCGCAGATAGGTCCGCGAAGCCTCCGCTGCGGTTTCGCCCCGAGATCGTCACGGTACCCAACGGCGTCGACAGCTGGGCCGCCCTGCTGCGCGAGTGGGAGCACTATCCCGACGCGCTGCTTGTGCGCGGCGTGCTCGCCCGCAATCCAAACGCGAACGGCGAGATCAACCGCACGCGCTGCGGTCCCGATTCGAGCCTCGCCCCGCACCCTATTGGACGTCGCGTCATCGTCTGCGACCTCGACAAGCTCGACCCCGTGGCGCTCGGTTTGGTCGACTGGCGTGGTGCTGAGCGGTGGCCGACCGCGGCCGAGGGGGAGGCGCTCTTGCGAGCTGCCATCAAGCGACGCTTGCCCGAGAGCTTCCACGGGGGGGCGGCCGCATATCGATGGAGCTCGTCGGCTGGCGTACCGGGCGGCAAGCGCGGGCCGCACGGCTGGGTGATCGCATCGGTGCACGTCTTCTTCGTGCTCGACCGACCCGTTCGGGACGAGAGCCTCGCGATGTGGCTTGACGGCAAGGCAGACCCGAGCGTCGCTCACTCAGAGCACGCGCTCTATCTCGCCCCGCCGCTCTTCGAGGGCGCCCCGGCGCCGACCTGGCCCGAGGACTTCGACCGTGTCGGCACGCTCGACGGAGAGGCCGCGGTGGTCACGCCCGATGATTTGCACGACGGCGAAGAGTGGGCGCTCGAGTGCGAGATTGCTGCGACCGATCTACGCGTCGAAACGCTGCAGCTGCAGTTGGCTGCCAAGCGTAGGGGTGAGGTGCCCCGCGTACAACGCACGGCTTCGAGCGGCGCCCCGCTGTCGGCGCTGGAACGCGCCAAGCGCTGGCTCACCAAGCGCGACCCGGCAATCAGCGGGGCGGGTGGTGACCGGCACACGTTCAACACTTGTGCGGCGATGATCAAAGACTTCGACCTTTCGGACGGCGAGGCGCTCGAGGCGCTCGCGGACTGGAACGCACGATGCGTCCCGCCGTGGGACGTCGGCCAGCTGCGGCAGAAGATCGCGAACGCGACGGCATACGCAACGGGCGCAGTGGGCGCCAAGCTGGAGGGGGACAACCATGCAAGTTGACGTGAGTGCGCCGACGCCGCGCGCGGTGAAGAATGAAATCAAGAGACGGCAGCTCGCCGAAAAGAAGGCCGCGGCTGAGGCGCTCAAAGAGCAGCTGCACGACGCGCACAAGCACGTTGACCCGACCAGCAAGACCAACGAGCACACGCATGGTCCCGCCGATGACCAGCGGCCCGATGGATCGGCAACGGCTGGACCGGACCGAGAGCGCCGCGACCAGCGCGATGAGCGACGCGACGTGCCGCGGCAGAAGGCGCAGGTGAACGTCACGAACCGGCACCTCGACGAGATGATCGCGGATGCCTGGCAGGCGGAACTCGACCGCCCGATCGAAGAGTCGAGCTTGTTCGTCCGCGACGGCGAGCTCGTGCGGCTCATGCCAAGGCGGCACGGCGTCCAGATCACGCCCGTATCGCAGAACGCGCAGCTGAACCGCCTCGTCGACATCGCACGATGGGTGAAGCTCACGCCGAAGCCGGGCGAGATGGTGACGGGGCAAGCGATAGAGGTCGAGTGGGTCGAGAAGCCCGCGAAGCCGCCGGACAAGGTCCCCGGCATGATGCTCGCCGCGCCTCACCCGAAGCTGCCGCAGCTCGACGCGGTCGTATCGACGCCGGTCTTCGGTGCCTCGGGCGACCTCATCATGCGCCCAGGCTACTACGCCGCAGACGGCCTCTGGTACGCGCGCGGCGGGCTCGTCGTCCCGGACGTTCCGTTGGCGCCGAGTCGGGCGGACCTCGCGCGAGCGAAGGCGCTGATCGACGAGATGATCGTCGACTTCATCTTCGCGACGGAGTCCGACAAGACGCACGTCGTTGCGCTGCTCGTCCTTCCGTTCGTCCGCCGACTGATCAAGGGACCTACGCCCCTGCACCTGATCGACGCGCCAGGGCCGGCCGCGGGCAAGAGCCTGCTCGCGGGCGCGGTGAGCATCGTCGGGCTCGGACGCCAGGTCGAAGCAACGACGCTCGGCAAGGACGAAGAGGAGACGCGCAAGAAGATCACGACGCTGCTCATGAAGGGCTCGCAGGTAGTGTTGTTCGACAACCTGCGCGAGGGCATCGACTCCGCGACGCTGGCGGCTGTGCTGACGTCGGATGTGTGGTCCGATCGGCTACTCGGCACCATGTCGGACGTGTCGGTCCCGAACCGGGCGGCGTGGGTCGCGACCGCAAACAACCCGAAGGTCACGACGGAGATCGCGCGTCGATGCGCTCGGATCCGCCTCATGGTCAACGTCGAGAAGCCGCAGGACCGCACTGGCTTTCGTCACCCAAGGCTGCTCGAGTGGGTGGCAAGCTCGCGGCCTGATCTGGTCTGGTCCGTCCTGATCCTCGTTCGCTGGTGGCAGGCCGAAGGCAGTCCGCTCGGCAAAGGCACGTTCGGGAGCTACGAGAGTTGGGCTGGCGTCGTTGGCGGCATCCTCGAGTGCGCGGGCTATCCCGGCTTCCTCGAAAGTTCGAAGGGCCTGTTCGACCTCGCAGACACCGAGGGCGCCGAGTGGCGGGCATTCGTCGCTGCGTGGCATGCGCACCTTGGCAACGGTGTCGTCCTCGCTGAGGACCTGCGCGCGCTCGCTACCAGGCACAACCTGCTCGGTGCGGTCGTGAGGGCCGACCTCATAGACCAGTCGCAGCGTGCCAAGCTCGGCGCGGCCTTGGTCAAGATGCGCGACCGCGTGTTCGACATCGGGGAGGACAGCAAGACGACCGTCAAGCTCGAGGTGAGCAAGGACAAGAAGACGAAGGCGAACGTCTATCGACTCCTCGTCGTCGCAGTCGGGGGCGAGTGATGCTGGCGGGTGGTCTGGAGCTGGCTGGCGGGTGGTTGCCATCATACCACCCGCCGTGCAAGTTGCCGAAACTAATAGGGCCGGCGGGTGGTGCGGGTGGTAGCGGGTGCTTTTTCCGACCCCGGGCGCCAGGAACGCGCGCGGCCCGCTCTCTCTCTGCCTGTCCTCCCCCATCGAACCCCACGCACGCGCGTGGGCGAGGCGCTGGCGTCCACCAATCCAACGGGGGTCGACCAGCTCGCCCCCTTCACCAGCTGCTCGGCGCACGCGCGTCACACTCGTCACAGGAGGCACCGTATGAGCGTTGAGGCGCCGACGGTCTTCCTGACCGTCCGACAGTTCTGCGAGCGGCACGCATGGGCACGTCCCGGCGGGCTCCGGCACGCAATCTTCCACGGCGACACGACCGGCTTCAGTGCATGCGTTGTCCGCTTCGGCCGCAAGGTGCTGCTCGACGAGGCCAAGGTGATTGCGTACCTCCGAGGCGCCCGCGAGACCGAGGCCGCGTGAGCTGTCCTCTGCCGTCGCTTTGTCGTGGGCAACTGTGACGCCAGTGTGACGCGCGGCCGATCTGTGACGCGGAGCCAGAACGAAGAAACCCCGCGAGCCTTTCGATTCGCGGGGTTCCGGGGTGGCCAGAGTCGGGATTGAACCAACGACACCCGGATTTTCAGTCCGGTGCTCTACCAGCTGAGCTACCTGGCCTCAGAGGCGCCGCGGAATTTACTCGCGGCGGCTT
>Ga0209181_10009781_pt1 | contig 12561 bp, 7 predicted proteins | sample MAT05_FD_187208 | JGI IMG/M metagenome (GOLD analysis project Ga0209181, IMG submission 187208) | Freshwater microbial communities from Lake Fryxell liftoff mats and glacier meltwater in Antarctica - MAT-05 (SPAdes) (version 2) | ecosystem: Environmental > Aquatic > Freshwater > Ice > Liftoff... | reverse complement strand
ATCGAAGAGCGCATCGTCGAGCTGCACCGCGACAAGCGCAGCCTGGCCGACGGCATCCTCGAAGGCCAGGACCAGGGCAAGCCGATCGGCGCCGACGAGTTGGGGGCGCTGCTGCGCGAGGCGTAGGTGGCTTGATGCGCTTCAGGTTACAGCGCCTGTAGGAGGAACGCCATGTCGGCTTCACCGGCAGTCGTACTTCCGCTCCCGGCCAGGAGCGGAAGTACGTGACGGAAAGCTTTCTGGCGGTCCACCTTCACCCTGACCCATCTCGCCTCATGCATCCCGACAAGGGCTCGACATGGTCAGCTTACCGCTGGGCGATGGCGTCAAAAAAACGCGGCGCCCAAGACTGTGCAGCATGACGGTCTCGGCGGTAGCAACGCTTGCAAACCATCGACCGGCAGCCCTACCTTGCGTTGGATGGCGCCACGGTCCACTACGGGTGCCACCGGCCTGCGCAGACCACGCTGTACCGCCGCGGGCAAGGGCGTGAGCGCCTTCGCGGGTTTGCGGATGGCCGCTTTCTTCATTGGGCGATCCTGGCTTTCAACGAGCGATTAAGCAACTCCTCGGCCTCTTTCTTTATGGCCAAGATGTCCGCGCAGATCGCCTCCAGCGAACCCATCAGAAGGGACGCCTAAGCACCTCGAACAACGACCTCGTTCGTACTGTCAATCCGGCGGATATCCCTTCTGCGATCGCCGCCTCAAGTCGCGGGTGCCGATTCGCCGGATCAGTGCTCCAAAGTGGATGCGCAATCAGCTCGACCACATTTCCCCGGCGCCCACCATGCAACCCAGCCAGCTTTGTCTGTTGCCAGCCAAGCGCGTCAAAGTAGGGGGTTGCCGCCAACGTGTCGAGTCCCCGCCAGTAGGACTCAGAGAAATCGACAGTAGCGTCGACATTCAGCGCCAATCGGGCCATGTCGAGACCAAGCCTCCAGTCGAGGATGTTGTGATAAGCGAGGTTGCTGAAGTCGCGCAAGCAGTCAGGGCACGATGTTCGGCAGAGTGTGGCGTGAGCCGGATTCCCGTGAGTGTCAACGGTCGCAACTAAAGGACCCAGAAAGGCGGGGTCATCATGACCGCATACGTACTCAAGTAGCGCACGCGTCTCGAGTTCCGTTCCCAGTCTTGAGCTGTAGCCAGCGCCGTTCTCTAGGCTGTCGGAGATGAAGACCTGGCCAGTAACCCCTCCGGAACTATCAGGCAACGTGCGCAGCCCAACTCTCAGTTCACGTTCATGAATATCGAGCCGCACGGCGGCAGCTCGACGGAGCATAAAGCCGAACGAATAAAGCGCTGCCCTACCGGCTACGTCGAGGGGCGTTGCCGTCACGCCCGCAGGCCACGACCAGACCCCGAGCAACATCACGTCGGTGGGCTTGATCGACGCAAGCGCACGCCTGTCGACAACACCGCCGTTCACAAACCTTGGGTTCGGGATGTCTACCTTTTCGAAGGCCTCTTGCGTTCCCCAAGTCTCTTCCTGCGCCAGACGCTGAAAGTCGAACAGCCTGCCGTTGTTGTCGTTGACGACGTAGATCGTGTCGGAGCCGCTCCAGACTTCGAAATTTGCGGATTGCACCATTGGGACGTTACGAACGCTCATCTTCGGTCGTGAGGCGCGGGCGGTCCACTCAAAGACGCCATCAAAATCGCGACTCGTCGCACCATAGGCGGTGCGGAACCCTCGTGGTTGCGACAGGGTGACCAACTCATAGTCTGGCTGTCCGGCATTGCATACCGAACAGATGGCGGGCGGTTGCGGCGATGCGTTCACGGCCTGGCACCGCTTGCACAGACCTACCGCGATAGGCGGGCCCAACGGGTTTTGAGCTTGAATCACCGCGTTGCCGCGTGGCTGGTAGTCAACTACGCCGACTGCGGTATGAACAAGACCATCCTTGACAGTCTCGGAGCCCGGAGCGAACTGACTGATGGCGAGGTCCAGTTCTCGGTCGACCACGTCCTCAGGCGGCCATTCATGCACACCTCTGGGCCGGTCATGGAAGAGATATCGAACGCGCGTGGGGAAGCCAAACATCGGCAGGATGCCTTTGTTCGCGAGACGCTCGCTGAGCGAAACCTGGGGCAGCTGTGGGTCGGTCGCCGCGTTGGTCACTCGTGCGGCCAATTCGGTCAACGCGTAGTCAAGGATCTCCTTGCGGCGCGCCTGCAACTCTGGCGTCGTATGGGCAAGCAGCACCTCGAGGATGTGCTCGATGGCGGCCCGGTTGCCTTGAATCCAGGTTGAGACCAACTGCTCTGTCGTTTGGACTCCCCCCGCGGGCATTGTCGGTACAGCAAGCCAATCGTTGGCGTTTCCGAATTCCCCGTGAACGCTGTCACCGCCGCTACCGTTGAAGAGCCCCAAAGATAGGAATGCTTGCCGCAACACCTCCTTGGCAAGCACCCGCTTGAGAATGTTTTCCTGCCGCATGTCAACGTAAGGCTGCGGCGGTACTTCTGTCGTAATTCGTTCAGGGCGCTGGAAATAGTAATCGTCGTGGCTGCGGCCGCGGCAAAGCGTCAAGGCTACGGACAGGCCGGCACCGCGCCGCCCTGCGCGACCGACCCGCTGTTGGTAGTTGAAGCGCATCGGCGGCATGTTTGCCATCATCACCGCCAGCAACGAGCCGATGTCGACACCGGCTTCCATGGTCGTTGTCACGCTCAAGAGGTCGATTTCGTCGGTAATCGAGACTTCCTGCGGGGGCGGAAGAACGATGTTCTGAAACAGGCGCTGCCGCCTGCGGCTGTCGTTCTTGCTGGTCTGTCCCGTCAGCTCTTCGCAGTTCAGCCGGAACAACGCCCCCGCTTCAGTTGCCAAGTAGCGGTAGTAGTCGTGGTCCTCTGGCGCTGCTGAGATTGGTTCAGCGTCACCCAACTGAGAGAAACAGTCCGTACAAACGCCGCCCGAGCGCTGCAGGTGGATGCGCCTGCATTGCTGGCACTCATAGCAGTGAGTTCCCGGGCGCTGGAGGCACAAGTTTTGAGTCTGGAGAATGAACTGAACAATGAGGCCGGCGCCTTGCAGGAAGTCCAAGACTTCAGTCTGAAGGGTCGCGGCGATCCGATTGTTCTCGCGAGCCACCGCATCTATGTATCGAGACAGATACCGGGGTACGTTGGTCTGTCCTATCGGGTCGTGTGTCGACATGCGGCGGCGAGCGCCAAGCAGCCGAATGACACCATCCGAAGTTTGCTGCACGAGGTCGTCCGGCGCTGGATGAAGGATTCGGTCCGTCGTGACATAGGCAAGTTTCAGCGACTCGAGGCTGCGGCGACCCGATGCGAAAACGACGTTCATCGTCTCGAGCTGGGATTGCTCATTGATGAGCGCAAGGTGCTGGGTCTGTTGTGCTTCTAGGTCCGCAGGTTGCTTGGCTTGAGGGACTGCACCGGGCGTTCCCCATTCATACAAATCTCGCCAACTGCCGCGTCGCGCGTCCGGGTCTGTCCACATGACGGCCTTTGTGAATCCGCCCGGGTTCATGCCGCGCAAGAGCAAGTGTGATGCCGCATCGCCGGCAATGGGAGTCAGCGGATACGGACCCTGCATCGCGCGGGCCAGGATTCGCTGCCCGAGCTGTCCGTAGGTCAGCGGTGGATATGACGCTGAAACTTGGGAGGCGGTCAGCGGATTTGTAGCCATCATGATCGCGGTGGCTTCGTTTGGGCGCCCAGCGATGAAAGCCCGCGCTGCAGCCGCCTGTTCCTGTGACACAGGTTGACCCGTTGCTTGCGCATGCAAGGACAGCGCGCCGGTGCCTTGTATATCGACTGCCTCTGAGAGCGCTTGCCTAACGGCATCTCGATAGTGCGAGAACCGCATTCCCGCAGACAGCTTTGCGGCGTCCTGGCGACTGTCGGAGAACACGACCAACTTGCGCGCTTGTCCTCTTCCCTCAGGCGCGATATCGCGAAGCAGGGTGTCGGACAGCACCTGCGCAATCTTCTGAAAGCCGGTGCGCAACGTGCGGATCGATGAGCCAATCTGCCGGTTAGGTGACCACCAGTACGCGTCGCACCGAGGGCACCGCGCGGGGTGAGCCTCCTTTGCGCTCGCCTGAGTCGGTGGAGTTGGGCCGTGCATCGCAGGAACGTGGTACAGGTAGCCGTCGTTCCCGCCCATCGCAACGCGTCCATCCACATTGCTCAGCGTAGCGGGCCGCCACTCCCGGCGCACACGTTGCTGATCCCACACCGGGTCGACCGGCGTTCCACCTTGCGCCGGCCAGAACACGGCATAGCTGAGGTGGTCGCGGTCCAAAGACGCCAGGTCCGGGGTTTGTTCCAAGTTCGGATGGTCGGCGCTGAGGTACCACTCATTCGGGTTTTCGCCCGCCTTGCGATACCCACCAAACATCACCTCGCCGCAAGCCTCGCAATAGAGAAGCTCGAGCACTCGCGACCCGCAGCCGCACGTAAGGGTCGGCGTGTAGTGAAGAGCACCTGTGGGTACCGGGTTCGTCCGCGGCGCCGGGACCTGGGTGCAGGCCGAGTTCGTGCAGGCCCACAAACCCTGAAGGTTCCGGAAAAAGAGATGCGCCCTCACGGGAAGCGGCGCAACACCGTCGGGCGCCTGCGCTGCAGCCAAGCCGGCCAGAAGACCCTCGACGACGTCTTCCGCCTCCTGGAGTGTTGCTGCGGGAAGCATCCTCTGAGCGATGTCGCTTGGAAAGCGCGGCTCCAGGTTCGAAGAGTGGGTGGGATCAGTCGCACACGCGAGTCTCAAGGCCCCGGCAGCATCGATGTGCGCAAGCGCAGATTCCAAAACCTCTCGCGGTTCGGCGCTGGCGGGCAATGCCGGGGCGCCAATAGCCGTATGAAAGTCCGCAGCCGCGGCCGGGGAAACGGTAGTCTGCCCATCCAATGCAGTTTTGAGCTGCAACAGGGGAGCAACGTTGACCTGCACGGCCGCGAAGGCGTTCAGGTTCAGCGGCCGCGCGGCACCACCCACGAGATCGAACCTACTCTGATCTCGTCCGAAGAAGGAGTGAAGGTATTGCCTCCCCGAGGCATCGTCGGATATGGACGCACTCGACGCGATGATGCGCAACTGGTCCGAATCGGGCGTGAGTCCGATTCGGTCAAGCAGGACCCGTATGAGGTAAGCGACCTCGGTGCCGGGCGTCCCGCGATAGGTGTGAAGTTCATCAACGACGAGGTGGAAGACGTTTGCCGGGTCGGCGTCCAGCCACTGACGCGTCTGATCAAAGATCGACGCCTCGATGCTGCGCATCAGCATGATGTTCAGCATTGAGTAGTTGGTGATCAGAATATCGGGCGCGTGGTCTTGCATGTCCTGCCGCGACCACATCTCCGAACCTTCCATCCGAGGGAAAAATGGTTCAGCCTGATGGCCAGCCACCTGCCGAGCCTCCTCGTGAAGGTCGTGTAGCTCTCTTCGCAATTTGTTGTTGTCGCCACGGCCGCCCGAAACGGGTGTCCTGCCCGTGTACCGCCCAAAATAAAGGTTGTTTCCACGGCGATTCAGGCGCAACCACTCCCTCGCTTCATTCGAGTCGAATGCAAGGCGCAGCCGCATCAATTGGTCTTCCACCAACGCGTTGAGCGGGTAGAGGATGAGAGCGCGTACCCCGGGTGGGCGGCGCTCATGTGCCCGTTGAGGAATGCGCGGCAACCATTGATTTGCTCGTCCGGGCATGCGGTGATTCCACCAGTCCCACAGCGGGTGCCTCTGGTTGGGGGCGTTCCAGGCCACCGACTCACGCACCAGGCTGGCAGCGATCGGGAACAAGAAACACTCGGTCTTGCCAGAGCCTGTCCCGGTCGTTACGACGACGTCCCGGCCGCCAACAACTGACCTTTCGAAAACCTCTCGCTGGTGAGCATAGACGTGTCGGGGCGTCTTGCCGGGTGGAGCGATCGGAAACAGGCCCCTTGAAACGAAGTCAACAAGGTCCGCAACTACGGCCGGTGACCAGGTTGACGAAAGGAGTGATTGGGCAACCTCACCAAAAGTCTGGCCCGAAGAGACGTACGCCGGTACTGGTTCGATAAGCGGCTGCCGATACAGGCGCCCGTCGACGTCCAGGAGTTGGCGGCGCTCAGCCAAAAGTTCCGGATAGCGAAGGTCGTAGGGACTGTCCAGGTACCTCAGGTAGGTGGCGCGCAAATTTCTGAATACTGCAATCGGGTTGGTCACTGTCTAACCTCCTGGCGCATCAACGAAGCGGCGGTCAAAGCGATCGGTGGAGCGACATCGTCGTAGTGCACCGCGCCTCTGCCATCGATGACCTCATACCGTGGCGGCCGGCCCGCGCAGAGTGCCAGCGCTCGTTCGATAAGGAGAGGTGGCCGGCATGTCGCGGGTAGGGTCAAGCGCTCGCGTTGTGGGTCGTACTTGATCACTTGGCGCCGCCGCCGCTTCATGGCCAAGAACTTGCCAACCTGCGGCGCGACGTTCATTGCCCGTCCTGCCGTACAGAAAAGGTGGTGCTTCTGATGCTGGTACTCAAAGCGAAATAGTTGGTGCGAGGCGGACGCAACGTCCGAGCGTTTGGATGCCACCCATCGCAGCCCATCGGTGCAGAACCGCTCGATCTCCCAGTCCGTTCCCAGGGGTACCGCAGCGGCCACACACAAGTGTTTGGCGTCGATGGGCGGAAGGCAAGCGAGGAGTGCCTCCGGCGCATTCTGTTGGACGATCAAGCCAGCCTGAGCTGCAGCGGCGCCGAGAGCGCCGGCGTCATGTGCGCGCAACAGGAGAACGTCTGGGCACGCTGATTGCGACTCGACATTGAGCGCGATAGAGCTTTCGCGCAGCCGTTCGACAAGGGCACTGGAACGAGCGCCAACAATAACGCCAACCCACTCATCGCGGCGACGCGTTGTCGCCAAGACGGGCGGTGCGACGCGCCACTTCATGCTCTGATCGAGCGCAAAAAACTCGGCATGGCCAAGGCGCTGCAGGTTGAATCTCAGCTGCTGGTGCAGGGGGAACTCTTGGTTCTCTTGCACTTGGCTGAAACCTGACCCTTGATCTTCTTGAGCGTGGAGCCGTTCGATAGCAGAGCGGAACTGCTGCCAGGAGCCACTTTGCCGGGCGGACATCCAGAGCAAGAGCAGATTCGCACTCATGGTCTACCCCTGGACAGGGCGCGGGCTCTGTCGCAATACGCCTTCCAAAAGTTCACGACAAGCTGCTCACGCGGATTGACCGCCAACCCCTTATGCGCTGCTGCGAGGATTGCCGCAGACCATGCGCGTTGAGCGTATTCATGCCGGCGATCAGGCGCCGGCCCGTGCTGTGCTCTTCCGGGCGCCGATTGGACAATTGCGTTGGGGCCAGGTCGCAAACAAATGACACGCGAAGTACGCTTGTCGCAGCGCAGCGCCGTCGCCGGGATTGCCCACACAGGCTCAAAGTTCGGGAAGCCGATGCAGAGCTTGCTCAGGGAGTCGCTGTGCGGTCTGCAAATTTCGATCTCGCCGGGTACCGCACCAATCAAGATGGCGTTGCTTGCAGGGACGACGATAGCGCGACCGGCGGCAGTCGTGGCCTTTGGCGCTTGAACCAGCGCTCCGCATATGGATGGGCGCTGACGCTCATCCACGCCGGCTTCTTCTCCGAGCGACCAGCTGTGAGTGGTCCAAGCTTGCCAATCCTCTCGCTCAGCTTCGATGGAGTACCTTCGCGTACCGACGAAGGCTGCAACGACGTGCTCGCCGACTGCGTCCCAGCCCTTCGCAACGAACGCACCCGTGGCGTCTGCGGTGGCCCCATGGCCGTCGATGAAGAGCGACGTCACCGACGCGTGGTCACCGCGCACGCGAATGTGAGGAGGGAAACCGGCTAGCCAACTATTGCCTTCGAGGCGGATGCCGCCTTCAAGTGACAGATGCGCCTCCGGCAATGGGCGCAGGCAGTCCAAGATGTCGCCATTTTGCGAGGCTTGCACAACAAGACGCGGTACGACATCTCGCAGAGCAATCCAGTTCTCCGGCGCGCCACTGTCGCTACCAAGAACGGCAGGCATCGGAGACCCCGTTTCCGCGATAGCTGCAAGCACCTCGTCTTGCCTCGCTGCAAGGCACAAGACGACATGCTTTTCGTTCAGGATCAGTCGCTGGGTGTTCAGATAGCCACTGAAGTGCGGTTGGGCGGACAGCACATAGACCTCGCGCCCGCCCAGGGCCCAGCTGAACCGCTGGCCACCATTAGCGACGGACTGCCAGGCAACGCCTTTGGTCAACAGGTCACCAAGACGAGGTGGGACCACTTCTTCGTAGAAGTCGTCCTGCATCTCGAACAGCCCCAGCGGACCGCCAGACCCCGAGACGACCATGTTCGGTGGCATTTCGTCACCTCGGCGCGGAAGCAACGACACACGGCAGTAGCCACCTTTGGCAAACTGCACACGAACATCGACAGCACATCCACGATCGCGAGAAATACCAGCGTCGCGGCGCGACAAAGGGCGGACACTTGCTGGGTCGCGCCCCAGCGGCCGGTACCGGCGCGATTGCTTTGCAGCGGGAATTGGAGGTTCGAAGTTGGTACTCGTTTCGGTCGCTGTATCCGATTCGTTGCCCTGTTCCACTTCTATGGACGCTGGCACTTCGACCGGAACCTGCACCTCGACAGTCACGGACGCGCGGCTCGAGACATGTGAAGGCCAAGCCACTTCTGCCGGCCCTTGGTCGGCGCGCGCCCCGCCCGTCACTAATAGCTCCGCTGTCAATCCACTGGTCGCATCCGGCTCGGCGTCAAGAGCAGTAGGTGTCGACTGGACCGCCGGCACAGGGTCTTTCAGACCGCCAACACTTGCTTCCAAAGTTCGAAACGAATCACCGTGCGATGCTGGGTCCACGCCGAAGCTGTCGCGTTTTCCTGTGACGACGTGACCCTCTCCGTTCTTCGACAGCACGAGTTCCGCGACCTCTTCGCCAAAGCCAGCTGCCGGCAACTCCTCCGCTAACGCCGGCAATTGCTCGGCACTTGCGGGGCAATGATCTGCGGAGCGGGGCGTCTCGCCAAGCGCACCAGGTGATACCACTTCGCCTGCGGGCTCGGCAGCGCGACGTACTTCGCCAGCGTCCGCCCGTGCGACAACGTGTTCATCCAAGGTCTCCAATACCGGCGGCCCAGGCGTGATCGGTACGGGCGCTTCGTGAGCGGGCTGGCTTTCAGTCTGAAAAGGCGCGTAGAGGTCCGGAGCCACGGGCTCATCCGGCGGCGCGGCGAGGAAAGTCAACCCGCCGCCTACAGCGGCAATGTTGTCCGTGGCGTACAAGGGTATCGGAGAGGCTGCAGGCTCCTCAAGAAGGCTGAGAGGGCGTTTCGCCGACGCTGTTTCACCTATCGCTGCGGGGTCCACCGCAACAACTTCGCTCGCCAACGCGCCATTGGCCGCTACTTCGACGGCGTTACTCGCGTCGTTAACGACAACGTCAGGCATTGCAACTGCCGGATTTGAAACTTCAGCCGCTGGCAAACCTTCGTTTGAAGGCATAGGTCCATGCATTTCGCTAGGCTGTGCGGGATCTTGTTGCTGGCATGGCGGCTTCAGTGCCGGAATCGCTGATTCCGCCACGGGCTCGATCCGCCTACCTGCAACACCTGGAGACAGAAGTTCTTCTCGCCGCTTGGCCAGCTCGGCACGGCGATCTGCCAAACGTGCAAGTGCAATCTGGCGTTCTCCTCTTGCAATGCGGCGCCGATCGGCCTCGTCGGTGACGCGTGCACGCTCCTGCGCTCGACTACGGACCACCTCGACAGCCTTCTCGCGGGCTCGCGTCTTGGCTGCTGCACGAGAGTGAAGAATCCAGGCTACGAAGCCTGCTGCGACAGCTACGGCTGCCAAGGCGACGAGCATTTGCACGCTGGCCGGCGTCACTCAGCGCCCCTCGGTGGGAGACAGGGTGCGCTGCGACGGCTTCGCGGCGCGTCTGGCGGCAAGCCCATGCGCTGACAGAAGTTGCATAGAGGGCAATCTGGGCAGTGAGGCACGCCCGGTGCGCAGGTCCTTTGGCCGTGAACGACGAGATTGACGTGCAGGGGTCTGCGGCGCAGTGCGTGTACCAGGCGCTGCAGCGAATCGTGAAGCTCACGGCGGCGATAAACCGCCGTCTCTGCGATTACACCGGTTCGCTTGCAAATTCGGAATATGTTTCCGTCAACGGGAAAGCTAGGCCGACCTAGCGAGTACAGCTTCACGCAGCGTGCACCCTTCCATGACAGGCCGGGCAGGCGCGTCAGGACACGCTCAGCTTCCGAGTCATCAAGTTCCTGCAATCCTGCAAGCGACAGCGATCCCAATTGTTCCTTAACCGCTAAAAGCAGCGATCGAATCCGTGACGCCTTCTGCTCTTGAAGGCCTCCTGCGCGAATCGCGGACGCTAAGCCGGGAAGTCCGGCGCGTTGGAGGCGCCGCCAGGTCGGGTAGGCGGCGCGCAGGTCTTTCCAGGTTGCCTGGAACCGAGGCAGGTCAGCCTGAAAGCTAAGGATGATGTAGCCAGCCTCATCAAGCGGGTCGGCTTGATTGTCCAGCTCCTGCTCCGGCGTACCGTAGAACGCCTCGAGGGCACGGTCAATGCGCGGCATCCGAGCTGCAGCACCCCGTTTCAGGGAATTCGGCAGCTCGGCATTTCTCACGACTTTTCGGCCTCAAGCGCCGAACCAAGCACATGCTTGACCAGCAGCGGTGGAACAGAGTTGCCGATCATCTCGTAGGCGCTACGCCGGCTCGTTAGCTGCTGCGGGAATGTCACCCGATCCGGAATGCCTTGCAGGCGCGCGTACTCACGCACTGACAGTGAACGGTCCTGCTCAAAGTGATAGACGCAGTCGTACCTTGTGGACAGCGCAGTCGAAGGGGCATCAGGGTGCAATCTCCTGTAGGCAGAGTCATATCGCCTCGCTAGCCCGTTCAAGTACCTGTCGGGAATGGACCTGGCACATCCGCCGGGCGGTACATGCTGGAGGCGCTTCAGCGTCTCGCTGGCAACCGCTGGAGTGCGCGTGTCGCTCAGCACTTTCGGGGCATTGAGCCTCGCCCAACGCTGATACGCGGTCTTCGGTTTGCTGGCGTATCGCAGCGCCGCCGTGACATCGCCTGGACCAAGTGCCGGAAGATCGGAAAGTGCCTGACTGGCCGTGGTGATGGCCATGGTGCGCGGGTCCAGCAGCATGTCGTGATACTCCTGCAAGTGCTCTGGGACAACGCCTGAGTGTCGGATGGCCGCGAACAGTGAAGCAAGATCGGGGGCGGGATCCGGCAAGCGCTCATCGCCAGAGCCTTCGCGGACGCCAAAAATGAGCACGCGCTTTCGGGCTTGCGGCGTGCCGCACGCTGCAGCGTCATATACACCGTATTCGACACGATAGCGAAGACGCGCCGCCGGCCTTTCGACGGCGAGGATGATTGCCTTGAAGGTCTTTCCCTCGCGATGCGAGAGGAGTGCAGGTACGTTCTCAATTAAGAACATGCGCGGTCGCAGCAGCGCGATGTATTCCGGCATGGCCCTGAGGACGCGGTTGTGACCGCTGCGCCCATCGTGAAAACCGTTTCGGAGTTGACTGAATCCCTTGCATGGGGGACCAGCAGCCAGCAGTTCCAGGTCGCCAAGCCCCTTTCGGCCCTCCTGGACTAGCCGGCGACCCGCTCCGGTCAACAGGTTGCATTCGCGGGCTGCGTCGTCCCCAAAGTTGTGGTTGTAAATCGAAACGGCGTCATTCCAAACGTCGTACGCCCGCTTGACCTCATACCCCAGCTCGCGCAGGCCAATACCCATGCCTCCCATGCCGCAGCAAAGCTCGATGGCCGTCCCACGACTCATGGCCAACGAGCCTTGGTTGACTGCTGCTGCGGGTTCCTGAGCCTTTCCAGACGTGAATTGCCGCAACGGGGCGGACTGCGCCCGAGCCGTGTCTCTCTGCGGCGAGCTGTGAAGACGAGCCTCAAGTTGCTTTTCGTTGGCTTCCATTGCGGGCGATTGTGCAGCGCTGCCTCGTACCTCGACGTTTCCCTGGCGCGCTAGAACGAAGGCGGGCGGTCATCGCAGCATCCGCGCGGCGTTGCAGAGATGGACGCTAGTATGGCGGCGCAGTTCGACGATGCGCCCGTGGGAGCATTGCAGACGGGACATGGCAGTTCTCCGGTTGAAGAGCTGCTCAGCGTCTCGCGCTTCACGCTGGCTGCGACCCCAACCGATGGCTGCCCAACGACCTCGAGGCCGCGCTTGCCGCGATGGAAGAACTGCCGCAGTTGCCCGCCGTGGCGGCCAGCGCCTGGCCGCGCGGCAAGCGCGTGCGCGTGATCACGCCGCCCGGCGCGATGAAGGTCAGCGTGGGCAGCGGCCTTCGACGTGGTGATTGCCAGTTACGCGCTGGCGCAGATCGACGCCGAGGCCTTTGCCGAACGCGAATGGGCCACCCTGGTGCTGGACGAAGCGCAGGCGCTTAAAAACGCCGCCACCAAACGCGTCAAGGCCATCGCCACCCTGCCGGCGGGCTTCAAGCTGGCGCTCACCGGCACGCCGGTGGAGAACCGGCTGGCCGACCTGTGGTCGATCATGAACCTGCTCAACC
>Ga0209181_10009778_pt1 | contig 12563 bp, 12 predicted proteins | sample MAT05_FD_187208 | JGI IMG/M metagenome (GOLD analysis project Ga0209181, IMG submission 187208) | Freshwater microbial communities from Lake Fryxell liftoff mats and glacier meltwater in Antarctica - MAT-05 (SPAdes) (version 2) | ecosystem: Environmental > Aquatic > Freshwater > Ice > Liftoff... | reverse complement strand
CAAGACTGTTCCCACCACCAAGAAGAAGGTCACCCCGCCGGTGCCCGTTCCGCCAAAGGTGGACGAGACGCCGAAGACGCTGACGAAGGTCGAACCGGCGCCGATACCGGCGCCGAAGACGAACCCAGTGCCGGTCCCGGTCCCGGAGCCGAAGGCGGTGGCGAAGGTCGAACCGCCGACGCCGCCGGCGCCGAAGGCTGAGCCGCCGGTGGAGCCGAAGGCGGAGACCAAGACGCCTGACGCGAAAGAGGAGAAGCCGGCCGCGACCGCGGTGCCCGCGGCGAAGTTCCCGGAGCCGGCGTTCAACGACTACGGGCTGCCGCTGCTCGCGCTCGCGGCCCTCGGCGTGGTCGCCGTGCTGGTCGTAATTCGGAGCTACGCCTGCCCGCCGAAGGCGTGAGCCGGAACCCGCCCGGGGACGGCCGTCCCCGGGCTTTCAGCCCGTGAGCGCGGCCGCAACCTCCGCCGCGAGACGCGCGTTGGCGACGATCAGCGCGCGGTTCGCGGTGAGGGTTCGGCCCGCGGTCAGCGCGGCGAGCCGTGCGAGGACGAACGGCGTCGCCTTCGGCCCGTCGACCTTCTCCCGGCGTGCGTCCGCGAGTGCCTCCGCGAGCGCAGCGTCGTACACGTCTGCCGGCACCACCACGTCCGCCGGGCACGGCTGCGCCAGCAGCGCGCCACCGCCGCCGAGCCGGACGTGAGCCGCGAACACCTCCGCCGCCTCGGCCGGCGACTCGACCCGCGCCGACACCAACAGTCCGTCCGCGTCGTCGGCGACGGTGAACCGCGGGAAGCGGTCGGTCCGGTAGCCCAGCACGGGAACCCCGAGCGTTTCGAGGAGTTCGACCGTCCGCGGCAGGTCGAGGATGCTCTTGGCCCCGGCGCACACCACCAGCACCGGCGTGCGGGACAGTTCGGTCAAATCCGCGGACACGTCCCAGCTCACCGCGTCGCCGCCGGCGGGCCGGTGCGCCCCGCCGATGCCGCCGGTGGCGAACACGCGCACTCCGGCGGCATGGGCGAGTATCATCGTCGCGCTCACCGTCGTCGCCGCCAGCCGTCCGAGCCCCACGGCCGCCCCCAGGTCGCGGCGGCTCGCCTTCCACACGCCCTCCGCCCGCGACAGTTCGTCGAGTTGAACCGCACTCAACCCGACCGTAGGCCGGCCGCGCCACACCGCGACCGTCGCCGGCACTGCGCCGCCGGCGCGGACCGCGGCCTCGGCGTCACGCGCCGTCTCCAGGTTGGTCGGCCACGGCAGGCCGTGCGTGATGAGCGTCGATTCGAGCGCGACGACCGGCCGGCCGGCGGCGAGCGCGGCGGCCACCTCGTCGCTCACCGTCAACCAGTCGGGCGGCATGATCGCTCCGGGGAAGGGTGGGGCCGGTATCATACCGGCGACCGCGGCACCCACGGGGATCGACCATGCATTCGGTGGTGTTCGTCCAGGGCGGCGGCGTCGGCCACGACCAGGAGGCGGCCGTCCGCCGGATTCTCGACGCCGCGGGTGTCGCCATTCAGTTCGAGGTCGTCACCGCCGGCCGGGCCGCGCTCGACCAGGGGCTCGACGCGCTCCCCGACGGCGTGTTCACCGCGGTCCGCGACCGCGGCGTGGCGCTCAAGACGAAGCTCCTCACCCCGAAGGGGGCGGCGCCGCCGACCAACTTCAACGTCGCCTTCCGCCGCCGGCTGGGGCTGAGCACGTCGGTCCGGCCGGTCCACAACCTGGCCGGGCTGGCGAGTCGCTTCACCGGGGTGAACTTTCTGCTCGTCCGCGAGATCACCGAAGACCTGTACACGGCCAGCGAGCACGAGCTGGTGCCGGGCGTGGTGCAGAGCTTCAAGATCGTCACCGCGGCGACGAGCCTGCGGTTCTTCCGGTTCGCGTTCGAGCTGGCCCGCCGCACGGGCCGGAAGTCGGTCCACTGCATCCACAAGGCTAACATCCTGAAGATGTCCGACGGCCTGTTCCTCGACTGCTTCCGCCGCGTCGCCGCCGACTTCCCGGACATCGCGGCGAAGGACTTGATCGTGGACAACACGTGCACGCAGCTGGTGACCCGCCCGCAACAGTTCGAGGTGATGGCGGCGGGGAACCTGTACGGCGACCTGCTGTCGGACCTGGGGGCGGGGCTGGTCGGCGGCGTGAGCGCGACCGCGGCGGTGAACCACGGCGACGGCGTGCGGGTGTTCGAGGCCGTGTACGGGGCCGGGCACGAGATGGTGCCGCCGGACGCGGCCAACCCGCTGCCGCTGGTGATGCCCACGGTCGAGTTGCTGCGCGACCTCGGCGAGGCGGCCGCGGCCGACCGGATCGTCGCGGCCGTGGAGGGCGTGCTGACGGAGGGGCAGGTGCGCACCGCCGACATCGGCGGCACCGCGACCACGACGCAGTTCACCGACGCGATCGTGGCGCGGCTGAGTTGATGGGGAAGGCCCGGGGACGGCCGTCCCCGGGCTTCAGCGCTTTTAGAGCGACACGCGCCGGTGCAGGTCGTCCACGACCCAGTGGAACCCGGTCAGGTGGATGCTCTCGACGATCCCCATGTCGTCGAGCGGGACGTGAAAGACGTGGTGGGCCGTCTCGCGGAGCTTCCCGCCGGTGAACCCGGTGCAGCCGAACGTGGTGAGGCCGTGGGCGTTGGCCCAGTCCACGGCGCGGAGGATGTTCGGACTGTTGCCGCTGCCGCTGATGGCGACGAGCAGGTCGCCGGGCGACGCGAGGTTCTTCAGCTGCTCGGAGAAGACGCGGTCGAAGCCCTCGTCGTTCCCCCACGCGAGGATGTACGGCGTGTTGTCGGTGAGGCTGAGAATCTTGAACCGCCTCTTGCTGTCGTCGTCGAAGAACTTGCGGGCGAGGGTGCCTTTGCCGATGTCCTCGCAGAAGTGGGAGGCGTTCGACCCGCTGCCGCCGTTGCCGATGACGAACACGAACCGCCCGGCCTGGTAGCGCTCCCACATGAGGTCGGCGAGCTTCTGCACCTCGCGGGGGTCGATGCGGCCGAGCTCGGCGGCGACCCGGGTCAGGAATTCCTTGGGGTTGAGCGTCGTGCCGAGCATGGCGGTCCTCGCGGGTCAGCGGGCGGGGAGGGCGGTCAGCGCCGGGACGCCGGCGTAGCGGTCCGGGTCGAGGGAGTACAGGGGTAGTTTTAGCACTCCGGCCGCCGCGGCAACCAGGCCGTCCAACGGGGTGAGGCGGCACGGGGGCGGCAGACCGCTCATCAGCGAAACGGCCTTGTGAGACATCAACGCGGATAAGGTGTGGATGACCATCGGCCGTAAGAACGCGTGCACCGCGATTCGGTCATCGGGTTCCTTGCACCAAGCCAGGAGCGCGAGCACCGAGGCCTCACTGATCTGCGGGTTCCCGAACTCGCGGACGCGCTGCACGAACTCCACAGCTACGTCGTCGATCTGCCGGTACGCGATGAGGATGTCAGTGTCGAGCAGGCCGGGCGTCATGCCGCCTCCTGCCCGCCCTGTCCCTTGATGGTCCGTTCCAGAGCCTTGAGCTTGATCCACTGGAGATCGACCATCGCGGACAGTTTGCCTACCCAGTCCTTGAGCGATTCCGGCACGTCACGCTCACCCGGCAGCTCACCGGGGTCGTAGAGTCGGACCGTAACGAGAGTCCCGTCCGGCATCGGGACCGGTGCTTCGAGAACGACTTTCCCGTGCAGTACCACGCCCTTGACGGCGAAATCCGCTTGATCCCCTTCCATCGCACGCCCTCCCACGGCAGGGCGAACTTACCCCAACCCCCCACCGCCGGGCTAGGCCAACCGCGGCGGGTACAATACCCCCATGCCGCGCCACCTCATCCTCGGCACCGCCGGCCACATCGACCACGGCAAGACCACCCTCGTCCGTGCCCTCACCGGCACCGACTGCGACCGCCTCCCGGAAGAAAAAGCCCGCGGCATCACCATCGACATCGGCTTCGCCCGCCTCTCCCTCGGCGACCTCGAACTCGGCGTCGTGGACGTGCCGGGGCACGAGCGGTTCGTCAAGAACATGCTCGCCGGCGCCACCGGCATCGACCTCGCGCTCCTCGTCGTTGCGGCCGACGACTCGGTCATGCCGCAGACCCGCGAGCACCTCGACATCCTCCACCTCCTCGGCGTCCGCCACGGCGTCGTGGCGGTGACCAAGGCCGACCTCGTGGACGACACCACCCGCGAGGTCGTCGCGCTGGAAGTCCGCGAACTGCTCCGCGGCACCGGCCTCGAAGACGCGGCCGTCGTCCCCGTGTCGGCGGAGACGGGCGAAGGGATCGACGCCCTACGGGACGCCATTCGCGCCGCCGCCGGGCAGGTCGCGGGCGCGGCCGACGGGCCGTTTCGGATGCCGATCGACCGGGCGTTCGTCGTACAGGGGCACGGCACCGTCGTCACCGGCTCCGTACTGGCGGGCCGGCTGACCGTCGGCGACGAACTCGACTGGCACACCGGCGACGGCACCGTCGAGCGGGTGCGGGTGCGCGGGCTGAACCACCACGGCGCCGCGGTCGCGGAGGTCGGGCGCGGCCAGCGGGCGGCGGTGAACCTCGCCGGCGTGCCGCACGACCGCGTCCGCCGCGGGCAGGAACTCGCCGCCGCGGGCGCGGTCGTGCCGTCCACCGTCCTCACCGTTCGGTTGCGCGCCGCCCGCGGGGCGCCGCGGCCGCTGAAGCACCGCCTGCCGGTCCGCGTTCACGTCGGCACGGCCGAGGTCATGGGGGCCGTCTCGCTCCTCGACGTCGACCGCGTCGAACCCGGCGGCGCCGCCCTGGCGCAGCTGTTCCTCGCCGAGCCCGTCACGGCCGCGTGGGGGCAACCGTTCGTCGTCCGCGACTCGTCGGCCGAACACACCCTCGGCGGCGGGGCCGTGCTCCAGCCCGCCGCGCGCAAGCTCCGCCGCCGGCACCTCGACGCCCTCGTGAACGTCGAGCGGCTGGAGTCGCCCGACCCCGCGGACCGCCTCGCCGCCGCCGCGTGGTTCGCCGGCAGCCGCGGCCTCGACCCGCACGACCTGCCGCGCACCACTGGCATCCCGGCGGCCGACGTCGGCGCCGTGACGAGCCTGGTCGCCGCGGCGGGCGCATTGATCGAACTGAGCCTGCCGCCGGGTCGCCGCGTGGTGCTCGCCGCCGGGCGCGTCGCGGAACTGGAAGCGACCGCGCTCCGCGCCCTCGCCGCGCTTCACGCCGAGTTCCCGCTCCACACCAGCCACGACCGGCAGAAGCTCGCCGCGGCACTCCACGCGGCCGCGGACGAACCGGTGGTGCAGGCCGTGATCGACCGGCTGCTCGGCGCCCGGCATCTCGTCGGCGACGGGCGGCGGGTGGCGCGGGCGGACTTCAAGCCGAAGCTGACTGCGAACCAGCGGAAGCTGAAGGAGCGGATCGTGGCCGCGCACGCCGCCGCCGGGTTCACCCCGCCGGAGCCGAAGGAGTTCGCCGGCGGACACGCGGCCGCAATCGCCGATATTTTTGACGTGGCCGTGGCCGAGGGGGAGTTGGTGAAGCTCGCCGCGGACCTGTACCTGCACGCGGCAGTGGAAGCAGAACTGCGGGCGAAGGTGGCGGCGCTCCTCCGTACGTCACCCGGGGCGACGGTTGCGGCGATCCGCGACGCGCTCGGGACCACGCGGAAATTTGCGGTGCCGATCTGCGAGTACCTCGACCGCGTTGGGCTCACCCGCCGCGCCGGCGACGGCCGCGTACTGGTGTCGGACGGACCGGGGCTCAGTCCGGGCGGTTGAGCCACTCGGGGTTGATCATCCTTCGCACGTAGGCTCGGAGTTCGAGGCAGGCGTCCTTCCACCACCGGCGGATGGTCCGCTCGTGCTTCCCGAGGGTCGTGGCGATCTCCGTGTAGGGCAGGTCGTTGTAGAAGTGGAGGATCACGACATCCCGAAGGTTCTTGTCGAGCGTCTCGACACCTTCGTGGAAGCACTCCCACATTTCGACTTTATCCGCCGGGTCGACGGGCCCTGCGACCTGGTACACCGACGAATCGCCGCCGGACCCGACGAGCGCGAGTGGCTGGACCCGGTACTTCGGCGTCTTGGCCTTGCGGGCCATGTCGAGGAGTTCGCGGTGGAGCTCCACGCCCGCGAGAAGGAAGAACTGGTTGGTGTTCAACGGGCGGATCTTCATGAGCGACCGGAGCAGGCGCATCCACCCGACGGTGAACAGGTCGTCCGCCTCGCCGACCACGCGGACGTTCGGGAAGCCGCGGTACATCTTCTCGGCGAGATGGCGGAACCGGTTCTGGGTGCGGCGGATGAGTTCGTCCGCGGCGGCCCGGTCCCCGGCCCGCCACCCGTCGATGCAGCGGTTCATGTGGGTGGTAAGGAACGACATCACGGAGTTCAGCACGGCAGCACCGGGGCGGTTGGACGTGTCGGACTGCTGGGGCATCGTACCACCGCGCCGCGGCGTTGCCAATCACCCCGGTACGGATTTCACACGGACGACCGGCCCGTCGGACGTGAACCGGACTGCTCCGTCGTGCCACCGTACCCGCCGGCGAACGCCCCCCATTGCGACGCGGACCATCTCGCCCGCGAGGTTGTCCGCCGCCAGCGCCCGCAGCCCGATGTAGGACGTGGTCAGCCGCGGGTTGATCTCGACCGCCACGTCACGCCCGTCGCCGAGGACGAGGTCCACGCCGACGTAGCCGCACAACCCCGGCACGCAGCCGACGGCCCGTTCGGCGAGCGCGACGGCGCGGGCGGCCAACACGTCCGGCAGGGGGAGTTCGCCGCCGCGGTAGTGGAAGCGGCCGTCGTCCGAGAGGTGCTGCGCCGCCGGCAGCAGCGGCACGTTCCCGGCCGGCCCGCACAGGACCGCCACGCTCGCCGCGATGCCCGGAACGAATTCCTGAAGGATCATCGGTCCGCCATACTCCGCGGCCGCGACGGCTCGTGCCAGCTCGAACCGGTCGCGGAGGAGGTACGTCGCAGTCGAGCCGCAGCCGTCGCGCGGCTTCCACATCACCGGGAACGCCTCGCACGCCGTCGGGGGGCGGTCGGTCGTCGCCGGCGTCGCGACACCGTGGGTACGCCAGTGATCGGCGAGGGCGAGCTTGTCGGAGGTCAGGTCCACGGCCGCGAGGTCGGGGCCGAGCAGGCGACCGCCGGCGTCGAGCACCCACCGGCAGCGGGTCGAGAGGATGCCGTCGAACTCGGGGGCGATCACAAGGGACCAGTCGGCGACCGCGGCGCGGGCCGCGAACGCGGCGGGATCGTCGGTGTCGAGCGTGGCGACCTCGCACCCCGGCAGCGCCGCGAAGTCGGCGGCGACCGCGTCCCGCATGGCGCGGCCCTCACGGACCATCGGGTCGTTGCCGACGCCGCGGGCCGTCAGGTACTCGTAGACGAAGACCTTCACAGCGTCGCGACCACGCGGCGGACGAGGCGGCGGAGCTTCTTCTCGGCCACGTTCGCCGTCGCCACGATCTCGGCGAGGCTGACCGGCTCCAGCGCGTCCGGCAGGCACACGTCGGTGATGACGGAGATGCCCAGGACGCGCATCTTGGCGTGGACCGCGACGATGACCTCCGGCACCGTGGACATGCCGACCACGTCCGCACCGAGCTGCCGAAGAAAACGGTACTCGGCGCGCGTCTCCAGGTTCGGCCCCGACACCGCGACGAACACGCCCTGGTGGCAGGTAATCTGCTCCTCCAGCGCCAGCTTCTTCGCCAGCGCGAGCAGCCCGCGGTCGTAGGCGTGGCACATGTCGGGGAAGCGCTCGCCGAGGCGGTCGTCGTTCGGGCCGATGAGCGGGTTGTCGCCGAGCAGGTTGATGTGGTCCTCGATGAGCATCAGGTCGCCCTTGCCCCACTGCGGGTTCATGCCGCCGCAGGCGTTGCTCACGATCAACGTCTCGCAGCCGAGCGCCTTCATCACCCGCACCGGGAACGTCACCTGTTGGAGGCTCCACCCCTCGTAGAAGTGGAAGCGGCCTCCCATCGCCACGACCGGCTTCCCCTCCAGGGTGCCGCACACGAGCTGCCCCTTGTGCGTCGGGGCGGTCGAGTGCGGCATGTGCGGGATGCTCTCGTACGGCAGCACGGCCTCGGCCTGGATGTCTTCGGTGAGCTTGCCGAGGCCGGTGCCGAGGATGATGCCGGCCGCGGGTGTGTGCGGCCATTTCGCACGCACGGCGGCGGCCGCTTCCTGAATCTGGTCGAACAGCGGCGACGGGGTCATGGCGGCTCGCAGTTGACGACGGCGGCGGCGGGGCGGTAGCTTGTCGGCCCACCGAATCCCGGATGGTTCTATGCCGTCGTTCGGCCTCGCACACCCACGGGGGCGGTTCCCGTTCGAGCGGCTGACCGCCGCGGCGCTGGCGCGCATCGCCCGTTTCCCGTCGTACCGGGCGCCGCGCGCCGCCGACCTGCACGACCCCACGACCTTCCAGCCGCCTACAGGACCGTCCGACGACCCGGTGATGAGCGGGCGGGCCTTCATCGCCTTCGGCTCGTCGCGGCCCGACGTGCGCCTCGTCGCCGTGCAGCCGTTCCTGGGCGAACTGGCGGTGTGTCCGCACCTCGCGACGCTGCGGCGGCTCGACCTGACGGGGAACCGCATCGGTCCCGCCGGGGCGCGGTCGCTGGCGGGATCGCCGTACCTGGGCGGGCTGCGGGAACTCGGGCTGAACGGCAACGCGATCGGGTGCGACGGGGCGGCGGAACTTTCGGGGGCGCCGTGGCTCGCGGGGGTCGAGCGCCTGGAGGTCGCGGACAACGGGCTGACGGTGGGCGACGTGGGACGACTACTCGACGCGGCACCGCGGGTGACGGCCGTGGACGTGTCGGGGAACGGAGTGGACGTGGCAGGAATGATACGGCCGGGGATGAGGGCGGTAGTCGCGGTGGGGCTGACCGCCGAGCTTGAAGCGGGGCGTGCGGGGAAACCTAACCCCCCCGGCCCCCCTTCCCTAAGAGGGAAGGGGGGGGACGAGCCGCGTGCCTTGCCGGGCGCAGCTTCAGGTTCAGGGGGGTCACAGGAGGGTCAGTTGCGCGGGCACCCCTCCCCCCCTGGGGGAGGGGCCGGGGGAGGGGTTTCCCCGCACGCGCCCGTTCAAGCTGGAGGACGCGCGGACGCACCTAACCCCCCCGGCCCCCCTTCCCTAAGAGGGAAGGGGGGGGACGAGCCGACCGACTCGTCGGCCCGTGGCTCCGGCACAGCGGTGTCACAGGAGGCTCAGTTGCGCGGGCACCCCTCCCCCCCTGGGGGAGGGGCCGGGGGAGGGGTTGACCACGACTGCCCTACTTCGAGGTTCACGCTCCTCGAATCCCTCGACCTCCGCCACACCCGCTTCCCGCTCCGCGAACACGGCCCGTTCCCCGCGCTCGCCCACCTGAACCTCGCCTTCACCGACTGCGGCGACGCCTTCGACACCGCCGCGTTCCCGGCTCTGCGCACGCTCAACCTGCGCGCGTGTCGCCTGGTTCGTCCCACCCTTCGCTCCGCCACGCTCGAAACCCTCGACGTGAGCGTGAACCCGCTGGCCGACCACGCCGCCGCGGTCGCCGGGTGCCCGAACCTCGCCCATCTGAACCTCGGCAACACAGGCCTCACCAGCGCCGGTCTCGTCCGCCTGCTCACGGCCCTACCGCGGCTCCGATCGCTCAACCTCGCCTGGAATCCGCTCGACGCGGCGACCGTGTCCGCGATCGTCGCACAGCTGGGTTTCACCGGTCGGCTGTCGATCGACCTGACCGGCGTCATTCCCGGCCGATCACCTCCGCCGCCGTGATGCGGTACTCGCCCTCCGTGTGACCCGTCGTCACCTCGATGCGTGTCGGCCGGCCGTCCAGGTGGACGATGAGGTGGGAGGGGGCGCTCTTCACGACACAGAATGTTTCGTCCCGCAACTCGGCCCCGTCGGCGGTGAACACCCGGACGCGAATGTCGGCGAACCGGTGCTGAGGCTGCACGAACGCACCGGTCAGCCGCGCTACTGTCCCGGGCGGGAAGAGCACCCCCCGGACCCCGTCGGGGAGCGCCACGGGGGTCGTGCGGAGCCCCACGGGCGGGGCCAGGTCGTGCCCACGGAAGGGGCGGAACCCGATCCGAGCCGCCCACTCGAAGGCGAGGCCCATGTACGGGTGTGCGCGCCACAACTGCCAGTCGTACCGCTCCGCGATCAGTCGCGGCGGCGGCCCCGCCGCGAGGTCCGCTTCGATGGCGTCCGTCTGCCGGGCGACCCGGCCCGCCTGCTCGACTCCGCCGGCCACGTTGATCGGCCAGGCCACGGCCGCGAGAACGGCGAGTGACCCCGGCCCCCAGGCGCGGAGGCGCGGCCCGCCGAACCGCACCGCGACCAGGAACGCGGCGGACGTCAGCGGCAGCATGAGCGCGGCGTACCGGGACGCGAGCGCCCCGTCGGCCCCCGCCCAGCCCCGGCCCCAGACGAGCGCGGCGGCCAGCAACCCGCCCCCCACCGGCACCGCCAGCGCCGCCACCGCCCCGGCCGCCTCGCCCGTCAGCCCAGCCCGGCACAGGTCGCTCAGCCCCCGCCCGAGTACCACCCAGACGGCGATCGTGGCGGGCGGCCAGAGCCATTCCGCCGCCGGCCCGAATCCCATGGCGCTGATCCGGGTCGTGAAGCCCCACAGGGCGCCGACCGACCGGCGGATCCCCGGCGGGTCGGTGCCCGGGTAGGTCGCCAGTACCACGACCACGCCCGACACGGCCACCGCGAGCCCGGCGGCGAGCACCACCGCCGGCCCCCGGGCGCCGCGTCGGACGAGGAGTAGCGCCAGGACGGCGAGCGGGGCCGCCACCCCGACCGTGAGGACGAGCCCGCCGAGTCCGAAGCCTGGGAGGAGTGCGGTCAGCAGCCCCGCGGCGGCCGCTCGCCGCCGGCCCCAGACCTCCGGCGGGCGGATCGTGAGGTACGCCAGACCGGCCGCGATCAGGACCGGCAGGGTGAAGCACACCTGGTAGCTCATCAACACGTTCTCGCGGTGCCCCGGGTGGAGCAGCGCGAGCGGGAAGAACACGTCCGCCAGGGAGCAGCGACCTCGAATCCGACCGGCCGCTGCCGTCAGAAGGGCCGCCGCCCCGGACAGGCACAACACGCTCAGTACCATTCCCGCCCGGAGGTCGCCGGTGACCCGGAACAGGCCGATGTAAACCAATCGGCCGAGGGGGTAGCGGTGCTCGAAGTGCGGCTCCCACAGCCAGGGGAGGAACTCGTGCTCACCCTCGTAGACCGCCAGGAAGCTCCACTCGTCCATGTACGGGCAGTTCCGGCCGAACCACGCGACGTACCCTACCCCGCCCAGGGTCAGGGCCGCCCAGATTCCCCAGACGAGCACCGCACGCGACATCTCACACCGGGGCTGAGGGTTCGACCGCCGCCTCGCTAGAATCATCGGCAGCCGAGTCCCGCTGCCTCGACCGCTCGTCCGGGTATTCCGTAATGGCCGTCAACCTCCCCCCGCATTACCACGAAGCCGACGCCCGCTACAAGAAGGCGAAAACGCCCGAGGACAAGCTCGTCGCGCTCCGCGAGATGTGGGTGCTCCTGCCGAAGCACAAGGCCAGCGAGAAGGTCCAGATGGACCTCAAGTGCCGCATCTCGGAGCTGAACGACGAGATCGAGGCGGCCAAGAGCGGTCCGAAGAAAGCCGCCCCCGGCACGTTCAAACTTCCCCGCCAGGGCGCCGGCACGGTCGTGTTCCTCGGCCCGCCGAACGCCGGCAAGTCGCGCCTCCTCGCCGCCCTCACCAAGGCTCAGCCCGCGGTCGCGCCGTACCCGTTCACCACCCGCGAGCCCATCCCCGGGATGATGGACTACGAGGACGTGCGCGTTCAACTCGTGGACCTGCCGCCGGTCACCGCCGACCACTACGACCACTTCGTCACCGACCTCACCCGCGCGGCCGACGCCGCGGTGCTGTTCCTCGACCTCGCCGACGACGACGGCCCGGCCGCGACGCAGGCAACGCTCGACCGGCTGAAGTCGGCCCGCCGTGAACTCGTCCCCGAGCTGCCGGCCGAGGAAGACCCCGCCACCTACTCGCTGAAGACGCTCCTCGTCGCCACGAAGGCCGACGACGAGGCCGCCGACATCCGCCTGGAACTGGCCCGCGAGGCGTTCGGCGACCGATACCCGTTCCTGATCGTGTCCGCGGAGCAGGGTACCGGAATCTCCGAACTGCGGAAGGCCATCTACGACCGGCTCGGCGTCATCCGCGTGTACACGAAGCAGCCCGGGAAGCCGGCCGACATGACGAGCCCGTTCACCTGCCCGGCCGGCAGCACGGTCGCGGAGTTCGCCGGGCACGTCCACAACGACTTCGAGGACGGGCTAAAGTCCGCCCGCGTCTGGGGCTCGGCGGCGTTCGACGGGCAGACCGTCGGCCGCGACCACGTGGTGAAGGACAAGGACGTGGTCGAGTTGCACCTGTGACCGACCGCGCGGTGGCTCCGACCCGGGGCGTTGCCCTCCCTATTACGCATAAGTCTGCAACATATTTACTGGCAACATGTTGCAGCAGGTGACTGGCGGGTTTTCTGGGGTTGATCGGGCCTGGAAACCCCTTGATTTGCAAAGGGTT
>Ga0209181_10009777_pt1 | contig 12564 bp, 9 predicted proteins | sample MAT05_FD_187208 | JGI IMG/M metagenome (GOLD analysis project Ga0209181, IMG submission 187208) | Freshwater microbial communities from Lake Fryxell liftoff mats and glacier meltwater in Antarctica - MAT-05 (SPAdes) (version 2) | ecosystem: Environmental > Aquatic > Freshwater > Ice > Liftoff... | reverse complement strand
CTGGGGTGTTGCCTACCAGCGCACCGCCCGCAAAGCGTTCACCACGGCGTTTCTCAAACGGCACGTTGGTTTTGCCGCCCAGGGACCAGGCGGGGTCTATGTCTATGACTATGACAACCCGGCCGTCAACGCCCCGTTAGTCGCCAGCTTCACCCTACAGGGCGTAGCGGCTGCCAATGGCGGCCCGACGATTGATCTGGGAACCGTGACGCGGGTAACGAGTCCCGTCACTGATCCCAACTATATTTCTACATCCAGACTGTCGCCCAACTACGACATCGACGCGTTTGCGAAGGTGGGCAAGATGAGTTTTGGCGATGCCGACGTTGACGAAACCAACAATCGGCTCTGGATGGTCAACCTCTTCCAGCGGGCCATTATCAGCCTGAACATCAGTGGCTCGGCAACTACTCTGAACAATGCCACGCCGGCCACGCTGTCGCCCCTGACGAACCAATACCTGCTGGATAACCTGCCGGGCGTACCCAATTGCGGTGCCGATGGCGTGTTCCGTCCGTGGGCGCTGTCCTTTCACCGGGGTAAAGGCTACTTGGGTGGGGTTTGTTCGTCCGAAACCACGCAGGACAAATCGAAACTACAGGCGTATGTACTCGAATTTGACCCCAACAATGTAGGGGCGGGCTTCACCACGGTCATGACTGTTCCGATGACCTATGCGCGCGAACAATTGCAGGGCTGCTGCGATAACATGGAATTCCAGGTGGGTGGTACGTGGAAAGGCTGGATCAGCCAGTATTCGGATATCATTGGACTAACTAACCTGACCAGGCAACGGACCGGCTGGCCACAACCCATTCTGTCGGATATTGCCTTTGCTGACGACGGGTCGATGGTGATGGGCTTCACCGACCGGCTTACCCACCAGTGGGGTAACGATAATTTCCGCCCCGTAGCTGGCAATACCAACTTGACGGACATCAACGCCGGGGGCGACATTCTCCATGCCTGTTTCATAAATGGCGCGTGGGTGCTGGAAGGCACCGCCGGTAGCTGCAAAACCAACGATGTACTGACCAGCAATGGCTACGTATTAGCGAACGATGGTCCCTCAAAAACCGGCGAGTTTTATCCCGGCGATAACTTTCTGGGTTCTTCTTTGCACCTGGAAACGGCCAATGGTGGCTTAGTGACCTTCCCCGGCAAGAATGAGGTCATCACTACGGCCTATGACATTACTAACATTTTCCAGCAGGGCGTAAAATACCTGAGCACCACCACGGGTGCCAACAATGCAGCCCGCTCGTTTCCAATCGTCGCCGGCACCGATAATGTCGCTTTCTTCGGGAAAGGCAATGGCCTGGGCGATATGGAGATAATCTGTAACATTGCCCCGCTCCAAATTGGCAACCGCGTCTGGCGCGACGATAACCGCAATGGCATCCAGGACCCCTGCGAACCGCCCATTGCCGGGGCCGTCGTGAAACTCTACAATGCGGCCAAAACCACCGAATTAGCCAGCGTAACGACCAATGCCGCCGGGGAATATTACTTCTCGTCAGCCACAGTGGTGGCGGGTACGTCAACGTCCTCAGTGTCGACTTCCTTATTGACCTACAATACGACTTACGGGCTGGTCATTACGAGCCTCGGCAGCAGCACGGTGGTCACCAGTCAGGCACTGAACCTGACGGATGTATCGCCCCTGACACCGGGCGAGAGTGGAACCATCAATTCGGGCCTGACAGGTATCAACAACGATGCGAAAGTAGATGTGGTTGGCGGTATCAGCCGCCCTTGCATCAAACTCATCACCGGCGGGCCGGGCGAGACCAACCATACCTATGATTTTGGTATTGCCAAGGTCATTTGCAGCCTGACGGCAACGGCTCAGGCTACGAGCAGCACCATCTGCACCAACCAGTCGGCAACGGTGTTTGCCACCGTTAATCCGACCGGCAATTATAGCTATACCTGGACGGCTCCGGCAGGGGCTATCATCACGGGCAGCAGTTCGGCAACGGCCACCATCACCAACCTGCCAACGGGCGTGAACACCTTTACCGTCACGGTGAGCAGTTCGCCAAGTTGTTCGACTACGGCCACGGTGTCGGTGACTGTCAATAGCTGCATAACGCCCTGTCTGCAACCGGCCCTGAGCATTGCGCCATCAGCCCAAACGGTTTGTGAGGGTTCGGCACCGGCTCAGTTGGTGGCAACCGTTACCAGCGGTACGGCAGTGAGCTACCAGTGGTACGGACCCAGCAGCAGTTCAACGACCGCAGGTGTTCTGATTGGCGGAGCAACCAGCCTAACCTACGCGCCCCCGGCCAGCACTACCGGCACGGTTTATTACGCTATTGTGGCCCAAACGGCAGCCGGTTCGGCCTGTTCGGGGTCGGCGGTGGCTTCGGTAACGGGACAACCCCGGCCCGGTGCTGTGTTGAACAATCTGTCTATTTGCGCGGGGCAAACCGTAGAACTTAACGGGTTGATTGTCTCCTACACGGGCGGGCCAAGCAACACACGGGTTTATGCCACACTGGCGGAGGCCCAAAGTGGTACTGGTCCGCAGGTGCCACAGCCCGTTGCGCCAACAATAATAACAATCTATTATTTCCGAACCAACGCGGTTAACGACCTCACCTGCTTCTCGATCAACTCCCTCACGGTAACGGTGAATGCACTGCCCAATGCAGGTGCTGATCAGTCGCTGAGTTGCGTAGCCGGGGTTTCGCCTACCAGCACAACGCTCTCGGCCACCAGTGCCACAGCGGGTACGTGGAGTGCGGCACCGGGCAACCCAACGTCGAGTACGTTCAGTTTGGCCAACAGCCTGAACACCACCGTGTCGGGCCTGAACGCACCGGGTAGTCAGCGATTCCCACTTTGAATTACCGAGCATAAAAAACACTATTTTTGATACATGAAAAAAAGTTATGCTGTTTTACAGGCAAACGTCAGTCATGACAAGCTAATTGCCACCCTTCGGAAAGATTTCGACACCATAAAAGATAGTCGTGCATCTAATTGCTCTTTCACTCTTCCCGATTTATTAATGAGTGTTTTTGCCATGTTTACACTCAAATATGAATCATTGCTGGAATTTGATAAACAAAGTAAAGCAGCCCTTCTCAATTTGAAACAAATTTTTGGCGTTAACACGTTAGCCAGTGATCGCTCCGGCGACCCGGTCCTGTATTCGAAAAGTTCTCGACAAAGTGGACTGGAAATTACTGAGAAACTTATTTGCAGACCGCTTTTCCTATTTAAAGAAACTGGGTGTTGTTAAAGCACATCAATATTTAAATGGCTATACATTGGTGAGCGTGGATGGAGTAGAACATTTCTCCTCACAAAAAATCCATTGTGATTGTTGCCTAACTAAAAAGCACAAAAGCGGTGATGTTACTTATACGCATTCCATGCTTTGTGCGGTTATGCCGGGCCGCCGGTGCGGTTCATCCAGACCAATCGGAGGTCTTTGTCTTAGGTACGGAGCCTATTCAGTGTCAGGATGGTGTGGAGAAAAATGACTGTGAGCGCAACTCGAAGAAGCGGTTATTGAATTGGTTATCAAGTGTTTATAAAGGAGAAAGGTTCTTATTTTTAGAGGACGCCCTTTACTCCACTGCCCCGAACATAAAACAAATTAGAGATAATAATTGGGATTTTATTATAGGCGTAAAGCCAGAAGGTAATAAGTATTTATTTCGTCTTTTTAACGCTCGTCGCGACAACAATAATCTACTTTCTAAGTATACTTATGAGGAGAACGGAATAAAATATAATCTTTTCTTTTTTAACAATATAAGTCTTAACGAGTCTAATTTAGACGTAAAAGTTAATTTTTTACATTGTGAAACGATTAACAAAAAAGGCGGCAAACTAACTTTTTCCTGGGTCACTTCACTCAAGATTACGTCTCACAATATGGTAAAAATCATGAAAGCGGGACGTTCTCGTTGGAAGATTGAAAACGAAACCGCACGGGCGGCCCCGATTTAACACCCTTAAAAATCAAGGCTATCGGTTTGAGCATAATTATGGTCATGGTCACGAACACCTATCGAGCGTTTTCTCCCACTTAATGCTTTTAGCTTTTTTGACGGATCAAATTGTCCAACGGTGTTATACTATATTTCAAAAACTTTGGAAAGCTACCGGCACAAAGCTAAAACTTTGGTCTATGCTTAAAGGAGCTTTCCTGATGAAAACGTACAATGACTTTAAAGAACTTTACTTAGACATTGGCTACCAGTTTGGGGTTAAAGTGACCTGAAAATACCCAAAGTGGGAATTGCTGACAACCGTTCTACCTGTAGGGCAAGCCCCTGAATACCAGTTGACTTTGTGCTGATAAGCCACGTTTAATCGCTTCGATTTCTGGCAACAGCCAAAATCCCCATTCGCAAACGGCGTAAAAATTAAGCCCGCTTTATTGCCAGCTTCCTGATGCATCAACTCCTTGTTGTCGTTCAGTTTTTTTAGAGTCGTCTTCAGCAAATCTGCTTTGCTACCCTTGTCATTCACCACCTCGAACATAAGTTCGGGGCGGCTAAAGTTCAATTTGGTTTTGAGATTTTCGGAATCAAACGCCAGATTGCCCCGCCCAAACTCAATCTGGATATTCCGCAACACGTTCAGCGAAGCTGTAGCTGTTAGTCCTATCAGGGCGGTTTCGGGGCAATACTCATGGAGCGTTTTGGTCAGGTTCAGGTACGACGTGCGGAAATCGTGGCCCCACTCGCTCATACAATGCACCTCGTCGATAACGGCATAGGCAAGGGGCGTTCGGGCATACAGTTCGCTCAGGTAGGTACGGAACGACTTGATTTGAAAACGTTCGGGCGAAATCCAGATGAAAAAATAACGGCCTTCGCTGAACTCCCGCTGAATAGCCTGCTTCGTTTCTGCTTCCTGTTCACCCACCATAAAATTGGTACGGGTAATAAACGCTTTATCCAGATTATCTTTCTGATCGTACATCAGCGATTTAATCGGGCAAACGACCACGCTGATGGCCGGTTGCAATAGACACGGCAGTTGGTAACAAAGCGATTTTCCGCCCCCGGTGGGTAACAGTCCGATGGTATCCCGCCGGTTCAGGGCATTCAGAATAATAGGCAATTGACCCTCCTTAAAGTCGTTTTTGCGAAACAGATTTTGCAGGAAAAACTGTAACATTTCTTTCACTTCATCCGTGTTTTCGAGGGCATAATTGATTGGTTTCGTGGTCGAAACCCGGAAATAATTCTTACCATCCAGGTCTTTGTTGGCCACGAAATAATCCGTCCGCACATACATGGTTTCGGGTCGGGCAATGTGTTCGTCGGTGTAGCGTTGGAGCAAACTAAAGTCGATGTGAACAGCTCCCGGCTGATAAATGAGTTCGCTTGTCAGAATAATTGGTTCTAGTTCAGGCTGTTTGAAAGGCAACCTCATGAGTTTGCAGAGAGGAGCCAGCCACGCAAACAAATCGCCTACGGCCAATGACGCAAACCGGGCATACAACTCCGATTGTTGACTCAGGCCGTCGCTGTCCTGCACCACAAAGTGCCAGCGTTTGTCCTGTAGCGAGATTTGGCCACCGATCAGCAACTCCATCATCAGCAATTGAAACCGCATGATGGCCGTTGGCAAGAATTTATAGCGGGTGTCGTCCTCTATGAAGCCAGTCGTTGTCAGCCGTTCGTAGGCTGTTTTGTAAGCCCAAAATGCACTCGCTTTTTCAATCAGCCGATTCTTGATTTGGGCCATTGCTTCCTCAAAAGCGTCTGTTTTTTCGCGCCAGTCTTTAGTATCAATCCGAACGGTGAGAATGCCAATCTCACTAAACGCTTTATCCCGAGCATCATCTTTCACTTTCGTGATGCCCACCATCTATCTCGATAATGAGTTTGGCGGGTGGGCGGTAAAAATCGACCTGCTGATGTGTGAAATCAGGTCCGGCACTTGGATAAATGGTATGCACGGGCGTTTCGGGGAGTATCAGTTGCTGCACAAAACCGTAGTCATCTAATAACGTTGGCAACGCATTGAAAAACTCGCGGGCGGGGTAATACCTTTTTTCATCGTCTCCTTTTATCGTTTGATGCCAGACAGCGGGGTTTTTGGCAATCAAAAACACCGACTTTTTGAAATCTTCCCGGTTGGCGATATCGCCGATTCTATCTTCCAAATAGTGCGACAACCGTGTTGGCGAACCCGTATGACCGCCCGACAATTCGGCGATAGCTCCCCGTTGCAACAGGTTTTTCAGAACCGCAAAAAGGGATTGATACTCAGGCGAAATCCCTCCTTTTGACGTTGGTAGATTCTGAATGATAAAATTGGAATTGGTACGGCTATAATTGGCCGTGAATGCTACGGTGCGGGTTTCCATTGCCTATTTCACAAGTGACGTTACGGTATTATGAGGAATAAAAGTACCCTGCGGTAAACATAGAACTTTGTTTCGTATGGCAACATGAGATAATTCACTACCTTACTCGCTGCAACGATCAGTGCCGGTTTACTGTTACACAACTATGGAAACGAAACAAGTGGAGTTGTACCCCGTTAGCGGGGCAATTCGTCCCAACCCGTTCATAACCCGGTGGAAAGAAGAACGCAAAAAGTTTGACGAGGCTCACGATGCCTGGGTTAAAACACCTGACTTTGATGCACTGGCTAACAAATTAAGAACGGAATGCACTCAGAAGAATCGTTATCAGTCTATTCGTTTGACGAGATTGCGGGGCCGGTTACTGCATATAGCTTTGAAACGACACAAGCCATAGTATATACCATTGCCTTTATACCAACGCCTTATTTGTTAGGCGAGGATTCTGTTTTCGCTCCGCATATTTACGAACTGGCTATAAAAGTAAGCCAGAACGATACAACCAAACGGCCACCGTTCGATAGGCTTACTGCCCGAACGGTGGCCGTTATTTTTGACTATTTCTACCGCCGAAATGGTTTAACCGTCATCCTCTATATCTGTGATTCTTCAGATAATCGTCAACTACTCAGGAAATCTGCTTTCAATCGCTGGTTTCGCGATTTCAAGGGACAAGAGTATGTCAAAATTGACGAAGAACTTGCCGATACAAAGGGTGATATTTATCCCGTTTCGCTTATTTTGAAAGACAACCATCCGCACAAAATTCAACTTGTTGAAGCCTTTCTGCGAACGACTTTAGAGTACAGAGATAAGTAGCCCCTCACCTTTCGCCACTCACTTTACTCCTGCCCGTATTTGCTCTTGAACTTCTGGTTCAACCGCTTATGCTTATCGTCGAGGTTCACTTTACGCCCCTGAATAAACGCATGTTCGATCAGGTTGGTGCGCATGTCTAAAGCGTCGCCGGCCGATACGAACAGGGTGGCTTGTTTGCCCGTTTCGAGCGTCCCGACTAGGCTGTCGATACCCAGGATTTTGGCGGTGTTCGAGGTCACCATTTTCAGGGCTTCTTCGCGGTCGAGGTTTCCGAACCCGGCGGCTGTGCCGGCCAGAAACGGCAGGTTACGGGTGCGCCACCATTCTTCAGCGTAGCTAAGCGCGACCAGTACGCCCGCTTTCTGCAACGTACCGGGCTGGCTATAGGGCTGATCCACAGCGTCATCCTGCCGGTTAGGTAGCCGGTGTAACGCGCTAAGAATCACGGGGACGTTGTTTTCTTTCAGTAAACCAGCAACACGATCCGCTTCTTCTCCGCCTACAATCACAACCTTTGCGACACCGGCAGCTTTGGCAAACCGCACCGCTTCAATAATATCTTTGCCTAGATCAGCCCGGACAAACAGATTCTGCTTGCCGGTAAATAAGCCGCGCATGGCCTCAAATTTGAGGTTCATTGGCGTGGGAGTCGGCAGGGCCGCATACGCTTTGGCTTCGCCGAACATGGTCTGAATAGCCCGCATTGCTTCGTCGCGTTTGTCGTTTTTCCGAATGCTCGCCGAGAACGTATTAAAGTCAAACTCGCGGGCGAAGTAACCCGGCCAGTTGAGCCAGATACCATCGTCTTTACGCAACACGGCATCTTCCCAGTTCCAACCATCGGCGTGCATAATCGACGATGAACCCGACACGGTACCACCCAGTGGCATAGCCTGGGTAATCAGAATACCATTGTTACGAATCGTAGGGATCACTTCGGAATCTGTGTCATAAGCGATCAGAGCCCGGATGTTAGGATTTAACTCACCGATTTCGCGCGAGTCCACTGTGGCCCGAACGGACTCAACTTCCTGCAAACCAACGAGCGATGCGGGCGAAATAAGGCCCGGATACACGTGCTTACCGGTCAGGTCGATCACATCGACCTCATTGCGGTTCAATCGCACCGTCGAGGCATCGCCCACGTTGGTAATCACGCCCTTATCGAACGTTATCAAGCCGTTTTGAATCACGCGGCCGTCGCCAACGTGGATAGTAGCCCCAATGAGGGCAATACCCCGCGTCTGGGCCTTAGCCGGTGGGGGATTCTGGCCGAAGCTCGTGAGCGACAGCAAAGTAAGTATGGTTGTTATGAGTTGTTTCATAGTGCTATTTTTCGGCTTGTTCTTCTCCTTCCGCGTTTACACCCTCAATATCCTCACAATGCCACATGCGTTGCCGGCGGAAACTGGGCCGTTGCGTGGGCGCACCACCGGCTTTCGAGGCAATCATTTTCTGAATGATCCGGGCACGTTCGGCCTGAAGAGCATCGCGTTTGGCATCTTCCCCCTGTAGGTCGAAATACACGGCGCCATCAATAATTGTCTTCTCGGGGCGGGCGTAAATCGAGAGGGGATTGGCGTTCCAGAGCACAAGGTCGGCATCTTTGCCAGCCCGGATACTGCCCATGCGGTTGTCTAAGTGTAACAGTTTAGCGGGATTCAACGTCACCATTTTCCAGGCGTCGGCTTCGCTTATGCCGCCGTACTCAACGGCTTTGGCCGCTTCCTGATTCAAACGGCGGGCCATTTCGGCGTCGTCCGAGTTGATCGACACCACCACACCCTGCCGGTGCATAATCGCTGCGTTGTATGGAATGGCATCTTTCACTTCCATCTTGTAGGCCCACCAGTCGGCAAATGACGAGCCGCCTGCACCGTGTTTAGCCATCTTGTCGGCCACTTTATAGCCTTCCAGAATGTGCGTAAACGTGTTTACTTTGAAACCCAGCGAATCGGCTACTTTCATGAGCATGTTGATCTCCGACTGTACATAAGAGTGACAGGTAATGAACCGTTTCTTGTTCAAAATTTCGGCCAGTGCTTCCATTTCAATATCCCGGCGTGGAACAATGGCTTTGGCTTTATCTTTGGCGTTCAGGTTATTATACGTCGACCAGGCACGGTCGTACTCACGGGCACGGACGAAGTGGTCCATAAATACCTGCTCCACTCCCATCCGCGTTTGCGGGAAACGAATCCGGTTGGCATCACCCGCGTTGGACTGTTTCACGTTCTCACCAAGAGCAAACTTAATAAACCCATCCGCACCTTTGATCAACAGACCCTCAGGAGCTTCACCCCATTTCAGCTTAATCAGGGCCGACTGACCACCAATGGCGTTGGCCGAGCCATGCAGCAATTGCGACGATGTTACGCCCCCCGCCAACTGACGGTAAATATTGATATCTTCGGAGTTGACAACATCACCCATCCGTACTTCGGCCGTTGACGACTGCGAGCCTTCGTTTACCGACAATAAGGCAATGTGCGAGTGCTCGTCGATAATGCCGTTTGTCAGGTGTTTACCGGTTCCGTCGATTGTGCGGGCGTTGGCGGGGGCCGTGAGTCCTTTGCCCACCTGCTGAATTTTCCCACCCGACACAATGACATCGGCATTTTGCAATACTCCATCCGTCTGGTTCGTCCAGACAGTCGCGTTTTTAATCAGCATCGTTTCGGGCTGTGGTTTTTTGGCGTTACCCATTCCCACAAACGGATACAATAGGGCGGTGCTTGCGGGTGTGAGCGCCGAACTTGAGCCACCCGTTGTACTTACTGCGGTTGTTGACGTGGCCGAACGGGATGTGGCCGACGTAGACACCGGGGCATCGCCCGTACGGGTGGCCGACCAGTTGACTAGTTTGCCGGTTGGCAGTTCGCCATCACCTTTAAAAGTGGTATTATCCCGGTAGCCCGTCAAGCGGGTTAATGCGGCTGGTTGTCTTCTGTCTAACGCCACTTGCATCGACAGCAAGTTGTTGTCGATGGCCACTTTAGGCGTAAGTTTAATGGTGTCGCTGATGGTTACCTGGTACTCTGGCTTCTCTGGATTAGCCCCTGAAATGATAAATTTCAGGTTCTGGCGATCACCGATTGTAAGCGCATACGTACCACGCAGATCGGGTTGGTTGCGATTCGTAACAACGTATTGTTTACCCCGAATCCAGTTTTCGTAGAGTACATTATCGGCGGCAAACAGACTCCCCGACGTAATTAGAAAGTTGGCTATTTTACCCACCTGTAACGTTCCAACCATATCCTCAGCCCGCATCAACCGGGCGGGTGTGGTGGTCAGGGCTTCGAGCGCCTGTTGTTCGGTAAGTCCGTTTTCGATGGCTTTACGCACGTTGGCCATAAATTCGGTCCGGTTCCGTAAGCCTGCACTCGTCAGAGCAAAAGGAATACCCGCTTTTGCCAGCATCCCGGCATTCATGGGAGCCATTTCCCAGTGCTTAAGCTCCGAAAGAGCCACATTATCGGCATCCCAGGCATCTTCTACCTCGTAGGCAGTTGGGTAGTTTACCGGCACAATCAGCGATGCTCCGGTAGCTTTTATTTCGTCGATACGCTGGTAATCATCACCGCCTGTCTTGATAATAAACTGCGTATTGAATTCATCGCCCACTTTGTCGGCCCGTAAAACGCTCAGTTTATCAGTTGCTTCAAAAAAGGCGGGGAGTGTTTGAATACGGCTCAGCGCTTCCAGCGATATATTGGCCTGCTCTTTCGAGCCAGCCCGTTTATACCAGTCGGCATCGTACATGGCCTGCCGGAGCAAAGCAACCGCTCCCATCGCCGAATTGGGATAGTTTTGGCTTGAACTTCCCCGGCTAAAAGAATAGTGGGCCGAGAGATTATGCTTTAGTACTGTATTGTTTTCGCGCTCGTCGGCCAGGGTTACCAATGAGCCCGTTCCCCGCACAATACCATCGTGGGGGTGCGTCAATACCGCTCCAAAGCCAAGTTTACGGTACTCGTCGGCCCGTGGACCGGCTGCTTTAAAGAGCTGTCCGGCTTCGTTTTCGGGCTGAACAGCCTGATTCCAGTAATAGGGGCCTTTTTTGTTTGACTCTAATTGTGGAGCGGCTCTGAATCCGCCCTGTGCCGGTCTGACTTCGGGCATTCCATAATCAGAATCGATGTCGATCAGCGAAGGGTAAATACGTCGGCCTTTCAAATCGGCGACAACTGCCCCCGTAGGAATCGAAACCGACGCGCCAACCGCTTCTATGCGCCCATCGCGAACGACCAGGGTAGCATTTTGAAGGGTGGTTTTGGAATCAACAATAATCGTTGCATTGGTAAAGGCATACAGACCCGGCCGCTCGTCGTAGACTCCATTACGAGGGAAAGTCGTTTGTGCCCAACCAACTGCCGTTAGGCCAACGACCAATAGCCCCGTTAGTACGAGTTTTTTCATAATAAATTATCAGAAGTGAAATAATGCGAAGCTTCAAAAGTACGAAAGCATGGGGAGTCAAGAGCCTAGAAAGCCAAATAAAATTTGGCCAATACGATTTAACAGGAAATAGCCGTTCTGACATTGGATGACCGACGGATTAATCGGCTAACAACCATTTACCCGAACTTTTTTAAGTGCGAAATCTTTCTTAACCTGTGCCGTCACTTAGTATTGCCAGCCAAAGCCAACACACAATGCGCTCTTTATTTACACTCTCTTTTTTGCTTCTTTTTAGTAGTCATTTGTTTGCTCAAAGTGGAGGTATGACGTTTACCACCCAAGACCGCATAAACTTCAGTGGTTTAATAATCCCACAAACGGGCGTTCTGTTCGGAGTGGCGGGCGAAGCGGGCAAGTTGATCGGCGACAATTATTATGACACCACGTTTCAAGCGGGAAATATCCGGTTTTATGGTCGTATTGGCGCGGCCGATTCGCTTGGCGGGATACCTGTTCGCTACGATCTGATTACGCAGGAAGTGGAGGTGCGAGCGGGTGCCAATGATATTCGGGCGGCTAAAGCCCCCACTGTCCGCTATTTTATCATGAATAACCGGCTCGGCGGGTCGAATCAGTTTGTGAATGTACGCGAGTTTCGGGGCGAGGCCGACGGGCTTGTCGGTTTTTTTGAATATGTAGCTGCGGGCAAACTGAGTTTATTGCAACGGCATAGCATAACCGTGAAGCGAGCCAATTATAATGCGGCTCTGAATGTTGGCACGAAAGACGATGAACTGGTCAAAAAACGCGAGTGGTTCGTTGGTAAAAACAGGCAGGCCCTTAAATTCTCGCCTTCCAAAAAAGCGCTTCTTGAACTCATGGCCGATCAACAGCCCGCCATCGAAGCCTACCTGAAAGACAAAAAGCCCGACCTCAAAAAGGAGAGCGGGCTGGCAGCGGTATTCGCTTACTACAATTCGTTGTAAAACGCCACAAAA
>Ga0209181_10009776_pt1 | contig 12566 bp, 8 predicted proteins | sample MAT05_FD_187208 | JGI IMG/M metagenome (GOLD analysis project Ga0209181, IMG submission 187208) | Freshwater microbial communities from Lake Fryxell liftoff mats and glacier meltwater in Antarctica - MAT-05 (SPAdes) (version 2) | ecosystem: Environmental > Aquatic > Freshwater > Ice > Liftoff... | reverse complement strand
CGTCATCGTGCCGGGTGAAATGCCCGGCTTCCACCGCCCGGCAGAGCCGACGTGGACGAAGCCTTCGACCGTGCCCGCGCCCTTCAGCTCCCCGCCCATGATGTTGATGCCGCCCCCGGCCTGCAACCGGCCGTTGACCTGTGTCAGGCCATCGTCCTGCACAAACTGCCCGGAGCCGCTGAGCTGGGCGCCCACCGGAATGGACAGCAGGCCGCTGGCCATGGTCACCGTGCCGCTGTTGGCGATCGACGTGCCGCTGGACAAAATGCTGGTGCCACTCAGGACGCCGCTGCTGATGGATGCAATGACGCCCGGGAAGCCGTTCGCCGGGCCCAGCACCAACGTGCCCCGGTTGTCCAGGCTGCCGACGGACAGGTCGCTGCGGCCGACGAGGTCGATGCGGGCATGGTTGACCAGCACGCCGGCGCCGAGCTCGGCACCCTGCACCGTCAGCGCGCGGTGGTTGGTAAACCTGCCGCCGACCGTCAGGGACTTGCCCGGGTTGAGGTCGAAGTTGCCCTGCTGCAGGAAGTCGCCCTGGACCTGCACATGGCTGGCCGGCGTGAAGCTGCCGAGGTTGCTGAGGCTGCCGCCGATACGCACCGCATCGGCCACGCTCAGCTGCGCCAGCGGCAGGATGCTCAAGTCGGCCACGTCGAAGCGGTTGCCCGCAGCGTGGGCGTAAGACGTGCCGCGCAGCAGCGTGAAGTTGCCGCCCGCCAGATGCAACGGGCCACTGACGTTGATGTTGCCGCCAAAGGTGGTGCCGCCCGCCAGTTCGATGGCCGCACCCGGGCTGGCGCTGAAGCTGGCATCGGTGTGGGTGCCGCCGCCGGTCAGCGCCAGCGTGCCGGTGAGCGAACGCACGGTACCCCCCACCGTGTCGACGCCCATTGCCAATTGGCTGCGACCCGCGCCGCCGACCTTGCTGACCCTGCCGCTGTTGACCAGCTTGCCGCCCACGCCACCGGCGCTGTTGAAGTCGCCCAGGATGTCGAACTGCGCGCGGGCCTGGTGCACGAAGCGGCCGCTCCATTCGGTGAAGCGGCCGCCTTCCCAAGACAGGTTGCCGCTGCTGCTGACGTTGCCGCGGAAGATGCGGTCGCCGTCCAGCAGGCGCCAGGCGGCGGTGGCGGTGACGGGCTCGTTGCCGAAGAACCCGCCGGTGCTCCAGTCCATGCTGCTGGTCAGCGTGACCGGCGCTCGCACGTTGAAGATGCCGCGCAGCAGTTGCAGGCGCTGCAGGTCCAGCGGTGCGCCGGTTTCGACGACGAAGAACGTGACGTCGCCGTTGATGACCAGTTCGTTGATCGAAGCCCCGCCCGGCGAGCGCAGCGCAACCGTGCCGCCGCCGCTCAGTGCCAGGCTGCCGATGTCCGGGCGTGCGCCTTCGAACACCAGCGTGCCGCCAGCGCGTGAGTTGACGCTGGCCGCACTGAAGCCGCCCTGCACACGGTGGTTGCCGCCACCGAAGTTCACTTCGCCGGCAGTGTTGACCTGGCTGCCCGGCAGGAACTTGTGGCCCGCGCTGCCCAGGCCGGCAAAGCCCATGCTGCTGCCGGCAGCGCCGCTGAACTGCCCGCTGTGCTCACCCCAGCTGCCCAGAGACAAGGCCTGGCCGAAGTCGAGCACGACGCTGCCCTGGTTCTCGAACTTGGCGCCGGCAATGCTGCCGCTGCCCCGCAACTGCCCCTGGTTGATGAAAACCGGCAGTTCGGCAAAGGTGGCGGTGCCCTGCAGCCCCACCGCCCCACCGCCCCACCGCCCATGTGCAGGCTGCCTTTGTTGATGAAGCGGGCCGTGGGATGCAGTTGCACGTTCAATCGCGCGCTGGCATTGGCGCTGGGTGCTGGCAAGGCCAGCGCCGTGCGCTGCCCGCTGCGCTCGCTGAGTGTTGGACCGACGGCGCCGGGCGCCGCCAGGTTGCTGCCGAGGAACTCGAAGGTGTGGCCGCTGCCCACCACCGGCTCGAACAGGCCCGACACCGGCGACGGCGTGAACGCCTGCACCCGGGTGGTGCCGCCGGGGCCCAGGAAGCGGCCCGCGCCCGACGACAGCAGGCTGATCGACGACCGGCCGGTGGTCTCCAGCGTGCCGTTGTTGTCGCGGTCGTTGTGCAGGTCGACAAAGCTGGCATTGCCCACGCGCAAGAAGCCGTACAGCTCGACACGCCCGGTGGCGGTGAGCGCGCCAGCGGCGCCCCGCCCGACAGCTGCCCCTGGCAGACGCTGTTGTACTGGCCGATGCGCACCGTGTGGCCGGCTTCGATGCGCACGTCGCTGAAGGCCCCGGGCACAGCGCCGTTGTTCCAGTTGCCGGCCACGTTCCAGTAGCGGTGATTGCTGCACTGTGAACCGATGTGGGCATTGCACCAGCCGGCCCAGTCCAGCGCGGTGCCGAACGCATGCACCTCGGTGAAGAGGCCGTTGAACCAGGCGCCGACAAACACCGGCGTGTTGCTGGTGAAGATGTCCAGCGCCTGGGCGGACGGCGCGGCCAGCAGCGCGGCGGCGGCCCAGGCCAGGGCGTGGCGCCGGGGCGGCCGCATTGGACTTTTGCGCGTGCGCGCCGCGTAGTGGAATGCGCCAAACGGGGAAGTCGGTGTCATGGGGGGGTCCTCCAGGGCCGGCTGCGTGGCCCGTGCAAACCACTGCTATGCAGCGCAGCGTCACGCAGGCGTCGCGCCGCAGCCGGGTCGCACCCCAAGAACAGGGGGGCTGTGCGCGACCTCATCAATCCGACGGGTCTGCGGCGATCAAGGTGCGGGGTCGGCCGGCGGCGCGGCCGCGCCAGCCAGGCCAAACAGCAGGCCGCGTTGCAGCGGCGGCAGCGCCTGCAGCAAGGGCGCCCGCGACAGGTAGTTGTGGCGCCAGGCCGGTGGCAGCGTGGCGGCGGCGTTGAGCATCCACGCGCCGGCGCGCAGGGCGATGGTCTGGGCCAGGTCGGGCCGCGCGGGCGCCAAAGTGGCGCACAGTTGCGCGGCGATGCTGGGGTACATCACCGGCGCGATCAAGCCTTGCTCCAGTTGCGCCCACAGTGCCAGAGCCAGTGCCTGGCCCTGGCCGGCGTCAGGCCTTGCCAGGCGCAACGCGGCCAGCTGGCTGGCCTGCAGCATCAGGCCCAGGCCCAGCGCGCCCTGCGCCCGGGCCTCGGCGGCAGACTGGTCCAGCAGCGGCAAGCTGGCCCGCGCCGGCAGCCCAGGCCCTGCCCGGCACAGCAGGTGCGCCCGCAGCCGCAGGTCGCTGCAGCGGGCGCAGAAATCCAGCAAGGCCGCGTTGTCGGCCGGCAGGTTCAGCGCCAATTGCAGCGCGCTCAGCCGGGCTTGCTCCTCGGGCAGCAGGTCCTGGCGGGCGGCAAGCTGGCGTGCGCCCTGGCACGCCAGATCGGTGCGGCCCAGCTCGTGCTGCAGCGCGTGGCGCAACAGCGCCAGGCTCACTTCGTCATACGAGGGGTGGCGCGCACAGAACTCGGCGGCCTGGTCGGCGAGGGCCAGCGCTTCACCCAGGGCGCCCAGCGGTGCCAGCACTTGCAGCCCGCATCGAAACATCCAGATCTGCGCCATGCGGTCGTCGGCGTCGACCTGGGCCAGCAGCGCGTGGCAGCTGCGGTGCCAGTGCTGCGTTTCGGGGGCGTCGCCACACGCCAGGCTCACCACGGCCAGGTCGGTGGCGGCGCTCAAGGCCGATCTGCTGCGCCCCAGCTGCCGGGCCAGCGCAAAGCACTGGCGATAGAGCCCGCGCCCTTGCGCCATGCGGCCGCCGCTGGTGGCCAGCAGGGCCAGCACCTCGGTGATCTGGAACCGCCGTGTCACCGGGTCCAGCCGCGCGGTGGCCGGGTCCACCGCATCGAGGCGGGCCAGGGCCTGCTCGGCATGCGCGGTGGCCGCGCTTTCGTTGCGCTCGTGCCAGGCCAGCGCCGTCAGGTACCACAGCAGCTCGACCTCGATCTCGGCCAGGCCGGCACGCCGGGCCTTCGGCAGCGCGGCCTGCACCACCTGCCGGGCCTGCTCGATCTCGCGCGCCTGGTAGAGCCGGAAGAAGGTGGCACAGGCAGCAGCGGCCTGCTGGCCTTCGTCGTCGGCCAGCGCGATCAGGGCCTGCTCGGTGCGATCAAAGGCGGGCAGGTCCAGGATGTCCGAGTAGTGGTCGGCCGCGCGCAGCCAGGCGTCGAAGGCGGCGCGGCGCTGGCCATGGTCTTGCAGGATGCGGGCGCCCTGCTCGGCCAGCTGCGCCGCTTCGCGCAGGCGCCCCAGGCTGGCGGCCTGGGCGCTGGCACGTGCCAGCCAGGGTGCGGCGGGCACCGCCTGGCCGGCGGCCAGCCAGTGCCCGGCCACCCGAGCGGGCTCGCCGCCGTCCTGGGCCAGCAGGGCGGCCACCTGGGCCTGCAGGGGCCGGGCTATCACCTCGGGCAGTGATTCGTGCGTGGCCTGGGCGATCAGGTCGTGGGCAAAGCTTTCGCCCTTGAGCACCTGCGCGGCTTCCAGCTCGGCCCAGGCATCGGCCAGGGCCAGCGGGTGCTGGTTCAGCAGCTTGGCCACCCGCGTGGCCGATGTGTCCTGCCCCAGCACCGCCACGCAGCGTGCCACCTGCCGGGCGGCCGCGCTCAGCCGCGCCAGGCGCAGCTGGATCAGGCGCAGCACGGTGGGCGCCACCGGCCAGACTGCCGGCGCCGTGGTCGGGTCGGGCAAGGCCTTGAGGGTCTCCAGCACAAACAGCGGGTTGCCGCCGGTATGGCGGTGCAAGGTGCGGGCATGCGCCGCGCTGGCCCAAGGCGGTGGGCCCACCGATGTGACCAGGCGCTGCACGGCCTCGACATCCAGCGCGGCCAGTGCCAGCACCTGGGTGTTGGAAGCCTGCTGCAGGGCATGCACCCAGGCCAGCAGCGAGGCATCGCCCTCGCCCGGTCGCAGGGCCAGCAGCCAGGCGCAGCGGCCGGTGCCGGACAGGCCTTGCAGCAGCTCGATGCTGGCGCCGTCGGCGTGGTGCAGGTCGTCCAGCAACAGCGCCGCCAGACCCTGGGTGATGGCTGCGTCCAGCAGCTGCTGGGCCGCCGCGCGCAGGCGCGCGGCCGGCTCGTCCAGCGCCGGAGGTGCGGTGGGTTCGGCCCATTCGGGCAGCAGGTGGGCCAGCGCCGCCCGCGCCCGGGCATCGGATGGCAGCCCGCCGTGCGACGCCAGTGCGCGCAGCCAGCGCCTGGCCAGGGCATAGGGCACGGCCTGGTCGCCCGGCCGGGCAGCCACCACCAGCACGGCCCGCGCGGCCTGCTGCTGGGCCATAACCTCGATCAGGCGGGTCTTGCCGATGCCGGCCTCGCCGATCAGCAGCACCGTGGCGCGCTGCTGCAGGTGGCCCAGCAGCGCCTGCAGCTCGGCCTCGCGGCCCGCCAGCTGCGGCGGGCGCTGCAGGGCGGCCCCCAGCAGCGTCGGCGCTGGCCGGCCCGGCGCCGGGCTGCGCGCCTGCTGGATCAGCTGCAGCAGGGCGGTGGTCTGGGCATCCGGCTGGGCATCCAGCTCGTGCGCCAGCAAGCGGCGCAGGCGCTCGTGCTGGGCCAGGGCCTGGTCGGTCGCGCCGCGCAGGTAGTGCAGCCGCATCAGTGCACGGTGGTGGGCCTCGGCGAGCGGGTCGAGGGCCAGCATGCGCTGCACCTGGGCCAGCGCCTGGTCGAACTGCTGCGCAGCCTCGGCCGCCTGCGCGCGTGCGGCCAGGGTCTGCAACTGCTCGGCGCGCGCTTGCTCGCGGGCCTGCTGCAGCCAGGCCGACAGGCTGTCCGACCCGGGCGCCGACCAGCCGGCCAGCAGCTCGCCCGCGTCCGGGTCGCCCGGCGGCAGCAGCTGCACGCCGGGCGCCAGGGCCAGCACGGCGTTGCCGGTCCACCAGGGGCTGCCGCCGGCCGCCTTGAGCCGGTGCAGGCATTGGCGCAGGTTGGCGCGGGCCCGTGCCTCGGCCGCGTCGGGCCACAGCAGCTGGGCCAGCTGTCCGCGCGGCTGCGGCCCCTGCAAGGCCAGCACGGTGGCCAGCAGCCCGGCCTGGCGGTCGAGGGCTTGTTCGGGCGCGCCGGCCTGCAGCAGGGCCGGCGCGCCGGTCAGGCGCAGTTGCAGAGGCATGGGCTGGCGCGTGGGCGGGGGCGGGGGCGTGGGCTGGCGCTCGGGCGGGGGCTGGGGCGGGGGCGGGGGCTTGGTGGGCAATGATCGGCACAGGGCGTCACGGCAGCGTCACGCGCGGGCCTCGTGGCCCTGCCTGCGCCAACATTGTGGGTGTAGGCCGCGCCCCGCGGCACGCCGCACATCGCCCCTGTCGCCCGCCCCGCCGAGGACACCCCCATGCCAACCCCCACTCCCGCCCACCAGCGGGTGCTCACCCGCTTGATCGACCCGCCCCGGCAGCCGCTGTTTTCGCTGCCGGACCGAGCCGGCCCTGATCACGCAGTGGTTCACCCCACCACCCTGGAAGGCCCTTGCCGCCGACGTCGACCTGCGCCCGGGCGGTGCCAGCCTGATCACGATGCAGGGGCCCGACACGCTGGCCGCCACCCTCTGACCGCCCCGCGCACGCTATCGACGACGATCCCGTGCCCTTTCCAGGCGGGCACGGGCGCTGGCCACCAGACCGGCGATGCCGTCCGGGAACAGGCACAGGAACAGGATCAGCACGACGCCATAGAGCAATGGGGTGTTCGCCGTGCGCAATGAACTGGCGGACGCGCCGACCACGAGAAAGATGAACTGCAGAAAGACGGCGCCGAACAAGGCGCCGCTCAGCGAGCCGAGCCCGCCGACCGCGATCCCGATGAGCAGGCCGAACGACAGAAACAAGCCGAACATGCCCGGCGCGACATACCGCATGGACAGCGCCGCCAAGCCGCCCGCCAGGCCCACCAGCATGGCACTCAGGCCGAAGATCACCGCCTTGTAGTAGGCACTGTTGATGCCCATGGACTGCGCGGCGATTGGATGGTCCCGAATGGCGATGGCTGCGCGACCTACACGACCGCGCAGCAGATTGAACGTCAGCCAGAACGACAGTGCGACAAACAGCAAGGACAGCAGATAGATCCATTGGTCGAAACGCAGCGGCAGCCCGAACGGCGCACTGGGTTCGTCGATGCCCAGGCCTTGGGTACCACCGGTCCAGCTTTCGATGCCCTTCCACTTGACCAGGCTGGGCAGCGCTGCGCCCAGGGCGAACGTGGCCATCGCCAGGTGCACCCGCTGCAGCCTGAGCAAGGGCAGACTGAACAAAAAGCCGACCCCCAGGCAAACGACGCCGGCCACCGGCACCGCAACCCAGTGCGCCACACCCGCATGCACGACGAGCAAGGTCGTCGCATACGCGCCGACCGCGTAGAACGCACCGTGTCCCAGCGATATCTGGCCGTTGTAGCCCACCAGCAGGTTCACCCCGATCAGCGCGAGCGCATAGATCAAGATGTTGGTGAACCGGAAAAGTTGAAAGTCGGTTGCCAGCAAGGGCACCGCTGCCAGTATTGCCAGCACGACAGCGACAACCGCGACGACCGCGACGGTCCTTGTGTCGCCTGGCCGCCAGCGGCGCATCGCCATCGACACGCGTGTCATGGGCCCGTGCTTTCGGGTGTGCCTTTTGCCGTGCAGGACATGCTGCTCCCAGAGAGTGAAGTGAGCAGCACACGCCGCCACCAGGAGTCGGCGATTCAACCATACGCCCCATCGACGCCGCCCCGGCCATGGCGTTGTGGCAGCGGCCTTGAATGAAAAGCTGCAAGCCCCATGCGCCCCGGATCGCGACTTGGGCGTCCGATGCTCGAACAAGACAACAGTCCGCCCCTGCGTGACCGCGCTTCGGCTGCTCACCTGCATCATCGCGGCGCTTCAGCTGCAGCGGGTCTTGGGGACCGCGAGGGCTTTCCGAAGGGTGAAATCGGTCGGCTGTTGGCCCTGATGCATGAGATTGACCACAATGCGCTGTCCGACCTGCTCAAGCCCCTCAGGGAAGGTCGCCCGTGATCCCATGCCCGCAGTTGGTGAGCTTTTGGCCAATGTGCCAATGTGCCAATGTGCCAATGTGCCAATGTGCCAATGTGCCGCGCGGTCTTTTGGACGCCTCAGCCTTTTAAACCCCCAGGAATTGACCATGCCCAGCGCGATGTATGCCCACGCCGTCCCCGTCTTCAAGCAAATGCTGGCGGCCCTGAAAGCCGTACTCTCGCTGGCCGAAGCCCACGCCGTGGCCAAATCGATAGAGCCTGACGCGCTGCTGCAGGCGCGGCTTTTCCCCGACATGTTTCCGTTGCTCAAACAGGTTCAGATCGCTGCCGATTTTGCGCGCGGCATCTCGGCCCGTCTGGCCGGTGTTGGTGTGCCAGCTTTTGACGGCAAGGAAGTCAGCTTTGCCGGTCTCGACCTGCTGCTGACCCAGACTCTGGCTTTTCTGGACAGCCTGAACCCGGCGCAGTTTGACGGCAGCGAAACGCGAGAGATCGTGTTGCGTCCCGGCACGCCCAAGGAGCGGACGCTGAGCGGCCAGGCCTATCTGGCCCACTACGGCACGCCGCAGTTTTTCTTCCACGTCACCACCGCCTACGACATCCTGCGCCACAACGGGCTGGCGGTAGGCAAGCGCGACTACATGGGTGCCTATTAGCCCGGTTGTTCTCGTGCCATGCCGCCTCGGTCAGGCCGGCAGGGCCACTGCGGTGGCGTTGGCCGCTGCCAGCACCCGCTTGGCCGAAGATCTTGCCCGGGCTGGACAAGGTGGTCGGCGACTGCTGTCGAGATCAACATGGCGGTGCCGCCGGCCCGCAGCATCGATGTGTGCATCTCCCAGCTGCGCCGCAAGCTGGAGGCGGACGCGCAAAACCCAAAAATCATCAAGACGGTGTACGGCGCGGGTTACATGTTTTCGGCGGCGGTGAGCTGGTCCTGACAGGTGCGGGGCGGGGGTAGAGTTGACGCTGATCAACTGGAGCTTCGACATGACGTACCGGGCAGCGCGCCCGGCTGCAACCCGAGGCCCGCCAGCCCGAACACCGGCATCGGCACCATTCAGGGGTCGGGTCTGGCCACCTCGATAGGCGCCTTCACCGTCACGTCGGTGGACTGTGTGCGGTCCGCCAGCCCCTACGGGTTCTTTCCGCCGTTCCACTTCAGCAGCCGGGTGTCGACGCTCACCGCAGCCAATGGCGACCAGATTGTCGCGGCGTATGCCGGCACGGCCGATTTGCAGCCCACCGGCCTGCTGCAGCTGTCGGGCACCTACACCTTCACCCGCGGCACCGGCCAGTTTGTGGGTGTCAAGGGCAGTGGCACGCTGCTGGGCGTCGAAGACATCAGCGCGTTTCCTGCCAAAGGCTTCGTCACCTTCGTCGGGACGATTTCGCGCTGATTGCCGCGCTGGCCGACGCGCTGGCCGACGGGTTGGCTGACCCACCGACACCGCTCGGCCGCAACGCGGCTGCGCCGGCCCCACCGCGGTGCCTGCCGGGTGCACGCTACAGTCGCCCGCATGGCATATGAACTTCATTACTGGCCGACCATTCCAGGTCGCGGTGAATTTGTGCGGCTGGCGCTGGAAGCGGCGGGCGCGGTCTACACCGACGTGGCGCGTGCCACGCCCGGCCCTGACCGCGGTCTGCCCGCGATGATGCAAGCCCTGCAAGACCCGGCCCAAGCCCATCCGCCGTTTGCACCGCCGTTCCTGAAAGACGGCAACGTGGTGATAGGTCAGACGGCAGCGATCCTGCAATACCTGGCCCCGACGCTGAAACTGGTGGCGCGCAGCGAGCAGGCGCGCATCTGGACACTGCAGATCCAGCTGACCATCGCCGACCTGGTGACCGAGGCCCACGACACCCACCACCCGGTCGCCAGCAGCCTGAGCTACGAAGAACAGAAGCCCGAGGCGCTGCGCCGCGCCCGGGTCTTCTGCACCGAGCGCCTGCCCAAGTTCTTGCAGTGGTTCGAGCAGATCCTGCTGCGCAACCCGGCCGGCTCGCGCCAACTGGTGGCGGGCAAGCTGAGTTATGCCGACCTGTCGCTGTTTCAGCTGGTCGAGGGCCTGCGTTATGCCTTCCCGCTGGCGGCAGACCGGGCGCTGGCCCGCACGCCGGAGGTGCGCCAGTTGCATGACCGTGTTGCCGCGCTGCCCAAGGTCGCGGCCTACCTGCGCAGCGACCGCCGCCTGCCGTTCAGCGAGCAGGGCATCTTCCGCCGCTATCCCGAGTTGGACCTGCCGCAGTAGCTGGCCAGCGGTGGGCTTTGACCGCCGCCTTGGGGGCGGGCGCGGCCAGGCCGCGCCGTCACGGCCGCGCCCCGCGGTGGCCTGGTATGGGCCCTTGGACGATCAGCCGCCGGGCCCGCAGTCCAGACAGTTCGGCACCGGCTCCGGGCCCATGTGCAGGGCGCTCTGCAAGACCCGCAGCGCGGTGCGCAGGCCTTCTTCGATCACCGGGTGGTAGTACGGGCTGTCCAGCATCTGCTGCACCGTGTCGCCGCGTTGCACCGACCAGGCCAGCAGATGGCCCAGGTGCTCGGCTGCCGGCCCGATCATCTCGGCGCCCAGGAACCGGCCGGTGCCGTGCTGGCCGTAGACCCGCAGCGCGCCCGCGTTTTTGCCGATCACCCGGCTGCGACCCTGGTCGTCGAAACACAGCTCGCCGACCGCAAAGCTGGCGCCCGCGCGCTGCAGCGTGGCATGGCTTGACCCGACCATCGCGATCTGCGGGTCACAGAACACCACCGCCAGCGGGGCGCGGCGGTTGTGCACCCGCACATCCGGAAACCGCCCGGCGTTGTCGCCGGCGATGCGGCCCTCGTCGGCTGCCTCGTGCAGCAGGGGCAGGGTGCCGGTGGCATCACCTGCCATGAAGACCGTGCTGACACCGACCTGGCCGGTGTTGGCATCGAACACCGGCGCGCCGTCCGGGTCCAGCGGCAGGGTGGTCTGGTCCAGCCCCAGCTGCTGCACGTTGGGGCTGCGGCCGGTGGCGGCCAGCAGCCAGTCGAAGTGCTGGGTGTCGGTGGTGGCTGCGGTGTCGCCGCCGGTGCCCGCGCTGCAGCGCACGCTGACCTGGTCGCCCTGGCGCGCCAGCACCAGCTCGCCGGTATTGAGCTGCATCGGCAGCCGCTGGGCCATCAGCTGCACCGTCAAGGCCTGCAGCACCGGGTCGGTCAGCGGGCCTACCAGGTTGTCGCGGCCGTACAGCCGCACCCGCACGCCCAGGTGGTGCAGCGCCTGGGCCAGCTCCAGCGCGATCACGCCGGCGCCGACCACGGCCACCGAGCCGGGCAGGTCTTGCCACTCGAACACGTCGTCGTTGACGATCAGCCGGTCGCCCAGTGCGCTGCGCCAGGCTGAGGGCACGCGCGGGCTGGACCCGGTGGCGATCACGATCCGGTCGGCGCTCAAGCGGGTGTGCCCGCCCACGTCCAGCGTGTGGTCGTCGAGAAAGCGGGCGCGGCCAACCAGGCGGTGCGCGGCAGGCCAGTGCGCCACGGCGTCGGTGACAAAGCCGACAAAGCGGTCGCGCTCGCTGCGCACCCGCTGCATCACGGCCGGGCCGTCGATGCGCGGCGGCGCTGTCAGGATGCCAAATACAGCGGCCTGCCGCACCGCCTGCGCCGCGTCGCCGGCGGCGATCAGCAGCTTGCTGGGCATGCAGCCCACGCGCGCGCAGGTGGTGCCGTAGGCGCCGTCCTCGATGACCACCAGCTTGTCGGTGTGCGCCAGCGCCGCGCGGTAGGCGCTCATGCCGGCGGTGCCGGCGCCGATGATGGCAACTTCAACGTGTCGGTGTTTCATTGGGCGGGCCTTCGGTCGCAGCGGCGGTTCGCCGGTGATGGCTAGTGTCGTGGCGTTGTATGCAAACTGTGAGGTTTGTCCAGTGACCCCGGCGGCCGCAATGGCCCGCCGGTGCGCCGGGCCGGCGGGCCTGCCGCGGGTTGGCGCCAGAATCAGCCGTCCGATGCGTTCGACTGCAGCCCGCAACCGTGCCAACGCCCTCATCCCCGCCTTTGTCCATGCCCGTTCTCACGCCTGTTCTCCACGTGCAGCAGCTGCACTTTGCCTACCCCGGCGCGCCGGCGTTGGTGGCGCAGTGGTCACACGCCATCCCGGCCGGCGTGACATGGCTGCACGGCGACACCGGCAGCGGCAAGACCACCTTGCTGAGCCTGCTGGCCGGCGAGCGCACGTTTGGCGGCGGGCTGGTGCTGGCCGGTGTTGATCTGCATGCCGATGCCGTGGCCTACCGGCGCGGGCTGTTCTGGCACGACCCGGCCAGTGCCGACAGCCAAGCCTGCAATACCCTGACACCGCCGCAGGTGGCGGCGCGCCAGCGTGCCAGTCACCCCCGGTTCGACGACGCCGCCTGGCAGCAGCACCTGCAGGGGTTCGGTCTGGGGCCGCACCTGGCCAAACCGCTGTATGCCTTGTCTACCGGCACCCGGCGCAAGGTCTGGCTGGCGACCGCCCTGAGCGCCGGCTGTGTGCTGACCTTGCTGGACGAGCCCACGGCCGGGCTGGATGCGCCGTCGGTGGCCTACCTGATGCAGGCGCTGGCCCACTGTGCCGATAACGCCGCCTGGCCCGGGC
>Ga0209181_10009772_pt1 | contig 12568 bp, 9 predicted proteins | sample MAT05_FD_187208 | JGI IMG/M metagenome (GOLD analysis project Ga0209181, IMG submission 187208) | Freshwater microbial communities from Lake Fryxell liftoff mats and glacier meltwater in Antarctica - MAT-05 (SPAdes) (version 2) | ecosystem: Environmental > Aquatic > Freshwater > Ice > Liftoff... | reverse complement strand
AAATACTTCAATTTGATATTTTACATCCCGGAGTTCTTCCTTGGAATGGCCGAAAATGGCGAAATCATCCACATATCGTAGGTATGTCCGTCGGAGGAGTTTTTCTTTTACTAATTGGTCAAGATGATTGAGGTAATAGTTGCCCCAAAGATGGCTCGTGAGGTTGCCGATAGGCAGCCCATGCCGTCGTTGTAAGGGTGAAAATAGGCCGCCGTCTGGAAAGTAAGCGATTTGTTCTTCCTGCTCGAATGAGCGTTTTGAATATGTCCGTGAGCGTGTTTTGAATACGATCAGCAAGGGCGAATTTATGAGTCTGCGGGAACTTGGCCAGTTGTGGCACAAGGTAGAGTAGCAGGTCGTAGCTGCGTTGGATGATGGCAGGTGAGTTAGTCATGGGGTGAATGACGGCAAAAAACAGATGGGATTTGATCAGAGATTCCCCTACTTTTCGCCCAGAAAAACACCACCCATCATGCAACACGCCCGCCCGCTCATCGAACACCTGCTCGCCAAAGGCAAACTCGAGGCCGCCATCGAAGGGAGTCTGATGCTCTGCCGCAGACAAAAAAAGCCACCCCTTTCAGAGTGGCCTTGTCAAACCTAAATCATCTTGTATGTGCTTAAAACTAGGCAGTTACGACCGAGTTGTAAGCGCCAAAAGGCGTAGGCGTGTAGGCTTCAGCTGCCCAGTCGTTTTCCCATTTTTCGCCATTAATCAGGAAGCGGTATTCGTATGAACGTCCTTTTTCAAGTTCAACAGCTGCTTTGAAGGAGCCGTCTTTTTGCTTGGTGAGCACTACACCATTTTGCCAGTTGTTAAAATCGCCGAGTACAGCTACTGTTTCAGCGTTTTCTACAGCTTCTTTAGGTAGTACAAAAGTTACTTTAGCGGTTTTTGTCGCTGGAGTAGCCGCTTCAGCTGGGGCTTTTGTAGCTACTGGCGCAGTTACTTTTACTGCTTTGGGCGCAGCAACAGGTGCTGCAGCTTTTACTGGGGTTACCGTTTTAGGCACAGCAACGGGTGCTACAGTCTTTACTGCGGTTACTGCTTTTGGCGCAGCAGGCGTTGTAGCTTTCAAGGTTTTTGCAGCTTTAGCGGATTTCTCAGCCACAGTAATTTGGGCGGATTGCTTTTTCGTTGCCATAAATTCTGAATTCTATTTTTAGGAAAAATGAAAGTGCGGGGATTCGCTTATTATTTCCGCCGCAAAGATGCGACGTTTTGTTGAAATATCCTGAATTTGCAGATTTTAATTCTGTAAAGAGGGTGTTAATTTTTATTTTTCAGAATTAAAAGTTAAAAAATGCCCGAATTCAGTTTTTGTAAAAAAATATGGTAACTGGTTAGTCCGTTTGACCTTTGCCACTAATTGCACCAATTTACACAAATTAATACAAACTCGTTATCCAAATTAGTGCAATTAGTGGCAAAAAATACTTGGCAGCTAAGTAGTTACAAAAGATAATTGTCTACTTTGTCACTTTTGAAATACATCAAATTTTTTACCCGCGAATTGTCATGTCTTCACTTCGCTGCGACAGGACAATACAATTTGATCGTGACAAAGTAGCCTTAGCCTATCCAATCCAAAGATTGCTGCATATTTGAAATCAACATAGTCTGGCGAAAAGCACTTGTCTATCTTTGCGCCAGCATCTTTCCTTCGCTTCGGCTTTGGCAAGTGAAAAATCTTTAAATTACCCCTCCCTCTCTTTCTCCCTCCTTGCCCGTATTCGTGGCAGCGGGCTGCTTCGGCGGGTAAAACATCAACAATAACTATGTCCAACATGCTCTCTGGCAAAAAAGGTATCATTTCTGGCGCGCTCAATAGCGAAAGTATCGCATGGAAAGTGGCGGAACGTTGTGTGGCAGAAGGCGCACAAATCGTACTCACGAATGCGCCCGTAGCAATGCGTATGGGTGAAATTAATGCACTCGCAGAAAAATGTAATGCTCCGGTATTTGGCGCCGACGCCACTTCGATGGAAGATCTTGAAAAGCTTTTCACCCAATCTATGGATCATTTTGGAGGCAAAGTGGATTTTGTGCTCCATTCTATTGGGATGTCGGTCAATGTCAGAAAAGCCAAGCCATACACGGATCTCAACCACGAATGGATGCAAAAGACCTTTGATGTCAGTGCCATCTCATTCCATAAAATGATGCAAACGATCTGGAAACTCGATGCGATCAACGATTGGGGCAGCGTCCTAGCACTTAGTTATATCGCAGCACAACGCGTTTTTCCTGATTATTCTGAAATGGCAGAATCAAAAGCACTGTTGGAGTCTTTCGCACGCTCTTTTGGCTACCACCTTGGTACCGCAAAACATGTGCGGGTGAATACCCTCAGCCAATCTCCAACCATGACTACAGCAGGTCAAGGGGTGAAGGGCTTCCACGACTTTTTCAATTACGCGGATAAGATGTCGCCACTTGGCAATGCACCGGCAGAAGACTGTGCAAACTATTGTGTTGCGCTGTTCAGTGATTACACCCGCTATGTCACGATGCAGAATCTTTATCACGATGGCGGTTTTTCTACAATGGGTATGAACCCGGCGTTGATTCAATAACATGGGCAACGTTTTGGAGCCGTAGTCGTTTTGTGGGTTATGCAAAGCAAATGTAGCATTTGGCGTTTTATGGTTCGGAGGGTAGGCGTACCGGCCGTATTGGGCAGGGTTATTCCCTTCCTGATTCTGCATACGGTATGTTGCGGTATCGTGGTTACCGCTTTTGCGCAGCAGCCCGCCAGTCCGACTACCCGCCCGGTAAAACTGCCGGATGAGCCGCTCCTGATCACCTTTGCACTATCGCCGGAGCGGAGTACCCCAGCCATGGATACGCTTCCAGACACCGATTTCAGGATGTACGATCCTGCCCGAAGACAGGTGATTGATTGGGGTACACTCGGAAATCTGGGCTCAAGTGCCAGACCTTTGCTTTTTGAAAATCAGGCCCGCAGGGGTTTCGAAGTAGGCGTTCACGCCTTTGATTTGTACCTGCTACGGCCAGCGCAATTGGGCTTTTACCGCAACATCAACACGTTTAGTGATGCTTCTTTTTCGCAAGGACGCAATCAGTTTGAAACCAATCTGAATGCCCGCTTTGCGCGCACATTTGCCGACGGGATCAATTTCTCGCTTGAATATCGCACCATCAACAACCTCGGGCAGTACCGTTATCAGCGTAATAAGCACAATGCGCTCAATGTGGGTCTTTGGGTGCCTATTGGAAAACGTTACGATGGATTCCTGATTTATACCCGAAACGTAATTCGCCAACAAGAAAACGGGGGGATCGTATCGGACGCGATTTTTGGCTCAGGTCAATTTTCCGGGCCTATCGCAGCAGAAATCCGCCTGCCTCGGGAGGTCGCGTTCACCCGCATTGACGACCAATGGCTACAATACACCCAGCACATGCGCCTACTTGGCAAAGGCGTAACAGGCAAACGAAGCCTCCGAGCCACCCATACCATTGCCTGGAATCAGCAGAAATACAAATTTGCAAATCAGGGCTCCTTAGAAACAGGATTGGGGGCAGATGCTGATTTTTTTGCCCCTACTTTTTTGACGGATTTTCGCGGAATTCGACATTTTGTGCGCGTAGACAGAATTGATAATACCTTTACAATCAATACATTTAAAACAAAGGATCGAGGCCGACCTTCCGATTTGTTGTCCCTCGGCCTTGCACATTCCTACTTTAAAGTCAACCAGGAGCCAAGGGTATTCAAGGTTCCCCAAAACTTGTTTCTGACGGGCAACCTTTCGCTCACGCCTTCCGAAAAATTTGCTTTCACCGCACAAGGTGCTTTAGGCGTTTTGGATAATATCGGTGAATATCAATTGCAGGGAGATCTTACGCTCGGTCTTGGTAAAGCTGGCGAATTCCGGGCTAGTCTGCTCAGCCAGATTCGCCCTCCAGGCTTGCTTTTCGATCAACTTTATGTGAGTAAGCGGCAAGTTTGGAACAACGATTTTGCCAAACCTGTAGAAAATACCCTCTCCGCTACTTATGCGTTGCCCTTCCTTGGATTGGAGGCTACGGCCCGCGCACATGTGGTGAATAATTATCTGTACTTCGACCAAAATGCCTTGGCCGCTCAGGTTACCTCCCCGCTTCAAGTTACTCAATTTCTGGTGCGTGAAAATATAAAGTGGGGGTATTTGCGCTTTGACAATACGGTGGCATTGCAACAAGCCAACCGAGACGATGTGCTGCGTTTGCCCAAATGGTTTTCTAAAAACAGCCTTTATTTTTCAGGTAAAGTGTTCAAAAAGCGGATGTTATTGAATGCTGGTGTCGATTTTCGCATCAACAGTGATTTCCGCCCCGATGGCTATTATCCACTTTCGTGGCAATTCCACCTGCAAGATTCCCTGACGCAGCAACCATACCCCTGGATAGACCTTTTTGCATCCTTCAAAGTACAGGCGTTCCGAGGCTTTATTCGATTCGAAAACTGCGCAACCTGGTGGGATAAAACAGCGGTTTTTTACCAAACCGCCCGATACGCCCAGCCTTTTGGCGCTTTGCGTTTTGGTATTGCATGGCGTTTTATGGACAGCAATTTGCGCGACGAAACCGAAACGCCCAATACGCCGACGGGCATTGGTTCAAATCCTACCTCAAGACCCATTGGGCCCAGGGGCCGCCCTTGAGCCTATAATTTCAAGCCTGTTACACTTTAAAAAAGGCGTTTCTTTGTTCCTTAATTTTGAATTTTTCCATGAAACAAACTACTTATTTGCTGTTGAAAGCCATTGTGCTGCTCAGCTTTTTTTGCCTTCCTGACCATGCTTTTGCACAACCAGGAAAAGATTATAAAGTAGCTTCAATAGGCTTCTACAATTTAGAAAACCTATTTGATACCATTGATTCGCCGACCACAAATGACGCGGATTTTTTGCCTCAAGGCCGCTTGTATTGGAATACGGAAAAGTATGTTTCTAAAATGGCCAACATGTCGAAAGTCATTAGCCAATTGGCTACAGAACTTACGCCTGATGGTTTAGCCCTCCTTGGAGTAGCTGAAATAGAATGCAAAAAAGTGTTGGAAGATCTTGTAGCGCAGCCAGATTTAAAAGCGCGCAACTACCAGATTGTCCATTATGATTCGCCCGATGAGCGGGGAATTGACTGTGCACTGCTCTACCAACCCAAATATTTCCAATTGTTGGATAGCCGTGCAGTGCCAGTGATACTCAAAAACCCGAAAACGGGCATCATAGATTTTACCAGAGACATTCTTTATGTAACGGGCAATTTTAATGGAGAATTACTCCACGTCATGGTAGGGCACTGGCCTTCGCGCCGAGGAGGTGAGGCTGGATCAGGCTGGATGCGAGCTGCCGCCGCTGCAGTTTGCAAAAATTTGTCAGACAGTATCCAGTCGTTAGACCCTAATGCTAAAATCGTGATTATGGGCGACTTGAATGATGACCCGGATAGCAAAAGCTTGACTCAAGTCCTCAAAGCCCGTCGTAAAGCCGACGACCTCAAAGCTGGCGAGCTCTATAATCCAATGTATGACCTTTATAAAGACGGAAACGGTACTTTGGCGTACAAGGACTCCTGGGATTTATTTGACCAGATGATTGTATCTAAAGGTTTGGTGAACAAGCCAATTGGTGGCTGGCAACTTTATAATGCCCATGTATTCCGCCAGCCTTGGCTGTTGCAAACGGAAGGCGCTTTCAGGGGTTATCCATTCAGAACTTTCGTGGGCGATATTTTTATCAATGGCTACAGCGACCACTTGCCTGTGTACCTGTTTTTACTGAAAAGGAGATCTTAGGGCGGTGGACGGTAGACGGTGGATGGTTGACGGAATCGAGATCAGTCCAACATCCACCGTCCCCCGTCCCCCGTCTACTGTCACACCGTCCACCGTCCACCATCCACCGTACACCGTCTACCGTCCACCTTCTGCACATGGATTTCTTCCTCGCCACTTTGTTTTCCTTGTTTTCAATCGTAGACCCTCCGGGTGCAATACCCGTTTATGTGGCCCTCACGAGCGACCGACCACGCATCGAACGAAACAAAATCGCCTTGCAGACGAGTTTCTATTTTCTGGTTATCCTTTTTTGCTTTTTCATTGCAGGCAATTATATCCTGTCGTTTTTCGGACTCACCATCCATGCGCTGCGCATCGCTGGTGGTATGACCTTGCTTATCAGTGGCTTCAGCCTGCTTTCGGGGCGAATTTCCAAACGGCGTGGTTACGACAAGGATCTGGAAAAGGAAACCATGGAGCACAAACAAGACATCGCTTTTTCGCCCATGGCGATGCCAATGCTCTCGGGGCCGGGGTCTATTTCTTATCTTATCACCCAGTACAACCAGCACACAGCCTGGACGGAACGTTGGCAAATCATGGCCGCTATTGTGGCTGTGGCCGTACTGGTGTGGGGATGTTTGCGTATTGCACCTTTCCTGTTCAAAGTTTTTGGTGCAGGAGGTTTGAATGCGATTGCACGTATCATGGGCTTTATTGTGATTTCCATCGGTGTTCAGTTTATTGTGGATGGGTTGGTTCATTTGGTGGGGGAAATGAAATGAGAATAACTTTTGAATACCAAATATCATGAACCCAGAACTCGTTGCCTTAGCTCAATCCAAGCTTGTCAAGTCAAAAGTTACCCTAGAAGTAGCTGATTTTGATAAAAAAATGCTTGGGAAAACCCCGGCAGGCGCCGTTTTTGTGTGCAATCAATTGCTGCCTGGTTTGGATGAATGGATTCTAATTGCCTTACTAGCCGAACATTTTGAAAACGTTCGGATCCTTCATCCATATCCAACCACGCCAGCCAAATCGTTAAGGTCTTATATCTTACGTCCCTCGCGCAAAAGTCTGGAAGACAGGTTTCTTCGGCTCAATTTTGCCAAACGCCTGGCTCGTCGCGTTCGCAAAGGTGATGCAGTTGCGCTTTCGCTCGATTTTTCGGATAACCCCTTGAGTCACTTGGGAAAAAACCTGCTCCGAACACAGACCCTTCGCCAAATTCGAAAATCTGGCCAGTCTGTGATTCCAATTCACTTGCAGGCCGAACGGATGCCAGGTGGGCTTTTGCGCAAAGCCATCCCAGGTCTCCCGTTTCACTTTGCGTCAGGCCCTGCCCATATCAGTGTTCGCATCGGAACGGCCATTTCCCCGCAAGACATTACGACCCTCGGCAAAAACCGGGTTTGGGGCAAATTCCTTCAAGCCAAAATATTTTCACTAGGCTCCCCTTTCGATGTGCGTCCCGAACTTTTTACGGGTAAGAAGTCAAAGAAACCAGCGCCCGTTGCTGAACCTGTTGACCCGTTACTCGTGGCAGCAGAAATTGCCGCACTGTCCGCTGAACACAAAGTGGCGGAACGGGGGCAATTTGATGTGCTTGTTGCCCCGTTTTCGGCATTGCCGAATACCATGTTCGAGATAGGCCGATTGCGAGAGCTGACTTTCCGCGCCGTAGGCGAAGGCACTGGCAAAAGCAGGGACATGGACGAGCACGATCTCTATTACCTCCAACTCATCATTTGGGATCGAGAAAAAAGCCAGATTGTGGGTGGCTACCGCCTTGGTCTTGGTGATCGTATTTTTGAGCGTTTTGGGGTGAATGGTTTCTATACCAACTCGCTTTTTAAAATGAAACCGGGATTTTTCCCCATCCTGCAAAAAACGGTGGAATTGGGCCGAACCTACGTCACTGCGGAATATCAAAAGCATCGGCTGCCACTTTTTTTGCTCTGGAAAGGCATCTTGCATTTTTTGTTTACGCACCCGGAATACCAGTATCTGCTGGGGCCTGTGAGTATCAGTAAAGATTATTCGGAAGCATCGAAAGGAATTATTGTGGAGTTTGTCCGCCGCTTTTTTTACGACAAAAAATTGGCCAAACTAGTGGCTCCGCGCAAGGCATTTAGACCAAAAATAAAATTAGTGGACACAAGGCTCCTGGCTGAGAACCTAAGGGGCGAGTTTGATGCTTTAGAAAGCCTGATAGAAACAATTGAGCCATCGCATTTCAAGGTTCCGGTGCTTTTTCGTCAATATTTGCGGCAGAATGCCAAGTTTATTGCCTTTAATGTGGATCCGAATTTTTCCAACTGTCTGGATGGTTTGATGATTTTGGATATTGCCCAATTGCCTGCCAGTACGATTGAGGTATTGCAGCAGGAGAAATAAATTTTGGTGGTTATTTGAGGATTTCAGAACACTCCCAGCACGGAATCCCAAGCTTTGGCACAACAAATAACCAAATCCCCAAAGAGTCACATCACCACAAACTCAAAACTACCACGCCCGACAAAAAGATCAGCAAGTAGATGGCCGCCAGCCGCCGCTCTCGCCGAACGATTGCCTTCATGCCTCCACTACTCTTAGCCGTGAGGTTTCCGGTGCGAATAATCTGTACCAGCACCATCGAAATCAGTAAGTAACTCAGCAAATAAATTTTATCCATCAGCACCATGTACCCGGTGTCGGGCAACGCATCGCTGTAAGATTGCTGGAGAAAAACCGCCGTGAGCAGTGCGCCAATGGGCAAAGAAGAGCGCGTATCAATGTGCTCGGGGTGAAGCAACAAGGCGCCAATACCCACCAGCATGACCACCAGAAGCGGCAGCAGCATTTTCAGCAAAAAATAACTGAAAGGGCGGGCGAGCGTGACGTTGAAACTCAGGTTGCTGTACCGCTGGGCGTTTTCTTCGGGATTGCCAAAATTGGAATGATAATCGTGAATCTGCGAGGCTAATTCGCAGGCTCTATTTTCCCAGCCAACAATGTTGAGTGTATTGCGAATCAGTGCGGCATTGGTATCTGGGATGTACACAAGCATATTCGCTGGGTGCTCCGGATTTTCAATTTGAATGTCGAGGGTATGCTGGTCGAGCGGAAAGCGATTTAGCGAAAATGCGTGAAAAAAACGGCCTTCTTTCCGAAATATCTTGTATTTCGTACCATCTTTTAGCACCACTGGGGTACTATCGCCATCAAATGCAGCATTGTCCATGCTCCATTTTTCAATTGAATTTACAAATTCAATATTGGTCGGATCAAGCTCACCGCGCCATTTAAACCAGACATAAAAATCTGCATAGAACGAATGTTCGTCCATATCCATGCCATAGAGGTTCATGAGGTAGAAACCTACCTGAGCCTCTTGTGGTTGAGCTTTTAAGGGGGAGATAAGGGCAAATTGGAGGAGGAAAAAGGCGGAAATTAAAAATAGTAGGCGCATGAGAAAAGTTGGGTTTGAATTACTCCAGCTGCATCAAAATTCCTTGTTGAACATTGGATATTTACTTCAGCCACCGATCCAGCCACCCAAAAAACTCCTTCTGCCAGACCATCGAATTCTGCGGTTTGCTCATCCAATGGCCCTCATCCGGAAAACTCAGGAAGCGTGAAGGTATCCCCTTCAGTTGTGCAGCCTGAAATGCCTGCATCCCTTCTCCAAAGGGAACCCTGAAATCCAATTCGTTGTGAATCACCAAAATAGGCGTGTCCCAGTTCTGTACAAATCGGTGTGGGCTGTCATTCAAATACATTTTCGGGGTGTCTTTTTGCCAGTAGGCCCCTTCGAAATCGTGGTTTGGGAACCAGACTTCCTCCGTCGTTCCATAAAAACTTTCAAGGTTGAACAGCCCACAATGTGAAATGAAGGTTTTGAATCGCTTATTATGATTGCCAGCCAACCAGTACACCGCATAACCCCCAAAACTTGCACCCACGGCCCCTATCCGCGTAGCATCTACAAAGGGCTCTTTGGCCGCCGCATCAGTAGCAGATAAATAGTCTTTCATGGCATCTCCCCAGCGCCCAGTGATGGCATCGTTCCAGGCCGCACCTGAGCCGGGCATACCGCGACGGCAAGGCGCAATCACTACATAGCCCTGGGAGGCCATCAAGGCAAGATTCCAACGATAGGAGAAAAACTGCGAAAGCGCAGATTGTGGCCCACCCTGACAGTACATCAGGACGGGATATTTTTTGTTTGGGTCAAAATTAGGAGGTAGAACATACCAAACATTCATGTCTTTGCCGTCAAAAGTCTTCACCGTGCGGCGTTCAACACTAGGTTTGGCCAGCGTTTTCCAAACCTCATCCCCAACAAAAGTGCGCTGCGTAGCCACGCCATTTTGGGTATTCACCACGTAGATTTCTGCCGGATTTACCATCGAATTTCTGGTCGTGACCAATTGATTTCCAGCCAGTTTCATGGCTGTGTAATCATGGGTTCCGTTCGTAATTCGGCGTATTTTTTTGTCCGATATATTAATCTGATAGATCTGTTGGGTAAAATTTTCTGCACATAAAAAGTACAAGGACTTACTGTCGGCGGCCCAGGTTGGGTTATTTGCTTCGTAGGCCCAGCCGAGGGTGAGTTCGTCGCGTTGCTGGGTGCGCGTATCCAAAATCATCAGGCGTGGACGGTCGGATTCGTAGCCAGCGGTTTCCAGGCTTGTCCATACGAGGTAATGCCCGTCGGGCGAAAAAACGGGATCCCGATCATAACCGCGCAGGTCTTCTGTAAAATTCAAGGTTTTACCAGAAGCAACCTCGTAAGCGTACAGATCAGCATTCGTGCTTTGGGCTTCCTCCGTACCGTTAAGCTTTCTGCAGGTGTACAAAATGAACCGCCCGTCTGGACTCCAGGTGATTTGCTCCATGCCACCGTCTGGCGTAAGTGGTGTATCGAAGCGTTCGTTTTGGATGTTTTTAGGGGTTCCAAGGAACTTCCCATCTGCATAACCTACCCAAAAAACATTGCTGTAAGCGTAGTCATGCCAGCTTTTCCAGTGGCGGTACAGTAGTCCATCCGAAATTCTTGCTGAGGTTTTTGGAGCTTCAGGATACAGTTCAGCGGGGGAAGTATCCAATTTTACATCCTTGCAAAACAGCACTTGTTTTCCATCGGGGGAATAGTGGAAACCGTTGATTTCTAGATCACTGACCTTGACGGGACTTGAAAGCCCGGTCAGGCCAACCTCGTAAAGCTGCCCATCCATCAGGAAGCCAATTTTCTGACCGCCGGGGTGGAATTCGGCATCGCCGCTTGTTTTTTCAAAATCAGTAAGTCGCCGCGTTTCGTCGGTAGCCAGATTTACGGCAAAAAGGGCGCGGCTGCCTTTGTTGGCGGCTATATCGTAGCGTTGCACCCCGTATACCGCCAATTGGCCATCTGGCGATACACATTCCAGGCCAACACGACCGATTTTCCAGAGGAGTTCGGGCGTAAGTATTTGGTTTTGAGCATGGGTTTCTGCAGCAATTGTCATAGACAAGAGAAGGAAAAGGAATATATTTTGGAACATAGTATTGGAAGCAAATTACTTTTAGCCTGCAAATTTCAATTTTTAAACAGCAATCAAATCGAATTAAGATGAAAAAGTACCTAATAGAATTCATCGGCACCTTTTTTCTGGTACTCACGGTCGTTTTGACGGCGAATAACCCTGGAATCGTTCCGATGGCCCCACTCGCTATTGGTACGATGTACATGGTCATGATTTTTGCCGGGGGACATATTTCGGGAGGACATTTCAACCCTGCAGTCACGTTGGCCGTGCTGCTTCGCGGCAAAATTGATCGCGGCGATACGCTCTATTATATTCTGGTACAACTAATCGCAGGGGTATTTGCTGCTGCTATCGGTGCTTTCCTTCATAATTGTGGAGGCGGTGCAACCATTGTAGCAAGAGTCAATGAACATTCGATGTGCGCAGTGCTGGCCGAATTCCTGGGCACATTTGCCTTGGCTTTTGTTGTGCTGAATGTGGCCACTACAAAATCAAACGAAGGTAATTCGTACTTCGGCTTAGCCATTGGGTCTACTGTGGTGGCGGCAACTTACGCGCTTGGCGGATTAAGTGGCGGCGCCTTCAATCCTGCGGTAGCTGTGGGGGCATCTGTAGCCGGGATGTTCGCCTGGGAGGATGTCTGGATTTACTTCGTCGGCACTTTGATGGGGGCAGCTGCGGCAGCTACCGTGTTCCAGGTGACTTATGGAAGGGAAGATTAACAGACTACTGGATGTTTTGTAATTTTTTTCACCTCAGCACCAGCTCCAAATCCTCCCGATCCCAACTAGGAAACGCATCATCTCCAGCAAAAAGGTCTCGCCCCAGTTGTCGCTTTTGGTCTTGCAGTAGTATTATTTTTTCCTCCACAGTATCTCGTGCGATGAACCGTAATGCCGTAACAGGCCGTTCCTGCCCGATTCGGTGCGCCCGAGCCACGGCTTGATCTTCTTTGGCGGGATTCCACCAGGGGTCAAGAATGAACACGTAATCAGCAGCTGTCAAGTTCAGCCCTACGCCGCCAGCGCCTAGCGTCATTAAAAAAGCCTGCACGGACGAATCCGTTTGAAAACGCTCCACAGATCGGGCGCGTTCGGGCATGGAAGTATCGCCGGTGAGCCAGGCATACGGTGCTCCTTCTGCTTCCAGCGCGCGTTTGAAAATTTGTAAATGCTGTTCGAATGCGCTAAAAAACAGCACTTTGTGGCCGGATCGCCGCACCATATCCCATTGGGCCAATACATCGTCGGTTTTTCCACTTCCGCC
>Ga0209181_10009770_pt1 | contig 12571 bp, 7 predicted proteins | sample MAT05_FD_187208 | JGI IMG/M metagenome (GOLD analysis project Ga0209181, IMG submission 187208) | Freshwater microbial communities from Lake Fryxell liftoff mats and glacier meltwater in Antarctica - MAT-05 (SPAdes) (version 2) | ecosystem: Environmental > Aquatic > Freshwater > Ice > Liftoff... | reverse complement strand
TTTGTATCCCGGTAGCATATCCACATAGATCCTGTATGTCACACTCCCTATAGGAAGTGTTCCGGAACTGCCAGCTGCATCAGCAGCATCTGAAATGTAATACTTTTCTACTATTATTTTTTCAAGTCCCTGAGCTTGTATGATCAGAGCCATAAATAATAGCGATAATCCTATTATAAGTTTTTTCATTGTTGTATTTTTTATAAGTTATTTATAATTATAAACTTGCTTTATCAAACATATTTACGAAAATGCTGAAGTCAGTAACATTGGTAATTCCATCTCCATTTAAATCGGTTGGGTTAGCACCCTGAATCGTCTGCATTTGCATTTGAGCAAATCCGCTTAACCAACTTTCTGATTTATTTGCGTCAAAAGCACCTATGTAATTTACTGTTGAGAAGAAACCATCATTAGGAGCAGTTGCTGGTGAAATTAAATTAACTGAAGGAATTGCATGGTAAGGATCAATCATCTGTGATTTATCGGCGCTGAAACCCATTTTCCAATCAATTCCAGCTACAGATGCAACAGCTTTGTTGTTGTCTGTCTGGAAAAATTGCAAAGTGTCAGCTGCAGTTACCATTGTTAAAGCTTTAGGAACAATAGGTGTACCTGTAACCATACTAGAACCTGTTGAAATTGGATAGGTAAGAGTGCTAAAACTACCCCTATTTCCACAATTAATAAAGTAATTGTTTTTAACCTTTAAAGCCTGATACTGAGCGATACCGCCATTTGCTACAAGATAAGCATTTGCAGAGTTGTTTGTCCACTGGTCATAAGCATCACCTTTAGCACTAGTTGTTGATCTTTTGTTTGACAACATTAAACCTGATCTGAAATTTGCGAAAATTGAATTATAAATCTGACCACCTGTGATTTCTTTTGCATGAATAGCAGCAGGACCTGTGTTGTCAGCTCTAGGAATAATATGACCATTACCAATCAGTGTAACATTGTAAATAACGGGATTCGAATGATTGCCGGCTGCTGTAGCTGTACTTTTATCATCACCGTCAGCTTCAAATCCATTATCAGTTGTTGTTAAAAGCGGTGCACTTCCACCGTAAGTTAAGCTATCTGCACTTATTCCAAAAAAGAACTGAACTTTTCCTGAATATCCTAAGTCATAATCAAACATATCATCATCACCAAACAAGGTAGATACATATTTTAAATTTACTGTTCCGCCAAAAAATTCGATATTATCATCAGCTGCAGAAAGAACTTCAACATGTTCGAAAGTAGTTCCTCTACCTACCGAACCTAAGGAAATTCCGTTAAGCTCGTTACCGTTAACAATTAAAGCTCCGGCATGTCTTACAGATACATATCTGATAATACCTGAGTTATCGTCGTCATTAAAAGCTGGAAATGAAGCATCACCTGCTCCTGCTCCGAAAAGGTTATAAACATTAGCTTTGTCAAAACCTTCAATAAACCCAACTCCAGGTATTGCAGTACCAATAAAACCGGAGGCTCCGCTAGAGCTATAGTTACCAATAGTCAAATTGTTAGAAGCAGTACCTAAAATCACAAGGCCACCCCATCTACCAACATTTGTCAGAGAATAAGTTCCATCCATATTATCATCTGCTCCAGTAAAAACGATAGGGCAATCTTTAGTACCATCAGCCATAATTTTTCCACCTCTGGAAATAATAAGAGCAGTAGCATCTGCTGGTAGTGCAGCCGCAGCTCCTTTAATAACTGTACCGGGTTGAATTGTCAGGGTTTTACCATTTGTAACATAAATTTTCTGATCCAATACCCAGATCTTGTCACAAGTAAGGGTCGTGTTAGCATTTAGAACACCAGCTGTTGCTAATGTGCTCATGGCAACACTTGTCCTGGAAGAAACAGGTGGACATCCACAATCCTGCCCAAGATTATTCTGGGCAAAACTTGGTGCAATCGTAGTCGCTAATAAGGCGACTGCTAAGAATACATTTCTTTTCATAAAAATAATTTTTAGTTTAAATTGTTTAATAGTTAAATATTTAACAACACAAAGATCAATCCTGTACCTTTCTTGCACGTGTAAGCAATCCTAAATTTTCATCATATTTATATTGAATTAAACTAAATATTATGGTCATTTTAAATTAAATGTTGAAACTTTTATTTTACAAATTATCATGGATAAAACTAGTGTACATAGCTTTGAGAGGAATGTTAATTTATTGCATACTCAACAATCAGATTTCCAAATCAGAACTATAAAACCGTCCCGGCATTCTTTAAAAGTGCAAAAAACTATATATTTCTATTCCAACTTTTTATAAACCAATTAATTTTCCAATATCTTCGTATCACTTTTTCAAGATTAAGAGCTTACCTTATGCTGCTAACATGATTCAATCGAATGCAAATGGTATAATTGTTTAAAACTCCTAAAACTAAACAGCATTTTTATTAGTACTTTTCGTAAAAGTATTTCTCATGGCCAAAACCAAAACTGTATATGTATGTCAGAATTGTGGCGCCGATTCTCCAAAGTGGATTGGTAAATGCAACGCCTGTGGCCAATGGAATACCTATGTGGAGGAAATTCTTACAAAAAAATCCAGATCTCTTAGCTTTACATCTCAGAATGAGCCTGCCAGAGTTGAGAAATTAAAAGATATCAGTATTCAGTCAACCGTTCGTATCGATACTCTTGATGGCGAATTTAACCGTGTCCTTGGAGGGGGTATTGTTCCCGGCTCCCTTATTTTATTGGGAGGAGAACCGGGAATTGGCAAATCAACCCTTGTTTTACAACTGGCCCTCAAACTCACTCACCTTAAAGTTCTTTATGTATCGGGGGAGGAAAGCAGCCAGCAACTCAGACTTCGCGCAGAACGACTGGGCGGCGGGAAAGCCATCGGAGATACTTTAGTCTATACTGAAACAAGTCTGCAAAATATTCTCAGCCTTGCAAACCACGAAAAACCTGAACTAATAATCATTGACTCTATTCAGACCCTTAGCTCCGAAATCATTGAATCTTCGCAGGGAAGCGTTTCTCAGGTCAGGGAATGTGCTGCAAGCCTCCTGAAATTTGCTAAGGAAACAAACACTCCGGTAATATTGATTGGCCATATTACTAAAGATGGAAGTATTGCCGGGCCAAAGGTATTGGAACATATCGTTGATGTGGTTTTACAATTCGAAGGCGATTCACAACATATGTACCGTATCCTTCGATCGATGAAAAACCGCTTTGGATCAACCTATGAAATTGGGGTTTATGAAATGCTGGGAAGCGGTCTGCAGGAAATCTCAAATCCCTCTGAAATATTTATAGGAAGAAATCTTGAAAAACTTAGCGGAGTATCTGTGGCAGCAACTATGGAGGGAATAAGGCCTTTACTTATTGAAATTCAGGCGCTTGTGAGTACCGCAGCTTATGGAACTCCGCAGCGCTCTGCAACCGGATTTGACCTGAGAAGATTAAATATGCTGCTTGCCGTTCTCGAAAAACGTGCCAGTTTTAAACTAATTGCGAAAGACGTATTCCTCAATATTGCAGGCGGAATCAGGGTTGACGATCCGGCAATTGATCTCGGTGTTATTAGCGCAATTCTTTCCTCAACTGTTGATATAGCCGTAGATAATCAATTCTGCTTCGCAGGAGAAATAAGCCTTTCAGGTGAAATTCGCCCTGTTAACAGACTTGAACAAAGAATTTCGGAAGCAGAAAAATTAGGCTTTAAAAGAATGATTGTTTCCCAATACAGTAAAAAAGGTATCGATTTTGATAGATATAAAATGGAGATTACCTTTGTTTCAAAAGTGCAGCAGATTCCAAAAATATTGTTTGGCTAAAATTAATTATGTTCTCATTCTCATCAACTGAAAAGATTTTTAGAACAAAGTAAAATGTTTTTCCATGGACGGATTTCCCCTTTTAAAAGAAGACTATAAATCACCCATCCAATACTATTCGATTGAAAAACCGGATATCGAATCAGGAAGTACTTATTATTTTCAAACGGGAAGCGGATTAAGATATCAGGTTACCTTTGGGAAAAAGAAGAATAATTATCTGAATAACATTGTAAATTTCAGTGTTTTAAGTGATGATTATGAGGATGAGTATTCCGAAACAAATCGTGGCGAGTTATATCAGATTATTTGTACCATGATCGAGGTGGTACGTATATACCACGAAAACCATCCTTACTCGGCATCTTATGAATTTGCAGGTGAATTTAAAGATATGAGAGATGAAAAAGAAGAGAGTATCCGTACCCGATTGTATTACCGTGTTGCAGCCAGAGTAGTTAATCCTGCTTTTTGGGACCTTAGTCTCGATGGTAATAAAGTTCAGATTACCAGAAAACATATCTAAATGGCTACTATTCTTAAGGTTATAGACCTAAGTCTGAAACTTCAGGGAAAATCAGCTAAAACTCTTGTCACTAATGTAAACTTTTCCCTTCAAGAAGGAAAAGTATTGGGTATTGTTGGTGAATCAGGTTCAGGAAAATCCCTCACCGCCCTCACTATCACGCAACTACTTCCGGAAAATATAGGCATCTCAACAGGCAAAGTTATATTTGAAGACTTTAATGAATCGATTGAACTCAGCTCCCTCCCGGTAAAAAATATCCGCAAATACAGGGGAAAATGCATTTCCATGATTTTTCAGGAACCAATGACTTCTCTCAATCCATCGATGCAATGCGGTAAACAGATTGAAGAAGCTATTCTCGCTCACCAAAAAATGAATCGTTCTGTCCTTAAACAAAAAGTAATTTCTCTCTTGCAGGAAGTTAACCTCCCCCGACCTGAAATTCTCTATAAAGCATATCCACACCAACTCTCCGGCGGACAGCGCCAAAGACTAATGATTGCTATGGCTCTTAGCGCAGATCCTAGAATTCTTATTGCCGACGAACCCACCACAGCTCTTGACGTAACGGTGCAGAAAAATATCATTCAAGTTTTACGCAAACTAAAAGAAACAAGGGGCTTAGCTATTATTTTTATCTCACACGACCTTCGCCTGATCAGAGAAATCGCCGATGATGTTCTGGTTATGCGATCAGGCGAAGTTTTGGAATATGCCAGTTCAGAAAAACTTTTCACAAATCCACAATCTGCTTATACAAAGGGACTTATTGCATGTCAACCTCCGCTTAATAGTTCCCCTCGCAGACTTCTTACCATCAGGGATTTTGAAGCAGCTGAGGGAAGGTTTACTCAGGAGGAGTTTAAAAAGAAAGAAATAGATTACGAGCAAATACCCATTCTGAAAATCGAAAACCTTAGTGTAAACTACAATGTTCCCGGGGGATTCATGTCGTCACGGAAAACTCAGTTCAAAGCAGTTGATAAGGTCAGTTTTGAAATTTACCCCGGCGAAACACTTGGCTTAGTTGGAGAATCGGGCTGCGGTAAAACAACTTTGGGAAAAACTATTCTTAAACTCATTCAGAGCACTAATGGTACTATGTATTTCAGGGGAGAAAAAATAAATTCCCTGAAAGGCAGAAGATTAAAGCAATTCAGAAAGTCGGTGCAAGTTGTTTTCCAGGATCCGTTTTCATCACTGAACCCCAGACAAACCGTTCAGGGAATGCTATCTGAGGCGCTTCATTTTCACAGACCTGAACTTAAAACTGAACAGCGAAAACAGAAAATGATTGAACTTCTTCTAAGTGTGGGACTTGCAGAGTCTGATATGTACAAATATCCTCATCAGTTTTCAGGTGGACAAAGACAAAGAATCAGCATTGCCAGAAGTCTTACACCCGAACCGGAATTTTTGGTCCTTGATGAGTCAGTTTCTGCGCTTGATGTGTCAATTCAGGCTCAGGTGCTAAATTTGCTTAGTGATTTGAAAGAAAAATACGGTCTCAGTTATCTCTTTATCTCGCATGACCTTTCAGTTGTAAAATACATGTCTGACAGAATAATCGTAATGCGTTCTGGAATAATTGAAGAAACAGGCAGCCCTCAACAAATTTTTAACGCCCCGGAAAAGGAATACACAAAGCTTTTGGTAAGCTCCATCCCCGGTTATCAGTATTCCTCTGCATCAACATCATAGGTTCTAACAGCATTTTCATAATACCTGTCGCCTTCAAAATCAGGACAGTTAAGGTTTACGTTAAAGTCCATTGGGGGAGTAAATATATCCTCCTGTTTAACATTGAGACTGCTGTCAGCATATATTTTCTGAAAGAAATATGCATAAATCGGCAGTGCCATGTAACCTCCTGAACCCTGACTCAGATTGTCGAAATGCACTGAACGGTCTTCTGCGCCTACCCAAACGCCAGCTGTCAGTTTTGGAGTAATTCCCATATACCATCCATCCGACTGATTTTGTGTTGTTCCGGTTTTTCCTCCCATTTCTCCCGAGAAATTAAAGAACCATCTGAGGCGCTGGCCTGTCCCCCTGTCCACCACTCCCCTGAGAAGCTGAACCATAAGATAAGCTGTTTTTTCGCTGATAGCCTCTACCTGCTGGGGATGGAAACTTGCCAGTTCATTCCCGTTTTTATCTTCAATTCGTGTTACAAAAACCGGTTGGATATAAACTCCCTTGTTGGAAAAAGTGTTAAATGCACCAACCATTTCAACCAGACTGATATCAGAAGTACCGTAAATAACAGAAGGTACCGCATCAATTTTGCTTGTAACACCCATTTTACGGATTATATCAATAACTGCCTGAGGATTATATTTTTTAATCAGTGCCGCAGAAATAAAATTAACCGAGTGCGCAAGACCCCATTTGAGCGTTACCATTTTTCCTTCCATATCAAAATTGCCGGAGTTACGGGGAGTCCATGTTGAATCCTGATCAGCAAAGGTTACCGCCACATTCGGGATCAGATCACAGGGCTTATCGCCTTCCTGCATCGCAAGAGTATACAGAAATGGTTTTATCGTTGAGCCTACCTGCCTTTTTCCCTGAGTCACGTGATCATATTGAAAATATTTGAAATTCTGTCCCCCAACATAAGCCTTCACATATCCGGTGGTGGGTTCCATAGCCATTAACCCTGATTGTAGGAAAAACTTGTAATACCTTACAGAATCAAGAGGAGTCATAATAGTATCACGATCGCCCTTCCATGTGAAAACTCTCATTTTCCGCGGAGTTTTGAAGATTTTCATAATAGAATCCTGCTCAAGGCCTTTTGCTCTCAGGTTCCTGTAAGTATCTGTTCGTCTGACAGATTGCAACATGATTCTGTCAATATCCTGCAAAGTGAGATCGTCTGAAAACGGAGCTTTTCTGTTGCCCTTTTGGTTTTTAAAGAACTCATCCTGAAGTGTGCCTCCCAAATGCGCTTCAACAGCTTCTTCAGCGTATTGTTGCATCTTATAATTTATAGAGGAATATATTTTCACTCCATCTCGATACAGATTATAAGGAGTGCCATCAGGTTTAAAATTCTTATTGCACCATCCGTAAAGCGGGTCCGTTTCCCATTTTACAGAGTCTTCCTGATATTTTGAATAGGTAAAATAATTAGCCTTTTCCGGCTTTCCGGCCATCATTAATGTTCTAAGATAAGTCCTGAAATAAGTTCCATAACCGACATTGTGGCTCTGAACCCGATAGTTCAACTCAATAGGAATAAGCTTTATCGAATCGCAAACTTCTTTGGTAATAAAGTCGTTTTTCTCCATTTGACGTAACACTACATTCCTTCTTTTTAAAGAATTTTCAGGGTTTTGAACCGGACTATAATATGTAGGCGCACGTAAAGTTCCTACCAGAATCGCAGCCTGTTCTATTTTGAGTGAATCAGGTGTAGTGTCAAAAAATATTCGCGCAGCTGATTTAATTCCAAATGCCTCATGACCAAAAGTAACCGTATTGAGGTACATCACCAGAATTTCATTTTTCGTATAATATCTCTCAAGTCTAACAGCGGTATGCCATTCCTTAAGTTTGATCAGAAAGAGATTAATTTTTCTGGCTAGCTTGTTACTGCCTTTTATTTCTCTTGTATCAAAAAGATTTTTTGCCAGCTGTTGGGTAATCGTACTACCTCCCCCGGTATTCTGACCGCCAAGAATTGTCTTAAAAAAAACTCTGCCTAGTCCTCTGATATCAATACCCGAATGTTTGCTGAACCGGATGTCTTCTGTTGCAATTAACGCATTTATCAGATTTGGGGATAAATCGCGATATTCGACGAAAGTTCTGTTTTCGATAAAAATCTTTCCTAATAATTCATTATCTTCGGTATATACTTCCGAAGCAAGATTATTCTGGGGGTTTTCAAGGTCCTCAAAACTTGGCATATAGCCTAGTTTACCTTGTGATATCAGTATAAACAGAATTATAATTATTAAAATGGGAAGTGCGAAAAGACCCCATAATATTCTGAGATAACGAGAGTTCTGATTGCTTTTTAAGGACATAGCATTATAGCTTTGATGCAAAATTAACAATTATTTTCATTCAAAATTTTGATCTGTGCTTTGTATTTGATTTACTTTGCACATTTTAAATTCATTAGATAGAGGAAATTAATTTATGGAAGATAACCTGGTGATCGTTGAATCGCCTGCGAAGGCAAAAACTATTGAGAAGTTTCTGGGTAAAGATTATCTGGTGAAGTCTAGTTTTGGACATATTCGGGATCTGGCGAAGAAGAACCTTGGTATTGATTTAACCAACAACTACAAGCCCGAGTATATCGTTTCTCCCGATAAGAAAAAAGTTGTTGATGAACTGAAAAAACTGGCTAAAAGTGCAAAAACTGTTTGGCTGGCATCTGACGAGGACCGCGAGGGAGAGGCAATTTCGTGGCATCTGTATGAGGAGTTAGGATTAAAACCTGAAAAAACGCATAGGATTGTTTTTCACGAGATTACCAAAGACGCTATCCTCAATGCTATTAAAAATCCGCGTTCTATAGATGTAAACCTTGTTAATGCTCAGCAGGCGCGTCGTGTTCTTGATCGTTTAGTGGGATTTGAACTTTCGCCACTTCTCTGGAAAAAAATTAAACCCTCACTCTCAGCCGGCCGTGTTCAATCGGTTGCCGTAAAACTTATTGTAGAGCGCGAACGTGAAATCAATGCCTTTCAGGTAACTTCCGCCTTCAGGATTGCTGCACTATTTAACATCAACGACCCAAAAGGGAAATTTTCTGAACTTCAGGCTGAGCTCGAAAAACGAATTTCAGAAGTATCTTCTGCAAAAAGTCTTCTTGAAAAATTAATCGGAGCCTCCTTTAAAGTTGCCGACGTTACAAAAAAGCCAGGGAAAAAATCTCCCTCACCTCCCTTCACAACATCCACTTTGCAGCAGGAAGCCAGCCGAAAACTTGGATACTCTGTTGCACAGACAATGACCATAGCCCAGCGTCTTTACGAAGCAGGGAAGATTACCTACATGAGAACGGATAGCGTTAATCTTTCACAGACTGCAATTTTAGGTTCTTCGTCTGTAATTGAATCGCTGTACGGAAAGGATTATGTTCATACCCGCAATTTTGTAACCAAATCAAAGGGAGCCCAGGAAGCGCATGAAGCTATTCGTCCAACATTTATGGAGCATAGCAGCATTGACGGGAACGCAACTGAAAAAAAATTATACGAACTAATCTGGAAAAGGACGCTCGCCTCTCAAATGAGCGATGCTGTTCTCGAAAAAACCAATATCCGTATCAGTAATTCAAAAACACCGGAAATATTTGTAGCCTCAGGGGAAGTTCTGAAATTTGACGGATTCCTTAAAGTATATATGGAGTCAAGCGATGATGAAAACACCGACGAAGAATCCAAAGGCCTTCTCCCACCGTTAAAATCGGGAGATCCCCTTGAACTAAAAATGATTGAAGCAGCTGAGAAATTCACATTGCATCCTCCGCGTTACACTGAGGCGAGCTTGGTTAAGAAAATGGAAGAACTTGGAATCGGACGCCCATCTACCTATGCACCAACTATTTCTACTATTCAAACCAGAGAATACGTAATTAAGGAAGATCGCCCGGGAAATACCAGAGTCAGCAGAATTATCGTACTTACTGGTTCAAGTATTAAAGAAACTCAGAAAGAAGAAAACTACGGTTTCGAAAAATCTAAGCTTTTCCCTACAGATATCGGAATGATCGTAAATGATTTTCTCGAACAGTATTTCGGCGAAATCATGGATTATAATTTTACCGCTACTGTGGAAGCTGAATTTGATCAGATTGCAGACGGAAATCTGGTGTGGAGCAAAATGATTGATAAGTTCTATATCCCCTTTCATTCAAAGGTTGATGACACAAATAAAACAGGGGAACGCTCTAATGGAGAAAGAACTCTTGGCATCGATCCTGTAAGTGGTAAACCTGTCTTGGTAAAAATAGGTCGCTATGGACCCGTTGTTCAGATCGGATTGGCTACAGAAGAAGAAAAACCAAAATTCGCTAGTCTTCAGAAAGGACAAAGCCTAGAAACAATAACCCTGGAAGAATCCCTCGAATTATTTAAACTTCCAAGAACTGTTGGGAGCTTCGAAAATCAGGAAGTCGTTATTGGTGTTGGCCGCTTTGGCCCTTATGTGCGCCATATCAGCAAATTCTATTCCCTTAAAAAAGGAGTGGATGACCCGATGACAATTAGCCTGGAAAGAGCCATCGAACTTATTGAAAATAAACGAAGTGACGATAAAAATAAGGTCATTAAAACTTTTACGGAAGAACCGGGAATTCAAATACTGAATGGAAGATACGGACCCTATATTGCTTTTGAAAAGAACAATTTCAAAATCCCTAAAGCAAAAGAACCTGCAAGTCTTACCCTTGAGGAATGCCGCACTATTATTAAGACAGGTGGTGCCAAACCGATAAAAAAGAAGAAAAAATAATAAGGAAGTATGGACTTAAATGATTATTTTAACCCGGTAAGCCTCGAAAAACCTGCCATCCATCTGATTCCTCATGATCTCAGTTTTAGCAGGAAAATTAAGATCCATACTGCTGACCATAAAATTCAGAAAATTTCTGATTTTGATGTTGCAATTATCGGCGTGCCGGATGATAAAAATGCATTTATAAAAGGCTCTGCAGATGCACCTGATGCTGTTCGTAGTAAACTTTACCAGCTTGCAAGTATAAACAGAAAAACTAAAATTATTGACCTTGGAAATCTCAAGCAGACAGCGAACAGCAATGATACCTACTTTGCCTTAAGAGACATTATTACGGAGCTTACTGAAAAATCTGTGATTGCCTTACTAATTGGTGGAAGCCAGGATTTGTCCTATGGTGTTGATTTGGCATTGAATAAGAAAAATTCAATGTATAGTTTTCTAAGTATTGATGCACGCCTTGACCTGGGCTTTAAAGAGAAAACCATCAGCTCAAGAAATTATCTTGATACTATTTTACCTAATAAGGATCCCAGATTCTTTAACTATACAAATATCGGACATCAGACCTATTTTACGCCCGACCGATTAAAAGACATGATTGATAAAAAAGGCTATGAGAGTCTTCGTCTTGGGTACGTGCGTTCAAATCTTTCTGCCATTGAACCTCAGATCAGAGACACTAGCTTCTTAAGTCTGGATATGAGTTCTGTCAGGCAATCAGACGCTCCAGGAGTTACTCTACCTTCTCCAAATGGTTTCTTCGGGCAGGAAATTTGCCAACTTGCCCGTTACGCCGGAGCTGCTCCTGAACTAAAAGCATTTGGGATATTTGAATTATCCCCGGAAAATGACATCAACGGACACTCATCTCACCTTGCCGCTCAAACAATATGGTACTTTCTCGAAGGAGTATATATTAGAATAAAGGAAAACCCGCAAATTGCCGGTGCAACTAAATTTATCGTTACTCTTGAATCAGCAGGACAAGACATCTCCTTTTATAAAAGCCTCAAAACAGAAAGATGGTGGTTGGAAATCCCGGCAATAAACCCCATAACTGAGATGAATTACTTAATATCCTGTAATTATGAGGATTATCAGATGGCAAGTTCCAATGAGATTCCCGAACGTTGGTGGAAAGCTTTTCATAGACTGGTCTAAGATTCAATTTTTTTATACATTCAAAATCTCTTATTCAGAGATAATTAGCCTCCTACAAGTTCTGAAACCCAAGATAGTTTGACTTATTAACAATAATGTGTTAATAAAATTTGTTTCTATTGTGGATTTTTACTTATTTTACAACTCTTTTTAAACTTATTTAGAATAACAATAAATAGCTGGCATATACGATTGAAGATTTTGAGAATATTATTACATATTACCTTACTATTCATAACTGTTATGACGTATGCTCAACAGGATCCAGAATTCAGTCAACATAACTCTGCAATGAGCCTGTATAATCCAGGTTCCGTTGGGAGTCACGACAGAATTTGCCTGAATGCCGTACATCGTGAACAATGGGTTGGTTTTCCAAATGCACCTTCAACATCATATTTTAGTGCAGATGGAGCATTTAGTATTTTCGGTAAAAATTTGGGAGCAGGAATTTCAATTTTGAATGATAATTATGGTTTTAATTCCGATTTAGGTATTAATCTTCAATATTCGTACCGTTTGGATTTAGGCTCAGGAAAACTAGGAATTGGGCTAAATACTGGAATACTTAATAAATCTCTTAGT
>Ga0209181_10009764_pt1 | contig 12577 bp, 6 predicted proteins | sample MAT05_FD_187208 | JGI IMG/M metagenome (GOLD analysis project Ga0209181, IMG submission 187208) | Freshwater microbial communities from Lake Fryxell liftoff mats and glacier meltwater in Antarctica - MAT-05 (SPAdes) (version 2) | ecosystem: Environmental > Aquatic > Freshwater > Ice > Liftoff... | reverse complement strand
CGCGGTGCGTAGGTCGGCCCCGGCGTCGCGGCGGACCTTGGCGTACTCCACGATCAGGATCGCGTTCTTGCACGCCAGCCCGATCAGCACCACGAACCCGACCTGGGTGAAGACGTTGATGTCCTGCTTGAACGTACCGAGCTTCCCGAGCGGCTTCGACACCGGGGCGATGGCGTTGGCGTCCAGCCATTCGCCGCCGGCGAGCAGCCACCCGCCGACACCGCCGGGCGTGACACCGGCCTGTCGCAGCGTCTCGGCGGCGGAGCCGGGGTCGGTGACCCAGACCGCGGCGAGCGAGCACGCCACGCACACCGGCACGACCAGGATCACCGCCAGCGGGAACGCCCAGCTCTCGTAGAGCGCGGCGAGGACGAGGAACACGAACGACACCGACAGCGCGAACACCAGCACGGTCGTCTGCCCGCGGATCGTGTAGCCACCGGGGAGCCGGAGTTCGGCGCGGTTGGCCAGGTCTTCCAGGTACATCAGCTCGGTCCATTCCGCGGACATCGTCCCCGGCGGTAACTCGTCCTCGGCGAGGCGGTCGAGTAGCGCGCGGGCGTCGCCGGTGCTCACGCCGGCGGCCACGTTCCCGTTCACCGCCGCCGCGGGGTACGTGTTGTACCGCGAGATGACGAGCGGCCCGGCCTGGACCTTCACGTCGGTGACCGCGGCGAGCGGCACCATCTGGCCGCCGCGGTTGCGGACCTTGAGCCGACGAATGTCTTCGAGCTGGTTGCGGAACGGGTGGTCGGCCTGCACGTTCACCTGCCACGTCCGGCCGAACCGGTTGAAGTCGTTCACGTACCGGCTCCCCATGCCGCCCTGCAGCGTGGCGTACACGTCGGCGAGGTCGACGCCGTGGGTCACGCACGCGTCCCGGTCAACGTCGAGGAACACCTGCGGGCTGTTCGTCTTGAACACCGTGAACAGCCCGGTCACCTGCGGCTGCTGGTTGGCCCGGTCCACGAACGCCTTCGTCGTCCGCTCCAGGGCGTCGGCCCCGAGTTCGGCACGGTCCTCGATCATGACGCGGAACCCGCCGGCCCGGCCGAGCCCGGACACGGCCGGTGCCCCGAACACGTTCACCTGCGCCCCCGGCACCTTCTGGGCGTACCGGTCGGAGATGTTCTTGGCGACCGCGTTCGCGTACAGCTTCGGGTCGCGGCGCTCTGGGAAGTCCTTGAGAATGATGAACATCGACCCGAAGTTCGACCCGTAGGCGCTGAGCACGAACGAGTTGCCCGCGATGGCGTTCACGTGCGCCACCGGCCGCACCTTCTTCTGCCAGGTCGTCGCACCGTCCTTCTCGACGGGTTCGGCCCCCTCCTCGCTCTCCGCCGCGGCGATCGGCACCTCGTACTCCAGCGCCACGCGGGCCAGTTCCTGCAACACGTCCACGGTCCGCTCGGCGGACGCGGCGTCGGGGATTTGGATGCTGGCGATCAGGTAGCCCTTGTCCTGCTGCGGGATGAACCCGGTCGGGAGCTGGCGGTAGCCGTAGACGCCGGCCGCGATGAGCCCGGCGTACCCGGCGAGGATCAACACCGGCACGCGGAGGCCGAAGCCGACGAGGCGGACGTAAGTGCGGTTCGACCACCCGAACGCACGGTCGAAGCCGCGGCCGGCCAGCGTCAACGGCAGCAGCACCCGCGCGACCTGTCGGCCGAGCCACGTCGTCGGGGCTGGGCGGTTCTTCGGCCGCAGCAGGATCGCCGCGAGGGCGGGGCTGAGCGTGAGCGAGTTCAGCGTCGAAAGGAGTGTGCTGACCGCGATGGTGAGGGCGAACTGGCGGAAGAACGAGCCGACGATGCCGGACAGGAAGGCGCACGGCACGAACACCGCGGCGAGCACCACTCCCACGGCGATGACCGGGCCGGACACCTCGTCCATGGCGCGGATCGTCGCCTCGCGCGGGCTGAAGCCCAGGTCGAGCTTGTGCTGCACCGCCTCGACCACGACGATGGCGTCGTCCACGACGATGCCGACGGCCAGCACCAGCCCGAACAGCGTCAGGTTGTTGATGCTGAACCCAGCCACGTACATTGCCGAGAACGTGCCGACGATCGCCACCGGCACCGCGGCCAGCGGGATGATCGCGGCCCGCCAGCTCTGGAGGAAGACCAGCACCACCAGTGCCACGAGGATGATCGCGTCGCGGAGGGAGTAGAAGACCTCCTTGATCGAGTCCTTGATGAACGGGGCGGTGTCGTAGCCGATCTCCCACTTCACGCCCGGAGGGAACTCGTTGCCGAGGCGCTCCATCCGCTCCAACACGTCGCGCGACACCTCGACCGCGTTCGCATTTGACATCAGGAAGATGCCGAGGCCTGTGGTCGGCTTGAGGTCGAAGCGGCTGTTCACGTCCTGCGCCTTCGCCCCGAGCTCGACGCGGGCCACGTCCTTGATCTTCACCACCTGCCCGGCGGCGCCGACCTTCACCACGACCTCGGCGAACTCCTCCTCGTGCGTCAGCCGGCCGAGACCCGACACGGTGAACTCGAACGGCGTCGCCCCGTCGCCGTCGGCCTGACCGACGCGGCCGGCGACGATCGAGACGTTCTGCTGCCGCAGGGCTGTCACCACGTCGGCCGGGGTGAGCGACAGGGAGGCGAGGCGTTCCGGGTTCACCCAGGCGCGCATGGCGTAGTCGCGCTGGCCGAAGATGGTCACGTCGCTGACGCCGGGGACGCGGGCGATCTCCTCCTTGACGCGGAGCAGGGCGTAGTTGCTCAGGTAGGTCTGGTCATACGTGCCGTCCGGGCTGTTCATGCTGAGCGTCATCAGCAGTTCGGGCGAGCGCTTGCGGGTGGTGACGCCGGTGGCGCGGACCACGTCCGGCAGCTGCGGCATCGCCAGGGCGACGCGGTTGAGCACGCGCACCTGGGCCATGTTCAGGTCGGTGCCGGGGCGGAAGGTGACAGTGAGGGTGTAGCTGCCGTCGCTGGTACACTGCGAGGTCATGTACAGCATCTCCTCGACGCCGTTGACCTGCTGCTCGACCGGCGAGGCGATGGTCAGGGACACGACAGAGGCGCTGGCCCCGGGGTAGTTGCTGTCCACCTGGACGGTCGGCGGCGTGACCTGTGGGTACTGCGCCACCGGCAGCACCGGGGCGGCGAGCGCCCCGGCCAGGGTGACGACCAGCGACAGGACGGCCGCGAAGATCGGCCGGTCGATGAAGAAGCGCGGGATCACGCAGTTCGGAGGACGGAGTATGGTCGAAGGCGAGCCGCCCGCCGTGAGGCGGCGGGTGAGTCGCACGTCACCCGCCGCCTCACGGCGGGCGGCTCGCCGGGTTATTGCTTCTTCGTCGCCGCCGTCCGCGGGGTCACCTTCAACCCCGCCCGTACGCGCTGCAGTCCGCTCACCACCACCCGCTCGCCCGGCCGCACGCCGTCCTCGACCACCCGCAGCCGGCCCTCCTGCGCGCCGAGCGTCACCCGGCGGTACTGCGCCTCGTCCTGGTCGTTGAGCACGAACACGAACCGCTGCCCCTGGTCGGCGCCGACCGCCTCCTCGGGGATCAGCACGGCCGGGTGCTCGCGGCCGACCGGGAAGCGGACCCGCACGAACATCCCCGGCGACAACAGCCGCGGGGCGTTCACGTCCGCCCCGGTCGCGGCGGCGGCGCCGACCACGGCGGGCAGGCCCGTCCGCTGAAGGCTCGGGTTCCGCATCTCCCCGCGGAAGCGCAGCGTGCCGGTGCCGGCGTCGAGCGTGTTGTCGGCGAACGTCAGCGGGGCGGTGAAGGAGTACCCCTCCTCGTCGGCGAGGCCGACCCGCACGGAGATCGGGCTCTCCCGCGCCGACGGGATGCGGCCGTCGGCGATCAGCCGGCGGATGCGGAGGAGGGTGCGCTCGTCGATGTCGAAGACGACGTAGATCGGGTCGAGGACGACGAGCCGGGTGAGGACCGTCTCGTTCTCCTTGACGACGTTGCCGGGGTCCACCATCGCCTTGCCGAGGCGGCCGCTGTAGCGCGACTTGATGCGGGTGTAGTCGAGGGTGGTGGCGGCCTTCTCCACGTCGTACTCGGCCACCTTCACCGTGGCCTCGGCGGCCTGGAACTCGGCGGCCGTCTTGGCGTACTCGTCGGCCGAGATGACGCCCTGGTCGCGCGACTTCTCGGCCGTGGTCAGGAGCGTCCGGGCCAGGTCACGCTTGGCACGGGCGAGCTTCAGGTTGGCGTCCGCGCCGTCGGCCTGGGCCTTGGTGAAGCGGGCGTCCAGGTCGAACAGCGGGGTGCCCTCCGGCACGTACGCCCCGTCCTTGAAGTGGACGCGGTCCAGCAGCGCCGTCAGCTGCGGCTTCACGTCCACGACCTTGTACGCCTCGGTGCGGCCGGTGAAGTCCTCGAAGTCGGTGACGCCCTTCACGACCGGGAGTGCCACGATTACGTCCGGGGCCGCGGCCTTCACCAGCGGCGGCGGCGGCTTCGCGCACCCGACCGCGACGAGTATTCCGAGGGCGAACGCGGCGGCGGGGCGGAGGGGGAATCGGCTCATGAGGTCTGCGGGAACCGGAGGAGGGCTGTAGCGGATACCGGGTGAGGCAGTTGCGATTACAGCTGGCGAGCCGCCCGCCGTGAGGCGGCGGGTGACGTGCGACTCACCCGCCGCCTCACGGCGGTCGGCTCGCCTGGGTTTACTCAAGCCAGAATCTCCTTCACGACCTTCCCGTGAACGTCGGTGAGGCGGTAGTCGCGGCCCTGGAAGCGGAAGGTGAGCCGTTCGTGGTCGATGCCGAGGAGGTGCAGCATGGTGGCGTGCAGATCGAACACCTCGACCACGTTCTCGGCCGCGTGGTAGCCGAAGTCGTCGGTCGCCCCGTGGGTAACGCCGCCCTTGATGCCGCCTCCGGCGAGCACGGCCGAGAAGCCCTTCATGTGGTGGTCGCGGCCGTTGCCGCCCTGCGACATCGGCGTGCGGCCGAACTCGCCGGTGAACACGATCAGCGTGTCGTCGAACATGCCGAGCCGCTTCAGGTCTTGCACCAGCGCCGCGAACGGCCGGTCCACTTCTTCGATCTTCAGGCGGATGCCGTCCTTCACGCCGCCGTGGTGGTCCCAATCGCGGTGGTAGAGCTGGATGAAGCGGACGCCGCGCTGGGCGAGCCGGCGGGCGAGGAGGCAGTTCGCGGCGAACGACCCATCGCCCCCCTTCGTGCCATAACTCTCCATCACGTTCCGCGGCTCGTTCGACAGATCCATCAGCGCCGGCACGCTGGTCTGCATCCTGAACGCGAGCTCGTACTGCGCGATGCGGGTGGCGACCTCGGGGTCGTCGACCGCGGTGCCGTGCAGCTGGTTCAGGCGCGACACGGCGTCGATCACGTCGCGCTGCTGGCCGGGGGCGACGCCGGGCGGGTTGGTGAGGTACAGGATGGGGTCGCCCTGGCCGCGCAGCTGGACGCCCTGGAAGCGGCCCGGGAGGAAGCCCGGCCCCCACTGGCGGGCGGCGATCGGCTGGTTCTGCCCGCCGCGCCCGTTCGACGTGAGGACGACGAACCCCGGCAGGTCTTCGGCCTCGGCGCCGAGGCCGTAGGTGAGCCAGCTCCCCATGCTCGGCCGGCCGGACACGCTCGAACCCGTGTTCATGAACGTGTGCGCCGGGTCGTGATTGATCGCCTCCGTCCGAAGCGACCGGACGACGCACAGGTCGTCGGCAACCTGCGGGAGGTGGGTGAACAGCTCGTTCATCTCGACGCCGCCGCGGCCGTGCTTCTTGAAGCCCCACTGCGGGCCGAAGCAGGTGAGCTGGGCACCTTGTAGTTGCGCGATCGGCTGACCGTTGGTCACGGACGCGGGCATCGGCTGGCCGTGCATCCGGGCGAGCGTCGGCTTGTTGTCGAACAGCTCGAGGTGGCTGGGGCCGCCGGCCATGACCATGAAGATGACGCGCTTCGCCTTCGGCGGCACGTGCGGGCGGGCGACGACGCCTCGCGGCTGGGCGGCGGCATCCTGCGCGAACAGCGACGCGAGGGCCACGCCGCCGACGCCGCGGGCGGCCTGGCCGAGGAAGGTGCGACGCTTCAGGAGATGGACGGGGTTCATCGGTCGCCTCGGCGAGCGGCCGGCGTCAGCCGGCTGTTTCTGGGGGTACTGATGCGCAAGAGAACAGCCGGCTGACGCCGGCCGCTCGCCTCGGTTATTGGCGCGTGATGGATTCGTGCAGGTTCAGCACCGCGCGGCACACGTTCGTCCACGCCGCCAGCTCCACGGGGTTCACGCCGGCTGGCGGCGGGCGGTCGCCGACGGCGAGCAGCCGTGCCGCGGTTGTCGGGTTCGCCGCGTACTCGGCCCGCTGACGGGTCAGCAGCTCGAGCAGAATCTTCGTCTCCTCCGGCTTCGGGGCGCGGCTCGTCGCGGTGGTGAACGCCCACGCCAGCTTCGCGCCGTCGTCCGCGCCGCCGTCGGCGATGGCGCGGGCGGCGAAGGCGCGGGCGGCCTCCACGAACTCGGGGTCGTTCAGCAGAACCAGTGCCTGCTGCGGGATGTTCGACCGCGGCCGGTCGCAGGTGCATTCCTCGCGGCTCGGGGCGTCGAGCGCCACCATCGCCGGGTGCGGGAACGACCGCTGCCAGTGGGTGTACATGCCGCGGCGGTACACCTTCTCGCCGGCGTCCTTCTGCCATTCGCGAGTCGGGAAGTTCAGCGCCGCCCAGTAGCCCGGCGGCTGGTACGGGAACACGCTCTTGCCGCCGACCTGGCGGTTCAGCAGGCCGCTCGCCGCGAGGGCGCCGTCGCGCACGAACTCGGCTTCGAGCCGCCACCGGCCCTGGCGCGCGAGTAACCGGTTGAACGGGTCGCGCTCGCGCAGCGCCGGCGTCTCGGCCGACGACTGGCGGTACGTCTCCGACGTGACGATGAGGCGGACGAGCCGCTTCACGTCCCAATCGCTCTGGAACTCGGCCGCGAGCCAGTCGAGGAGTTCGGGGTGCGTCGGCAGTTCGCCCTGCGCCCCGGACTCTTCGAGGGAGCGGGCAATGCCGGCGCCGAAGTAAAGTCGCCAGACGCGGTTCACGAACACGCGGGCCGTGAGTGGGTTGTCCGCCGCCACGGTCCAGCGCGCCAGGTCGAGCCGCGTCGTCCGGGCCTTGGCGTCGCCGCGCGACATCGGCGGCAGGAAGCCGGGCGTGTTCGGGGTCATCACCGGGCCGGTGGCGTCGAGCCAGTTGCCGCGCGGCAGGATGCGAACCGTCCGCGGCGGGCCGGCCTTCGTCACCAGCGCGCGGGGGATGCTCGCGTCGTACGCCGCGCGGGCCTTCTCGGCGGCGCCCGCGGCGGCGCGCTCGGCCTTCAACGCGGCCACCGGAACGACGGCGGATCGTACGGCGAGCTTCTGTTGGGCCGCGGCCGCGGCGGCGGTCAACTCGGCGAGGCGGCGCTGGTCGTCGTCGGTCGGCACCGGCAGGCCGGGCTCGCGGCGGCCGACCGCCCCTTCCTGCACGTCGGCGAAGAACGCGGCCATGCTGTAGAAGTCGGCGGCGGTGTACGGGTCGAACTTGTGGTTGTGGCACTCGGCACACATGATCGTGCCGCCGAGCCACACCTGCCCGAAGTTCCGCACCCGGTCCGCGGCGTACTTCGCCTCGTACTCGCGGGCCTGCGCCCCGCCCTCCTCGGTGGTTTGCAGCAGCCGGTTGTACGCCGTCGCCACCAACTGCTCCAGCGTCGGGTTCGGTAGCAGGTCGCCGGCCAACTGCTCGATGGTGAACTGGTTGAACCGCAGGTTGCGGTTGAACGACCGGATGACGTAGTCGCGGTAGGGCGACACGTTCATCGGGTTGTCGCTGTGGTAGCCGATGGTGTCGGCGTAGCGGACGAGGTCGAGCCAGAACACCGCCATCCGCTCGCCGTAGTGCGGCGACGCCAGCAGCCGCGCCACCAGCTTCTCGTAAGCGTCCGGCGTGGCGTCGGCGACGAACGCCCGCATCTCGTCCGGCGTCGGCGGCAGGCCGGTCAGGTCGAGCATCAGCCGGCGGACGAGCGTCGCCTTGTCGGCGGGCGCGGCGGGCGTCAGCTTCTCCTTCGTCAGCCGGGTGCGGACGAAGCGGTCGATCGGGTGGCCGCCCGCGGCGTCGGGCACGGGCGGGCGCGTCAGCTTGGCGAACGACCAGTGCTCGCCGTACTTCGCCCCCTCGTTGACCCAGCGGCGGAGCAGCTCGATCTGCTGCGCCGATAGCGGCGGCTTCTTGGCGCTCGCCGGCGGCATGTGCTCGGTCGGCTCGGCGGACGTGATCCGCTTCAGTAACTCGCTGGCGTCGGCCTTGCCGGGGGCGAGGGCGCCGGCCTTCACCGCGTCGTCGCGCACGTCGAGGCGGAGGTCGGCCTTGCGGGCCTTCTCGTCGGGGCCGTGGCAGGCGTAGCACTGGTCGGCCAGGATCGGGCGGACGTCGCGGGCGAAATCGACCGGATCGGCCGCGGCCGGGGCGGCGGCGAGCACCAGGAAGCCGGCGGCGAGGGGGAACCGCATGGGCACCACTCGGAGGAAAGGCGGCGGGGCGGGTGGTGGTAGTGTATCCGGCGAGGTGGGCCGTGTGGGAGTCGAACCCACTTCCAATCCGTTATGAGCGGACTGCTCGACCGTTGAGCTTCCGGCCCCGGTGACCGGTATTGTAGCAGAGGTAGGGAAGCCCGGAGACGGCTGTCCCCGGGCTTTCGGGGACGCGGTTACCGCGGCTTCAGCACCAGGTCGAACGTCGGTCGCGTCCGCCCGTCGCGGAAGGTGACGCCGGCCCTGCTGTACGCGATCCGGTCGGGGTGCGACTCGTCGCGCTTGTGACGGCACGACACCGCCACGATGCCGACGTCCGCGATCGACTGCACCTCGCCCGCGTCGGCGACGCCGTTTCCGTTGGCGTCGCGCCACAGAGCCAGGCCGCGCAGCTCCACCCCGGTCAGGCGGCCGTCACGGTCGTCGTCCAGGGCCGACAGCGCGGCGTACCCGTGCTCCCAGAACAGCCAGAACGTGACGCTGCCGAAGAACTGCAAGGCGGAATCGACCTCGCCGCGGCCGGACGGGTCGTAGACGAGCCACGCGGCGTCCGTCGAGATCCACGTCCACCGCTTCTTGATCCCCGACCCGTCGGCGTCGAACCGGACCGCAGCCCGCGCATCCTCCAGGTCGGCAGCGCTCATCCCGTCGCGGAGCGGCACCGCGATCGGCGTGATCGGCCGCGGCAGCTTCTTCAGCGTCTCGGTCTTCGTCTTCAACTCGGCGATCTCGGCGGCGTCCTTCTTCTCATCCAGCAGCGGAACGAGGTAGCCGGCCGCCTCCGCGGTGACGGTGTGTCCGCCGAGGCCGAGGTGCTTCAGGTCTTTGTCCTTCGCCCACCCGTCGCGGACCAGCGCCCGGTAGGCGTCGATCGCCTTCGCCTTGTCGCCCTTCTGCTCGATCACCCACGCCCGCCCCAGCGTCGCGGCCGGGTTGCCCGGGGCGAGCGCCACCGCCTTCTCGTACAGCGCGAGCGACTTCGCCAGATGGTCCGTCGCGGCCGCCTCCTCCGCGGCGCCCTTGCTCTTCTGAACCGAACCGAACGGAACGTACGGCGGCTCGTACCCAAACCACAGCCGGCCGTCCTTGCGGACCTCCAGTGCGTCGGCCCGCTTGGTGAAGGCCATGGCGTGCGCCCGCGCCAGGTTCAGCACCGCGTTCGCGTCCTTCGGGTTCTCCTTCACCCGGGCTTCGAGGTTGGACACGATCCGCTCGACCGGCACCTTCTCGGTCTCGACGCGGGCGTAGCGCGCCGGGGCGGTGCCGGCGAGGACGACCGCCGCGGCCGCGGCGAGGCCGAGGGCCGCGGGGCGGAGGGAACGCGGGGTGGGCATGGGACCTCCGGGGGAATGGGGCGGGGGAATCATACCGGCGGGCGGGCCGGGCCGCACCCCGCGGGCAGGTGGTCGTTGCGCCGCGTTACGGTAGCATGCCCCCCAGCGAACCGCCCCCCCGCGTGCCCGGGTGCCCCGTGACGGACGCCGCCCGCGACCGCCTCATCAACCCGCTCGGCGCGTTCGGCGCGTTCGCCCACCCCGCCACGCTCATCCTCCTGGGCCTCGCCCTCGTGCCGCTCGTGGTCGGGCCGGTGTTCCTCCGCGTCGCCCGGAAGCGGATTACCACCCAGACGCGGCACGACGCCCGCCGCCGCGCCCGCGGGTGGTTGATGGTGGTGCCGGCGATGGCCGCCCCGGTACTCCTCGGCGCGGCGTGGGTCATCGTCGGGGCCGCGGCCCTCAGCGCGCTCTGCTTCCGCGACTTCGCCCGGGTCACGGGGCTGTTCCGCGAGAAGCTCATTTGCTACGTCGTGCTCCTCGGCATGGCGGTGATCCAGTTCGCGGCCCTCGACAACTACCCGGGCCTGTTCGCGGCCGCGTTTCCGCTCACGATCGCCTGCGTCGCCGGGTTCGCGGCCGCACAGGACCGGCCGAAGGGCTACCTCCAGCGGACCGCCCTCGGCATCGTGGCGTTCGCACTTTTCGGCAGCTGCCTCGGCCACCTCAGCTACCTGGCGAACGACCCCGAGTACCGGCCGAAGCTGGCGCTGGTACTGGTGGCCGTCGGCTTCTGGGACGTGGCCCGCTACGTGGTCGGGAAGACGGTCCGCGGCCGACAACTCGCGCCGCACACGACGCCGGACCGCACCGTCGCCGGCTCGGCGGCGGGGGCGGTGGTGGTGCTGCTCCTCGTCTACGCGGTCGGCCCGCTGGTGTTCGCCGGCACCGACCTGGAGAACCCTCTCCCGCTGCTGACCCTGGGCGTCCTGCTCGCCGTCGCGGCGCAGCTCGGCGACTTGATGCTTGCGTCGATCAAGCGCGACACCGGGGTCGAGACGCTCGACAACGTCATCCCCGGTCACGGCGGCGTCCTCGACCGGTTCGACAGCCTCATCCTCGTCGCCCCGGTGGCCTACCACGGGATGAGCTTCTTCGGCGGCCTCAACGTCGGCGGGGCGGTTCGCATTTTCACGGGCTGACGCGGATTCCGGAATGCGGATTTCGGACCGCGGCATACAAAGCTACGAACCCGGCGAGCGACCGCATGACCCGTGTCCGTACTCCCGCATTCCGCACCCCGCGTTCCGCGACCGCCTCGATGGACGACTTCCACCTCCGCCCCGCCGAGGACCTCGGCCTGAAGATTTGGGAGCGGCTGTCGAGCGTCCGGCGCGAGAGCGGGCCGTTCCTGACGGCCGTCCACACCGGCTGGGCGCTGCTGGCGCGCACCTACTTTTCGCTGTGGCACCGGCTGCACATCATCGGCAAGGAGAATCTGCCGACGACGTTCCCGTTCGTGCTCTGCTCGAACCATTCCAGCCACCTCGACGCCCTGGCGCTGGTCGCGCCGCTGCGGATGGGGCTGCGGGCGAAGACGTTCGCGCTCGCGGCCGGGGACACGTTCTTCGAGAGCGCCTGGACCACGGCGTTCGCCGCGGGGTTCATCAACGCCCTGCCGATCTGGCGCAAGAAGCGGACGCCGCAGGCGCTGAAGGAGCTGCGCGAGAAGCTGGTGAACACGCCGTGCGGGTACGTCGTGTTCCCCGAGGGCGGCCGCACCCGCGACGGCAACCTGACGCCGTTCAAGGGCGGCGTCGGCATGGTGGTGGCGGGTACGTCCGTTCCGGTGGTTCCGTGTCACATCAGCGGTACGTTCGACGCCATGCCGGCCGGCGTGCGCTACCCGCGGCCGCGGCGGATCACGATCCGCGTCGGCCCGCCGGCGACGTTCGACGACGTGAAGAACGACAAGCACGGCTGGAACCGGGTGATGACGGTCGTGGAGGCGCGCGTGAAGGCGCTCGCGGCCGACGCCGCGCGGCGGTAACTTAATAGCAACTGTGGCGAGCCGACCGCCGTAAGGCGGCGGGTGGCGGCGCGAATCACTTCGGATGCGATTCGCGCCGCCACCCGCCGCCTTACGGCGGTCGGCTCGCCGAACCTGACCGGAGCCCTCTCCATGCTCACCCGCCGCGACTTCCTCCGCTCGACCGCCCTCGCCGCCGCGACCCCCGGCCTCGCCGCCGCCATCGACCCCATCCGCCGCCCCGGCCCGACCGCCGACCTGAAGCTCAGCCTCGCCGCGTACAGCTACCGGCAGTTCCTCGACGTGAAGACGGGGACGATGACCCTGTTCGACTTCATCGACATCGCCGCCGACCTGCCGCTCGACGCGGTCGAGCTGACGTCGTACTTCTTCGCCGACACCACGGACGCCTACCTCGACAAGCTCCGCGAGTACGCCGCCCGGAAGCGGCGGGCGATTTCGGGGGTGCCGATCCGCAGCGAGTTCACGCTGAAGGACGACACACGCCGCGCCCGCGAGGTGCAGCACGTCAAGGACTGGACCGCCCGCGCCGCCCGCCTCGGTGCCCGCACCGTCCGCATCTTCGCCGGCACCGTGGAGAAGGGCGACACGCTCGCCGACGCCCAGCGCCGCGTGGTGGCCGCGCTGATCGAGTGCTGCCCGGTCGCGGAGCGGCTCGGAGTGCAGTTGGCGCTGGAGAACCACGGCGGCATCACCGACACGGCCGAGCACCTGCTGGAGTTGGTGCGGCCGGTGCGGAGCCCGGCGCTCGGGGT
>Ga0209181_10009763_pt1 | contig 12581 bp, 6 predicted proteins | sample MAT05_FD_187208 | JGI IMG/M metagenome (GOLD analysis project Ga0209181, IMG submission 187208) | Freshwater microbial communities from Lake Fryxell liftoff mats and glacier meltwater in Antarctica - MAT-05 (SPAdes) (version 2) | ecosystem: Environmental > Aquatic > Freshwater > Ice > Liftoff... | reverse complement strand
CTAAACCCCTAAACCCCTAAACCCTAAACCCCCTAACCCCTAACATTCTCAACAACAATCCATGCAACCATATCTCGCCAAAACCCTTGCGGGCCTCGAACCCGTCCTTGCGGCTGAACTTCTAACGCTGGGAGCAACGGGAATACGCCCGCTTAAACGTGCCGTGGCCTTTAATGGCGACCAAAGCCTGCTTTACCGCGCCAATTATGAACTGCGGAGCGCGCTGCGCATTCTTGTTCCCATCCATTCATTTTCAGCCTACAATGAACGCGATCTGTACGAGGCCATACGCGAAATAAACTGGGCGGTATATATGGATGTTGGAGACACGCTTGCGGTGGATGCAATTGCGCAAGGCGAGGTGTTTCGGCACTCCCAATATCTGGGGCTACTGACCAAGGATGCTATTGTAGATCAATTCAGAGACCGATACAACCGTCGGCCCAATGTGAGCACCATCGGACCTTCATTGCGTATCAATGTACACGTGCAGGGTACGCACGCTGATATTTCTCTGGATGCAAGCGGCGACTCGCTGCACCGACGCAACTATCGTCGCGACACAGTGGAGGCACCCCTCAACGAAGTCTTGGCTGCTGGAATGGTGCTGCTCTCAGGCTGGAACGGACAAGGGCCTTTTGTGGATCCGATGTGTGGCTCGGGTACTTTGCCGATTGAAGCAGCCATGCTTGCTACCAATACACCGCCCCAAATAAAACGCGAATCATTTGGCTTTTTCAAATGGCCTGATTTTGACCAAAAACTTTGGGGAACCGTAAAAGCCGAGGCCGATGCGAAGATTCAACCCTTTGAATTTCAAATACTTGCTGGGGATAAAGACCCGCGTGCCCGCAATGCCACGGCGCTCAACCTGATGTCGGCTGGTTTGGAGACCGTAGTCAGGGTAGAAAAAACGCCCTTCGAGAAATTGGAAGCCCCGGAACCTCCGGGCACACTTTTGATGAATCCGCCCTACGACGAACGGCTTAAAATCGAAGACACCGTCGCTTTTTACAAAAATATCGGTGATATTCTGAAAAAACGGTGGCCAGGCTGGTCTGCTTGGATCATTTCTTCCAACCGCGACGCGCTGAAGCACATTGGATTGCGGGCGGCACAAAAAATTCCACTGATTAATGGGGCGCTTGAATGCAGCTATCAGAAATTTGAGATGTACTGATCAGCGTAAGGAACGCGGCGCCAATAACTTAGTCATTTGATGCCACCCTTTGTTCCATCATACGGCCGCTATTTTTCTTTAAATAGCCCCACTATTCGCAGAAAAACAGGGTTGTCTGATGAAAAAATGGTTGACCTAAAATGACTAAGTTGTTGGTGCCGCGTTCCTATTTGAAACACAAAAGGCACAAAAGATCACAAAACGCATGTTTCTTGTTTTGTGATCTTTTGTGCCTTTTGTGTTTTAAATACTCCAATTAATTCACACTCAACTCATACGGCATCCGAAACAAAATTCCCTTGTTCTGTTTAAAACCCTGCATGGTTTTATAAAAGGGATAAAAATCGCCCAACTCCTGCCGTATGGCCCAAGCCCGAACACTATCGTCCCGATCATTTTTATTCATGATCTTGTCAATGAACTGCTCCAATCCCGACTTGGTTTGAGGATATTCGATCGTGCGGTATTTCTCAAGATTGGCCAGTTTGGCAGCGGCAGCAAGGGCGCGGTCTAGTCCCCCAAGATCGTCTACCAGGCCAATTTCTTTGGCTTTTGCAGCAGACCACACTCGGCCTTGTGCGATTTCATTGATTTGTTCCGGGGTCCTGTTGCGGCCTTTGGCGACTTTGCCCAAAAAATCCTGGTAAATCCAGTCCACTCGATCCTGGATGAGTTGGCTCTCTTCTGAAGAGAAGTCATACACGGTGCTTCCGAAGGCCGAGAATTTCTGAGTGCGCACGGTGTCGAAGGTGATGCCGAGTTTGTTGCGCATGGTTTTTTCCAAAATGGGGATCATGCCGAACACGCCAATAGATCCGGTAATCGTGGCAGGCTCCGCAAAAATGCTGTCAGCGTGGCAAGCAATGTAGTAACCACCGGAGGCTGCAACATCACCCATGCTGACTACTACGGGTTTTCCGGCTTGCTTGCACAAGTCGAGTTCACGAAGTATATTGTCGCTGGCCAGTGAACTGCCGCCGGGCGAATTGACGCGCAGCACAATGGCCTTAATGCTCGGGTCTTTGCGGATTTTGCGCAGCATTTTCACATATTTTCCATCGAGGATAATACCAGGGTCTCCTCGGTCGCCATCTTGGATTTCTCCTTCAGCATACACTACTGCGATTTTGTCTTTGACGGAAAAATTGGTTTTCTTGCCCCGCGCATCAAAATATTCCTCCAAGCTGACACGATTGAGTTTTTCTTTTTCCGAAAGCCCAATGCGGTTTTTGATCATCGCAAACACCTCGTCTTCGTAGGCAAAGCGATCCACCAGTCGTGTTTGTTTGGCTTTTTCAGCATTGAAACCATCGTACCGCTCTGCTATTTTCCGAAGTTCTGTTTCAGAAATGTTGCGGCTCCTGGCCACGTCTTTGATGAAAATATCATAGAGCGGGGTGATGTATTCGCGGATCTGAAGCCGGTTCTCGTCACTCATTTTGTCGGTACGGAATGGCTCTGTGGCGCTTTTGTATTTGCCACAATAAAAAATACGCATTTGTACGTCCAGCTTGTCGAGCAGGCCCTTGTAATAAGTGATGGTGCTCGAATAACCCCGGAAGTCCACTACACCCTGTGGACTCATCAACACACTGTCGGCTACGGAAGCAAGGTAATAGGCTCCCTGTGTGTAGTAATGGGCGTAAGAGATGATGAACTTTCCAGAAGACTTGAAATCGTCCAAAGCATTGCGCAGGGTGGCAGAACTGGCCTTGCCCAGCATCACGGTGGAGGCATTGAGATAGATGCCCTTGATATCGGGGTCTTCTTTGGCATGTTGGATGGCAGCCACGATGTCGGAGAGGCCGAGCACGTCTTTATTCTCCAGATCAAAAGGGTCCATCGGGAGGTTGTTGGTCTTTTCTGGAATGGGGTTTTTGAAGTCAAGTTCGAGTACCGTATTGGTGTTGATTTTGACTTTTTCTTTTTCAGAGGCACTGCCTGCTATACTTGCTACCCAGCCAATGAGTATGAAAAAAAGTAAGCCCAGCGCGAGCGCGGTACCTAAGCAAGAAGCGAATAGGAATTTGAAAAACTGATTCATGCTGCTGTTATTGAGTCGTTATTTCTGGTGATTGGTTGATTGGGCGATTTGCTCCTGCCTGCCATTGAATGAGCGTTGTGATACTGTGATCAAAGTGGTTTTGATGATTTAGTGATCGAAATCCCTTGGTTTTTAAGTGATTACAAAAGTTTAATTTTCAAAACTACTTTGCGTTGACTATAACTTGAACGAAAAATGTCATTTCACTTGTTTATCCAACCACAAAGACAAATACCTTCCCCGCCTTGTTTATCATTATTAGATAAAAGTCACTCAAACAGGGAGGAGGGAGGGAAGTAGAAGGATAAAAGAAATAGGCTCAACGCTCAATTCGCACCTTTTTTAGCGTCAATAGGTTGATTGCGTTGCGGGAAAGACCACTTACCCGACGATTTGCGAATTGCGCCGTTTCGTCGTAGAAAAGGAAAATGACCGGACTTTCTTCGACCAATATCTTTTCCATGTTGCGGTAATGATCATAGCGACGCTCGATGTTCGTTTCTTGGAGCGATGCTTCGTAGAGCTGGTCGAATGCAGCATTTTGAAAGTGGGAATAGTTTGGTGGAGCGGCGTTTTTTGAATAAAAACAAGTCAAAAAACTTTCCGCGTCGGGATAGTCGGCTATCCAGGAGGCACGGAAAAACGGCGCTTGTCCGTTGCGCATACGCTCGCGGAGGAGTGCCGTTTCAGTCATTTCGATTTTGACTTTAATGCCCAAATCTTCCCATTGTCGAGCTATAAATGTGCATAGGTCGAGGTAATCATTGTTGCAGAGCAACGTAATGTTGGGGAGATTTTTTCCTAAGGGGAAGCCAGCATCCGCCAAGAGTTGGGCAGCTAAACTTGGATCGTAGCGGTAACCAGGCACTATTTCAGCGTCGAACGAAGGAAGGCCACGAGGGGCAAAACCTGAAGTAGCGGGCCGGCCTACGTTGTTGCGCAAGGTTCGGAGTAACTGGGCACGGTCAAACCCGTAATTGAGCGCTTGGCGTATCTTTTTGATTTGCAGCGGATTAGCGATAGTCTGACTTGAAATCAGCGGGTCGCTTTCAATACGAATCCCCAAATACTCTGTGTTCAAATACGGGTTTTTCAAAAAATAGAACCCTTCAGAAAGTTCGGTTTGGAGTTCGCCATCGGGCGTCAGAACTTCGTTGATGTAAGAACTTTCGAGCCCAAAAAAGTAATCGAGATTTCCTTTTTTGAATTCTAAAAAAGCTGTTTTTCGGTCGCCTATGAAAGTCGTTTTAACTGCATCCAGATAGGGTAGGCGAGCGCCGGCACTGTCTCGTTCAAAATATTGGTGGTTTTTGACCAGCACGAGGGCTTGGTTTTCAGCCCAAACTTTGAATCGGAAGGGGCCGGTGCCCACTGGATGCCGACGGAAATCTCGCCCCCAATATTCGCAGACCTCTCTTGGCACAATGCTGGCATATTGCATGGTCAAGATTTGCAACATGGGTTGGAAAGGGGTAGCGAGGCGAATCACAAACACGGAATCGCTTTCCGCTACAAAAGCCGAATCGGCCGCCACCCGACTTTTGAAAATCCAGGAGCCTGGCTTTGGCCAAGCCTCGTCGAGCAGCCGTTCAAAACTGTACACTACATCCGCTGCGACCATTTTACGTCCTTTTCCGTCCTTTGGAAAGGCTGGGTCGTCGTGAAAAAAAACGTCTTGCCTCAAGTAAAAGTGGTAGGTCAGGCCATCGGGTGAAATGCTCCAATCCTTGGCTATACAAGGCTTTACGTTCAGACTGTCGTCCAATTGGACCAGCCCATTGAACAGGCAGTCCACCGCCCAAATATTGTTTTGTGTGCGGGCAAATGCTGGGTCGAGCGAAGTGATTGGATTGTGTTGATTATATCGGAATGCCCGGCGAGATTCGGTTGGGGTAGGGGTGTCGTTGCAGGCAAGTAGCGCGACGAGCAAGGCAAGCAAGAGGGAAGGGCAAGACATGGCTGATTTATTGCAGCCCAAATGTGCGGCGTTTAGTGTTATTTTTGCGCAGAACTTGAACTTGGCCCTTCATATCTTTTTTATAATCAAATTTTTAAAAACAAACATGTCAAATATCCTTGACTCCCTGAAAGAGTATCTTAGTCCTGAACTATTAAGCGAAGCCGCCAAAATTTACGGCGAAAACGAAGCCGCGATCTCAAAAACCATCGGAAGCTTTGCCCCTGCCATTCTTGCAGGCATTCTCCAGAAAAGTGGCGATTCTCATTCCATAGATAACATTTTCAGCTCCATCCGCGATTTTGATCCTGCCATACTCGGAAACCTTGGCAGTCTGCTTGGCGGTGGAAATCTGGCTCGCAACGATCCGAAAGACCTTTCTGGCCATTTGCTGGGCACTATTTTCGGCGCAAAAATTCCAGCCATCTCCCATTCGATAGCATCTTTTTCAGGGGTTAAGCCATCTACGGCATCCTCACTGCTGGGTCTTGTGGGGCCTTTGGTAATGGGTTTGCTCAGCAAGAAAATCAGTTCTGATGGGCTTAAGCCTACTGGACTGGTCAGTTACTTGCTCAGCCAAAAATCAAATTTTATGAGTGTCCTTCCATCAGCAACCGCCTCTTTGTTGGGCTTTGTGAATAGTGGTATTGGCAATCAGCCAGGCAGTGAAAGATCAATTGGAGGCATTGGCTGGTTTTGGCCGCTTATGCTCCTTCTTGCTTTGGGTGGGGCTATAATATTTTATTTGAAAAATTGTAGTTAAGGAACGCGGCGCCAATAAATTAGTCATTTGATGCCACCCTTTGTTCCATCATACGGCCGCTATTTTTCTTTAAATAGCCCCACTATTCGCAGAAAAATAGTGTTGTCTGATGAAAAAATGGTTGACCTAAAATGACTAAGTTATGGGTGCCGCGTTCCTTAGGAACGGCGTCTGCTCACCCGTACCTAAAACCGGCCCAAGACTGCCACCGCTTTTTTTACGCGCTTTACTTCACCATCGGGACTAAATATCTCAAAATAAAGTAAGTGGATGCCGGGCCGTGCTTTGATGCCATCTCCTGCATCGGTATCGCCATCCCAACGAACATTGCCTTCCGTGCCAATAAGATTTTGACGGACAAGGCTTTTGATCAGATTCCCATCCGAATCAAAAATGGTCAAACTTGCGGCATATCCTTCTTTGGGAAGCGTGTAGAAAATTTCAAGAAAATCCTCGCGGGCATCTCCATCCGGCGAAAGTCGGGCGATGGGGATAGAGATTAACTCGTCGTCGGGCTTGGACGTTGAGAGCGCTTGAGAATTGGGCAGCGTGGGCGTACCGTATGCCCCTGTAATTATAGGTGAAGCAGAGGTCCAGTTGGAGGCGGACTGCGTAGGTCCGTCCATTCGGATCCGTTCGAGTGCGACCCCTTCCTTTTCCGTAGTTGAAAGCAAGCCATTGTGCATTTCACGGCGATAATAAAAGGAATCTAAGATGACGGCTTGGCCTCCTCCAGCCCAATATAACGTGATTAGATCCGTGTTGTCATCCAGCGAAGGCAAGTTTTGGCAGAGTACTCGTCCGGGGTAGATATTTTGGTAGCGACTTCGCACATCAGCTGGATTGCTGCTAAATACATGGTAGATGCCCGGCAGAAAAAGTCGTTTTTGGGTGATACTTATTGTACTGGCAGTATCCTCCAAATAGAACTCAGACCAATCAAATATTTTTTGGCTTCGGTTGTAAAACTCGAGGTATCGCGCAGCGCCCGAATTTGGGTTGAACAAGATTTCACTCAATACAATATCTTGGTATTCAGGCTTTTCTGGCAAGCCGACATACGTTGTATCTGTGCTGGTCACCCTGTTTCCACTACAATCAGCCACATCGTTGCCAAGCGTTATTATGTAGATCGTAGCGGGCTCCAATGGATCGCTGAGCGTGAGGCGCACCCTAGCACGATCATCGGAAAGTTGTTGTGCGGAGGCGATACCGCGAGATGGTACAAACTGGTAAGATGTTGGGTTTTCTACGGTTTGCCTATCCATGCCTTTGTCAAAAGTGAGCAAAATCGAGGTCTCAGATTCAGGGTAGGCAAAGCTAAGGGTGGGTAAGGTCAAGTCAGCCGCGGTGGAGTGTGATGCATTCTTAAATCCTAGTGTGCCGCCAAGCTGGGCGGAGCTGGCTTGCCAGTTTTCTATGCCGAGGCATGGCAAGTTGGGGTTGATCCGCTCCCGGGAAACGCCATCATATTCGCTGCTGGAAACATTACAACCGCCGCCGTAGGTCACCCGGTCAATGATTTTGCCCGCGGCATCGCTTAGTGTGAGCACGTCTCCGTCGTTGTTGAGTGCTATAGTGCTAATTCCGAAGCCGATTACGTTGCCATTGATGGCGTAAGATTGAAGTGCCGCCACGTTGGCATTGGCCGTGAGCACAGCGTAGGCACCCGGTTGGAGTGCGTAGGTGGGTAGCGGGAGTGCGCTACTGGAGCCGTCTGAAAAACGGAAATTGGCAAGATCAAAAACCTTGCTGGAGCGGTTAAAGATTTCGACCCACTCAAGTTCTGGGAGCCCGCGAGAGGGCGTCGGATCGGCCATTATTTCGTTAATAAGGATGTCAAATTCTTCGCCAACTTCGACTTTTATGAATTGAAAGTCAGTATTTTGTGCAATACTTGCATTGCCAAAAACATCTTTCAGGCCGGAAGTTTGAAGGGTATAATTGCCCGTCGAAAGCGGGTTGTTTAGGGTCAAAACCACCGTTTTTTTGTCGGGTGAAAGCGAGGCGAAAAGTGGTTGACCGATGCCATTGTTTATTGAATAATTCGAGGGGGCTTCTGCTGAAATCGCGTCTAGATCCTCGTCAAAAATTGCAGTCACCTGTTTGACGCTGTCTCCTTTTGCCGATAAAAGCAAGGGTGGCTGCGTATCCGGCACGTCGGGTCGAATATTGATGTTGTCGAAGAAAAATTTGGCTACATTGCTCATGGTGTAAACACACTGAACGCCAAAAAAACGGTTTGCCCCACCCGGCCACGTGTTTTCTGTCAGCACGAACTGTGGCTGTAAGGCCGAACCGATTGTGGCAGCTTCCAAGGTCCAATCTCCTGAAACGCTGCGTTTTGCTCGAATGTGCAAATTGGGGGAATTGGCAGCGAGTCCGGGTTGGCCAGTTGCCAACAAGGTTTTTGTCGCACCATCTTGTCGGAAAAAACGAATGGCGTCCAAAGCGCCTGTTTCGCCCATTTCAAGGTAGTAGCCATTGGCTGTTGTCAAATCAGTCTGATCTATTTGAAGGAAAATCCGCACAAGATTGGATCCCGAAGGAGCAAATTCCAACCACACGTCAAAATCCCAAACCGTGCTGTCTGGCAGGTTTCCCGCTACAAAAAGAGCGGATTGGCCAGCCATCATCGCTTGGAGCTGTAGTTCTCCAGCGGGGTTAACCAGGAATCTTGACCCGTCTCCCATCCAAATAGGATTTTGGCTGAAATCTCCGTCAGAAAAGTTGTCTATTATTTGAGCATGCAGCAAATGAGCCGAAAAAAGGAGGATTGCGAGGGCAAAGGAGAATAAGGAGCGTTTCATACAGGAAGGCTACAGTAGTTTTGTGCGTAAACTTACTTGGTATGCGGCATTTAGATCGAAAAATTTTATTCCTCCTGTTTCTACTGCCTTTTTGCAAAAACAGGGTAACCACTGAAAATCAACTTGTTGTAAGTGTTGAAAAAGTTTCGCTGCGTGCAGAACCCAGTGAAAAGAGCCAAGAAATTATTTCGCTTAGGAAAGGTCAAGACTTGACCGATCTGCGTGAAGTGAGTCCATCCGAATCACAAATCGCAGTAGGCGACCACATTTACCAAACCCCGTGGATAAAAGTTCAAACACACGGAAATCAAACGGGTTGGGTACTAGCCTGGGCTTTGCGGCCTGTTGAGAAACAAGCGGATTGGTTATTGCAAAAACGGTTAGTTTGCTATTTTGGTAAAAACTTGGCCGCCCGGCGAAATGTACTCCACCAACAATTTGAAAATTTGGCAACCGAGGAGCAAATGTCCAATTTGTGGCGTGAATCTACCGTATTGCGCGATACGTTTTTGTCCATACTTGGACGCCGCCCAGAAGCTGGTGGCCTCCCGCTACAATTCAATTGGCTGAACGAGGTGCTGCCAGGTTTTTTATATCAAAAATTGGGAAAAGATAGCGGACCCTATCTGTTTGCAGATTTTGCTTTTTGGCAACAAAAGGCATTGAAAACAAACGGATTGCAGGATAATGCTTTCTTTCAAACCTGCCTTGCCGCTTTCCAGAATGATAGTATTGAGTCTTTTTTCCCGGTCTGGAAATTTCAACTTTCTGATGCTGAGTCAGCAAGCCAACTGGGTACGGGGCAACACCTGAAAATGCTGCGGCAGATTGATCAGGCGGTTACATCAGGGCACCTTTTTGCGCCTCAACTGGGTGCTTTCAAAGATCAGTTGCTGGAAGATATTTTTGAAAAAAAACTGCGTTACTGGCAACCGCAGGAGAAGATTTTGGAGGAGCTAGAACAGATCATTACCGATCCGCCAAAATGTCTGGATGCCCATGAACGGGAAGCTTTGAGTATCCGCCAAAAGATGTTTGAAGAACCCTTGAAGCATGGGATTGTGGTGAATTTGAGGAGCGGGGAATGAGTTCAGCACAGTTAGTTTTTCAACAAACTCATAAACCATCGAAGTAGAATTTAAACACATAAGGCACCTAAGGGCAGATAAGGTTGAATCTCGGACTTATGTGCCATTATATGCCTTGTGTGTTTAAATTCTACTTCGGTACTTTATTATTTCTCTCCTACTAATTTCTCCAGGCGCAAAAGTCGCGCTTCGAGTGATTCAGTTTTGGTGCGGAGTGCTGAATTCTCCTTTTTTAAGCCCTCGATTTCGGCTTGCTGCTCTTGTATGGCTTTTACTGCCAACACTCCAAAACCTCCATAATTAATGGACAAATAGCCCTTTTTGCCATTCCTATCATTGCTTTGCCCAACCAATTCTGGGAACACCGTTTGCACGTCTTGTGCCAAAAATCCCAGCGAATGTTGGGCATCGTCCGCTTCTGCTTTATACCGATAGCTGTATGGTTTGAGTTGCATCAACTTAGCCAAGATGCCCGTTGAAATGGCTTCAATATCAGTTTTCAAACTCCGATCAGATGGGATATAAAGTCCCGCAGCGGTGAAAGTTCCAGCAGGAAAGCCACCACCGAGCGTGCTGTTGAAGAGTTGGAGGCTGCCGTCAACAGGGCTGGCTGAGAACTCCCAAAAATTGCCGTTGTTCTGGTTGCTTAGCAGGATACCACCTTCTTTTTGCAGAACACGGAGGCTTGCGTCGGTACCATTTAGTTCTCCGATGCCTACATATCCATTTAAGCCATTGGCAATCAGTGCATTTTTATTATTGGGTGTCAATGTGACATTAGAAATGTCTTGTGTTCCAACGGCTAAAACAGAGTTGGTCATGCGTGCGTATCCAGGAGCACCTGCCATCGCCCCATTGGGGACAAACGCAATGCTCGGCGTATTGCCCTGCAAACGGACCGATTCGCCATTGCCCAAGATGTGGAGACGGGCAACAGGAGCAGCGGTACCGATGCCCACATTGCCAGTGCCGGTTAAAAGTGCTGGACCCGTGTCTGAGGTGAAAAAGCCACCTGCACCAGCACTAGATTGTGCGAAAACCGCAGGTTGAGTGCCCCCTGTTTGAACAAAACGTCCGGCTTCGTTGGCAGCGTCAGCGTTCACGACTTGGAGCTTGCCTGTTGTATTGGCATTGGTTCCAATGAGAACGTTTCCAGTGTTTGAATTGAAAATATGATCCCCTAAGTTGGTCCAATCGTCGCCACCACCAGCGAGCAGGGGCGCAAGGTCAACGTTGTTGCCATTAGAAATTTCAAGGATAGAGCCTGTGAGCGTAAGATCCTGAAGTTCATTGGTATTGCTCAAATCGCCAGTATTGGTAATGACGTTTCCTGTAATATCAATACCAGCGCCTTCCGTGTAGTTTGGGCTATTGGGAAGCATAACGGTACCTCCACCGTTGGAAAGTGTCAGATTGTTGCCAGCCAGTGAAATGGTCTGAAGTTCGTTGTTATTGCTCAAATCACCCACGTTGGTGATAACATTGCCTGTAATGTCAATTCCAGCCCCTTCGGTGTAGTTCGAGCTGGGGAGCATAACGGTGCCTCCGCCGTTGGAGAGTGTCAAATTGTTGCCAGCCAGTGAAATGGTCTGAAGTTCGTTGCTTGGGTCATCATCATCGTCGCCAATGTTGTTGATCACAAAATTGGGGGATGAGCCTGTGATCTGAATGCCTGGGCCAGCAGAGTAATTGTCTCCTGTGCCGCCACTGGCATCCGCCGCAGGCAACCATTCCATACCGTTCCACTTAAGCACTTCGCCTGCTGCCGCGCCCTGTGCGCCGAGGTTGAGTGGATTGCCAACGGTACCGTTGCCAACCAATGCATTGCCGACTTGTGCGGTTTGTACGCCCCAATTGTCGCCTGCTGCGGGAGGCAAATTGGCAGGAACCCACGCGCCATTCCACTGAAGAATTTGGCCGTTAGCAGCGCCCTGTTGTGCTAAATTGAGCGGAGTGGCTGCTGTTCCATTGCCAGTCAGTGCCGCACCCACGGTAATCGTCCCAGGAATCCAGGCCGTTCCATTCCAGCGGAGTACTTGGCCATTAGCAGCACCTTGTTGGGCAATACCCAGTTGGCTGCCAGCGGTGCCATTGCCGGTTAGGGTGGCGTTGGTTACGACTGTTTGATTGCCCCAGTCATCACCACCACCTCCTGGTGGAAGGTTTGCTGGTCCCCAGATCATACCATTGTATTGCAAAACCTGTCCATTCGCTGCGCTCATGTTGTTGAGCTTTACTGCTGTAATTGACCCATTGATAATGTTGTTGGTGCCGATAGAATTGGCAGCCATGTCAGCATTTACCACGATACCAGCCTTCAGTTGAAGGTTGTTGGAGGGGCCGGTCACATCACCGTTAAAAACAGTGGCTGTGGTCAAATCATCTGAAGCATCGGTGTCGCCTGAATTAATGACAATGAATGTGTTGCCAGATTGGGTTACATCAATGCCTGCGCCGGGAAGCACGGCGAAATTGCCCGTAGCGTCTACAGCGGGTGCCCAAATTGTGCCGTTCCATTTGAGCACTTGGCCATTGGCAGCACCCATGTCGTCTATTTTTGCGCCTGTAACGGCTTGGTTTGCAATGTCATCCGTGTTTACGGCGCCATCAACAATTTTTGCGGACGTAACACTGTTGTCGGCAAGTTTGGCAGTAATGACTGCGCCATCAGCGATTTTAACAGTAGTAACGGCATTGGCTGCGATTTTGGCAGCGGTTACCGCAGCATCGGCGATCTCT
>Ga0209181_10009762_pt1 | contig 12582 bp, 8 predicted proteins | sample MAT05_FD_187208 | JGI IMG/M metagenome (GOLD analysis project Ga0209181, IMG submission 187208) | Freshwater microbial communities from Lake Fryxell liftoff mats and glacier meltwater in Antarctica - MAT-05 (SPAdes) (version 2) | ecosystem: Environmental > Aquatic > Freshwater > Ice > Liftoff... | reverse complement strand
GTCCTGCGATCATTTGTTCTGCCACCTTGTGGGTGGGAGGGGAATCAGAATTTGGTTTCGCGTGGCGTTGGAATTAATCCAACCCCACGCAAAGTCACCGAAGCGGTGGGGCTTGCTGGAGCAGGGGGCAGTCGGTGCTCACTCTTTTTTCTCGGCCTTTATATTCTTCAAGGCCTCGTCGGAAATATCCACGACGGGGAGCTGGTCTTTGTCGATGTATTCGACCATCTGCAGCTCGCCGAACTTCACTTCAGCCTTCAGCTTATCCGACGCTTTGAGCACGACCGGCTTGAGGGTGGGGCGGCCGATGTTGGGGCCAGCCAGTGTCAGCATAGTTGGGAAGGCGACCTTGAAATAAAAACCGGTTGAGGGGCAGGCGATTTTGGTTTTCCAGAGCATTTTATGCTCTTTGCGGGAGGCGGCTTCAAAGTCGTATCCGGCTAGGGAGATGACAAAGAGACTTTGCGAAGCAGCACCGTAGATGGCATCAGTTTCAGAATCTTGGAAGGAGAGGGCTTGAGCGCGATGATTGCCGTGAAAGATCTCTGGTTCGATGGAGAGCCCGACTTTTTCCGCGCCCAGAAAGCTGAGGAGTTGGTGGCGGTTGGTTTGTAGGTGCGTTTGATTGGGGTCGTAGGTCGGGTTGAGTGTGCCCCAAGTCCAGAGGACTAGCTGGGTGGGTAGATGGGTGGTGTTGGCCGGTCGATACCCATACTTCGCAAGGATATTGGTGATGGTTTGGATGGCTTCTTTCGAAGGGGGCACCTTGTCACCACCCATGACACTTTCACTGAAATCATGGTAGCCGACGTTGATGGCCACGTAATAGACCGGTTCTTCCGGCGTGCCTGGTTTTACGAGGGCACCCGCCGGTGTGACGTCCGGTGGTGGTGATCACGTTGAGGTCGTTTTGGAAGAGGGTTGGTAGATCGAAGGCTAATGCCGTCGACAGCAGGAGACTCGAGCCTAAGGCGAGAGAGCGAATGAAACGCATGGTTGTGTGGGAGCGGAGGCGTCGCGAAGAAAACAGTGTTACATGAAGCGCAAAAACATAGCCGCAATGCAACCTGCCTCCCGTGATGGTGAGTGTTGTTGATCGGCATCGAATCTTGCGTCTGCTGGGGTGTGAAGGCGAGGCGGTTTTTGGCTGCGGTGCGCAGGGGCGGCGTAGGGTTTGCTAAAGGTGCGGATCGGCATTCGGCTGGTGGCCATGCGACCGCTCAATCAGCAGACAATCTTGATCACAGGTGCTTCGTCGGGGATCGGCGAGGCAACGGCGCGACGGCTGGTGCGAGGCGGTGCTTGCGTGGCTCTTGCCGCGCGGCGGGCGGAGCGGCTGGCGGCGTTGTGCGCGGAGATCGATTCTGCGGGGAAACAGACCTTGGTGCTGGCGGGCGATATTACGGTGTCGGCGGATCGTCGGCGCTGGGTGGAAGCGACGTTGCAGCGTTTTGGGCGGATCGATGGTTTGGTGAATAACGCTGGTTTCGGTCAGCGCGGCCCGATTGAACAGGTGGAGCTGGCGGCAATCCGGCGAAATTTTGAAACCAATGTGTTCGCGCTGCTCGGGATGGCGCAGCTCGTCGCGCCGGTGATGCGGGCGCAGGGCGCGGGGCGAATTATCAATATGGGCTCGGTCGCCGGGCGCGTGGCGCGGCCGATGTCGTCGGTCTACGACGCGACGAAGCACGCGGTCGAGGCGTTCACGGACGGACTGCGTGGTGAGTTAAAACCGTTTGGTATCGACGTCGTGCTGGTCCGACCGGGCTTTATCATGACGGAGTTTATGGAGTCGGCAGATCGCGTTTCCGTCGAAGCGGTTTCGAATCCCGGGGTGTACGCGCCGTTTATCGAGAGTTTCAAGGGCGGCGCGCGCAAGCTGCGCCGCATCGCGGGACGGCCGGATGCTATCGCCCGTGTCGTGGAACGGGCGCTGACGGCGCGGCATCCAAAAACCCACTACGCCGCACCTCGTCACGCCAAGGTGATTTTGTTTCTCAAGTGGGCGCTGCCGGTGCGGGTGCTCGACTGGCTGGTAAGGCTGCGAAAATGACGTACGGAAGCGATTGGAAGTTATGATCTAATGGGAGTTTGTAACGTATTATGTTACAAGCCAGCAGGACTGTTGGGGCTGGGGTGCGGTTGGGAGAGCCGCGGCGGTGTTTTGGGTTAGGCGGGATGCAGGAAGGCGTGGAGTTCGGCGGCGAGCTTGGGGCCGAACCCGGAGACTTCGCCAATTGCTTCTGTTGTCGCGGCGCGGAGGCGATCGATGTCGCCGAAGTGCGCGAGGAGCGCGGCGCGGCGCACGCTGCCGAGGCCGGGGAAGTCGTCGAGCACGGACTCGCGGATTTTCTGCGAGCGCAGATCGGCGCTATAGGTGTTGGCGAAGCGGTGGGCTTCGTCGCGTAGGCGCTGGAGCAGTTGCAGGCCGGGGTGGGTGAGCGCGAGGTTGAGCGGTGGGCGTTCGTCTGGAAAGATGATCGTCTCCATTTTCTTTGCGAGGCCGATCATGGCGGGTGGTTCGACCCCGAGGGCGAGAAAGGCTTTCAGCGCGGCGCCGATCTGGCCGCGTCCGCCGTCGATCACGACAAGTTCGGGGAAGGGCTGGCCTTCCTCGTGGAGGCGACGGTAGCGGCGGCCGACGACTTCCTCCATGGCGCGGAAGTCGTCGTTGCCAATGAAACTTTTGATTTGAAAGCGGCGGTACTGGCTTTTGTCGGCTCGGCCGTCGGTGAAGCGAACCATCGAAGCCACGACAAAGGAGCCGGAGATGTGCGAGATGTCGAAGCACTCCATGCGGGCGGGCGGTGACGACAGGGCGAGCGCCTCCTGAAGAGCGAGCAGTGCGGTGGCTTCGACGTGTGGGAGCGGGCGCTCGCGTTCGAAGCGCCGGGTTTTGGCGAGGGTTTTTTCGAGGGCGATGACGACGTCGCGTAGTTCGGCGGCTTTTTCGAAATTCAATTTTTCGGCGGCGGTTTGCATCTCGGAGCGGAGCAGGGCGAGCCATTCGTGGGATTTGCCTTCGAGAAAGGTGCAGGCTTCTTCGGCGCGGCGGCGGTAGTCGTCGGGCGCGACCTCGTTGGCGAAGCCGTAGAGCTCTTGGCGCACGTCGTCGTAAAGTTGCCAGCGGCCGTCGGGGAGTTTTTGCGGCGTGGCGTCGGCGAGCAGGATGCCGAACTGGCGGCGCATTTGCGCGAGGGTTTTACGGAGGAGGCCGGAGTGCGGAAAGGGGCCGAAATAGCGCGAGCGATCCTCTTTTCGGATACGCGTGAGGCGGAAGCGCGGCAGTTCCTCGGTGAGGTCGACGCGCACGAGCAGGAAACGTTTGTCGTCGGTGAAGTCGGTGTTGTATTTGGGTTTCCACTGCTTGATCAGCCGGCCTTCGAGGAGCATGGCCTCGGGTTCGGACTTCACTTCGATGATTTCGAAATCGATGATCATCTCGATGAGCGCGCGGATTTTCGGATGCAGCGTGAGGCTGCGCGCCGGTTGAAAATAGGTGGAGACGCGTTTTTTCAGGCTCTTGGCTTTGCCCACGTAAATGATGCCGCCGAGGCGGTCCTTCATCAGGTACACGCCGGGCTTGTCCGGGAGACGGCGAACTTTTTCCTTAAGGGTCAACGGTTCGGCCCGATCTGACTCGATTGCTGGCATTTTCGATATAATAACCTACTTTTCTATCCGGCAAGTATGGGTTCCTCTGAATTGATAACAACCAACGAACGCGTGCCAGTCCTTCATCAACGTTACGAATTGCTCACTTTGGGCGAGGAGCTGCTGCTCGGGCTCACGACCAACACGCATCTGAGTTTTATCGGCGCGCAGCTCGGACGACGCGGCGTGCTGTTGCAGCGCAACGTCACCATCACCGACGAGGCCGACGCCATCGCAAAACAATTTGCCGAGAGCTGGCGCGCGGCGGATGTGGTCATCACGACGGGCGGACTCGGGCCAACGTGCGACGACCGCACGCGCGAAGTCATCGCCGATGTGCTCGGCCAGAAATTGGTGTTCGACACTTCGGTGGAGAAGGCGATCGAGGAGCGGTTCGCGCAGCATGGCCGCAAGATGACGCCGAACAATTTGAAACAGGCCTACCGGCCCGAGCGTGCGGTGGTGTTGGCTAATCCCAACGGCACCGCGCCGGGGCTCTGGATCGAGCAGGAGGGCAAGGTGCTCGTGATGCTGCCGGGGCCGCCGCACGAGCTGCAGCCGATGTTTATCGATCAAGTGGTGCCGCGTTTGGTGAAGCTCGGTTGGTTACGGGAGCACGAGTCGTATGTGCAGTTTCGCACCGCGGGTGTTGGCGAATCGGCGTTGGAAACGAAGCTGCAGCCGGTGTTCGACCGGCATGGCGGCGCGCTGAGCGTGGCATTTTGCGCGCATCAGGGGCAGGTGGATTGCCGCTTGAGTTCGCCGTCAGGCAAACTTTCAGGCGAGCAACTGGAGGCGATTGCGCACGAGTGCGGCCGCTTGTTGGGCGAGGACTTGGTGTGCTATGGGCACGACACGATGGCGAAGGTGGTGGCGGACATGCTGCGCGCGGAGGAAAAAATGTTGGCGGTGGCGGAGACGTCGACTGGCGGACTGTTGGCACACGCGTTTACCGATATCGTCGGGGCGGGAAAATTTTTTGCGGGCGGCTGTGTGTGCACGAGCAATGAAGCCAAGGTTCAGCTGCTCGATGTGCCCGAGTGTATTCTGGAGCAGCATGGCGCGGTCAGCGCGGAAAATACCGTGGCGATGGCGACAGGTGCGGCGGAGCGGCTCGGGGCCGATTACGCGCTGGCGGTGACGGGCTTTGCCGGCCCGTGCGGCGGCACAGCGGAGAATCCCGTGGGCACGATCTTTATTGCACTCTATACGCCGCAGAGCGTGTGGTCGAAGCGGCTGTGTTATCCGGGTCCGCGCACGGCGGTGCAGGTGAGGGCGGTCAATGCTGCTCTCGATTGGTTGCGCCGCGAGTTATTGCACGCGCGCAGCGGTGCCTCGGTCGTGACACGAAAAACCGCCGCGATGTGAGGCAGCGGCGGTGTTCTGTCGCTTGAATGATTTCGTGGATTGACTGGGCTCAGCCGAGCAGATTGCGGAGGGCTGTGAGGTATTTTTCCTGGGTGACGCGGATGACCTCGGCGGGCAGGGCGGGCGCGGGCGAGTTTTGGTCCCACTTGATCGCGAGCAGGTGATCGCGGACGAACTGTTTGTCGTAGCTCGGGGGCGACTGGTTGATGCCGTAGCGGTCTTTTGGCCAGTAGCGGGAGGAGTCGGGCGTGAGGATTTCGTCGATGAGGACGAGACGTCCGTCGGCATCGGTGCCGAATTCAAACTTTGTGTCGGCCAGAATCATGCCGGCGCGGTTGGTGCGTTCATGGCCAAGTTTGTAGAGGCTGAGGCTCGCCGAACGGGCGTGGCGGTAGAGGTCCTCGCCGACGATGGATTCACCTTGGGCGTCGTTGATCGCCTCGTCGTGCTGGCCCTTGGGCGCTTTAGTTGTGGGGGTGAAGATCGGTTCGGGCAGGCGTTCGGCCTGGCGTAGTCCCTCGGGCAGCTGGATGCCGCAGACGTCGCCGGTTTTCTGATACGAGCTCCAGCCGCTGCCGACGAGGTAGCCGCGCACCACGCACTCGATAGCGAGTGGTTTTAGCTTTCGCACGATCATGCTGCGCAGGCGGAGTTCGCGCGGGAGCTGGTATTTGCGTGCCATCAAGACGGCCTGGTCGGGCAGTAGGTGGTTGGAAATGATGTTGGTGGTCTGGGCGAACCACCAGTTGCTCAGCTGGGTGAGGATGATGCCTTTACCGGGGATGCCGTCGGGGAGGATGACATCGAAGGCGGAGAGGCGGTCGGTGGCGACGATGAGCAGGGCGTCGCCGAGGTCGAAAATCTCGCGGACTTTGCCGGAGGCGATTCTCGGATACGGCAGATTGTCGACTGCAGTGAGGGCTTTTGCGGGGATCTCGGCGGCGATGTCGGCGTAGGTCATGTCGGGAAACGTTTTCTTTTGCCGCAAAGCGATGGAGGGGCGAGGATTTTTTGCAAATACAGGTTGTTGAAAAAAAACCTTGCGCGCAACGGGACCGGACCTACCTTCCGTCCTCTTCCGCGGTTAGTCCCCATCGTCTAGCCCGGTTAGGACACCACCCTTTCACGGTGGGCACCGGGGTTCGAATCCCCGTGGGGACGCCATGGTATAAAGCCCGTAATTCTAACGACTTACGGGCTTTGTTGTTTTTGTGGTAAAAAAGTTAGAATGAACATGTCGAGCTGGCATTGGGTAAGATCAGGCCTGCACTGGCCACTGGCCGCGCAGCTGTATCGGTTGGCGGAGTGGACAGGCAATCTGGGCTAACCTTTTGCTTCTTGGCCCGACTGCGCCCGCCAAAAACGCCTCTCGCTGCCTGAAGTTCGCCGCTGGCTCATCGATGCGCTTTACCTTTGGCTCGTGCCCTTGCCGCCAAACCCGCTTTGCCCGCCGCTTGGCATCCTCCTTGATTCTTCCGAGGTGCTTAAAGGAGCGGTGTTAATGAGAGAGCTCGATGCACTCGTTTCCAGGTTGTGCGCGAGCATGGAAATGCTGGGTCTGGCCCTAGCAGCGCTCAAGTCTTCGCGGGTGGTGCCGATAGTCAGCGGTGATGGCCGTTATCAAACCTTCTCCTCAAAAGCTGCAGCAGATTGCCCAGCAACTGCCTGCATCGCCCCAGGTGCTCGCGCAGCTCAATGAACTCTTGATGGACGTGAACTCCGGTCTGGAAGAAATCGCTGACCTGCTCCGGCGCGATACCGCGCTGGCCGCACGCATCATCCGCATTAGCAATAGCGTGGCTTACGGTTCGGCCGGAGGCATCGCCTCCATCGAAGAGGCTGTCAACCGCGTCGGTTTCTCCGAGGTCTATCGGCTGACCGGTCTTGCCGCGGTCACGCAGATGATCGATCGCAATCTCACTTTTTATGGGCTCACCGCGACTCAGTTGCGCAACAACACGCTCATCGTGGCCTTCGCCATGGATTCGCTCGCTCGGGCGGCGGGCGTCGATGCACGCGTCGCCTACACGGCCGGCCTCATGCGCCTCGCGGGCAAACTCATCCTCGATCACTATGCGAGATCATTGACTGGTCCGCATGATTGCTTTGCGCGGTCCGGACTCAGTGGATTGCTCGAATGGGAGACGGCGCTTTTTGGCTGTACCAATGCCGAGGCGGGCGCGGTCGTGATGAACGGTTGGCATTTCCCCGTCGCGATCACCGAACCGCTCCGACAGCACTATTTCACGCAAACGCCCACGGGCACCCACACCCGCCTGGCTTGCCTGCTTAACATCGCCTGCGGTGTCGCCACCGGGCTCAACTACGGTCTGCCGGGCGAAGAAAAGTACTGGGAGCTCACCGAGGCGAAACTCCGCGTCGCGGGTCTTCTGTCTGAGCAAGTCGAACAGAGCGCGGTCGACGCCAATGCCGGCTTCGAGGCGATAAAGGCCACGCTTGACTGAGCGCCTCGCCCGCCTTGCCGATCTATCACGGTTCGCGATGATGCGGTCTCGCGCTTGCATGCCATCCACGCGCCAAGCATAGATTTGCTCCATGTCACGCTACCCCGCGCTGCCTTCTTGGTTTTTACGTGGCGGTTTTCATTTTTGGACCTTACTGATGTTTTTTGCTGTGTTCTGCCCCGTGGCGCTGAAAAGCCAAACCGAGGCCAAGCACCAAAAAAAAACTCCTGCGCCCGCCGCCGCCTCGAGCGCCTCTTGCCTCGAATGCCACAGCGACGCCACGCTTACGATGCGCAAGCAAAAGCGCGATGTGATGCTCTTTGTCGCTCAAGACAAATTGGCCAAATCCGCCCACAGCGCGCTGGACTGCATCGATTGCCACGAGGGCTTTGACGCCTCAGCGCTGCCGCACAAACAACCTCTCGCGCCGGTTAACTGCACGGTGTGTCACGAGGACACCGCCAAAAAACACACCTTCCACAATGGCTTTTCGACGACGGCGGCGGCCCAGCTCACCTGCGTGTCCTGCCACGGCACGCACGAGGTGGCGCGCCTGCGTTCGCCCGACTTTTCCTTTGCGGCCGGTCGCCAGACGGAAGCTTGTGGCCAGTGTCATGAGACAGCGCGTAAGCAATTCGTCGAATCTGCTCACGGCAAGGTGCTGGCGGCTGGAGCACCCGACGCCCCGACCTGCCTGACATGTCACCAGAAACCCATTACACGTCGTGACGCGGCGGGTCCGGCTCTGGTGTCGCTCAAACTCGCGCAGGCCGAGCTCTGTGAATCCTGCCATGTGAAAAAAGCTGCGGTCGTCACTCACGCGCTGCGCGGTGAGCGCTTTGTCGCCGCGTTTGACCAGAGCGTGCACGGCGCCGCCCTGCACAAGGGCAACGCGGAGGCCGCCAACTGCATCGATTGCCATGGTGCGCACGAGATGAACCGCGCCATCGTGGCTGGAGCCAAAATTAACAAGCAAAACCAACCCGGCACTTGTGCCAAATGCCACGAAAAGATCGCCGCCGAGTTTGCCGGCAGCGTGCATGCCGACGCCCTGCGCAAGGGCAACGTCGATTCGCCCGTTTGCACCGACTGCCACGGCGAACACGAAATCAAAAAACACACCGATGCCGATTCGCCCGTCCATGCGCGCAACGTCGCTCAGCAGGTCTGCGCCAGCTGTCACGCCTCGCTGCGGCTCACGCAGAAATACGGACTCTCCTCTAGCACCTTCGCAACCTTCGCTGACAGCTACCACGGCTTGGCGGCGCGCGGTGGTTCGGTTGAGGTGGTCAACTGCGCGAGTTGTCACAGCGTGCACGCGATCAAGTCGCACCTTGACCCGGCGTCCACTGTTCATAAATCTAATCTTGTGCAGACCTGCGGCCAGTGCCACCCCGGCGCCAACACGCGTTTTACGGTAGGCGAGGTGCACGTCAGCGCTGAGGGCTCCGGCGGGCATGATGGCAATAGTAAGATCCTGCGCCTCGTTGCGGATTTCTATGTTTGGCTGATCGGCCTTGTGGTGGGCGGTATGACTCTGCATAACTTTTTTGACTTCTTTAAGAAGGTTCGGCGAAAGTTGAAGGTGCACCGCGGTCTTGTGGTGGAAGAGCATGTGCCGCATCGTCTCTATATTCGCATGACACTGAATGAGCGTCTGCAGCATGCCGCGCTTGTGATCAGCTTTATGCTGCTTGTGGTGACCGGCTTTATGTTGCGTTATCCTGAAGCGTGGTGGGTCGAGGCGATCCGCAAGGTGAGTGCGCGCGCCTTCGAGTGGCGCGGTCTGATTCACCGTGTGGCTGGCGTGGTGATTCTCGTCGCGGGCATCTGGCATGTGAGCTACCTCGCGTTTACGAAGGCGGGTCGCTCGCTTTTATTCGACCTGCTGCCGCGTAAGCGCGATTTCATCGATCCCTTCCTCGTACTTCGCTACAACCTCGGTCTGGCGAAGAGCAAACCGGAGTTCCCGCGCTTCTGCTACATCGAGAAAACCGAATACTGGGCGCTGGTTTGGGGCACCCTGCTCATGGCGGCGACTGGCTTTGTGCTTTGGTTCGAGAACACCTCGATCGGCAGCCTGACCAAACTCGGTTTTGATATTTCGCGCACGATTCACTTTTATGAAGCCATTCTGGCTACGCTCGCGATCATCGTTTGGCATTTCTACTTCGTACTCTTCAACCCGGATATTTATCCGATGAATCTCGCGTGGCTGACGGGCCACATCACTGAGCGCGAAATGCAGGAAGATCATCCGCTGCACCTCAAGGAGTTGAAGAGCCGGGAGACGAAACCGCCGTCGGCTAAGCCGCCTGTGCCACCGGCGTTGCCAGACGGGCCGGCCTGATCTGGAGAACGATTCAGCGGGAGTATAAATGAGGACGTGTCTGGGGTAAATAAACCTCGATTCCGCAGTTGGATTTGAACAGCGAAGAAACAAAGAAAGGAAGGGCAATCCATGTGCTACGGGGAGCGTTTTGGCTCAATTTCACCCATCAAGTGAAACGATCCCTACGCATCACTTCCTATTACACTCCGCCTTGCCAGCTGACATCATTTTTCATTGCACCCCTGCTGGCGGTTAAAACCACGCAAGCAGCTTGAGAAGAATACTGGGTGAGCATCTAGCACGTTGAGCCATTCATGGACTGCTTCATTTCTAGCCAACTAATCACCCCCTAATTTTAACCACAGATGACACAGATAAATACCGGATATAATACCACCCCACCGAACCTCATTCTCCTCGGCCTTTTATCCGGATCATATCTGTGAAATTTGTGGTGTGTGCCAATGAAACCAACCCACACAAGACGCCGCAACGGGCTTCCCAAGCTGGAACTAGCCGCTCAAGTGCTCGATCAACGGGGTGCAATTTAAAGTGATGTCAGAAGGATCGCCTTCGGGCGTGGCACGGGCGTCCCGCCCGTGGACGAGGAGGCGTCCATCCTCCTCGTTTCCGATCCCCCGGGCGGGACGCCCATGCCACTCCAAGCGCTGACATCACTTCCTGTTACGCCCCGTCATGCCAACTGACATCACTTTTAATTACACCCGGCGGGTGGCTAATCGGTGCTGTGGCATTGCGGTTCCTTCCTAGATATGAATGGATCTGCAACTTATGGCTTTTAAGCGCGCCTCATTCCACCACGCCCTTTTCTGGGTGCCGTCGCTCTACCTCGCGATGGGAATTCCATTTAATGCCATTAACGGCACGGCTTCGACGATGTTTAAGTCGCTTGGCGTGAGTGATGGCCAGAACACGGTGGCGTTGGGCAGCATCATCATCGCTTGGTCGCTCAAGCCGTTGTGGGCGGCGTTTCTTGATATGTACCGCACGAAAAAATTCTTCGTGCTCGCGATGGAATTGTTGATTGGCGTGTTGTTTGCCGGGATAGCGATGTCGTTGCCTTTGCCCGGCTCATTTCAAATCGTGATTGCGCTGTTGTGGATCGCGGCCTTTGCCTCATCGACACAGGATATTTGCGCCGACGGCATCTATTTGACCGCGCTCGATAAAAAGACGCAGGCCAACATGACAGGTTTGTTGAGCATGTTTTGGAATCTCGGCAAGGTGCTCGCCACCGGGCTTTTGATTGCAGGCATGGAGCGATTGGCGACGGCTCGTGGTTGGGCTCCGATGGGGATGTGGATGGGGGTGTGGGTGACGGCGGGTGTGGCCATGGTGTTGTTGGCGTTGTACCATATCTGGGCGCTTCCGTCGGGCAGCACTTCGCATCAGCCGCAGAGCGCTAAGCAGGTGCGAAACGATTTCTTAGAGACGGCGACGACCTTTTTCCACAAGCGTGAGTTTTGGGGAATGATCGCCTTTGTTTTTCTCTATCGTTGTGGCGAGGGTTTGTTGATGGTGGAGGGGAAGTTGTTTCTCCAGTCTTCGACCGAGAGTGGCGGACTGGGAATGAGTGCCGGGCAGGTGGCGAGCATTGATGCGGTGTGGGGCGCACTGGCTTTTATCGCGGGTGGGCTTTTGGGCGGTTTGTTTCTGGGTAAGATTGGATTGAAGCGCGCGCTGCCGATTCTCGGGCTTTGTCTGAATGTGCCGCATTTTACTTTTGTTTTTCTCAGTCATCACGGGCTGGGGCATCACGGACTTGACTATTCCACCGTCGCACTGCTGGTGAGTATCGAGAAATTTGGCTATGGCTTTGGGTTCGTTGGCAACATGGTGTACATGATGCAGCAGCTCGCGCCGGGTCGCTCGACGATGACGCATTATGCGTTTGCGACGGCGCTGATGAATTTTGTCTTGGCTCCGACGACCATGATTTCCGGGCCATTGGCAGAGAAGCTCGGCTTTGCGACGTTCTTCATTGTGGTTATGTTTGCTTCCGTGCCGTCGATCTGGGCTGCGTGGCGTGCGCCCTATCCATTGGGTACCGATAATGGCAAAGGGCCACTCCCCGATGGTCATGAGGCGGTGACGCCCGATGACCCCGCGAATCTAAATGCCGGTGAGCGTGGCGTGCAGCTTCTCGCGGGGCGGGCTTCGATTTATGCGATGGTTCATATTCTCGTCATCTTGCTGCTCGACGCGAAGATTCTTGGGACATTGCAAGGCCGCGCGGAAGGTGCCGGGGCGCTACAGTTTTCCCTGTTGCTTGGGGGTGTGCTGGCCAAAGGGTATCTGACATGGCGCACCTATCGTTATGCGAGCGAAGCGGCGAGGGTAGACGCCAGCGCCGGAGGCACCGTGTATTTAAAGAATGCGCGTGGGGCAAAAGCGGCGACGGTGTTCTGCTGGGCTGCGACGCTTGGCGAGCTGATCTTTGCTGCTTGGGTGGCGTTCTAAATTGGCCAACTCAGTCGGAACGATTGAGTCGGAGTGCACATTAGGGCGTATCTGGGAAGCATACGCCCTGCGTGGAGGGAGTCGTAGCGCGGAGCGAAAGCGTGCAGCCCTATATTCAGGCTGCTGAAGCGAGGGACTGGAACCGCTGGTTGATGGGGCTCGATTTGCCTGCTCCCCTGTTCTCCATGGTGGATGTGCATTAATTGCTCTTCCGGAATCTTAGTGGCCGCCGTGGGTAGGAGCGGCTGAAGTGGCGGGATGAACAAAGACGACTTGAAGCGC
>Ga0209181_10009760_pt1 | contig 12583 bp, 8 predicted proteins | sample MAT05_FD_187208 | JGI IMG/M metagenome (GOLD analysis project Ga0209181, IMG submission 187208) | Freshwater microbial communities from Lake Fryxell liftoff mats and glacier meltwater in Antarctica - MAT-05 (SPAdes) (version 2) | ecosystem: Environmental > Aquatic > Freshwater > Ice > Liftoff... | reverse complement strand
CAGGCCAAACAGAATCCAGCGTGGATCCATGGTGCTGGGCGGTTGCAGTTCCGTTTCAGGTTGTTGTTGCGGCACGCCATCGGTCAGTTGCTGCACACTGGTCAGAAGCGCGATGAGCCGGGCCAGCAGCTGGCGCAAAAACTCCAGCGGCAGAATTTGCACGATGAGGCTTAGCAGCGTGGTGAGCAAAAACGCCAGCGGCAATGCAATCGCCACAATGAGAAACCACACCACCGTGTTCGCGACTTCGCTGTTAAACAGGGCCGAATCGAACACCATCAGTCCCAATACGGCCAGCACGATTAGAAAAGTGGCGCGCCGCCAGCGAGGTGTGGCCAGTGCGCTCGCGCTCATATAGTTGTATTGAGCCACGGCGTAGCGCACGCTCAGTTGAACTGCCACGAGGGCCGCCACCGCAAAGATAAACAGCAGCACCAGACGCGCTGGATGGGTGTTGAACATGGTTAAGCCGCCGGCCAGAAACAGGCCCAACCAAAACAGGCCGCGCGCTTGCTGAGGACTGAGCTCGCTACTGCCCAACGACAAGCCACGCCACCAGATGATAAGGCTGGCCACCAGACCAATCAACACGCCATCCAGCGAGAGGCCCAGTAATCCGATGCAGGTCGTGGCCAGCAAGATATAGGCAACCAGCGCCGCCAGCCGGGCCAGCCCGTTAGGCACATCAGCCTGGGCCATACTGGCGCGCGCCCATGCCATGGAAAAGAGCACCAGCCACAGCACCGACACAACGACCAACGGATGCAGCGACAGACGAGAGGAGGACAGCAGGGTGGCTGGCGATGCCAGAATGCACGCTTCGGCCAACGCGAACGCCAACAACACGGCAATACGCGATGGCCTGGGCCGTGATTGAATGCCCGCATCGGCCCGCGGTGTCGCAGATAGGCTCATGTGACAGAGTGTAGCCGCGATACGAACAAGAGGGAATTTTGCGCATCGCCGCACCCGGCCAGCATGAATCGCACAAATCGCCGGCTTATGCGCGGTTCATGCTGGCCAGGCGTTGTTGCTGATAGAGCGGATCGCGCACAGTGCGCAGCATGGACATGACTTTCATCACGCGCTCGGATTGCTCGGCTTCAACCTTCTGGAGTTTGGTGCGGGTGACCTCGCGTTGCTCGGCCTGGGTCAATGCCAGTGCAACCTGATCAGTTTCACGATAAACCTTGCTGAGCTGATCGTGAAGTTCAACCAGCAACGGCTTGGCGTCAATCGCCTGCGCCACGGTCAGGGCATGTTCCAGCGTCGCAATGCATTCGGCCAGCAACCCCTGGGTGCGTTGCAGCGTTGCCACATCCAGCCGCACCGTGATCTCAAATTCCTGGTCGATCACTTGCCCCCGCTCAGAGGCATTGGCATTCAGATCGATCGCGCGTTGGTGATAGCTCAATGCCACATCCACCTCACCCTGCGCGGCATGCACGCCACCCATGGTGTGCAAAATCTGAGTGTGCACGCGCACGTTGTCGGTGTTGCAATTTTCGAGCGCACGGCCGGCAAAATCCAACGCCAGGCTGAGATCGCCAATGCGGGTCAGCGCCGAGGCCGCGTTGTTGAGGGCCATCACCTCACGCTCATCCTTCAATTCGCGATAGATGCGCAATGCGGCCAGATAGCTGGAGAGAGCCTTGGCGTGATCGCCGAATCGCGAATGTTGCATGCCCATGGTCGTGAGGCAGTTGGCCTCAAGCGAACGATCCCCTAGATTTCGAGCAATCGAGATCATCTTTTGGCGGGATTGTTGGGCCTCTTCAAAATTGCCGACCTGATCATGCACCATCGCCTCGACATACAGCGCGTGACCCTCTTGCTGGGCATCATCAATGGTGCGAGCCAGCGTTTGGGCATGCACGGCCCGGGTGAGGGAGAGATCGGGGCGTCCTTGAACCAGATTCAACCAGCTCGTCAACGTCAGACTACGGGCTGCGCCCAGAACATATTTCAACTCGCCGGAGAGCCGCAGCGCCTCTTTGCAGAGCTGTTGCGCGCGGGCCGAATCCACATCGACAATGACTCGGGCCAGACTGTTGATCGTGTCTACCCATTCAATACACGGCACGGCCAACTGCTCAAATTCCTTCAAACGCGGTTCAAGAGTGGCCTGTGTGGGGAGTGGGGAAGACGCCGACATGACCTCGTGATTTTAATACATAGTGGCGATTCTATGTACCCATTAAAGGCACAGTTATAGGCAAATCGTAGCCTGACAAATCCTCTCAGCGTGTTTGTGTCTATTTTTAGCCTGAATTTCCATACAAAGTCGAGTATGTTGGTAGGTTACGGATCAGTAATGACATTGTTATCATTCAGATGTGCATTAAGTTGCGGCACTGACACCTAGCATTACGATCTTCAAACCTACATTTACCTCCATCCAAGCAACTCACTGCGTGTCACAACTTAAGGCTGGGACATATTGGATCTTTTGGAGGTTTCCATGTTTACGTTGAGCAAAATGCTTCGTCGTCGCGTAGTTGTATTGGCTGCTGTGACAGTACTGTCTGCCGCAGCGGCATTGCCACAACAGTCGGCGCTCGCCGGCCCTGTGGCTCCACCCCCCGGCAAGTCGGCAGCCAAGACCTGCGTCAAGAACGGCAAACTCGGCATCAAGATGCCCAAAGGTTGCGTCGTCAAGCTCGGCCCCGTCGCTCCGCCCCCCGGCATATAACTCACCTGTAACGCAATGGATTGCTGCTTTTTCAACAATCTATCCAGCCGGTGAATGCCTTCGTTCGTCTACTCAATTTTTCAAGCTCAATTTCATTTTTCGAGGAGAAAACCATGCGCTCTATTAATCACACTCACGCTGTCAGCACTCGTATTCGCGTCGCTCTCGTGGCCTCGGCCTTGTTCATTGCCCTGGGTAGCTCGGCTCAATCTGCGTTTGCCGGCCCTGTAGCTCCGCCCCCCGGCAAGTCCGCAGCCAAGTCTTGCATCAAGAACGGCAAGCTCGGCATCAAGACACCCAAAGCCTGCGTCGTCAAACTCGGCCCCGTCGCCCCGCCCCCCGGCATGTAATAACAGCCGTACCCAATATGGCATGTTAAATATCCCAACTCAACGCAAAAGGGCAGCCTGATTAGGCTGCCCTTTTGCGTTGAGTAAATTGAGTGGATGGCAATGCGTGTTGCTTAAGAGCAGCCCGTCGTGCTGCCGCAGGTATTGCACTTGAGACAGGTGCCATTGCGCACCAGTGTCCATGCCCCGCACTCCGGGCAGGGATCGCCCTCATAGCCCTTTAATTTAGCCTCGCGCGCCTTCTCGGACTGGCTCACTTGCAAGACGCCGACCTTGTTGCTCACCGGCCGCGTCGAGGTCGACTCTGCACCATGGCTGTGACCGTTGCTATTTACCTGGCCGTTCCCATTGCCGTTTGTGTGAATTTTGGTCAAGGGAATGGTGAATTCAGTCCCGTTAGATTGAGACCCATTCTGCGCCACCGGCTGCTCCGGCATACTCGTCACATCGTTGAACTCGCGCGCCGGCAGCCGCAGTTGCGCCGCCGATACCTCTGACTCCGACACCACTTCTTCATCGTCGTAGTCCGGCTCAGCCACCGCGCTTGAACTGTTGCGTGACATCTCATGCGCCAGATCAGCCCGGCCCAGATACGTAATCGCCAGCTCGCGGAAGATGTAGTCGATGATGGACGAGGCCATGCGAATGTGGTCGTTGCCGCTGACCATGCCGGCCGGCTCGAACTTGGTAAACGTGAACGAGTCGACGAACTCCTCCAACGGCACGCCATATTGCAACCCCACCGACACGGCGATGGCAAAGCAGTTCAACAAACTGCGGATGCCGGCGCCCTCTTTGTGCATGTCGATGAAGATCTCGCCCAGCGTGCCATCGGCATACTCGCCGGTGCGCAAAAACACGCTCTGGCCGCCGATCTTGGCCTTCTGAGTGTAGCCGCCACGCCGGTTGGGCAAACGCCGCTGCTTGGCCAGATAGCGCACCACCACCTTCTCCACCATTCGCTCGACCACTTGCTGTTGCATCGTATTGACAACGGACGACGGACGGCCGACGTCTGATCCGACCGTCGTCAGTCGTCCGTCGTCCGTCGTCTCCTCAGCCACTTCACCAGTCTCATCTGACGCCGTGTTCAACGGCTGGCTCAGTTTGCTGCCGTCACGATACAGCGCGTTGGCTTTGGTGCCGACCTTCCAGCTCAACTCATACGCCTTGGACACATCCTCAACCGTGGCCTCGTTGGGCAGGTTAATCGTCTTGCTGATCGCGCCGCTCAGGAACGGCTGGGCCACGCCCATCATCAGGATGTGCCCCTCGGCCTTGATGTAGCGCGTGCCGTATTTGCCGCACTTGTTGGCACAATCGAACACGGCATAGTGCTCTTCTCGCAGATGTGGCGCGCCTTCCAGCGTCATGGTGCCGCACACATAGTCGTTGGCCGCGCTGATCTGAGCCTTGCTAAAGCCAAGTTCCTGCAACATGCTGAACGAGAAATCATTTAACTGTTCTTCTGTAAAGCCCAACACGTCTTTGCTGAAGTCTTCGCCCACCGTCCACTTGTTGAATACAAAGGGAATCTCGAACGCCGTCGGCAACGCCGCTTCGATCTTGGCCAGTACCTCGTCGGTAAAGCCCTTCGCCTTCAGGCTTGCGGGGTTGATGTCTTTGCAACCAGCCAATGTGCCCGTGCCCACGGCATAGCGCACAATTGCCTCGCTCTGCGCCTCGCTATAGCCCATCTTGCGCAGGGCCGGCGGCACGCTCTGGTTCACGATCTTGAAGTAGCCGCCCCCGGCCAGCTTCTTGAACTTCACCAGCGCAAAGTCCGGCTCGATGCCGGTCGTGTCGCAATCCATGACTAAACCGATAGTTCCAGTCGGCGCGAGTACTGTGACTTGGGCGTTACGATAGCCGTGCTTCTCGCCCAGCGCCAACATGCGGTCGGCGTCCTCGCGCGCCGCCTTCAACAAATCGGGCGGGCAGTGCTCGGCGTTGATGCCCAATGGCGTAATCGACAGCCCTTCGTAGTCGGCCTTGGGCGCATCGTAGGCGGCGCGGCGGTGGTTGCGCATCACGCGCAGCATGTGTGGCTTGTTGCGCTCGTAGCCATTAAATGGGCCGAGTTGCTTGGCCATCTCGGCACTAGTGGCATACGCGCCGCAGTGCAACATGGCCGTGAGCGCGCCGGCAATCGCGCGGCCCTCGTCGCTGTCGTAGGGGATGCCCATCACCATCAGCAGGGTGCCGAGGTTGGCATAGCCCAGACCCAGCGTGCGGAATTCATAGCTCAGTTCGGCCACCTTCTGGCTGGGGAACTGCGCCATCAACACGCTGATCTCCAGCACAGTCGTCCACAGCCGCGTGGCGTGCCGGTAGGCCTCGACGTCGAACTTGCTCTTCGTCTCGTCGTAAAACTTGAGCAGGTTCAAGCTGGCCAGGTTGCAGGCCGTGTCGTCGAGGAACATGTACTCGGAGCAGTTGTGAACGACCATGCCGTTTGCCACAAAGTGATGCGTGGCCGGCTCGGTCAGGTCATACACCGGCTGCACATCGATGTAGTCCAGACTCACAACACGATCCGTCATGTGATCGGCAACTGTGTCTACGTTGCGATTCAGCTCCGCCAACTGCTCGACCTTGGGGCTGCCGGCGATGAAGCCGATGTGCTGCTCGAAGCGCTTGCGCGAGCTGCGGCTCACCCGCAGGCTATGGATCTGCTGCACAGCATATTCGCGCAAACCGCCCTTGCCATCCGGCATCAGCGTGGTCAGCTCGCCCGCCACGCGCCGGTTGCGATACAGCTTGCTCTTGATGCCAAACGACAACAGCATCATTTGCACCTGCTGGAGCAGTGTCACCGAGGTGCTGTCCAGCGCCACATACTGGGATTTATCGCCGTAATTGGCGACGGTGCCATCGGCCGTATACAAGCCGCGCAACATCGACGCCATTGATGCCTGATCCAACCCAAATGCCGCGTCGGTAAATTGCTTGCCGGCGCTGCCTTCATCCAACACGGCGAAATGCTTGGCCGCATCGACCACCACTCGTGAAGAGGTGGATAACGGTTCTGCCACACCCATTGCTTGTAAGGCTGGTATGGCCATCGCAGCTTCATGTTCGCCGAGCAACAAGCCTACGTATTCGGCCATGCGTTCGTCCAAAGTTTGGCCGCCAAATTGCGGCCGGCCCAGCACAATGTGATCGTCTTTGCGCAACTCGTGCGCCGGCACATCGCCCCGATTGGCCGTGAGCACACGATGATCCGCCGTCAGTTTGAGCTCATAGCCCGAGCGGGTGCGCAAGCGATAGACGGGTTTGGTGCCGGTGGAATAGGCCGCCAGCGTGTCATGCAACTGGCCGTCGGCACCAATCACCTGCATCGGCTGGTCCAGCAACGCATCGATGCGCACCATGCCGTTGGCCGTCGCCACCCGCGTATCGCCCGTCACGCACGGGTTGCTGCCGCGAATCTCGCCATCGGCCGGCGAGGTGTGCCACTCGTTGATGGTGGTGTGATACTGGATGCCAGGGTCGGCGCTCTGCCAGGCTGCCTCGGAAATCTTATCCCACAACTCGCGCGCCTTCAGGGTGCGTTTGGCTTTCGGCGCGCGGCCTTGCTCGGTCGCCTTCTCAATTTCGGTGCGCCAGACCAAGCCCCAATCTTTGTCCTTGGCCACCGCATTCATAAACGCATTGGTCACCCGCACCGTGTTGTTGCTGTTCTGGCCGCTGACCGTGGCATACGCCTCGCTGTTCCAGTCGGTGTTGTATTCGGGGAAGTGAATGCTGGTGAAACCCTGTTGCGCAAACTGAATGACGCGTTGAATGTAGTTCTCGGCGATGAGACTGCCGCGCGCGGCTGTAATCGCCTTGGCCAGCGCCTTGTTCTTCTTGCGGTCAAACCGATCGTCGCCAGCCACGCCGCTCTCGGCTTCCGAGGTCGCCTTCATGATGGCGTTGAGGTGCTTGTTGTTGAGCTTGCTGCCGGTGACCAGCGCGGCCACCTTCTGCTCCTCGATCACCTTCCAGTCCACGAACGTCTCGATATCAGGGTGATCAGCATCCAGAATCACCATCTTGGCCGCCCGGCGGGTGGTGCCACCGCTCTTGATCGCGCCGGCGGCCCGGTCGCCAATCTTCAAGAAGCTCATCAAGCCGCTGGATTTGCCGCCGCCGCTCAACGGCTCATTCTCGCCGCGCAGCTTGCTGAAATTGGACCCCGTGCCACTTCCATATTTAAAAATGCGCGCCTCACGCACCCACAGGTCCATGATGCCGCCCTCATTCACGAGGTCATCGCCGACGGATTGGATGAAGCACGCATGCGGCTGAGGGTGGGTATAGGCATCCTCCGAGCGCTTTAGCTGCTGTGTGTCGGGATCGACGTAATAGTGGCCCTGCGCCGGCCCGGTGATGCCATAGGCCCAGTTCAGGCCGGTGTTGAACCACTGCGGTGAATTTGGCGCGGCCATCTGTTTGGCCAGCATATAACACAGCTCGTCGTAGAAAGCACGGGCGTCCTTCTCGGTATCGAAGTAGCCATATTTGAAGCCCCAATACGTCCAACAACCGGCCAGCCGCGAGAACACCTGTTTGCTGTCGCGCTCGCCGTGGTTGGCATCGGCACCCTCGGCCGGCACACTGCGTTGCAGCCACTCCGGCACGCCCTTCTCGGCCAGCCGCGTCGTGGCGAGCTTGCCATCGGCAAAGCCCGGCACCCCGCCCTTGCGGAAGTACTTCTGCGCAATGATGTCGGTGGCCATCTGGCTCCAGTGCTCGGGAATGTCAATATCATTCATCTCGAACACTTTGCTGCCATCGGTATTACGAATGGCCGATGAGCGCTTGCCGAACTTGATGGATGCAAATGGGCTCTGCCCTGCTTTCGTAAACTTGCGTGTAATCTTCATCGTCTTATCTTTCCCCCAGTAACTTCTCAATTTCGCCCTTGACGCTCTCAAGGTCCTTGAGATTTAAATAAACAATTGCGTAGCGGATGTAGGCGACTTCATCGAGCTCGCGCAGGCCGCGCAGCACCATGTCACCGACGTCGCGCGCGGCCACCTCGGCCTTGTTCAATCCCAACGTTTGCGCCTCAACCTGCTCGGCCAGTCGATCAATGTCACCCGCGCTGACCGGCCGTTTGGCGCAGGAGATGCGAATGCCTTCGAGGATCTTCTCGCGGTTGAACTGCTCGCGCCGGCCGCCGCGTTTGATGACCAGCGGCATCGTCTCCACAATGCGCTCCACCGTGCTAAAGCGTTTGCTGCACGCCTTGCAGGATCGCCGCCTCCGAATGCCGCCGGCCAACTCACGAACCGTATCGACCACATGGGTATCGCTGGAGCCGCAAAAAGGACATTTCATGATGTGCTGTTGACGTCGAAGATGTAACGGTCCAACGACGCGGGATTAACTGATTTTCAGATTGAATTTTGAGCACAACCTGCCCTTTTTCTGCTTGACATCATGAACGCCACCTTCCGCACACAATCCATCTTTATGCCGATATATGGCGTAGAACGTTTGGTCATGCGCCATATATGGGTTCTAAAGGAGGCGAAGTATAGGGAAGTCACCCAGTCAATGTCAACAAGTAAGAGCGAAATTGAGCCACTACTTTTGTGAAATTTAAGGTATCAAATCACCGTAAGGGGACACAGCGGATACCACGCAGCCGGACTATACACCTGCGACACGAAGCGAAGAAAAAAAGAGGGCAATGCACGTGATGTGCATTGCCCTTTGACTCGAAAGAAAGCTCTATACGAGCTGATTAACCGAGTTTAGCGGCGGCGCAAGAACGACGGCAACTCCAGGTTGTCGGGGTCGAGTGCCGGCTGTGTGTAGGTCTGAGTCGGGGCCGGCTCGTTGTTCATCATCGTGCTCGACACCGTCGGCTGAGACACTTCGCTGCGCTGGAATACGCGAGTCGCATTCTGGTTGCTGCTGGCGCGGGTCGGCGTCTGGCTCATCGAGCGAATCGCGCGTGAGCGACCGGTGGCGGCTTCCTGATCGAAGCCAGTCGCAATCACGGTGATGCGCATGGTGTCCTTCAGGTTCTCGTCGACCACTGCGCCGAAGATGACGTTGCAGTCTGGGTGAGCGGCCGCGCGAATGAGGTTCGACGCCTCAATCGCCTCGTGCAGGCTCATGTCCGGGCCGCCAGTGATGTTGAACAGGATGCCGCGTGCGCCGTCGATGGTGACATCGAGCAGCTGCGACTGAATGGCCTGCTCGGCCGCGGCTCGCGCCCGGCCCTCACCACTGGCCACGCCTACGGCCATCAGAGCCGCGCCGCCGCCGCTCATGATGGTGCGAACGTCGGCGAAGTCCAGGTTAATCAACCCGGGCACGGTGATCACTTCGCTGATGCCCTGGATGCCCTGGCGCAACACTTCATCGGCCACCCGGAATGACTGTTGCAGGCTGGCGCGCTTGTCGACAATGGATAGGAGGCGATCGTTGGGGATCACAATCAAGGTGTCGACATGCTCTTTGAGTTTCTCAATACCCGTCTCGGCTGCCCGCATGCGCGGCGAGCCTTCGAACGAGAATGGCTTGGTGACGACGCCGATGGTCAGTGCGCCCAATTCCTTGGCGATGCGCGCAACAACCGGAGCGGCACCGGTGCCGGTGCCGCCACCCATGCCGCCGGTGATGAACACCATGTCAGCACCTTTCAGCAGGCTGTAGAGCTCGTCAGCGCTCTCGTCAGCGGCCTTTGCGCCCTGATCGGGGTTGCCACCTGCACCCAGGCCCCGGGTGATCTTCTCGCCAATGCGCACACGAATGGGTGCCTTGCTGAACGAGAGTGCCTGCTGATCGGTGTTGATGGAGATGAACTCAATATTGTTCAAGCCTTCATCAATCATCCGGTTCACGGCGTTTTGGCCGCCACCGCCGACGCCCACGACCTTGATTTGGGCCGGGGACTCGCCGGACACCTGCGATGTATTACCACGAAAATTGTCGTTTGCATTCATTGCTCTAACCCCCATCCTTGCTTTTCAGCGCCGAATCATCTCCTACCCAACGATTCGCGCACTTTGTTAATCCCCAGAAGAGATCACAGATTCTATGAGACATATCCACAGTGTCAAGCTAGTTATCCACAGTTGCCATTGCATTTCGAAAATTAGTAGGAAGAATTCCCAAGTTGCAATGTTGTGTGTCTTAATTGCTGTCAGTAGTGAGTCAAAGCGAATTTTTTAGGCCGTCATTCCCGCGGAGGCGGGAATCCAGCATCTTGATCTACTGTTGCGTCGGAGTTACGTCTGGATTCCCGCCTCCGCGGGAATGACGTTGTCAGGTAAAGACTTTCCTCTGACGCACTGTTACTTCTACCCCGGCAACAGGTTCCTCAACCAGCCGCCCAGATCAAACCCGAAGCCATTGCCACCACTGGCGCGTCGGCGTTTGCTCGGCCGTGCCATCACGCCGTGCATGCCCCAGTTCACCAACCCCAGCGCCGTCGAGTAAGCCGGCGAACCCAACGAGTCCACCAACCCTTTCAAGTTACCGGGTTTGGCCAGCCGCACCGGCAATTGCGTGACATCGCGCGCCACTTCGCGCAGGCCGGCCAGTTGCCCACCGCCACCTGTCAACACAATGCCGGCCGGTAATAGACCATCGTATCCACTTCGTTTCACCTCCTGCCCCACTAGGTCAAACAGTTCGGCCGCACGCGCATGCAGCACCTCGGCCATCTCGTGCCGTTGAATCGTCACATTCGGCTCATCCCCAAACCCGCTGACCGTCAGAGGGTGATCCAGCGGCACCTCATCGGGGTTGGCATGGCCATACGTAATTTTGAGTCGCTCGGCCGTCTCCATCGGCAGCCGCAACACCATGGCCAGATCGCTGGTGAAATGCCCTGCCCCAACGTCGATGACCTTGGTGTGCCAGGCCGCGCCGTCGGTAAACACGGCAATGTTGGTGGTGCCGCCGCCGATATCGACCAGCATCACCCCCATCTCCTTCTCGGTCGGCGTGAGCACGGCCTCGGACGATGCCAGCGACGTCAGCACAAACTCGCTCACTTCCACCCCGGCCCCATGCGCGCACTTCAGCAGGTTTTGCACACTCGTGGTCATGGCCGTCACCACGTGGGCCTGCACTTCCAACCGGTAACCCAGCATGCCGACCGGGTTGCGCACGCCTTCCTGATCGTCCACCTTGAAGTTGCACGGGATCACATGGATGATCTCGCGGTTATTCGGCACCGTAATCGCCTGGGCCGCCTCCAGACCCCGGCTGATGTCGTCCAAAGACACACCCTGATCGCCCCGCCCGATCGCCACTGCGCCATGGCTGTTCTGGCTCAGAATGTGGTTGCCGTCGATGCTGAAGATCGCATGCGCAATCTTCACGCCCGACGAGCGTTGCGCGCCGTCCAGCGATTCGCGAATGGCGGCCGTGGCCTCGGTGACGTTGATAATCTGGCCGCGCTTCACCCCTCGCGAAGGCACAATACCCACCCCGGTCACCTCGAACACCTGCATGCTGGCCTCCCGGCCCACCTCACGCGTGCCACCAAATGCGCCATCGCTGCTGCCGCCATCGGCCGATGCTTCGCCCACCAGCGTCACGATCTTCGTGTCGCCGATATCAATCCCTACAACGGTCTTTGGTTCTGCCATGATTTCAGTCGTTCATAGCTAGCGGCTAGCGGCTAGCTGCTGGCCTGTCACTTTCCATTACTGCAAGTAATACGGTGTTTGGGGAAATCTCACATCCACCACCCGCACGGCCGTCCCACGTGTCAATAACAACGCCTCCAATTTCGTCAGTGTCGCCAGCTTGTCCGTCATCGCGCCGTCGTAATCACTCACGCCCAATCTCACCCGCCATCCGTGCGCGGTGTTGAACATGAGGCCGTATTCCGGCGTGTAAAAGTATTGCTTCACCGCCGGCTGCACCGTTTGCAGCTCGGTCAGCGCCCGCATCAAACGCGCATCCAGCGGCGTTTCGATGGATGGCAATTCACCCGCCTCCACCTGAACCGCAATAGGCGCGCGAGCCCCGGCCTGAGCCGCGCCAGAGGGTGCCAGTTGCTGCACTTTGCGCTCACCATCCACCCACACCTTGCGCTCGCTGGTCTGCCACACGGCAATCGGGGCCGCCTCGCGAATGGCAATATCGCACTCGCCACTCCACGCGCACATCATCCGCACACCCTCGATGCCGGGCAGGTCATTGATGCGCTGCGCCGCGGCATCCAGATCCACCATCTGGGTGTGCTCGCCCTGCAGGCCGCTGGCCGCCAGAATGCGATCAATCGGCACGCTGCTGTTGTAGCGAACGGCAATCGCATGCACCCGCCACGCGCTGCCCATGAACCAATTCACCCCGACGAACGCCGCCCCGCCCAACACGATCAGAACCACCACCAGGGTGCGCAACCAGCCCGGCACGCCCGACAACAACCCGGCTCGGCTCGCTTGAGTGGCGCGCCGCTGTCGTATCGCCACGTCGAAACGTGTGCGCGACTGGCGGGGTGTTCGTGGCCGGCGGTAGTTCATCGACTTACTTCTCTAGTGCCAGATTAATTAACTTATCGAGCAATTCAGAATACGTC
>Ga0209181_10009759_pt1 | contig 12584 bp, 15 predicted proteins | sample MAT05_FD_187208 | JGI IMG/M metagenome (GOLD analysis project Ga0209181, IMG submission 187208) | Freshwater microbial communities from Lake Fryxell liftoff mats and glacier meltwater in Antarctica - MAT-05 (SPAdes) (version 2) | ecosystem: Environmental > Aquatic > Freshwater > Ice > Liftoff... | reverse complement strand
AGCCTTTTCCAATTCATACTATGACGCTTAAAAAATTTGAGCAGCGCTGCGCGCAAAGAGGGCAAGAGGGCAAAAGAGGAAAGGGCTACAGAGTCCCCGGGGCAGCACAAACCACTCGAAAACCGATATTGCGGTAGCGGTAGTCGGGCGCAAGGTAGGAGCGAGAGGCAGAACGGCAAGACCACGGATAGTCGTTCCAGGCACCGCCGCGTAGTACACGACTAGCTCCTTCATTACCCGTTAGCCAGGTGCTGCCGTCTGTTGGCGCACCCTTATAACTCTCATGCCAATGATCCTGACACCACTCCCACACATTGCCATGCATATCACTTAGTCCAAAGGCATTCGCGATTTCAAAATAGTCTATAGGCGTAGTCTCGTTTCGATCCTCGCCTTGGGGACCGTCATTATAGGTATAGCTGCCGTTGTAGTTTGCCAGCTCAGGCGAAATCGTTGCACCAAAATGGAAGGGAGTCGTGGTTCTAGCTCGGCAAGCATACTCCCATTCTGCCTCTGTGGGGAGGCGATACGCTCGTCCTGTATGGGCAGAAAGGCGATCGCAAAACTCAACGACCTCAAGCCAGGAGACAGTTTCAACGGGTCGGTTGTCACCTTTGAAGTGAGAGGGGTCTGGCTTGAGGCTGTGGGTTATTTTGGGCAGGCTTGCAACAAAGCGCCATTGCGCCTGCGTGATGGGATACTGCCCCATAAAGCAGCCAGGGATCTTCACCTCATGCTGTGGTTCTTCTCGTTCAGTACGTTCAGCTTCGTCTACTGGGGAACCCATCATAAAGTTGCCCGGAGGAATGGTGACCATGTGCAACACCAGGTCATCCCCTAGCAGTTCTTCATAACGTTGTGCGTCCTCCCACTGTCGTTGAATTGTCCATTTCTTGCTGTCAGAGGCTCGTTCCAATGTTGCGATCTCGAAGGAGAAGCTTGGTAGAGGATCGATGCGACCACCCATTTTCAAGCCACCCGCCATCTGTTGCAGCACCTCGCCTGTCTGCTCTGCAAAGAAAAGAGTGACACTCTCTACGGTTTGAGTCTGTAAGGGTGGAAAGGTAGCATCTTGCTCAACCAACAGCCCTGTCTCAAAAGCCAGAACTTTTAGAGGCGGAAAACCCGCTACTTCAGCCAGTTCATTAACCTGCTCCTGTCCTACAGCCAAGACTCGTGGAGAAACCGTCAAGGCAATGTCGCCGACCTGGTAGACTTGCTGCAAATTTATCGGATCAACTGCTCCTGGATTTCGTAACGCCTGCTGTACCAGCCTGGCATACTCAACCAAAGCAGGTGTCTGCTGCAACTGTGGGGCCAGTTCTTGCGTAATGCGTGAGAGCCGTGCCAGTTCCGCTCGAATCCCTCGTTCTGAGCGTTCTCCAGTTTCGGCGGCATCGCTGACCTGTTTTAACCGTTCGGCAATTTCTTGAGCCGCTTGCTGGCAAGCTGCATCCCCCAGGTACACCATTGCCGCTAACCGTTGCGCCTCCAGTTCTTGCTGGCGCTGTTCAGGTTTGACTCGGCTCAAGAAATTGACGTAGCTAATCAGCACCTGTGCCACTTCTCGCATCCGTTGCTGCCAAAAGGCGGAATCCTGGATTTCCTCCAGCAGGTAAGCCCGTACCTGGGTATCCATTGCGTAAAGCTCATAGCCGACCTGGCTGCACAGGTCAGACAAGAGCAAATCTACCTCGGCTTCCCAGGGAACGTCCTCACTTCGCAAAAACTCGTTTCGTAAGTAATTGACCAGTTCCGGTGTCAGCACCAGCGGCATGGCGGCATGGCGAGCCAGTAGCCGGTACGACTCGTCCTCAAACCGAGCCACGAAGCGATCGACTTTGGCTTTTTGCTCCTGCCACTTTGGGGGTTCTGCCACGGGTGCCATCAGGATGACGAGTAGAAGTGCTTGAAGGACTGTCCACGGACTACATCGATCGCATTGCTCAGACCACCATTATCCATCTGAAACATGGGCACCGCATTCGCAATAATTTCTGCGGAACTGCCAACCCAGCGCTTCGCGGACATCGGATTTAACCAGGCAATTAAGTCGGTATACCGTTTTAGCTGATACAAAAAGCGAGCCGTTCCTCGCACCCGCTCTCGCGTACGATACCCTCGTGCTGCCCCGGCATCGCTCACAATCAGCACACTCGTGCCGCTATCGCACCCGCTCAGCACAGCGCTCAAGGGCGTAGGCTCTGTTAGGTAAGGATCTTGGAAGACACTGACTGCTGGCACATTTTGGAAATAAACCACCCTTACATTTTCAGGCTTCAAGGAACCTTCCTGCTGGGCCGTCTCCACCAAATCGCGCGTAAAGTGATGGAAGGGTGTCATAGACCCGTTTTGATCTAGCAAAAGGAGCAGATGCGCGTTGTTTCGTTCCCGCCTACCATACACTGGAGCGAGGTAAAACCCCTGGCGTGTGACCCGTCGAATCGTTGCGGCAAGATCCAGCACATCACAAGGACCATCTGCTATCGGTCGGCGCAGGTAGCGCCAGTTATAAACCATCGACCGACGCGAAATGGGGTAATAAGCCTGGGGACTGGACCGCTCTTCATCGCCCGTCAGGATGTAAGGAGCCTGAACCGGGAGCGCTGAGAGTTGGGGTTCAGGTTGCCGTTCGGGTCGAACCTCGCGCGATGGCACCACATCCGTTTCCCGTTGCTCCTGCGTCTGCTCTTGAGTAGTCGCTTGCAGCCTTTTGGGATTGGGGAAGGGAGGTTTGCGCCGTTTTTGAGCGCTGACCTGCGCTTGAATCGCTTGCCAAATGGGGTCAAAATGACTTTGTTCGCCCAGGGAGTGACACCACAGCAATTTCAGGGTTTCTGCCAGTGCCTCTAGATCTTCGCCAAAGCCACCCTCGACGGCTTTAAGGGCTACCATGTACTCGCCCACGCCTAACTGAAAGCCACTACTTCGTAGCCGCAGAAACGCACGTAGTACAGCCTCTTCGGGGTCAAAGGTACTCATGAAGCTTTGACTGAGACTTTGGCGGCATGCTTCCAATCTTGTTGCAGCTTGAACAATAGCTCTCGATAGGGCAGAATCTGATCCTTCTTGAGTTGAGCAGCATTGTAGGGCTTTGGCTCAAATTCATGTAATGCCCGGAGCCAATCGAGAAACTCACTGGTACCGGGTTTTTTGAACAAGCCGCCTTCATTCCACACACTTAAGAACCGCGCAACAGCCGTATCGACTAACTTGACTGGAGGCGAAGCTGCTTGACGAATCTGGTAGTGCCGTTCAATGATCCCCTTTAACTGCTCTGGGTCGTTGGGGAAATCTACATAGTGGTAGAGACAGCGACGCAAGAAGGGTGCAGGCAGATTGCCCTTTTCCTTGTTACTGGTAATGATTACGATGGGCTTGCAGTGCTCGTCAGCTGCCACTGTTTCCCCAGTCTCTCGAATCGTAAATTCCCAGGGCTCATCCAAGACCGTCAGTAAATCATTGGGAAAATCCAGGTCAGCCTTGTCTATCTCATCAATCAGTACGACCGCAGGGCGATCGCGTAACCCAAACGCCTTACCTAAAGGACCAAAGGTGCGATAGTGCTTGGGATCGCCTGGATGCCGCCGTTCTGGTGTTGCACCCTCTTCCACCTGACTTTTAGTTGTCTTTGCTTTCTGCCCAATCTGGACTGCCTGTGTCCTTTGCACTTCTACGTCATGTAAGCGGAGAATGGCATCGTACTCATACAGACCATCTTGAGCTTTGGTGCTGGAACGAACATCCCAACGGTAGAGGGGTAAGCCCAGTTCATAGGCGACAGCCGATGCCAGGCGAGTCTTCCCACAGCCAGCATCCCCCTCCAGCAAGAGCGGTCGTCTCAGATAGATGGCTAAATTGACTGCCTTCTTGAGCTCAGGCGATACTACATACGGTTCTGGCTGCTTCGGTGAGTCACGATGATTGTCCTGCGGTCTGCGATCAGGATTGCCTTCAAAAGTCAGGCGCTGTGGTGCTGTCATAGAAAATGCTCCCGTAAGCTTACACAAATACTCTCCGGTGTCCCTTCACTATCCCGATGCAGCTTTCGGACAAATCGATCTCGTTCTTCTTCTGTCTTATCTTTCAGCTTTGGTGACAGACTGTGAAAGCGGTTCAGCCAAAGATGAATGTCTTCAAGGGTCCAGTTCGGTAGGGGTAATTCGAGCATCTTATAGCAGTCAAAAGCTTCGCCATCACAGAAATAGGCTGGTGAGCAATCAGTCAGAATCTGACTATCCGCAATGAGCGCCACAATGAATTTGCTCTTGTACTTTTTAGAAACCGCCATCACTTCGTCGATCAGCGGTTTCCAGAATTGATGGACGAACCAGTCTAAAAAGGCTTCTTGCCCTAGCAAATCATCCACACTCTTGATTTCAAGAAAAATCGTAGTGCCTTCATCAATTGACTCACGAATCTTCTTCCTGAGTGCTTCAGACAGTGCTTTTAGATCAGTTGATGCTCCAACATTAAAATAGCTCGCGAGTCTCATCAAGAACTCACACTCATCATAGTGAGAAATTGCCGAACCCAAATCAACAGGAATACGCCTGTAGGCTCCTTCGACTCGACCATCAATAATCTGGTCGCCCATAATGACATTGATCACTTCCTCTAGGCAGTAATGACCCATCTGTTTCTTACTCTTTTGAAGGAAGAAAAGGATGGAGCCGCCATCTCTATTGAGCCGATCCTTGATCGAGTTGGCAGTTTCTTTAGCTTTAGTGAAATTGATTTTCTGGAGTCTTTTGTCTAAGCTGCGATCGCGAATCCCCTGGTTTGAATCTTCAGCATCAAGCTCAATAAGCTGTCTTTCTACTATTTCTATTTTAGCTAAAGTCTTCTCTGCTGCTTTCTCTAATGGCAACCGATCCACTTCACGAGGAGCCGTTTCTATGTCTGATCCTAACGCTGCAAGCTCGTCCTCCAATTGGGCAAGCCGCTTAGTATAAAAGTCTCGGTGTGTCTTTCCTCTTTCTGTCACAAGCTGCTTCTAGAACTTAGGCTAACTATCAAATGTCTAAAGTGAACTCAATTTGGACTTGAGCGTATCGATCTTATTCAATAATTTCTCTGCTGCTTTCTCTAATAGCAACCGATCCAATTCACGAGGAGCCGTTTCTATGTCTGACTCCACTGCAATTAGCTCTGCTTCCAGTTGCACAACCTGTCTTTCATAAAACCCTTTCCTGGAGGATGAAGCTGGTTCTGCCCTAACGGGGAGGGGCAACTGCGGTTGCCGCATATTGATAGGCGGCTCTGAGGCGGCGCTCTCAGCAGTATTGAACAATTGTCCCCCTTCATTATCCTGCCAACGCAAGTAAAGCACCGGACGATACCATTGATTCCCCTCCACATTCATTGCTCGAATGCCTTGATTCAGAGCCATTAGGAGAGGCTTCTTGTTACCCAGCACTCGATAAAACTGCTCGGCAAACTCACGTGCGGCATCTGCCTGCACTGAGTACTGCATCGCCACTACCGCTGGCAGACGCTGGTCAATCAGGTTTTGTGCCATACCATTAAAGACCGAATCACCTGCGACTGTCATCCCCGATTGACAAGCACTCAGCACCACCAGGGGGATCGGGTAGGGCTGCAACAAAGCCGCCACCTGATTAGCGCTCTGATAGTCTGCTTGCCCTTGCTCTGTCTCAAAAGCCAAATAACCTTGTGGGGCTGGCAAGGTTTGTCCACAGGCACGACAGGCTTCTACCTTAATCCCGGCGTGAAGGGTCAGACACACTGCGTTGGTACAACGTTTACCAAACACGCCATGTCCATCAAAGTGCAACACCTGTGGCAGTTGCTCAGGCGAGCAATCCGTTAGATAGCGATTGAGAGCCTTACGGGTGGGCGACGGCAGGATGTGTAACTGCACTAAGCCAGTCTCCTGTGCTCGTTGCAACCCCATCTGGATCGCCTGCTGTTCCTCCAGGGACAATTGAGGCAACCCTTGTGGTCGAGCTGAAACCAACAGCACTCGCAGGCTCTGTTGCACAGGAAGGCAAGGGGATGAGGCATCGTAGGCAATGTAGCGAGACAGTCGGACTTTCTGGTGCAGTAGGAACCGCTGTCCGTCGTGTAGCAACTCCCAAGGGTAGTCAGCCAAGCGCGAGCGCTCAACAGAAGTGGCTGCAACCTTCAATCGCAGATGCAGGTCGGTCTGGCGCTGCTCGGCTAACCATAAGGAATGCAGGAATACTTGTTTGAGGTCGCTATCGGGAGGAAATAAAGAGCGGTAAAAGGACTGCCCCACCTGTTCAAGATAAGCAGGATGAAAGCGCTGGCGATCGGGAAGTAGCAGCCCTTCCTGCTCCAGCCAGTCTTGTTCCCCCAGTTCAGGATAGTGTTCAACACGAAAGCCTTGGCTACTCTCCAGCACCTTGATAACGGTTCTTCTCCAGTCCTGCTCATCTACCCAGAACGGTAAGTGGCAATCGGTTGAGGCATCGCCAATGCCATTGGGTACACGGGTGGCGATCGCCAAAAACCTCTTCTTATCCAGGGGTGAGAGAGTCAGCTCTAACAGTTCCATTGCGCTTATCTCAACCTACTGAAAAATTCAAAACTGCTCTGCCAGGTTGCCTTCTTCACCCTTGAAGAGGGCTTCCATACTCTGCTTCACAGACGCAGGCACCTGATCCGCTTGCAACGTCTGGTAAAACTCCAACAAGCGTTCTCGATCAAACAGGGGGGACAAGGTGACTTTTACCTTATGTACATCGTCGCGGCTGAGTCCGCCTCCTAACTCACCACCGCCGACAGCCACAACATCGATTTTGATACCGGCTTTGCCCTCCCGCTTGACTGTCACCTGCACCTCAACTTCTACAGAACTCACAAGGAGAATGGGAGCCTCTTTAACTTTTCCTGGCACCGTAGAAAGTAGTTCGGCTTTAACCTGCTGAATCAACTCGGCGAGACCAATGGGGTGCTGGTGCTGGTCGGGCATAGTGCTGCTGACTTGGTAGGAGGACGGATTCTCCTCAACCCTACATCGAAAAATTCTCTGATTTCAGAAATTTCGCATTTTCATCCCGATTAGGGTGGGGCTGCGGTCAGTGCAAAACAGTGCCACAAAAGCTTAAAAAGCTCTTTCAACCAGGACTGAAGCGATGGCTCTCCCGGCTTTGAACTAATTGAGACAGTTCAGTCCACAAGCTTTTAAGCCTTATAGTCCTGTGGCACTATTGCGTACGTAACTCGGTTAAGTCCTAAAACGAAGCTGACTACCATGCTTCACTGCCAGGGCAGTCGTAACCGAGTTTGTGTTTCAGGTGGCAGAGTATCTGCTTGTAATATGGGGTTCACTGTCTGCATGAGTGCTGTCTTTAAGGTCGCACTAAACCCTGCTCCAAGCCTTAGCTTCAACAAGTCATTGGTAGCCAGTTCGTCAACCGTTTGGTAGGTCAATTGGTACTCCAGAATGCTGACGACTTCCTCTAACCATTCGTCAGGCAGTTTGCCTCGCAGCTCACGACGAATTTGAACGATCACAGGATTAGAATTGCTAAACATACTATTAACGAGAGCCTCTACAAAAGTGACGGGTAACGTGACGGGTGAGTGACGGGTAACGTGTTGTCTGAGTGACGGGTAACGTGACACCTTTCACTTGTGAGGTGTAGTGAAGCCCACTACGCCTAGATTTCCACCCACCGCACCCACTCCGCGCGTGAAGTGACGGGTGAGAAGGTTTCGATTAGCTCGAGCTTAATTAGCTCCAACAAAAGTTCGTCTACTTGCTCAGAGTTCAAGGATTTGCTTTGACCCCAGTTTTGCTTCACTGTTCTGACAGCAAGCTCCTTCTTCTTCCGCAGGTAGACACCTAAGTCTTTCAGGTCACTGGCGGGTAGAGCATCGAGGCGACTGCGGGTAGACGGTGGCTCGTCTTGTGGTACTTCTACTTGCCAGCAGTCCTGTAACCAACCCACTACTTGAGACCGAAAATCAGGTGGTTGTTTTGGTTGTGCTGTTGGTGTTTGTGGTGGCGTAACGGTTGACTGAGTGGGCTGTGGCTGTGGTGGTTGCCACAGGGTAAAGTCGGTGATTTTGCGCTCAATGACGGGCAGTACAACAGGCAACCATTCACCATGACCAGGCAACTTCAGTTTGCCTTGACCACTCGATACAGGCTTGCGCGTGACGGGATGAATGGTGGGGATCAGCTCTAGTTCCAACAGGGCAGCATCCCGTAACCTGGCTATGCCTTTAGCATCCCCTAGTGCTGACAAGGTGCGATCGTGCGCCACAAACAGGGGCGGCATCAGCACTTTGCGACTGTCACTCATGGCGGACTTGAAGAACTTACTGCCGATGTCACCTGGCAGTCGGTCAGCCCAGTTCGTCATTTCCTCACAGACCACGCTCTGAATGCGTCCCTGTTGCCGCAAGGTCTGCTGCCAGTCCTCCTCACTCAGCCCTGACTGATTGAACGCCTGGTAACGTTGCTCAATCTCCCTGAGATATCCATCCAAGAATTCAGCGATCGCGCGGTAGTCCATCCCGGCTCCGATATGCCGTATCCCTTTCCACTCGTGGTTAGCAGCATGTGGGTCCAGCACAATCACTTGATGCCCCGCTCTGACTTTCTGCATGACCAGGTAACGGGCGGTCCAACTCTTCCCAGCACCCATGCCGCCAAACAACAAACCAGGGTATTCCAGGAAGTTTTGCAGATAAGCCGTGGTATCAGGTGTCGGCTCAGACGTGGGCGTGACAGGCATGGGCTGCCCAGGTGTGCTGCTGGTTGGTGGTGTGGTGACTGGTGGCTGTTGTGGTGTTTGGTGTGTGGGCACTTCCTGGTATTCAGCTTCCAGATACGGTGCCATCGCTGGGTAGAGCCGTTCAGCCGCTTGCAGCTTGGCAACCTGCTGATAGCCTTCCAGATAGGCTTGATGGTCAAGTAGCTGAGTCTGGGATTGTTGCATGAGCATTTGGCGTTCCCATGCTTGATACTGCTGCCTGTAGGCGCGGCGGCTCTGCGTCAGTGCCCAGGCAGAGATGCACAAGCCAGCTCCCACCATTGAGAGCGGGATTTTGCGGTAGGCAGCTTGATATTCCAGTTGCGTACCCAGAAAATGCACCGTTTCAGACTGATGTAAGTAGCCAGAAATTGAGAGGGCAGAACAGGTTAAACCAGTGGCTACAAGCCCTAGAATCTGCGGTAGGTAGGGGTCTTTCACTTGCTTTCTCCTACCACCAAAGCATTCCTAAGCGCTCTATAATCCTCTCCTTTTACTGCGTATTCCTTGCCACCTGCCATGTGGACATCGGCAATGCCATCGTCATACCAGCGAATACTGGCAATTTGCTGAAGCTTAAGCGTGAGCCTTCCGCCCCAAACCGTTAGATGCCCCTGTGGTAAGCCTGTGGGTTTCATCACTTCAGTACCTCCTTCACTTGGCTCTGGACTTGCTGATTCACTTGCTGCCCTGTGTAGGCGAGCTGGTCAAACCATCCACTGAAGATGGCGACAATCAACGCGATCGCGATTGCTAGCAGCCGCGCCGAACGAGAAAGGTAAGCAGGCAACGCTAGAGCGAGAATGGTAGCGATCGCACCAATCCAGTAGAACGGCAACAGAGCAGGCACCCATCGCACAAACAGCGTGACCGTGATGCCGACAGCAAACAACCCAGAGAAGCGGGTGATGCCGTTAAGGGCATAGTCCATCCGGTCTGGTTCTGGCTGCTGCTCTGACTCATCATTGCCGTCGTAGGCACCTGGAAGCATGAAGGGGCTTTGGTGTTGATTAAACATCCGACTCCTCCCTAAAAGCGCCTGGATCGTAGTTAGAGTTCTCCTGGTACGGATAATCGTTTTGGATGGCTCTTAACTCTGCTTGGTGGTTGGCTTGTTCGTGGCTACCTTGCTCTATCTGTCGATCGATGTTTCTGAGCGTCCGAGCTAAAGCTGAATCAACGTCTTCCGAGTCGGTTTCTTGCCAAGATGTAACCATTTCAACCTCCAAAGAAGTTCTTCACACCCTGCCACAAGCCTTTACCAGGCTTGCCTTGAGTGCCATAGGTCAGCAGTTCCTTGCGATGCTCTGCCTGCTGTCTTAATGTCTCCTGCACTTTCATCTGCTGTATCGCTTGAGGCACCTTCTCACCGATCGCTTTGGCGCGGGTCTGCTGGCGCAGGTGGATGAGTTTAATGGCGCTCTGAAAGTCCAAGCGGTTCAGGTCATACTCAGAGCGGAATTCGGCATTGAGCTTTTCCATCCCGTGCCCTGCTTTCTGATTCAGCAGTTGCAGGTGTTTGTCGTAGCCCTTTGAGAGTAGCCACGCATCCAAAACGGTTTTGTCAATGGACTTTGAGCCTTTCGCAACTTCGGCATAAACTCGCTGGCAGAATTGCTCGTACTCGACCTGTCCTTCAATCAGCGTCTTAAAATGCTTCTCCACAATCGGCAGAATCTTGACGAGGTTTTCCATTGCCATGGCGCGGTCTGCTAACTGCCCTAGTTCCCTATCACTCATGCCAGGGACAGCAGTCGGATCAATGCCGAAATAGCGTACGGCGCGATCGGCTAAAGTGCCCGCATGACCGCTCACGTGGGACTGAACCCCTTTTGGGTTTGTACTGCCGTAGCCTTTCACTCTTGGTGCGCTCATCAATTACACTCCTTGTTTTCAGAAGACCAGAACAGGAAACTACTGCGGTGCGTGTCGCAAATGGGTGTACGCGGTACGATCACGACTCGCTGACCCGCTGCGCCCGCCAGAAAGCCGATGCCGTAGCCACCCAACACAAACCCGATCACCACCACAAGTCCCAGCAGTAGCGTGTTGAGCGGGTCACGGTCAGTCGTCACGCGTGTGGTGGTGGTTTGTGGTGGCGCTTGAGCCAGTGCTGTTGCGAGTAGCGTGAAGGTCGTTGAGCCGTCATCTTGGTACTGAACCAGGTACGGGGTGCCGCTTTGATCAGCCCAAACAGCCAGTTTTGTGGGTACGGCTTGCATTGCTGGTGGCAGAACTTTAGGGTTGTGAAGCATACTCCCTCCTGTGGTTAATCCTGTAGTGAATAAAGTTGCTTGCCAACCACCCCGCTTGACCGCGAAACCGCACAGGCAGCCAGGTCACGCCGTCTTGTAGTACCCGTTGCTCAGTGGTTAGTTCGACTAAATCACCGTCTTGCAGCACGCCTAGAACTTGGCTCTGCAAGCTGGGTGCCGCTCGGAAGTTTGCCGCCATGCCAGGACAGTAGACACGTACGATCGGCAACGTCGCCACGTCGCTTTGAGGTGTGAACGAGAGCGCTGCCTCCGTGGACTCAACAGGCTGCGCCGCAGGGATTTGCATTGTTGTGGCTGTCTGTTGTGGTGTGGTGTCTGGTGTCGGTGACAACTCAACTGAAGGGCTGTCTGACGGCGTTGGTTGCTGCTGCTGTTGTGCAAAACCAAAGCCGAACATGAGCAGTGGGATGGCTAACAGACCTAACGCTAACGGTAAACCCCAGTGGGTGTTCGCTTTCGGCTTGGGTGGTGGGACGGGTTGAAGGGTGAAAAACTGCCCTTCAGCAGGGTTTTGTAGCGGTTCGTTTGACACAATGAGAAAGCTCCTATTAAGTTTGGGAGTGCCGAGCCAGCGGTCTACTTTCAGCGGTTGACGCTGGCTTTTACTGTTAGCGAGGCGGCTCTACTCCCCGCACACCTGGTCTATAATTGCCTCGATCAGGAGTCAAGCTTGGGCTGAGAGAGCCATGTCTCCAGCATTTCCACTGCTTCAGTCAGCCGATCGGACGGTCTGTAGGGCGATTCCCGCAGGACCACACTCAGTGAGAAACCGGGGTAACGCTCGTACAACTGTGGCTCTAAAAGTCTCTGCGAGTAGGTCGTTAAAACAGCTTGTAGCTGCGCTTTTTCGACATCGGACAACCGTTCGGCGTGACGGTCAAACTGGGCTTGCAAAGTGTCTAAGGGTGCGTCATTCATGCTGAAAACCTCAAGGTTGTGTTGTGGTAGAGAGTGAAAACCCGACTGGGTAGTCGTTTGAGTTTCGGGGAGGAAAGCATGGGGGTCGCGGTGAACGGTGCGACTGTGAGTCGGTTGAAGGAACACAGAAGCGAAGCCTTTAGGGGGAAGAGTGGGTCCGTGGGGCGGCGTGGTGGACGGTGCGCCTGGGGCTAACTGTCAGAGTGATCGCCACCAGCATGATGAGTACCAGCACGCTCAGTCGCCAGTGGTTGGAGTGCTTGGTTCTGGGGGCTTTCCCAAGGCTTGTAAGGTACGCAACGTCTCCTGGAGTGAAGCCGTCTCACGGGTTTGGGTGGTGTCGATGTAGTGGGCACGTTCTTGATACAGCCGTTGCTCCAGGTGCAGTTCCGTGGCTTTCTTGGCGATCGCGTCTTTCGCTTGTCGGGTCTGGTTGAGTTGCGCTTCTCGCTGCTGCAAGTCCGCCTGCATCGCATTCGTGACCAGATCAGCCGCTTCAAGAAACTGCGCTGCTAACGCTAATGGGTCTTCAAACTGGATGGCTGTATCGGCTCGTAACCCTTCGAGGCTGTAGGTCTGTGGGAGTTGAGGCGTGGTCAACACCAGTTGATGGTTGCCAGTTTCAACAGTGACAGTGGTT
>Ga0209181_10009757_pt1 | contig 12586 bp, 17 predicted proteins | sample MAT05_FD_187208 | JGI IMG/M metagenome (GOLD analysis project Ga0209181, IMG submission 187208) | Freshwater microbial communities from Lake Fryxell liftoff mats and glacier meltwater in Antarctica - MAT-05 (SPAdes) (version 2) | ecosystem: Environmental > Aquatic > Freshwater > Ice > Liftoff... | reverse complement strand
GCAGGCTGTTCATGTGCTGTTCGATGAAGCGCGGACGATCTTCGGGCACGAAGCATTCCAAGAACATCTCGACGCGAGGTGTGACGTTGTCTGGAAGGCCTGCGATGCGGCGGAATTCCTGCGACCACTCCAGTTCGAGGGTTTCGGGATCGAAGCGCCAACTGCCGAGCTGTGCGATGCTTTGTGCCTCGGCGAGCAACGCCAAGGTGTTGCGCAGCTGGGTCTCGACGTGAAGGCTGTCGGTGCGATCCAGACGGGCAGCGGCGCGTTGAAGTTCGGCGACTTGGGCGCGCAGAGCCGTGACCTCGCGCAGGAGAGCATCGTCGTCTTTGCCCTCTCGTTCGCCTTGCGCCATGAGGATCGATGGTATCGCCCCCGCTCCCGATCGGCCAGACGTTGCGGGTTCGCTTTGCCACCAACCAGCGTGGCCCGTAGTTGACCCGCGAAGCGCGGCGGCGGTAGGCCTCTCCCATGACCGCCATCGAGCTTTTGCACTCGCCCGAGCTCACGGGGCTGCGCGGGTTGCTGCACCTCGCGAAAGATCCGCTGCTTGCCTTCGAGCAGGCGCGGAAGCTGCATGGCACGTTCGTCGCTTACGAGCAGGGCGGACGAAGCATGCGGCTCGTGATGGAGCCGAGCCTGGTGGACGAACTCCTGGTTCGCCACGCCGACAAGCTAGAGAAGGATCTGTTCACCCAGGCGCTCCGGCCCCTTTTGGGCAATGGCCTTTTGACCAACGACGGTCCGCCGTGGAAAGGGCAACGACGGCTACTCGCACCGTCGTTTCATCCGCGGCAGATCGGCAAGTTCGCCGAGATGATGGTGAGCACGACCGAAAAGTACGTGTCGGGTCTGGGTGCCGAGGAGTCGCGCGACGTTCACGCCGACATGATGCAGCTCACGCTCGAGATCGTGCTTGCCACGTTGTTTGGCTCCGACGCCGAGCGCACGCGGGACGTGGGGCGCTTGCTGGACGTGGCCATGGACGACTACCGCAGGTTGACGATGTCGTTTCGCGTCGCGTTTCCGGCCTGGTTTCCCTTTTACTCGCGGCTGCGCTTCGCGCGCACGGGTCGCAAACTGCGTTCTGTCGTCGAAGACGTCGTGCGCCAGCGGCGCGACCTTCCATCGGGTGACGACATGCTCTCGCGCTTGCTGGAGGCCAAGGACGAGGAGGGTCGCGGCATGGACGACCGGCAGTTGGTGGACGAGTGCTTGACCGTGCTCTTGGCCGGTCACGAAACGACCGCGCTGGCTCTGACCTTCGCCCTCGACGAGATGACCCGGCACCCCGAACTCGTCGCTGCGCTCCAAGCCGAACTCGCGGAAGTCCTGGGTACGCGTTCCGCAACGCTCGAAGACGTCCCTCGACTGCGGGTTACGCGCGCCGTCGCCAAGGAGATCTTGCGCCTCTACCCACCTGCTTGGGCAGCCGGCCGGATTGCGATCCAAGACTTCGAACTCGGCGGCAGCAAAGTCGAGAAAGGCACGTCCTTGGTCGTGGTGCCGTGGGTGGTGCACCGCGACGCGCGTCATTTCGTCGAACCCCTGAGCTTTCGGCCCGAGCGCTTCTGGAACGGTGAGACGGAGGCACTGCCCAAAGGTGCCTACTGCCCGTTCGGTGCAGGCGCGCGAGTCTGCATCGGCAACCACTTCGCCGAGCTCGAACTGATCCTCGTGCTGGCCACCTTGTTTCAGCGCTGCAGCTTCCGGCGGGTGGGCAACGCTCCGCTCGCCTTCTCACCCTCGGTTACGCTGCGCCCGCGCGGCCCGGTACGGCTCGAGATGCGAGCGCCGCGCGGAACCCAGCGCTCAGTTTGAGGATTGCTGGGAAGCGCACTGTGGATGGCGTAGGAGAGCGCATGACGTTTGCGGCGCTCGGTCTCTCAGCACAGCTGGTGTGTGCCGCAGAAGCGGTGGGCTACGCGGCGCCGACGCCTGTGCAAGAGCAAGCGATCCCCGTGATCTTGCGCGGCGCGGACGTCTGGGCATCAGCGCAGACGGGTTCTGGAAAAACGGCTGCATTTGCTCTTCCTCTGCTGGATCGCTTGGGCGAGCTGGGCCGGGCCGCCCCAAGTGTGGTGCGCAGCTTGGTCGTGGTGCCCACGCGCGAACTCGCGCTGCAGATCGAGGCAGAGGTCCAGCTCTACGGCCGCCATTTGGCAAGGGCGCCAAGGACATGCGTCGCCATTGGCGGAGCCCCAATCGAGGAGCAGGTGCACGCCCTGCAGCTGGGCGTCGACGTACTTGTGGGAACGCCCGGGCGCCTGCTCGATCTGGCGCGACACGGCGAATTGGATCTTTCGGCGCTCGAGGTCTGCGTTCTGGACGAGGCCGACCGTCTGCTGTCGTCGGGCTTTGGCCAAGAGCTGAACGCGCTGCTCGACCTGCTGCCCGATCAGCACCAACGCCTGCTGTTCTCCGCGACATTTCCGCCCAAGGTCGTGGTGCTGGCCGAACGGCTGCTGCGCAAGCCTTGCCGCATAAACGTCGACACGGGCACGATCCCCACGGCCGAGCTGATCGAGCAGCGGGTCATCGAAGTCGATGCCGGTCGAAGGAGCGCTCTCTTGCTCTCTCTTCTTGCCAGGCACGGCTGGCCCCGGGTGCTGGTGTTCGTGGCCAGCAAGCTGGGCGCAGACGACCTTGCGCGGCAATTGGCGCGCGCGGGAGTCGAAGCTTGGCCTCTTCACGGCGATCTCTCGCTCGACGAGCGCATCGATGCCCTCGAGTACTTCAAGACCTCCGACATTCGAGTGCTCGTGGCCACGGACTTGGCCGCGCGCGGTCTCGACATCGTCCAGTTGCCGGCGGTGGTGAACTACGACTTGCCACGCTCCGCGGCCGACTACCTGCATCGCATCGGTCGGACGGGTCGCGCTGGCGAGCCGGGAGTCGCGGTCAGTTTCGTCAGCGCAGACAGCGCTGCCCACTTTCGCCTGATCGAGAAGCGCCACCGGCTGAGCCTCGAGCGCGAGCAAATCGAGGGATTCGAGCCTCGCGAGGTTGCCGCCCCCGTCCGCGACGTGAGCGGCGGAATCAAGGGTCGGCGCAAGAGCAAGAAGGACAAGCTGCGCGAAGCAGCGGCAGCCGCTGCGGGGCGAGCCAAGGGCGAGGATGTTCGCTAAACTCGTCTTTTGGGCTTTCACATTGTTGCTCCTCACGCGGCTACTGGTGCTGCCGCTGTTTCGGCGCCTGAAAGAAAGGTTCGACCGCGTGATCAACGCCGCGCTCATCGCGCTGGCGCTCATCTACGGGGCGCAGCTGTTCCTGCTTTGGACGCGCCACTGAGGGACGCGAGCGCTACGGCCCTTCGATAGGGACGAGCTCCAAGCGCACCCCACACCCGACCGCTTGCGCGTACTTCTGCAGGGTTTGGTACGACGGCATCCGTTTTCCGCTCTCTAGCCGCGCCACGGCAGGCTGAGTGGTCTTCATCTTCTTGGCGACTTGCGCCTGGGTGAGCCCAGCCCTTGTCCTGGCCGCGATCAGCTGGCGAGCCCGCGTAAATTCGCCATCGAGAGCCTCGTACTTCTCCTGAAACTCGGCATCCTTCTTCCATGCCTTGATCAACTTTCGGACTTCAGTCATCGCTTTGCTCTCTTCAATCTCTTCACTGCCATCGCAATGATCTGCTTTGGCGTTGCCGTCGACTTCTTGATGAACACGAGCACCACTACAAACCTGCTGTCGAGAAGGTGCCCATAGAGCGCACGGCTGATGCCGACCCGAGACCGAGACGGCGCCAATTCGATGCGAAAGTCCTGCGCGGCCGTGCCATTGCAGGTCCATAGCTGCACATCGACGCCATCACCCAGACCCGAAGCCGCCACGTCGACGCACTTGTCGCCGTTCTGCGCGACCAGTCGATACAAGCCACCGCTCCGCGCCTCGACGCGGAACTTCTGGGCGTTGCTGCCGTTGCAGTTCCATTGCTGGATGTTGGTGCCGTCCGCAGTCCCTGCTGCTGCGACGTCGAGGCACTTGTTGCTGTGCAGCACGCGGATCTCGTGAATCGAACCGACTGTGAAGGCCTGCTCTAGGCTTCCCACTTCTTCTTCGAGCAGTGCGTCATCGACGCCTTCGACGGCGCAGCCGACCAAACTCGAGCCCGCAAGGCACGAAAACAATCCGAGGGCCAAAGAACTCTTGCAGCGATGGAAGCGGCTCGCCGCCGTTGAGCTATGCTCGGCGCATGCAGCCCTCCCCCGCAGTGTTGGTGGCCCTCGAGGCCGCAAGTTCGGAGCAGCGCAGCGCAGTGCTCGAAGTCATGTTCTTCGTCGCTGCGGCTGACGGTCGGGTGGGGGCCGATGAACTGCGCGGTTTCCTGCGCCTCGCCAAGGCGACCGGGGCGTCGCCCAGCGCCGTGAGCGCATCGATCACCGAGTGGAGAGCTCGCGGCAATATCGACGTACCCGCGCGCCTCGCCGAGCTGAGCGCCATCCTATCCACGGACGAACTGCGTCGAGCAGCCAACGAGCTGGCAACCCGCACGGCGGCGTCCGATGGTCACCTGGGGGGCGAGGAGACAAGCGTGCTGGAACTCATCCACGACGCGCTCGGCCTGGGCTGAGGAACGCGTGGATCTTGCTCCCATGCCTGGATGCCAACAGATGGAATCTGGTGGCAAGGCCGTCGAGCCGCACAAGACTAGGCTCGAGCGGCCCCGGCTGAGCTCTCACTGACAGCCGGCGTTGTAACGCTCTTCGCCGTCCCAGGTGCAGTTGCCTTCGATGCAATCGATCAGGTTGTTGTCAAAGGCGCCCGTGGCGTGGCTGAAGACCCGGAACCAACCGCCATCGTCCCAGACTGCCGTTGGCTGTCCGAACGACGACGCCTGCACGCTGTCGAACTGCTCGTACCACAGACGGATGTTGTTACAGGTCATCGTCGGGTAGACGCTCTGCCAGCCGACGCCCCACTCACCGATGTAGACGGGCATTCCGCCGCCCACGGTGTCGGCCCAGTTCTTCATCGTCTGCATCGGCGACGACATCTGCATGTCCGTCCACGGGTCGTCATACGTCCCTTGATTGTCGCCGCAGAACGTCCAGGGGTTGTAGTGGTGAAACTCCGCCATCAGGTACTTGTCCGCGCCGCTGCCCACTTCGTCGAGCTGAGTCCACACGACAGGAACCTCAGCCGCAGCAAACCACTGGTTGCCGCCGATAATCACGATCCGATAGGGATCGACCGCACGAATCTTCGCGTAGGCAAGCCCCGTCATCAGGCGCAAATCGGCCGCGGGCATAGGCGAGGTATCGTCCTTGTGCGGCTCGTTCAAGATTTCGAAGAGCAGCCGGTTACTACGGGTCTGGAAGATGTCGGTGATGTCTTGCCAGAGTCGCTCGAGCACGGCGGAGCGAGATTCGGTCTTCAGGGCTTTTTCGTGGTGCGCGTTGAGAACGACATAGAGGTCGGGCTTGGTCAGAGCGTAATCGACGACTGATTCGATGACCGCAAGGCGCGGATGATCGCGGTTGACGTCGCCCACGGTCGGGTCACCCACGAGCAAATCGCCCCCGACGGGCTCGGTCCACGTGACCGGAATGCGGAGGTTGCGGAAGCCGCGCGCGTAGTAGGCGTCGATCTTGGCCTTGGCGGCCTCGAGCGTGCGCGGATGTTGCGTGCTCTCGAACATCTGCCCCAGGTTGACGCCGCGCCCCATCCCCGCTCCGGCGATGGTCGCGGTCAGCGCACCGTCGTCTTCCGGGATCGGCTCGCCCGTGCTGCCCCCGGTCCCCGTTGAAGCGGACGCGCCCGTTCCCGAGCCCCCGGCGGCATCGGCCGCTCCGCCCGTCCCATCGTTGCCACCCAGACCAGGCGCATCGTCTCCCCCGCATGCGACGGAAAGTTGAAGCAAAAGAGAAACGGGTCCAACGGTGGTCAGTGCGCGCCAAGACATCTGAGCACTGCTAGCTGAACCCCATGCGCGGGGCTTCTCGGAATTTGTCGAAATCGCTTCGAGCCCAGCTACACTGAGGTCTAGCCGATGCTTAGCTTATCCGAGTCGCGCGGCGGGCGTGAACGCCCTGGCGTGTGGTTTTCCACCGCTCTTTCGACTCGACTCCCGGAACACGAGCACGGCGTGACCGAGCTCAACCTGCTCGTTGCCGGACGAGTACGTTATCGCGCGCTCGGAGAGACGTTCGAAGTTTCGCGCGGTGAAGTGCTGGTCTTGGCCCAGGGAGTCCGTCACGAGCTGATCGAGGCTTCCGACGACGTTGCGATGTGGGTCGTGGAGTCGGAGCTCGAGCCCGCGCAGGGACGGTTGGAGCAGCTTGCCGTCCTCGCACCGACCTCGAGTTGGATGCAAGCCGCCGTCACGGTGACGAAGAAGCTCTGGATGCGTCCGAGTAGCGAGCGCGCGCGCAGCCTCGAAAGTGAACTCGCGCGCCTGCTCGAGCATTTCGAACCGGGTTCCAGGCCGCCGCTCCAACCGCTGCACCCGGCGGTCACCAAGGCGCGCTTGATTTGTGAGCAAGAAGTGATGGGTTCACTCGAGATGGACGTCCTGGCTCGTCGCGCTGGCATCAGCGGAAGTCGCCTCGCACACCTCTTTCAAGCGCAGCTCGGTCTCTCGCCCTTGCAGTACAAGAACTTCGCGCGCCTGCAGCATTTCATCCGCGAGCGCAGCGGGGACGAGCCCACGATCCTGCGCGCGGCGCTCCGCGCAGGCTTTGGCAGCTACGCGCAGTTTCACCGCATCTTTCATCAAGTCTGTGGCGTGGCGCCCGGCGCGCACCTCGCTTGGCTCCTGGAGAATGACGACGTAGACACCGCGCGAACGATGCGAGACGTCGGCTGATCGGCCCGTGCTATTCTATCGGGATTGCACGATACGCGTTCTGCGTCGCCGACCGAGTCGGAGCCCACCGACCGCCGCGGCCGTCAGGATCAAGCCATTGCCGTCCGCCGTCGGAGCCGCCCCGCCGCCGCCGCCTGACCCCGAATCGAGGACGAACTTCGAGTACTTCTGATTCAGCAGGGGACCGCCCGATCGAGAGACCGACGCCAGCTAGCGCTCCCATAGCGCGGCGACGTCGAACTCGATGGCCTCGAACGGCCGCAGCCGCTTGGCGGTCGTACCCTCGGCGCGGTCGACGATACGATAGGTAGCGCCGTCGAGCTCGAGGATCTCGAGGAAGCGTTCGAGTGGCTCGACCAGCCACACGTGGCTGACGCCTTCGCGCTGATAGATGTCCAGCTTTTTCCCTCGGTCGAGCGCGCGCGTGGACGGCGATGAGACTTCGCACACCCAATCGGGTCGGACGCTGATGAACGGCGCGTCCGGAACCTCTGCCAACGTGGTCCTGCGCCAGCCGGCGACGTCGGGAACGATGACGTTGGCGCCGAGGTGGATCTCGGGTTCGTCCAGGATGATCCAACCTCCCGGACCGCCCTTTCCCGATTTGAAGGGCGGGAGCAGCTCGGCCCCCACGACGGACGCGGCCTGAGCGTGAAGCACCGCCGGCCGGGGGCTCTGATAGACGACGCCCTCGATCAATTCCGACACGACCTCGGGTGGGCACGCGAGGAGATCCTCGTACGTGTGCCGGCGGAGTGCGGGCTCGTTCATCGGCACAAGGTACCACGGCTTCAACAGAGCGGCGCCAGGCCCTAGTCCCGCCCCGCCGGCCTGCTTCCCCGTTCAGCCCGGCGTGGGTATTCAGGGATACCGATGCTGACCAAACCCATTCCCGGTTGGATTTTGCTGGGGGGTACTTTGCTCGCGGCCTGCGCTGGTTGCGTCAATGCGGCAGGATTGATCGTCTTTCATCACCAAGCGCTCAGCCACATGTCGGGCACCGCGGCGATTTTTGGCACTGAGCTGGCGCGCAGCGAATATTGCGGACTGCAGAACGCGCTCGCGACCAGCTACAGCGGCGCAGTCATTCGCACGACGCACATCACCGGCATCATCACGGACCTTGGTCTTGCGGCGGGCGCTGCGCTACGCGGGGACCGAGTCGACGTGGGTCGGACGGGATTGTACGCCCTGCTAGCGCTGGGTTTCACCGGCGGCAGTGTGCTGGGCGGACTCGGCTATGTGGCGATGGGTTTCCGCGTATTGCTCTTTCCCGCCATGATCACGGGCATCGCCGGCTTGGGCTACTCCGCCTACCAGATTCGCGAAAGCAGGCTCAAAGGACCCACCCCGCCGCCTCTTTGATTTCTCGCTGCTGAACGATTGGCTCTCATCGAGTCGATTGGGGCTAGAACAAGACCGTGAAACTCAACATCGCGTTTTTTGGGGCGCTTCTATTCGCGACGACGGCAGGCTGCGGGACGACGACCGCTGAGCGTCTCCAATTGGGAGAACTGCCCACCGTGCCGCAGGTCGATGTCGCGCGCTACCTTGGCACTTGGTACGAGATCGCGAGCTATCCGCAGAGCTTTCAAAAGGGCTGCACCGCGACGACGGCAACCTACAGCCTGCGCGACGACGGCGAACTGGACGTCTTGAATCGCTGCCGCAAGCCGGACATCAACGGAGAAGAAGACAGCGCCCACGGGCACGCCTGGATCGTGGACAAGAGGTCCAACGCCAAGCTGGAAGTCAGCTTTTTCTGGCCTTTTCACGGCGCGTACTGGATCATCGACCTCGGCAAAAATTACGAGTACGCGGTCGTCGGGCACCCTTCGCGTGACTACCTGTGGATCTTGAGTCGCAAGCCGAAACTCGACCCGGCGCTTTACGAGCAGATCCTCGAGCGCCTCGAAAAGCACGGCTACGATCGGAAACGCCTCGTCGTCACGCCCCAGAGACCGTGAGCAGACGCCAAACGGCAGGGTGGGGCACATCGCGGTCATCACGGTCGGCGTCCTCCAGTACTCGTGCAGTCGCGCACGCTCGAGAATCCGAGTCCGCGAATCGCGCGCTGGTCTAGCCGAGTCCAGGAAACGCCTGGCACAGGCCGGTCAGGATGAACTCGACGGCGAACGCGGACACAACGAGGCCCATGACCCGCTGCAGCACGTTGAGTCCTGTCATTCCAAGGCGCGCGCTCAGTGACCCGGCGGCGCGCAGAGTGACGAATGTGATGATCCCGACGAGCACGATGGAGGCGCCGAGCAGTCCGAGCTCGAACGGGCTCGCGTCGCGCGAGACGAGCACCATCACGGTCGAGGTCGCGCTGGGTGCTGCGAGCATGGGGATAGCGAGCTGGAAAATCGATATGATGTGGCTTTGGGTGCGAACCTAAGGACCATGACCGAACTCAATCAGGAGATACTTAGCTATCAGCCCCAGGAGATTTGAGGCGCCAAGTCCTCCCAATCATCAACAAGGCCATCGCATTGAGGCTTGCAGTCGGTAGTCGGAAGACTCGCCAACGCATCGAAGCGCGGGGTAAGTCGAGCTTTCAGGGATTCAAAGCTGTCGGGCGACATACTGCCCGAGCTTTGCCAACCTTCGATAATGCTGTCGAGAACGCCGACCACGGCGCGACGAATCGTCGGATCCCCGGCGAATCGTGCCTCGAAAAACTCCCGAAGAGCCTTTAGGCCGTCTTCTCCAAGATCGGCCGTGTTGACTTTATTTTGTCCAGCCATCGCTCGTGAATTTGGCTTTTCTTGAAGATGGCGTCGACAGGAACGTCCTCGCCGACGACTTTCCGGATCTCGTCAAGGCCACCATCTTGCTCACGATCCACCAACACAATGACCTGAGCAACCTTAAAACCGGCTTCTCGGCATTTCATGATTGCCTGGATTGTGGAGCTTCCGCTGGTGACGACATCATCGACCACGGCGATGGTTTCACCTTCCCGGACGTCACCCTCAATCAGCTTTTTTCTGCCGTGGATTTTGGGTTCCTTGCGGACTGCGAACCAACGAACCTGCCGATCAGTGCCGAAACTCGCAATTGAAGTGCTGACCGCGATGGGATCCGATCCCATCGTGAGTCCGCCAATTGCCACTACCTGGGGCTTGAGCCGAGCTAGAAGCAACTTGCCCAAGCAAAAAACAGCTTCCGGCTGGCTCAGCGCCAACTTGCAATCGAGATACTCGGGACTAACTCGCCCAGAGGCCAGCGTGAAAGGACTTTCAGGCTGATACTGGTATGCGTGCGTTGCTAGTAGCGTTAGGAGTCGTGATTGCTCGTCCATGTCTGCACCTCTGTTCCCTGAACAGTCCACCAGTTGTCCACAGCCTGTCAAGGCAGTGCATGTGTGGTCACGTACCGTCACGCAACCATCGCGACTAGTCGGCTGAAGGGCGCCGATGGTAGCACTTAGGGGCGCTCTCGCTAGTGGATGTTCGAATGGAAGTCCATCGTTCGCATTTCGCCCAGTGTTCCCAGGCAAAGTAGGCAACAAATAGAATTTTGCTCCTAAACGACGCCTCGCGCCACGCGAGCGTCTACGCAGTCTGGCAATGCCTCGGCAATGCCTCGGCATTGCTCTGGTGTTACCAAGGCACATGGAACGCGAACGCTCACAGTTGGTTATCGGTCTGGGGGAAGGCGCTGAGGGGCAACGACTTCGTGAGGCCCTTGATAGAGCCGCGCGGGCGGCCGGTAAGCCGATCACCGTCTGGGCCCGTGAAACCCTGCTGTCCGCAGCCGGCAACGGGCCGACTGATCCAGTCATAGAGGTTCGCATCAATGGTGCGGAGGTGACCCTCTTCCACTTGCGAGCCATCGACGCCGTTCAGAACGGTTGGGTCAACAAGATCCGAGCGCTCGTTGCCGGCGAATGGCTGGACCTAAGTACCGATGATCCGGAAGAACTGATTGCTCGCTGGAAGCGAGTGCACCGCGGCAGCTAAATCCGCTGGAGCAAGGTCTCGATTGCGCCTTGATCCCGAAGGCCAAGCGTCAACTTCCCGAGGTCGACTTCGAGTACGGACTCGATGATCCAGGAGTTTTGCACCGTCAGCGACTTTCTCGTCAGGGTTGGCCCACGTGTGCCAGATGCTTCGAAGCCGAAGGCGGCTGGCCCAAGAGGTATTCGAACTTCTTGGTCAGCCTCGGACCCTGTTAGGTCAGGCACGGGGCTTGCGACAAAGCCCCGCATGCACTCTGTCGTCCGCCGCTCTTGGCCCACCTTGCTCTTGGTCGCGCTGTCGTTGCTCGTGCCGCTGCAAGCGTGCTCGGGAGGGCAGCCGGGCGGCGACGGCACGGGGGGCGGCCCCGAGTCTGAGGACAACTGTCTGGCCGAGGGCACTCGCATCGCGACTCCTGGCGGCCCGCGGAAGATCGAGGATCTGCGCTTGGGCGATGACGTGCTCTCTTGGGATCACGCGAGGGGCCGCGTGCGCACGCAAACGCTGGTGGGCGTGCGCAATACGCTTCGTCAGGTGGGTCGGTTGCAACTCCCGAGTGGCGCCACCCTGCGCGCTACGGCCGAACATCCATTTTACGACGACGCGACTGGGCGCTACGTGCGCATCGGCGAGTTCCAGGTCTCAGGCTCGTTCGTGACCCTGGACGACGCCTGGCAGGCCCCAGGGAGCCTACGTGCTGCGAGGGTAAGCGAACTCATCACCGCATCGCTGCCGGCCCCCCACTACCAGTCAGGTGACGAGCAGGCGCGCGTCTTCGATCTGACCGTGGCTGGCGACCACAACTATTTTGCGGAGGGCGTGTTGGTCCACAACAAGAGCGCCCCCGACGGAGACTACGAGGAACTGCCCTGCGGGTTCACCGCGGCGCACGAGCCCACCGTCTGCTCGGGCGATGTGCTCGTCCGCGAAGGAGACGACGGCACGCAGGTGATCGTGCGAAAGTCGGTGCTGGGCGGCGGAGGAGCCCCGGGCAGCGATGATGCGGCGCAAGGCGGCAAGGGCGGCGAGGGCGGCAGCAGCTCGACGGACGTGGTCGTCGTGGGCTTCGACGACTGCCGAGAATCCTGGAAGGAGACTTGGACTATTCATGTCGGACCCAACCAAACGGTGGGTCTGATGGAAGGCGCAGCGTGCGACGTCGAGGGCCGCCTTCAGGAGATCACGGCCGACGCGGCGGGTGACCTCGCCCTTCCTCAGAACGTTCGCATCGTCATTCAGGAGCCCGAGTTCGACTGCCTCTTCTACGGTCCGCGGCAGCTCACCTGCGCGAACGCCCTGAATGGGCCAGTGCGCTAGAGCTCTGCGCAGCCGGTCACGGCCCCACGCTGACACCCAACGCGAGGCTGGTGACCAAACCAACCACCCGGGTGACGTCGTCGTCCGGGTGGGGAATTCTCAGGTAGCCCGCCCCGCCCGTGAACCCGGCGTGCAAGGCCCAGATCGAATCGGCTCCGAGCGGGCGATAGAGCAAGAACTCAGCGATGAGCATCTGCGCCATCTGCTGTGGCGGCTGCGTCGACGCCGTTGTCGGGACGCGTGGTTCTCGACTCCCAGAGTTGCTGGAGGCTGGCTGGGGGTAGCGGGTGCAATCGGGCCGGGGCCTCGGCGGTTGGAGCGCCGGTTTTGCCCCTGCCTGGCGCTGGACCGACCGCATCGTTCACGCGGTCTACATTCCCGCGCTGCTAGCCGTGGCGTATGGGTTCTTGCTCTTTGCTGGACAGGGGCCCAAAGACGCCACCTTCTCCTCGCTGGCGGGTGTGACTGCGCTCTTTCGGAGTTCGCCGGAGATCATTCT
>Ga0209181_10009755_pt1 | contig 12587 bp, 10 predicted proteins | sample MAT05_FD_187208 | JGI IMG/M metagenome (GOLD analysis project Ga0209181, IMG submission 187208) | Freshwater microbial communities from Lake Fryxell liftoff mats and glacier meltwater in Antarctica - MAT-05 (SPAdes) (version 2) | ecosystem: Environmental > Aquatic > Freshwater > Ice > Liftoff... | reverse complement strand
ATTACTTCGAGGCTTTTGGTGGGCCCACCTGGAATCGAACCAGGCACCTACTGATTATGAGTCAGTTGCTCTAACCGAATGAGCTATAGGCCCAATATTTGATATTTTTTCTGGATATCTAACCAGCCACCTATTGTCCCAATAGCTATCGGGAGAGTCAGTTGCTCTCACCGAATGAGCTATAGGCCCAATATTTAATATTTTTTCTGGATATCTAACCAGCCACCTATTGTCCCGATAGCTATCGGGAGAGTCAGTTGCTCTAACCGAATGAGCTATAGGCCCAATATTTGATATTTTTTCTGGATATCTAACCAGCCACCTATTGTCCCGATAGCTATCGGGAGAGTCAGTTGCTCTAACCGAATGAGCTATAGGCCCAATATTTGATATTTTTTCTGGATATCTAACCAGCCACCTATTGTCCCGATAGCTATCGGGAGAGTCAGTTGCTCTCACCGAATGAGCTATAGGCCCAAATGCGAGTGCAAATATAGGAAAAAGCATTTTTAGTTCAACAACGAATGAAACAAATATCTTTTTTCATTAAGTTTGCAATACTCTCATTGGTAAAAAAAGAGACAAAAATCGTTATCTCAATTGGAAAAACTCATCATATTTTCGGCTCCCTCTGGCGCAGGCAAAACAACAGTTGTGAAGCATTTGCTGCAAACGATGCCTGATAAACTTGGTTTCTCAGTAAGCGCTACCACCAGAAAGCCAAGACCTGGCGAAATGAATGGTAGAGAATATCATTTTCTTTCCATTGAGGAGTTTGAACTGAAAATTGAAAACAACGAATTTTTGGAACATGAAGAGGTTTATGCAGGTATTTTGTACGGCACTTTATGGAGTGAGGTGCGGAAAATTTGGGCGGATGACAAAGCCGTGGTTTTTGATGTAGATGTGCAAGGTGGCTTGAGCCTAAAACGAAGATTTAAAGACAACGCTTTGGCGGTTTTTTTGCGCCCACCCAATGTAGAGGTTTTAATGGAACGATTGAGAAACCGCAGTACCGAGGTAGAACATCATCTGCAAGAACGCATGGCAAAAGCAAACCATGAATTAAGTTTTGCCGGACAATACGACCTTGAAGTGGTGAATGATGTGTTGGAAGTGACATTTCAAAATTGCGAACAAATTGTGGCTGACTTTTTGCAAAAAATAAATTGACCATGCACACCCACAATTCACCATTTATAATTCACAATTAAAGAAATGCGCATAGGTCTATACTTCGGCTCCTTCAACCCCGTTCACAATGGACATTTAATCATTGCCCAACACATGATGAATTCGGGCCATTTTGATAAAATTCGTTTTGTGGTTTCTCCACAAAACCCCTTTAAAAATGCGAATGAATTGCTTGACGAAAATTTGCGATACAAAATGGTATCCTTAGCCATAAAAAACAACCCCGCATTTGAAGTCAGTGATGCCGAATTGGATCTGCCCAAACCTTCTTATACCATTCAAACTTTAGATTATTTAATAAAAACAGAAAAACAAAATGCCTTTTCTATCATTCTGGGAAGCGACAATATGGAGAAGTTAGACAAATGGAAAGATATAGATCAAATTCTTCGAATCTGTGATTTTCATGTTTACAACAGGCGCGGTTCACAAAGTATTTCTCCAAAAATAAATGCCAATTTCACTTTTCACCAAGCTCCTTTTTTGGATATTTCTGCTACTTATATCAGAGAACTGTTGCATGAAAATAAAAGTGTGCAATATTTGGTTCCGGATGCAATTTTGAAATATTTAATATGACTTCTGAAATAAATATTTTTATCTTAAATTTAAATTTAAAACGGCACTGAAATTCCGGCGGCCAAAATAGATTGCATAGAGCCAAATTTCTGTCTGGCTCTTCCAGTTCCTGATAGTTTGGCTCCTGTATAAACTGCGTACGAAAAGTCAAACGAAGGTTCTAAGAATAAATATTTAAGCGCCATTAATCTAAGACCACCACTCAGCCCAACAACCAAGCCCGAAGGGCGAAATGGACCATCATTTTCCGCACCCATAATTTTTGAATACGTTTTTGGCCACAAAACCCCAGCTTGGTATTTGGCTACAAATTGCAAATTGACTTTCTGTTTAGGCGCAAAAACAATGTTGTACGTTTTTACCAATCCCAATCGCAAATAATTGTTTCCATTGGTATGTTCCAAGTGAACAAAATTGGCACCCACTAGGGTATCCTGGTCGAAATATTGTCCTTGAATTGTGCCTTTTAAATGCAACATTTGATTGTCTCTTATTACATATTTCAGATGGTGCCAGCTCAATTCTATACCCATATTTTTTTTTGGATTAAATAGGTATCCTAAAGCAAAATTATACTGCGGAACAGACAGCGGGGTTCGCAATATTTTTTCTTGATTAGGCTGATCTTTGGCAGTGGCATTGTAAAGTCTAAAATCATAATCGCCTGTGCCTTTGTCTATAAAATGCACCGTACTACTTGTATAACGATCGCGGTTATACCCCCAAATTAAGTATAAGCGCTTTCTTAAAATATGCGCATCTTTTTCTGCAGTTTGTGCCATTGAACCTACAGCCTGAAAGCAAAAATTTAGGATTAAAATAATGATGCTTTTTTTCAACTTATCTATAATTAAATTCCTTTTTCAAATTTTTCTTCACGCATTTAAGGCCTCTTTTTTGGCCAATCTCATCATAACCCAAGCAATGATAAAAGTAATAAAGAACGAGAACAAAGCATAAACCAGGGCAGGTTTTTCCATGGTATGGTTGGCTAGTTTTTCTCCGGCAATCAGCAATGCCAATGCAGTATTATGAAGCCCTACTTCTACGGATATGGTAATTCGGTTTTTGAAGTTGAGTTTAAAAAGATAGCCTGCTACAAATCCCAATAGCATACTCAGCACATTCAACGCAATGACCCAAGGCGCCAATTTTAAAATTTCTACAGCCAGCATGCCTGTGCCGCCTTGATCGCTGCCTACCAAAAATTTAAATGCAAAAACCAAAAGCAACAAAATAGGCAATACGAAATTTAAATATTTTTCTGCTTTATGTGCAATTCCATGGTATTTAAAATTTAGGGCGACACCCACAGATGCCGGTAGAATGGTAATAATAAAAATATCGAACATAGTGCGCCAAAAAGGCAATGAAATAGCATGGCCAGATTGCAAAAAATGCTCTAAAAATAAATTTACCAAAATAGGAATGGTGAATAAGGATAAAAATGCATTGCAAACGGTCAAAGAAATAGCCAAGGCTACATTTCCCTTTACAAAATAGCTAACTAGGTTGCTGGTAATTCCACCGGGGCAAACAGACAAAATCATTATCCCAACTTTTATTTCATTGCTAACCGGTGCCCAGCCTGCAATAAACCAAGCAATCACCGGCAACAGCACCATTTGGGAAAACAACCCGATTGCCAAAGCACGGGGCTGGTTAAAAAGGTTTTTTACATCGCTGGTAGAAATGGATAAACCCAGGCCAAACATGATAAGGCCAAGTACAATGTTTAAAATGATATTGATATTAATGGCCCCCAATGTTGAAATATTTTATGACGAGCACGCAAAAATGATAAAAGAAGTAAGCGCCAATGAGCAAAAGCACCAACCCAAAATATTTTTGAACGTAAAAATAGACCTTGTTGTTCATTTTTTTTCCCAAATAATCGCTAAGGTATACTTTTCCCATATCCATGGCAAAAAGGGTTAACAAAATGGCCAAAAGGTTTACGAGAATTGAATATTTATAATGGAGATCATTTTGATCGTAACTTACCGAAACTGCAGCAAGCAAACCTACCCATAAAAAAAGCACAAATGGATTCATAATATTCATCAAAAACCCTTTAAAAAGAGACTCTGAGCCTGTTGATTTTACTTGAATACTTTCTAAGAAATGTTCGTATTTTTTAGAGAACCCTTTAACTCCTATATAAATGATAGAAACGGCTCCAACAAACGAAAAAACAAGTTGGAACTCTGGAAAGGTAAAAATGTGTGAAAGCCCGAAGAAACAAATGAGGGCAATGGTGAGCTCACTTAAAAAAATACCGAGAGCCACACGCATACCTGTTTTTTTCCCCCCGGTGATTCCCGAATGTATCAAAGTAAAAAATGCTGGGCCAAAGCTCAGCAGACTTATTACAATCCCTTGGCCAATGCCTTTAAAAAATGGAAACAACCAAAACATTTGCGGTCGCAAAATACGCATGAAAATGGGCTAGAACAAATCTGATTGGTACTTTAAGGAAAGGAATGGTAGAATATTTTTGAATTACCCTGTCTATTTCCTACTAATTCTAGAATGATGTATAATTTTCCCGTGGGGATATCTATTTCTTCTATACCTGAATAGGCATTTAAAATTTCCTGTATGAGTGCACCTTTCAAATCATAAATACGCAACGTAGATCCTTGGGCAGCGTTTTCAACGCGGACCTGTCCATTTCTTGAATATACCTTAAGTTCTTGTTTTGCTTGTGATACTGAGCACCCTGCAACATTGTTTCGGATAGCATCAATCTTTGCATACAACAAATTTCCGGGGCAATTGGTGATGCAACCATCTCTATGGCCAGCAATTACTGGCAATAATGCAGCAGATAATGTTGGATGTGGATATGAAAAATAGGGATTCAACGTATCTGTATGAATTTTCCAGCCAAGCAATGATTCTAAAGATTGCATGGCCAAATTGCTAGGATCTGTACTCATAAAATCGCCAATCATACACACGCCCATTGTATTGTTGTTTTTGGCACAAAAATGCGCCCCTAAAACATTGTCTTGCCTAATTCCCGCCTTTTCCGGATCTCGCCCTGCGTATACATCTCCATTCGCAGCAATAAGGTAATTGTACGCAATGTCATCCCAACCATTAACCTGGGTATGGTATGTATAGTATGCACGAACCAAATCGGTATAATTGGTATTCCCATTTCCATCGGCTGAATGGTGAATGATACAATGCTTGGTAGGGGTTGCCGTGCGCCCAGGTTTTGGGGGTGGCAAGCCTGCTCGCCAAGTGGATTGCAAAATTATGGGTGGAAGATTGCATGTGCCTCGGCCAGAAACTTGTTTCTCTATTTTACCCGCAAAGGGTGGCACATAAATGAGCAATATTTCCACTTCAAAACTATCGGGGAGTTCTCCTTCTAATTGATTCAAATAAAGTCGACTACAATTATTTCCCGCATAATATAAATTGGTTTGGTCAAATTCATTGGATTGAAAATGATCCTCTTTGCTTAATAGAATATTTTGGTAACGGATTTGGGCAAACCCCCAGTTATCGGTAGTGTCGTAATATTTGTGCCCCAATTGCAATTCAAATTTGGATTTGTCTATAATTCCTTTTGGAAATCTAAGGGTTACGGAATTAAAATAAAGTCTTGGAATGGATATGAAAAGCGTTTGGGTATTCTGGTTTTTATGCGCCCATTTTTTTAAAGTAATTACCCTACTAAAGTTTGGCTTTCCTTCATCCGGGCAATCAAAACATGGACAAGCCGAAATTTGCGCAAAGACACCCAAAAAAACCAATATGGAAATCCATTTTTTCATTAAGGAAAGTGCTTTCGAATTTCAGTTGTAAATTCTGAAAAAACAACCTTATTACCGGCAATGATAGATTTGCCAAATAAAAAATCATTTTGACCTTTAAAATCAGATACATTTCCACCGGCTTCTTTCACAAGTAAAATACCCGCAGCAACATCCCAGGCATGCAAGCCCAATTCAAAAAAAGCATCGAATTTGCCGCAGGCAGTATAGGCCAAATCAATTGCTGCAGAGCCCATTCTGCGCAATCCGTGGGTGTTTTTCATTAGGTTTCGTAATACAGCCAAATAAGGCTCCATGTAATCAAACTCATAATATGGAAAACCCGTGGCTATCAGTGTTTGTGACAACTTTGCCGTTTGGGTAACCGAAATTGCATTTCCGTTTAAAAATGCACCTTTTCCCTTTTCGGCCGTAAACATTTCATTCCAAACAGGAATATACACCACCCCTAAAATAGGAATATTGTTTTGGACCAATGCCACAGATACACTGAATGCTGGAATTCCATGTAAAAAATTTGTTGTGCCATCCAAAGGATCAATAATCCATAAAAATTCTTTATCCCGATTGGATTCAATGGTGCTTTCTTCTGTAACAAAACCAGCCTCAGGAAATAAAACAGACAACTCAGCAACTAAGATTTTCTCGGTTTCAATATCTACAAAACTCACCAATTGATTCAGGCCTTTGTCTTCAATTTGGCCCGATTCTATTTTGCCGAAATGAAGCAATTGAAAGGCACCTGCCTTTCTGCAAACCTCAGCAGTTTCAACTAAAATGTCTGAATAATTTGTATTTATCACCGCAACAAAACTACGGTTCCTTTTTCAACATGCCGAATTTCTTCTGTATCTAAAATCACCACCAAAACAGCGTAACTGGCTGGAGCCCATAGTTTGCCATGTCCATCTGTTCCATCCCATCCTTTGGTCATATCATTGGATTCAAAAACTTTCATACCCCAACGATTAAAAATAGTCATTTGAAAGGTTTTGAATGCACGTCCCTTGGGCAAATACACATCGTTTATTCCATTTTGGTCTGGCGAAAAAGAAGACGGCACAAATACATGAAAAATGTCTTTGATCCTTACCAATTTCGAGGTCGAATCTGCACAGCCTGGGGTAATACTAACCCGCAGTCTCACATTAAACCAACCCGTATCTGTATAAGTATGATTGGTTACACCTACAAAACTGCTTTGCAATCCGTCGCCAAAATCCCACAAATAACTGGTTGCGCCAACAGATGCGTCATTAAATTGTATATCAGGACTTTCAATATTCGTTACCGCTGGTGCCGGCGTGAAAGATGCCTTAGGATAGGCAACCGCTTTTATTGTATCTACCAAATTGAAAACTGCAACACAACCCGCCGAAGTAGTCACTTTTGCTTTTGCCGTAAATGCCCCTGCGCCCGGAAATAACTTTGGAAAGGTAATACCAGTGCCGTTGCTACTGTCTTTGGTAGAAAAGTACCACATTACCATGGCCGCATCTGGGCTTTTGTATGTGAAATCTATTGGGTTATTGGCACAAACCAACAATGGATTGGCCTTTAAGGTGGCTTGGGCGGCGGGGCTAATCGTTAAACCCGCGCTGGAAGAAGCAGGAATGGAACATCCGTCGGTTAAATTTAAGTTATAGGTTTTAGAAATTAATGGTTGAATTCGTGAGGTTAACCAAGCCGTCGAGGCTCCATCAACGAGCACCGCGTAGTTCGCTTTTTTACCGCCCGTTAAGGTCAATTTTAGGGTAATTGAATCGCCAGCACAAATTATTGGAGGTGTTACCGCAATGGTTGCAGCTAAAGGCGCCAATTTGGTGATTTTGAATTTTGTGGTATCGTTCTTAACGGTACAAGCGTCTGATAAAACTACAGTATAATTTGTTACACCCGTCGCTGGGCTTAAAGCCGGAGTATAGCCGCTAACTGTTCCCGGATTCCAACTTAAAACGCGGGTTGCATTTTTACCACCTGCACCCACTAGATTTAATGTTATCGTCTGCCCGTCGCACAAAGTGCTGTCATTCACTTTGGTTAATGAAAGTGGGGCAAGCAAATCAACATAAATACTGTCTTGTGCAGACGGGGAACAACCATCATTTAATGTTACTTTATACCACGTTGGAACTGTGGGTACTTTAGAAATTCCAAATGCGATTTCACCCGAAGACCATTTGAAAGTGTAACCAACGCCTTTGCCGCCATTGGCATTGGCGTCTATTCCAATAGTAGAACCACGACAAATAAATGTATCCTTGGGAACTTTAACCTGCAAGGCCGGATAAGTATAAACCCAAACCGAATCGTAAGAAGATTTTACTGAACAGCCATCTGTCAGTGTTACTTTGTACAAAGTAGTATCTGTTAATGTAGGAGACTTTGACGTTCCGTTTCCCAAGCCATTGTTCCAAGTATAAATATATTTGGTTGTGTCTCCACCAGATCCATTGGCTGTCAATGTTATTCCTTTACCTATGCAAACCAATGCTGACGTACTGGCCACATTTGCCTTTAACGCAGGTTTAACGGTTACTTTTTTGTAAGCTGTATCAGCCAATGGCGTGCATCCATCATTGAGCACTACCATGTATGTCGTTGTAGCTGCGGGCGTAACAGTGTGACTTGCCAAAGCAGGTAAACCATTATTCCATTTGTAATTGTAAGACGTATTTAACCCCCCAGTAGAAATGGTGTTTAATTTCACGGATTTACCATCGCAAATTACAGTATCTTTTCCCAAATCCACATTCAGCGCTGCGCGCACATTCACAATTATTGTATCTAATTTAAATTTACCAGTACAAACATCTTTAACCTGTAGTATATAGGTAGCCGCAGTTGTAGGTTTTACTATCAGTTTTTTCAAGGTAGAACCCGTATTCCAACCATACCCAAAATTTGGGGTATAACCGCCGGTTATGGCTGGATTAAAAACCAACGAATCTCCCAAACAAATGGTGGTATCTTTGCCCAAATTAAAAGCAATGGCTTTGCGAATCCCTTCAAATTGGATTTTAAAACCTTTGCCTTCTTGCAATGGGTCGCTAAATTGTTTTAACCACAAAGTATTTGTAAAAACAGATTGCCACACACCTGCGTTGGGTAAAACATTTCCGGTATATCCTCCAATTTTATTCGGGTTGTTTATGGCTGTTTTATAGAGATACAATGAATCAAAACCTTTTTCATAATCCAACAATAAAAAACGGTACCGAATTGAATCTGCGCCGGGGACAGTTACTTTTAAATAGACCGTTTTTAGTGCGCCATAATTTCCTTCACCTCCATCGTCATATATAAATCCTTTGCATTTTGTGTTGGAACTGTCGGTGCCAGTTTTGGGCATCAAAATCGCGTTACAAATGTCTGGGGTGCTGTCAATTCTCACATATTTAACTTTGGTAATGCTGTCCTTTTTATTAAAGAAACAACTGGTAGCCACCAATTTTATATTGAATTGGCCATAACTGCTATAACTATGGGTAGGATTGACAACAGTGCTATTGGTACTATCTCCAAAATACCATTTACAACCCACAGAATTGTCACTCAAGTTGGTGAATTTGATATTACTGCTCGTAAAACAGCCTAAGGTATCAGCTCTAAAATCCGCCTTTACATAAGCACTGTCGTACTTGGCTCCCACACCGCAAACCCACCATGCGTTAGTAACCGCTATAACTTCTTTAGAACACAATCCATACAGGTCGATTGCCGCCATTATGCTGAAGGTTCTTGCGTCTGCGTATTGTGAACTGCTAGTGAGATAGACGGTTAAATTTCTGTATGCGATTTTACCCGCTCTATCTATACCCAAAGAATCAATTTTAAATGCCCATCCTTTTTCATTGGTTCCTTTGCCTCCATTGGCAATTAAGTAGTACCAGTAATTTTGCACACCACTATTGTAATGCACACCACCATTATCGCCAGCGCCGGCATACCAACTCACCCCTTTATAAAATTTAGGGTGACTGAAAAGATTAGGATTGGTCATGCTACGAATTCCATTTCCAGATGGAGTTATATCTTCGCCAATACGCCAATTCCATTTGGTTGGCCTAGCCCATTGTTCTATTGAATTGCCAAATACATCCGAAAAACTTTCGTTCAGTGCCCCACTTTCGTAGGAATAAACCAATGCCGCGCTATTGGTAGTTACGGCATGGGTAATTTCATGTCCGCATACATCCAATCCAGTCAATGGGGTAAAGACTGATCCGTCGCCGTCGCCGTAAGTCATGTAAGATCCATTCCAAAAGGCATTGTTATAATTGTTGCCGTAATGAATATAACTAAATGTTTTGGCGCCTTTGTTATCGTAACTATTTCTTGAATGCACAGACTTGTAATAATCGTAAGTCATTTCTGCCCCCCAATGCGCATCTGTCGCTGCTTCGTCCTTATTGGCATTTACATTGTTCCAATTGTTATCTGCATCCGTAAAATCAACCGAGGCACCATAAGATATGCCTTTTTTCATATTCAAAGTTTCTATGCCGTTGCCTCTCGCAGATTCCTTTAATCGATAATTCCCAGGTGCGGTTGAATCCGTTGTTATGGTTTTGGTGCCGCTGTATTTGGTAACAGCACTGCCTGTAACTTCTGTATGTAAAATCAGCTCTTGCGCAGCAATGATTTCCCCAGTCTCTGCATCCACAAAAATGCTTTTGCCTGCCAAGGGTGCAATGGCGAGTATATTGAATTTCCAGGCCAATTTTTGAGACTGGCTTAAATCAAACCCATGGGAAACATAGGTAGTTTTGCCTTTTGGGAAATAGGAAGTGTCCAAAACGCCTGTAATTTTTTGCAATACCTGGTTCAAGCCCGAATCTTGCCAATAATATTTTTCTGCTGGGAGATAAGCCAATGCTTTTTGCAAAGCCTCCTGCTCGGATAAAATGAATTTTCCAGAAATCTTCGACTCAGGAATCATTTCCCCATTTATGGAAAGGATTTTGGCATTCAATGTATGAATTACCAGCATTCCGTTTTCTAAGGGTATTTGGTTGTAATATTGTTTGGCTCTATAATGAATTTGACCCAATTCGTCTTTCAATTCAGCATAAATACGCCAATCTGAGTTGCTACTTGAACCGGCTAATTTAGCCACAAAAGATTTCCAATTCTCAAACCCAGGTTGGGCTTCTTGCGCAAATACAACCAACTTGAGTGTACCCAATTGTTCGTTATACAGTTTAACAGGAACCTGCCCTGAAACCGCAACAAAACTCGCAAATAGGAAGACAATCAACCCCCAGTGATTTCGACGCATAGTACAAAAGTAACTTTTAGTTTTGACAACAACAAAAAGCATTGGTTGCCTTTGAGCTACCCATTTTGACAGAAAGACCTAAATAATAATTTTTTAGGCGCAGTACTCTTCGTAAGCTGCTGCCAAATTGGCTGCAATCATGTCCGCGGTGCGGCCTTCAATCAGGTGGCGTTCTAACATGTGCACTAGTTCACCATCTTTAAATAAGGCTATGGCTGGCGAAGATGGCGGAAATGGCACCATGTATTCACGTGCTTTGGCTACCGCATCCAAGTCTTGCCCTGCAAAAACCGTAAGCAAATTGCTTGGTTTTTTATCGTGGTTAAGGCTTTTCAGAATTCCTGGGCGGGCAGCACCTGCTGCACAACCGCATACACTGTTTACTACAAGCAAGGTGGTCCCCTTTGCACTTTCCATGGTATTGGCAACTGCATTGGCGTCTAACATTTCGGTAAAACCGTTATTGGTAAGCTCTGCTCTCATTGGAGAGACTAACATTTCTGGATATGGCATTTTTTTTAAGGTTTAAGGGGTGGGGTTTTGGGGAAAGGTGTATTGTTTACCGTTGCAAAAATACAAAAGATGTTCCAACAAATAAAACTGACAGTAATGCAGGTTTGGCTTTTGGTCAATTGCAAACGCGAATGGATAAGTTTCGGAAGAAACCTTTAAATTCAAACCTATTTCCAATTCACTCGCAGATCACACGGTTGGTCTTTTGTTTGCATTGTATAACTGGTAATGAGTAAAACAAACTGAGACCATCCATTGGCACACCAAGTGGTCAATAGCAATCGGACTCCTCAGAAATGCATTTTTATTTTGCACGCAACGTTGGTTAAATAACCTACCCATCGGATCAACTGGGAGAGAAAATGGTAAACTTTCTAATTAAGGTGCTCAAACAATTTAACAAACGAAAATATTTGAGGAATACCTGTTTCCAACCCAATGAAATACTTACAATAGGATTGATCGAATTTCTTAGATTGTGAGAATATATTCAATGAGAAAATACTGATCCAAATAAAAGTAAATACTCCTTCAAGTTGTTTGCATTTACGTTGCCCAAGGCATTGTAAGAGCAACGATAAATTTTATTATTCCATTTGCTTTTAACTATTCAAAATCTGTAACAAAATAGAATTTAAAACATAATATTCCGAAAAACCTAACAAAGAATTGTCATATTTATTTGATTCAAGCGTCACTCCCATTTCTCACCCCTCACCCAAACACTACTCGCATGGTTTTGTCCAAAGTAATAGGGTACGGTGTGCATGGCGTTGTGCAATGTAGTGGTCCAGAAATCTGCACGTTTGCTTACGCAAATACTGCCGCACTGCTGCTCTAGGTGTAATGCCCTAGATGCATTTATTGTAATAGCGTTGAAAGCTTCTTCGGGTAGCAATTTCATTTGGCTGCAACCCAAACTCCATACCATTTGCATATTGGCCAACGGGCTACTACCGGGGTTGAAATCTGAGGCCAAACAAACGGGCAATCCTGCATCTATCATTTTGCGAACAGGGGTATATGGAATTCCTAAAAAATAAGAGGTTCCTGGCAGTCCTACCGGCATGGTAGCAGAATGCAGTAACGCATTAATTTCGTCCGATTCGCAATGTTCCAAATGGTCTGCACTCCAGGCATTCATTTTGGTGGCCACTTGCACACCGCCTGTTAGTCCCAATTCATTGGCATGTATTTTTCCGGGCAACCCGAATTTTGAAGCAGCCGTC
>Ga0209181_10009752_pt1 | contig 12588 bp, 7 predicted proteins | sample MAT05_FD_187208 | JGI IMG/M metagenome (GOLD analysis project Ga0209181, IMG submission 187208) | Freshwater microbial communities from Lake Fryxell liftoff mats and glacier meltwater in Antarctica - MAT-05 (SPAdes) (version 2) | ecosystem: Environmental > Aquatic > Freshwater > Ice > Liftoff... | reverse complement strand
CACCATGGAAAATTCAGGACGGCAGGCAGCGGCGTGTGTCTAAATTTCAGTTACTTATACTTATGCCACCATGATACTTTATAACATTTAATCTGCTTTATGTGATTTGCAGTGGGTAACCTTTAGGTAAGTTCAATATGAGCAAAAGTGATAGCCATCTAAAAGTTGGTTCGTCCTGAGCTTGTCAAAGATTTGACGAATATGGTCGTAGCGTCCCGTTCATGAGTTTTTTTTGATTACGGTTTTGATGTCAGTCATTTGGCAGTTCTTGTAGCCGGAAGTCTGTCTAGGATCGTTTCCTGCGCTTTTGGTGATGCACATCTTCGTTGTAGTGGCGAGCCGCGGCCTGTGTGCAGCACGTTCCCATAAGACATGCGGTTCTTTGTTAAGAGGCATAATAAATCTTGAATTAAGTACGGTACCGCACTGTCTGAGTTTAATATTTCGCACAGTATTCATGCGCGGATATTCCCGTCATATTGGCAATCAATTTCCAGGAGGTTTTAATGAACAAAGATCAAGTTAAAGGTCGTATTGAAGAAGTCAAAGGTAAAGTTAAGGAAGTCACTGGCAAAATCACTGATGACAAGGATATGGAAATAAAAGGAAAGCTTCAGAAGAACATTGGTAAAGCCCAAGCTGGCTTAGGTGATCTTAAGAATGATCTTAAAAAAAGCAGCTGAAGCGAATATGGCGCAGAATGCATTAACAACAATAAATAGGCGAATGCACAGCAACGACAGACATTTCTTAAACAAAAATTTCTACTGGAGATAAATTATGAGTTATGAAAATGATACTTATGAGATAAACAAAAACAGCGGTGATGGGCTGGGCCCCCAATTGATGGGGGTAAATACGCTTATTGGAAATGACGTCTATAATCAAATAGAAGAAGATCTGGGCGACATCAAGGAAATCATGCTGGACATGGAGAGCGGTAAAATCGTTTATGCAGTCTTGTCTTTTGGCGGTATTCTCGGCATAGGAGAAAAACTTTTCGCAGTGCCATGGGGTGCGTTGACACTAGATACGACAAACAACCGTTTCATACTTAATGTAGAGAAAGATAAACTGGAAAACGTGCCGGGATTCGATAAGGACAATTGGCCCGAGGTGGCAGATCCATATTGGATAAATGAAGTTTAGTGATCTGGACTGGAACTGACAGATACCCTAAAAATTCGGTAACTGTCAGATCAGGTCTGAGCTAAAGTACAGATAATTGTATGCAGCTGTTTGGTCTGGTATGTTTTCTGCCCCGCAGGCATTGCAGACGGTTGAATTTTGCCGTCAAGCTTTCCCGTTCATGGGCGGTACAAAAGGCAACCTTAACTCCCTCGTTTTGAAATGTTTGACCTGCATAAGTTTCACCGCCGTGCTTTTTTCATCTCGATCACCATGAATGCATTGCATCAGGATCCCTTCTAAACTTTAACCGTTCAGACTTATTTTTCGTTCGAAATTCAAAATACCTTCAAATTCATCCCACGTTGGGCATCGCACCTTGCTGAAAATTCCGGCTGTACAAGTACAAGAAGCGACGCTACAAATTCCTTTATCTACCCCGCACCGGCTAGTCCGAAAGCAATGGTAAGCTAGTTGCAATAAAATATGTTGTCCATGGCGGGCATGATTAAATTTGAACCGTTAAAGAATTTGTGAAGATGCTCCTTGGGTGAAACAATTTGTTACAAATTTTTTCTTAAAATGAACATTTTTCTTACAGTTCAAGCATATTCTCTATTTTCTCAATGCTATATAATAAAAATATTAGCTAGGAAATTCATACAATAAGCAGATATTAATCTATATCAAAAGCTTTCAACAAAGGTTGGTAGGCCAGATGGATTGAAAATATACACATGGCATGCTGGCCTGAATATTCGTTAAAACCAGTATCCTGTTAACCCAAGCACATACGCCATTTAAATTGGTATGTTGAGAGCCTTGCTGTTGAATTTATAGTAAAGACGACCAAAAAATTGCATCAAATCAACGGTAGGAAAACTGAATGAAGAATAAAGCCATTTGGATTACGATCGGAATCGTAGTGATCGCCGGAGTACTTGCAATATTTTTATTATATGGGAAGCAGGAAAAGCAAACGCAAACGCAAACGGAGACGTCGCCAATGGGACGTGGTGGCAAGGATGGTGCAAACCGACCTGTGCCGGTAGCAGTTGCAATCGCCCGGACAGGTGACATCGATGTGGTGATTAACGCATTGGGCACTGTGACCGCACGTAACACTGTAACGGTCAAACCCCGCGTCGACGGCCAGCTTGTTCGAGTTGCTTTCCGTGAAGGTCAAGTCGTGAAGATTGGAGATTTACTTGCAGAAATTGACCCGCGCTCTTTCCAGTCGCAACTTGATCAAGTGAACGGACAGTTAATGCGGGATCAGGCGTTACTTGCCAATGCGCGGCTTGATCAGGCTCGTTATCGCGGCCTGTTGGCGAAGGATTCTATCGCTAAGCAACAGGTCGACGCGCAGGAAGCGCTGGTAAGACAATATGAGGGAGGGGTGAAAACGGATAGGGCTTTGGTGGATAATGCCAAACTACAGCTTGCTTTCACTCGCGTTACGGCACCGATTGCCGGCCGTCTTGGCCTGCGCTTGGTTGATACCGGTAACATGGTTCGCGCCACGGATACGGGTGGTTTGGTCGTTATTACTCAGACTCAGCCGATTACTGTCATTTTCTCAATTCCTTCAGACAATCTCGCTGCCGTGATGAGTAAATTGCAGGATAACCAACAACTAACAGTCGAAGCTTGGGATCGTGACGATAAGAATAAATTGGCGATCGGCTCATTGCTAACGGTGGACAACCAGATTGATTCGACAACTGGGACTGTGAAGCTTAAGGCCGAATTCGCAAATACTGACAACGCCCTTTTCCCGAATCAGTTTGTTAATGTTCACTTGCGCATCGAAACTCGCCATGGAGTGACTGTAATTCCGACTTCAGCATCCCAGCGTGGCACGCAGGGAACTTTTTTCTATGTGGTGGATGAGAGCAAAACAGTGAGCCTGCGACCTGTCGTGCTCGGCCCAATTTCGGGCCATATTGTGGCGGTCGAGAAGGGCTTGGTTCCCGGCGAAAAAGTAGTAATCGACGGTGCGGACAAGCTGCGTCCGGGCGCAAAAGTGGAGATAAATTTCCCTGGTGAGAAGAGCGGAGAAAGCAAAGAGGCTCCTCGAGGTGATAGGCCTCGAGGTGATAGGCGTCAAAATCGGCGCAACCCTCCGGCTGAGAGCAAAGACGGGGTATGAACCCTTCACGTCTGTTTATTATCCGGCCAGTTGCAACATCACTGCTAATGGCCGCCATCCTGTTGTCAGGAATGCTGGCCTATCGTTTATTGCCAGTTTCAGCTTTGCCTGAGGTTGATTACCCCACTATTCAGGTGACTACTTTTTACCCTGGTGCCAGCCCGGACGTCACAACATCCTCAATTACCGCACCACTGGAGCGTCAGTTTGGTCAAATGCCCGGTCTGAACCAGATGTCTTCCAGCAGTTCAGGTGGCGCCTCAGTGATCACCCTGCAGTTCGGACTCGATTTAAGTCTTGATGTTGCCGAACAGGGAGTGCAGGCAGCGATTAACGCGGCTACTTCTTTCCTGCCTACTGATTTACCGATGCCGCCGATTTACAGCAAGGTCAATCCCGCTGATGCGCCTATCGTTACGATGGCGATTACTTCCGAAACGCTGCCGCTGCCGAAAGTGCAAGACTTGGTAGATACACGCCTGGCGCAGAAACTTTCGCAGCTGCCTGGCGTCGGCCTGGTTAGTATTGGCGGCGGTCAACGGCCTGCGGTTCGTATCCAGGCTAATCCAAAATCACTTGCTGCGAATGGTTTAAATCTCGACGATATTCGTATTGCCATCGGAAATGCCAACGTAAACATTGCGAAAGGAAGTTTTGATGGCGCGGCACGGGCCTCAACCTTGGATGCCAACGATCAACTCAAGTCAGCCGACGAATATCGAAATCTAATTATCGCTTGGCGCAATGGTGCCCCGATTCGTTTAAGTGACATTGCCGACACCATTGATGGAGCCGAGAATACACATCTTGCTGCTTGGGCTGACCAGACTCGGGCTGTGATTCTAAATATTCGGCGTCAACCTGGGGCCAATGTCATCGAAACAGTGGATCGCATCCAGAAGCTTTTGCCGCAACTGCAAGCTACGTTACCTGGATCTATCAATGTCAAGATTCTCACTGATCGAACTACTACGATCCGTGCCTCGGTGGAAGATGTCCGCTCTGAGTTGATACTTTCTGTTGTGCTGGTGGTGATGGTCATCTTTTTGTTTTTACGTAGCGTGTACGCCACCATCATCCCCGGTATTGCCGTGCCGCTGTCGCTTATCGGCACTTTTGGCGTGATGTATCTGGCTGGTTTCAGTATCAATAATTTGACGCTGATGGCGCTAACTATTGCTACCGGATTCGTGGTGGATGACGCCATAGTAATGATCGAGAATATCACGCGTTATATCGAGGCTGGTGATTCACCCTTGCAAGCGGCGCTCAAGGGCGCTGAGCAAATAAGCTTTACCATTATTTCGTTGACCTTTTCGCTAATCGCTGTGCTGATTCCGCTGCTGTTCATGGGGGACGTAGTCGGCCGGTTGTTCCGCGAATTCGCTATCACATTGGCGGTGGCGATTCTGATATCTGCTGTGGTATCGCTCACCCTCACGCCGATGATGTGTGCCAAATTGTTGCGACATGTACCTGCTGCCGAGCAAGGTTGGTTTTACCGCAAGAGCGGCATTTTTTTAGATAGAGTAATTGCTCGTTATGGCGTCATACTCAACTGGGTGCTTGACCGTCAGCTAGCTACGTTGCTGGTAGCTGGCGCCACATTGGGTCTTACCGTGCTGCTCTACATGTTCGTGCCTAAAGGTTTTTTTCCGGTGCAGGACACTGGAGTAATTCAAGGTATAACCCAAGCCCCTCAGTCTATTTCTTTTGCGGCGATGGCCGAACGACAACAGGCACTCGCTCAGGTTGTGCTGAAAGATCCTGCGGTGGAGAGCTTGTCGTCATTTATCGGCGTTGATGGCACTAATGCCACGCTAAATAGTGGCCGCATGCTGATTAACCTCAAACCAAAGAGCGCTCGCAATACTGACGCCACTGGCGTGATTCGTCGCTTGCAACACAGTCTGACACAGGTGCAGGGAATAGAGATGTATATGCAACCGGTGCAGGATCTAACTATTGAGACGCGGGTAAGTAGCACTCAATATCAGTTCAGTGTCCAAGACGTCAATCCGGCTGAGCTGGCCGAGTGGGCGCCAAAATTACTGGAGCGTCTGCGCAAAGTGCCGGAACTGATTGATGTTGACAGCGATGTTCAGGATCAGGGCTTGCAGGCCTATGTCGAGATCGACCGCGATACTGCTGGCCGGCTTGGTATTACGCCTGCGGCAATAGATAACACGCTATACAATGCTTTTGGCCAACGGCTTATCTCAACCATATTCACCCAATCCAGCCTGTATCGCGTAGTACTGGAAGTTAAGCCTGAGTCTCAGCGAGGACCGGAGGCTCTGAATGGAATTTACATCGTATCGCTTAATGGTAGTCAGGTGCCGTTATCGTCGATTGCTCGTATTTCAGAACGTACGACACCGCTGTCTATCAACCATATCGACCAGTTTCCTGCCGCCACTATTTCCTTCAACCTAGCGCCCGGCGCTTCGTTGGGTAGCGCAGTAAAGGCTATCCGTGCTGCGGAACAAGAAATTGGACTGCCTCTTAGTGTTCAAACCAGTTTTCAAGGAGCTGCCCTGGCGTTCCAGGCTTCTCTGAGCAACATGTTGCTACTGATTCTTGCGGCAATCATTACCATGTATATTGTTCTGGGGATACTCTATGAGAGCTACATTCACCCAGTCACAATTCTGTCCACCCTTCCTTCCGCTGGAGTCGGGGCATTATTAGCACTTTTGCTGTCGCGCACTGACCTTGGGGTAATCGGCATCATCGGTATCATTCTGCTCATTGGCATCGTTAAGAAAAATGCCATTATGATGATCGACTTCGCACTGGATGCAGAGCGCAACCATGGTAAAACACCACGCGAAGCAATCTATGAAGCTTGTCTGTTACGTTTTCGGCCGATTCTGATGACGACCATGAGTGCCTTGCTTGCTGCGCTTCCATTGATGCTCGGCACCGGCGTCGGTTCCGAATTGCGCCATCCTCTGGGTATCACGATGGTGGGAGGGTTGCTGGTAAGCCAGATGCTGACTCTGTTTACAACGCCGGTTATTTACCTTACCTTTGATCGGTGGGCGCAGCGCTTCAAATCATCCTTCCAGCCGCCAGCCGTATCTGAGGTGTAACTCGAGCGTGCTGCCATGAGCTTATCTGAAACTTTCATAAATCGCCCGGTTGCCACGACGCTATTGGCATTGGGTATCGTATTATCGGGGGTAATTGCATTTATATTGCTTCCTGTAGCGGCCTTACCACAAGTTGATTTTCCAACAATCTCGGTGCAGGCAACACTACCGGGGGCCAGTCCAGAAACGATGGCTTCCACGGTGGCAACCCCGCTTGAACGATCACTTGGCCTCATCGCGGGTGTTACCGAGATTAGCTCGTCTAGTTCGCTTGGTTCAACCCGAATCACTTTGCAATTTGACCTTGATCGCAATATCGATGGTGCTGCGCGTGATGTTCAGGCGGCAATGAACGCGACGCGGAATCTACTACCCACTGGTCTTCCCAGCAATCCACTCTACCGTAAAGTTAATCCGGCCGATGCGCCGATCATGATTCTTTCTCTTACCTCGGAAACGATGAGTCGAGGGCAGATGTACGATGCGGCATCGACTATCCTCGCTCAAAAAATATCCCAATTACAAGGAATTGGTCTGGTGACCGTAGGGGGAAGCTCGTTACCCGCCGTGCGTGTGTCACTCAACCCGAGTGCCCTAAACAAGTATGGCATAGGCGTAGAGGATGTGCGCACTGCGATCGTCGCCACCAACGCCAACAGACCTAAGGGCTCGCTTGAAAATGACGACCAACGCTGGCAGATACTGGCTAACGATCAGGCTAAAACGGCTGCCGAATACCTTCCGACAATCGTAGCTTATCGTAACGGCGCACCTGTTCGTCTCGCTGATATTGCACAGGTAAATGATTCAGTACAGGACATCCGAAATGCCGGACTGGTCAATGGTAAACCAGCAGTGATGCTGATCCTGAATCGTCAGCCAGGCGCCAATATCATTGAAACGGTAGATCAGGTAAAGCAATTATTGCCTCTATTGCGTGCGTCTATCCCGGCGGCAATGACCCTGTCAGTGGCGTCGGATCGCACGCCAACAATTCGCGCATCGTTGCAGGCAGTCGAACACACCCTTTTGATTTCGATCGCCCTGGTGGTATTGGTTGTATTTCTGTTTCTGCGAGACGTCCGAGCTGCGTTAATCCCAAGCGTTGCGGTCTCGGTATCGCTGATCGGCACTTTTGGCGTGATGTATCTCGCCGGCTTCAGCCTGAACAATATTTCGCTTATGGCTCTGACCGTCGCTACCGGATTTGTGGTGGACGATGCTGTGGTGATGCTGGAAAACATTTCTCGCCACATCGAGAACGGTGTTGCACCATTTAAAGCTGCTGTACAAGGAGCACGCGAAGTAAGTTTCACGGTACTGTCAATGAGCCTGTCTTTGATCGCCGTATTCATACCGATTTTATTAATGGGCGGTGTCGTCGGGCGGCTGTTTCGAGAATTTGCTATTACGCTATCGGCGGCCATTCTGGTATCCCTGGTTGTGTCGCTGACTGTTACACCCATGATGTGTGCACGGCTATTGCGTCCACGATTGAAGTCATCGCAAGGGCGTTTTTATCGGGTAAATGAGCGTATCTTCAATGCAATATTGAACGGCTACCGGGTATCGCTCGATTGGGCACTTGCACATGGTCGTATCATGCTGTGCGTTCTTCTGGCAACGGTTTGCCTTAATATTTATTTGTACACGGTCATACCCAAGGGCTTTTTCCCTCAACAGGACACCGGCCGTCTGATGGGAGCCATTCAGGCAGACCAAAGCATTTCTTTCCAAGCTATGCGAGACAAACTCGCTACTTTCGTCAATATTGTCGGTCAGGATCCTGCGGTGGAGAGTGTCGTAGGTTTTACCGGGGGAGGGCAGGTCAACACTGGACGAATGTTTGTTGGGCTAAAGCCTTTGGCTGAACGGCAGTTATCCGCTGACAAAGTCATAGCACGGTTGCGCAGTAAGCTCGCCCATGAACCCGGAGCCAACCTGTTTCTGCAATCGGTCCAAGATATTAACGTCGGCGGTCGTGCCGGCAATGCGCAATTCCAATATACGCTTCAGGCAGATGGTATTGATGAATTGCGTACCTGGGAACCCATCATCCGCCAAGCTTTGCGCTCGCTGCCGCAACTCGCAGATGTTAACACCGACCAACAAGACAAAGGGAAGCAAATCTCACTGATCATCGACCGTGAGGCTGTTGCACAGTTCGGATTGACACAGAGGCTGATCGATACGACCTTGAACGATTTATTTGGCCAGCGCCAAGTGTCAACAATATACAACCCATTAAATCAGTATCGAGTGGTTATGGAGGCTGCACCGCAATACCTGCAGAGCCCGGAAGCACTGAAGGATGTGTTTTTGATTGCTCCCGGAGGTTTGCAAGTGCCGCTAGCCGCTATCGCCCGCTGGGAAGAAACGGCAACGCCACTGGCGATTAATCATCAAGGTCAGTTTGCCGCTTCGACGATTTCATTCAACCTGCCAGTCGGCGTGTCGCTCTCAGATGCTACACGGGAAATTGATAATGTAATGGCTAAGATCGGCGTACCCACTTCTGTCCATGGCAGCTTTCAGGGAACAGCTAAAGCTTTTCAGATGTCGCTTGCCAATCAGCCTTTACTCATCCTTGCCGCCTTGGTTGCGGTGTACCTGGTGCTAGGCATACTTTATGAGAGTTACATTCATCCTATAACTATTCTCTCGACGTTACCGTCGGCGGGAGTAGGCGCGATTCTAGCCCTGCTCGCGTTCAAGATGGATTTTAGTATTATCGCGTTGATTGGCGTCATTCTTCTAATCGGCATAGTTAAGAAGAACGCGATCCTCATGATCGACTTTGCGCTTGAAGCCGAACGGCACCGTGGCTTGAATCCACGTGATGCGATCTATGAAGCCTGCCTATTACGTTTCCGTCCAATTATGATGACCAGCATGGCCGCCTTGTTTGGCGCACTGCCGCTCGCTCTGGGCTCGGGCATGGGTGCTGAATTGCGCCAACCACTGGGAATATCTATTGTGGGCGGGCTGATTTTAAGTCAATTGCTGACGCTATACACGACCCCCGTAGTTTATCTATACCTTGATCGACTTCGCTTATGGAGTCAAAAAATTTGGAAGCAACGGCTCCAAGTTAAATCACTGAAAACTGTGCAGCAAACAGAATTATGACTAGTTTAAAGGGATTGATAACAATTTCAGGAGTTATGTTGATAAAAACTAACAATATCATTTGTGTGCTGGTATTTTTAAGCCTGACCGGATGTGCCGTGGGGCCCGACTACAAAAAACCTGTTGTCGTCCCTCCAACCACTTTCAAGGAAGAAGAAAATCATTGGAAATTGGCAGAACCTCGGGATCACACTGCGCGCGGTAAATGGTGGGAAGTATATGGTGACACCCAGTTAAATGCGCTGGTAAAACAAGTATCAATCTCCAACCAAAATATACATAGCGCTGAAGCTCAATACCGCCAGGCGCTCGCTCTTCTGGGTGCTGCGCGTGCACGTTACTTCCCTACAGTGACCGGAAACTTTGCTCACACTCGGGGACAAGGCACAAGCTCAACCAACTCTGGGGTAACAATTCCAGACAATAACAACGCAGCCATTACCAATACGAATCGGTTGTTAATGAGTGCCAGCTGGGAGGTCGATTTCTGGGGGCGAATAGGGCGCACTGTTGAATTAAATCGAGCTTCGGCTGAAGCCAGTGCTGCAGACCTGCAATCAGCATTGCTAAGTGTCCAATCTACTTTAGTACAAACCTACTTTCAATTGCGTATCAATGATGCACAACGTAAATTACTGGAGCAAACAACTACAGCCTATACGCGGTCGCTTCAAATTACTCAAAATCGCTATGAAGCTGGCATTGCAGGACGTTCTGATGTTGTTCAAGCAGATACACAGTTAAAATCTACCCAAGCTCAGACGATAGATCTGGGTGTGCAGAGGGCACAGTTTGAGCATGCCATCGCCGTACTGATCGGTAAAGCCCCGTCCAATTTTTATCTAAAACCCAGTTCAGTCTTGCCAAATTTGCCAGAATTTCCTGCTGGCCTTCCGTCAACATTACTTGAGCGACGTCCCGATATTGCTGCAGCGGAACGCCGCGTTCAAGCTGCAAATGCTCAGATTGGTGTTACCCAAGCTGCATTTTTTCCATCTCTCATACTGGGCGCCTCAACGGGCTATCAAAGTTCACTTCTTTCCAATTTGATATCTTTGCCAAGGCGAGTGTGGTCTTTAGGGCCAACCATTGCGGCCACATTGTTTGACGGAGGGTTGCGATCATCACAAAAAGAGCAGGCAATTGCTTCATTTGACAAAAGTGTTGCTGATTACCGCCAGATTGTTCTAGCTGGATTTCAGGAAGTTGAGGACAATCTTTCCACGTTGCGCATACTGAGCAAAGAAGCCAAGGTGCAACTTGAAGCGAGACGGTCTGCGCAGGAATCCGTTACTCTCTTTAATAATCAGTACATCGCTGGAACAGTGAGCTACCTGAATGTCGTCACTGCACAGGCAACAGCGCTTGATGCGGACATACGCAGCCTCAATATCATTGGCCGAAGCTTGGTCGCCAATGCAGCCTTGCTCAAGGCACTTGGTGGGGATTGGCGGGAGCGGTCAATCTAGTTGTCGCCTGAATGCTTTTCTTTCATGCTGCCATTTTGAGCGCAAAATAATCCTCCTCTTTCTCAAATGTAAGTGCAGAAATATTGTCAGAAAATTTTACAAAAGAGATAGCGCAATGAACCGTATAATATTTAACACATTGAATTTATTTGTATTAAATATATTGGCATGATAAATGCTAGTATAGATTGCGAACAATAAATGCGAACAAAATTGGGGATAAAAATGAAATCTAAACAAATCTTAATAGCAGTTAGTTTAATGAGCGCTGTGATGGGGAGTCACTCAGTGCTGGCGGCAACGATTGATGTCACATATGCAGGCTCAGCGAACTTTGGCAGCGGGGCCGTTGGTTATTATAATGGTTTAGTTGCGCCCAACCCTAACTCCAATACGAATTTGGTCGGCGTTGGAATAGGCGGTAACAGTTTTACGTCGGCAAATCTTGCATATGATTTTTCTTCCACCGGTCAATTCAATACCTGGTGCGTTGACATTTACCATTGGTTGAAAAATGGTAGCGTTACATATACTGTTGACACCGGAGCTAGTCTAGCCACTTCATTAAGTACTTTGCGTCCGGGGACTCCAGACGGAACGACGAGAGTGAGCCAACTGGGGCAATTGGCCAATCAAGTCTATAGCACTGTGGACACTAAAAATGAGTCAGCGGCCTTTCAGTTGGCCGTATGGGCGATCACTTACGGGGATACCGAAGGAGGACTCTACCGCATCAATACGACAAACACGGGCTTCAAGGTGGACAGCGGTACAGCGACCTCGACTTATGGAGTTTTGGCCGATACGTGGTTGCATAACCTCAGTTCAGCAGCTACTACCAGGAATTACAAACTTACATACTTGAATGACGGCCTGGTTAACAATACGCAAGATATGGTTGTTTTTACAGCTGTTACTACTCCTCCCAAATTAATCACTGTTCCCGAACCCACCACTCTCGCTCTTCTCGGCCTCGGCCTAGCCGGACTTGGATTCAGTAGACGCAAGTTCGTAAGTTAATCAGTATTTGGGTTGGAGCATTTTAGATTTTGATTGGTTTTTTCCTTGTTATCGATATTACGATCCACAGCATGATGCCAAAAAGTTCGCTGGTGCATTATGACTGTGGCGTTTGTTGGCAACAGAACTAGAATCGGTGGTGCTCGGCCAATTAGCTATACGCGCGCGGCGCGTGATGCAGCAAGTACTACTCAGTACGGTCAATGCGGTTTTTGCAACGACGATTTCTATAAATACGAGTAGTAATATTGCGCTTGCCAGTGTTGAGGCGATGGCTTCGGTGTCAAGTAGGCATCTTCATCCACTGCTTATTTGATAAACTCACCAAGATCCAGTTCACCAAACTAAAGCGATAGAACCCGCGCTTTCATGGCATTGCCGAAAATATAATTATAGTGTTGGGGCTGGGCACAAAACGAAAAATCAAGGGCGAAATGGACAATTTTGACATTTTGATTCTTCAATTTTTTTGTTAAAACAACATTCCAGCGACTGCGCCAGACAACTTGTAGATCGACGGCAAGCAATAAACGGTATGCCTTGGACTAGCGCTAAGTTACGAAAATGTCGCATCACGTTATGCCCCAAAAAATCT